>Ga0247768_1000939_pt1 | contig 10368 bp, 8 predicted proteins | sample UWRJL016104C6_FD_179944 | JGI IMG/M metagenome (GOLD analysis project Ga0247768, IMG submission 179944) | Plant litter microbial communities from Arlington Agricultural Research Station in Wisconsin, United States - UWRJ-L016-104C-6 | ecosystem: Environmental > Terrestrial > Plant litter >... | reverse complement strand
TGCTGTTCAACTTAGTGCGCAACGCGGCCCAGGCGGTGCTGGGTCGTGCTGCCGAAAGCGGACGAGTGCGGGTGCGCCTGGCTCGCGAAGGCGAGTTTTGGAACCTGGACGTGGACGACGACGGACCCGGGATCCCGATCGAGCTGCGCGAAACGGTGTTCGATCCGTACGTCACCACCAAGGACGAAGGAACCGGTCTCGGCCTGTCGATCGTGAAGAAGATCGTGATCGAACATGGAGGCACCATTCACGCAGGCCAAAGCGAGCTTGGGGGTGCTCGTCTGCGTGTCCGTTTGCCAGTGCTCGGGACGCGCGCCGCCGAGCGTGCGTTGGAGGACGCGCCCCCGTCACTTGCCAATCGTGCGGAGCTCGAGCTACGCCCGGGTGCTCATGAGTAAAGCGCCGCACTCGAAGCGGGAGTCGCAGCAGGGCTACCTCACCGCGTTGCTCGTGGTGGTGGTCAGCGTCGGCTTGGGCCTGTTCGGACTGCCACGGCTGAGTCGACGTGCGGCACACTCGGATTCCGCCTTGATCGGCCGCCCAGCACCGGATTTCATGCTGCGAGTGATTTCGGAGAGCGGTCTCGGCAAGAGCCAGCGGCTCTCGGATTTGCAGGGAAAAACGGTGGTTCTGGATTTTTTTGCCAGCTGGTGCGGTCCCTGCCGCCAGCAGGCGCCAATCGTCGAGCGCGTCGCACGTCGCTTGTCGGGCCCGAAGCTCGCGGTGTACGGCGTGAACACCAGCGACGAGCTCGCCGATGCTCAGCGCTACCTCGATGCTCACCGTCCGAGCTACCCCGTGCTGTTCGACGGAGATGCCCAAGCAGCCAACGCCTTCGATGTTTCTGGGTTGCCGACTTTGCTCGTGATCGACAAGCAGGGCATCGTGCGTGCCGTGGAAATGGGTGTGGTCGGGGAGGGTGAGTTGGAGAGTTTGATTCGCGACGCCGATAGCAGCGAAAGCGCCGCCCCAGAAAAATCAAAACCCGACCGGGCCGGGCCTGCGCTTTAACGCACTGGCCCGCTGGCGACCAGCGCAACGTCCAGGGGCACGAGTCGCGGGACCATCTTGATCTCGGCGAGCGCGACGGTCAGGCGTTGCCCGCTGAGAGTGAAGGGAAAGCGCCGGCTGATACCCGCCGCAGACAGCAAAAGCTCGCCGCGCACGGTCCCGGAGTGGCCGCCCGAACGCACGATTTCTATCGCATATTCGCCGGGTTTTGCCCCGCTCAAGGCCAGGCCTTCTCGGCCATGGTCGAGCACGTCGCGTGCGCTGATCAGCTCCCGGGTCGGTGCGCCGAGCCACGACACGCGCTGACCGTCGGGGTGCAAAATCGCCAGATCCAAATCCGCGTCGTCCGACCACGTGGCTTCGACGCGCAGATCGCCGAGCAAGCGCGTATCGTCGGTAGCAGGTTGCGCCGCCAAGTCGGTCGCTTGGCGTGCGGTCTTTTCGTCGATTAGCGAAAGTACGTCGCTGGCCCAGCGGGCGCCGCCTCCGGCGCGCGCGCAGCGGAGTGCATCGGCGAGCAGTTTGGGGTCGGTCGCGCGCAATTCGGCAATCGCCATCGCATGACGGCAACCGAGATCCGTCCGACCAGCCCAGCGATGCAGGCGCGCCAAGCGCTTCTGGCTCGCGACGTCATCGGGGCGCATGTCAACCACGCTGCCCAGCATGCGCACGGCCAGCTCGCGCTCGCCACGGCGCGCGGCGAGATCGGCCCGCGCGGTGAGCGCGTCCGGATCGAGGGGTGCCTTGCCAACCCAGCGCTCGACCAAGCTCGTGGCCCGCGCCAAATCTCCGCTGGTCGCGTACAGCGAATATGCTTTTTTTACGTTCGATCGGCGATCCGGCTCGGTCGAGAGTGCGCGCTCGGCGTTGGCCACGGCGCTGATGCCGGCGTTGCGCGGTCCGCGCTCGGCGCTGTCGAGCTGCGCTTTGCGCTCCCAAACGCGGCGCATCGGGATCATGCGCCGTGCTGGCGGGCGCGAGCGCGGTAGTTCCGGCTCTTCGAATTCAGCGCGGCGTTGCGGCGTCGAGGCGAGTGCGGGCGGGGGCGGCGCAAAGCCTTCGTCCAAGCGAGGCGCCGGCGCCGCTCGTACAGCGGAGGGGGCTTTGGCTTTGGCCGGGGCGGCGGTTTCTGCTGCACCGAGCGCACTCGGCGAGCTCGAATCGGCGGCGGCGAATGCACCAGATCCGTTCGATACTCCACTCTTCTCGTTGGCCGCGCCGAATGGCCGCGAGTCCGCGTCCTGGGCGACGTCGGCATCGTCCCACGGCAACTCCGCCTTGGCTTCGCTCTGCTCGGCCAACTCCTCGCCCGTGAAACCAGGCGCGCGGTTTGCGGCCTGCAAACCAAACGCACGGATCATGGCTTCACTCTCCAGCACCAAAAGCGAGCTGTAGCGGCTGGCGACGGAGAAGCGCGTGGACAGCGCGAGCGCCTCTTTTTTGGCTTGTGCGCCGCCGTTGCGTTCGAGATCGGCGATGCGCGCCGCGGCGTACATGCGCGGTACGAACGCATTGCCCGGGCTGTCGCTGGCTGCGACGTGAACGTCGTAGCGTCGTTCGAATGGCGCGTCGCCTAGCTTGCCGCGCACGATCACGGCGCCGTCGACGTGGTCCGTGTCCATGCGGGCGCTGATGTGAGCTTCGCTGCCGGCCAAGATCGTATCGAGCTTCTCCGGTGCGATCGCGCGCAGGCCTTCGGGCAAGACGACTTCCACATCGCGCAAAGCGCTGCCGTAGCTGGCGTTCAGCACGCGCAGGGTCGCCTGGTTCACGCTCTGCCCGGGGACGTAGGGCAAGACCAAGCCACCCCCGGCACGCGCCAACGCCTCGAGCGTGTCTAGGTCCGAGGCGCTGCCGACCGCGACCGCCGTGATCCGCGCCTGAGTACCCGCAAGAATGTCTTCTACCGCGGAGGTCACCGTGGCCGGGCGAATCGGTCCGACGGTGGGTGTGCCGTCGCCGATGAACACGATGTCCTCGACGTGGCTGCCGGGGATGGCCTCGAGCGCGTGCTTGGCGCTGGCAATCGCTTGCGTGGGATCGGAGGCCCCCTCAGCAGGAATTGCGCTCAAAAAGCGCTCGATGGCCTGCGCTGCCTGCGCTCCCGGAGTGAGAAAACCGCCGGGCAAGTCGCGGCAGGTGCTGTCACAGGCGAGCAGGGTGAGCGAGCCCCTGGGATCGAGCTCGCGAGCGAGCCGGACTGCCAAGCGCTTGGCGCGCTCCAGGCCCTCGCCGAACATGGAGCGGCTGGTATCGATCACGATCGCCGTGGCATGCAGCTGATCGACGGTCGCGCGTGGCAGCTTGGGTCGCAGGCTGAGTAGCGCGTAGCGCTCGTCACCTGCGCGGTAGCCGAACGCAGACAGCTCGCTTTGCCGCTCTGGCAGTGCCCACTCGATGCTCAAGTCGCCGTTCGGTGTGAAGTCGTCCGCGCTGAACGAAAAGGCGCGCGCGTCGTCGCGAGCGTTGACGATCAAGGGGTAGCCGAGCGTGCGCACGGCAAACTTCGGATCTTGACCGCGCACTTCGACGTCCACCTCGAAATGGCCGATCTTGGTCGTGCCTCCCGGGTCGACGGGCAACGGGTAGCTGAAATGGCGAACGCCGCCCACCGGGCGCACGGCCTCGGTGTACGCGAGCACGATCCGGCGCTGGCCGTGCTTCGGGATCGGAAATATCTTGAGCTCGAAGCGTCCGCCGCGCTGCCACTCGAGCAACGCGGGATCGCGCCAGGGCCCAGGAACCCACACGATTTCGTCCTTGATTTGGGGCCGCAGGCTGGGCGCGGCGTTGACGATCGCCCCACGCCAAATCGCCGCCGCACGATCGCGGTCCACGAATGCTCCCTCCTCCAGCTTACCGTCGACCTCCAGCGCGAGGCGTTCGATCTTGGCGTCGGCCGGGATGGGGAAGCGATAAATCCCCTCCAAGACGTCGTCGCTGCTGTTTTCGAACACCTCGTCGACCTCGGTGCGCGCCATCGCGCCGGTGATGCGCACCCGCACGCGATGCGCCGCGAGCTTCACGGCGGAGCGCAGCTCCTCGCTGCTGCCGGGCTTGCGCCCGGTCAGCTCACCGAGTCCGCGGGTGCTGGCGGCCGACTCGTTTTCGTCGAGCAAGCCGTCAGTAAAGGCGACCGCGTCCGCGAGCGTTGCGCCGGCGCTGACATAGGGCGCGCTTCCTCGATACAGCCGCGCTTCTTCACCGCTACCGACGTGCAGCGGGCTCGCGCCCTTGGCAGTCAGCGTGGCGCTGCCGCGCACGACGTCCAAGATCGCAAAGTCACTGCCCGCACGCAGCGCGATCTTACCCGAGCTAACCTGCAACGCGGCCTCGTTCACGTCCAGCTCCGCGCGTGCGTTCGGCTGGCTGCCCACGTCGAGCAGGAGCGCGCCATGGCTCAGGCGTGCTCGACGCGACCCGCCCGAGCCGCTCGCCAAACGCAGCTCGCTATCGTGGTCGAGCGAAAGCGCGGTGCCATCGCTGAGCGCGATTCGCGCGCTGCTGCGCGGACCGGTGCGCAGCAGTGAGCCCGCCGGGACTCGTGCCCCGACGGCGGCGGCCGTGCAGGCTCCGCCTTGCGGGTCGCAAATCTGCAAACCGACTCCGATGTTCGGTGCGACCAGCCGCACGACGCTACCGCGTTGGGCCGTCGCCTCGAGGGTCCTGGGCTTGCCCTGGCAGCCGGCGAGCGCGAACGCGAGCAGTAGACTCGCGACAAAGGCGGGCAGGCGAGCGGATACGCTTTGATCTTGGTTCATGGCTGGTCCCGTGCTCTCTGAACGCGAGCCAGCGCTCGGAGCTTTCAGTGCATACGCACGGTGCGGGCGATTGATTTGCCGATTCGTGAAAGCTCGCCATTTCCAGGGTGATGGTCGCGAGTAGGGTCAGGTAGGTGTACGCCGCGCCACGCTTGGCTAACCTAGACCGAGATGCCCGAACTACCCGACGTGGCGATCTACATCGAACGCTTGAGCGCGCTGTTTCGTGGGCAGGTATTGGAGCGGACTCGGCTCAAGAGCCCGTTCCTGGTCCGTAGCTTCGAGCCGCCGCTGTCCGAAACTCATGGCCAGCAGGTCACCGGCTTTCGGCGCATCGGCAAGCGCGTGGTGTTCGAGCTGTCGGGCGAGCTATTTTTGGTTTTCCATTTGATGATCGCCGGTCGCTTCCACCTAAAGGACAAGGGCGACAAGCTCGCGGGCAAGCACTCACTCTTGGGCCTGGATTTCGCCGAGCACACGCTGGTTCTGACCGAAGCCGGCAGCAAGCGCCGGGCCAGCCTGCACGTCGTGCGCGGCGCCGAGAATCTGAGTGAGTTCTCGCGCGGCGGGTTGGAAGTGCTGGGTTCGAGCTTCACGGAGTTTCAGCAAGCGCTCGTGCTCGAGAACCGCACGCTGAAACGCGCGCTGACTGATCCGCGCTTGTTCAGCGGCATCGGCAACGCTTACTCGGACGAGATCTTGCACGCGGCGCGCTTGTCGCCGGTGAAACTCACGCGCAGTTTGTCCGAGCCTGAGATCGCGCTGCTACACGCGGCCACGGAACAGGTGTTGAACGCCTGGATAGCTCGACTGAGGCTCGAAGCGGGTGCGGGCTTTCCCGAGAAAGTAACGGCATTTCGGCCCGAAATGGCGGTGCATGGCCGCTTCCAGAAGCCGTGTCCGGTGTGCGGGACGCCCGTACAGCGCATCGCATACGCGGCCAACGAGCTGAACTATTGTCCGACCTGCCAAACCAACGGCAAGCTCTTGGCCGATCGCGGGCTCTCGCGCTTACTCAAGAGCGATTGGCCGAAGAGCCTGGAAGAGCTCGAGGAGTACAAGGCCGCGCGCTCTCTGCCCAAGTCGTCGACCTGAACGACGTCGCTTCCCGAGCGACGTTAGCCGCCGAACGGGCGCGGTTCACGGCGTGCCTTGACGGCCTTCAGCGCTGCGTCCAAGTCTTTGCCATCGCGCAAGCAAGCGTAGCAATCTTGGCGCTTGTTCGGGCCGCAGCCGTACTTGCGTGTCAGCTTGTTCAGCAAGTGGAAGGAGCGGCGATCGCCATCGCTGCTCACGCGGCCCAAGAGATCGCGATTTTTTTCGCACGTCTCGGCGTCGCGCAAGTCGAGCGCGGCGGCCAAGGCTTTCGAGGCCTTGGCCCGCACTTCCTTGCTGTAGATGAGCGAGCGGGCAAGGTCGGTGGCGGTGCTACGGGAAGCGGTTCCGGTCCAAACCTCGTAGATCAAGTCGGCGCTGATCGGCCCCGGGATGCTCGCCATCGCGGCCAAAGCGTCACGCGCGGTCTCCGGGTCGTCGCTGTTGCGGCGGAGCTGTGCGAGGACCTCCGCATCTTTGATCAAGCCAGGATCGTGAGCCACGCGTTCGCGCAGCGCGCGCCCGGCGCGCACGTTCTGCGCGCCTTGCCCGAGAGACAAAGAGATCGCCTCTTCGATGCGCAAATCCGCGCCGGGTTTTGCGCTCAGTTCCTTGATTGCGGAGTCCTCGCCGAGCGAAGCCCGTTCAATCAGGGTGAGCGGCTTGGGCTTTTCGTCGGTGCTCGCGCTGGCGACCGGCGGAGGCGGTAAGGGCGAGGGCGTGGGTGCCGCGACGGTCACCGACGCGGATGGCTCGGGCACGACCCTCAAGGCCGCACCCGGATCGGCCGGAGAGGTCACGGCCGCCGCCGCGAATGCCGCGCCCAAGGCGACCAGCAGCACCAGTGGCGTGACCAAGCTCCAGAGCGGCACCTCACCGCCAGCGAAGCGCACCCGTTGCCGGAGCGCGCCGGCAAATGACGGCAAAGCTTGCGGACTGAGCGACGCTCGCGGGCGCACCAACGTGGCGGCGCTGCGCGCGGCTGCGATGCCGCCGGCATCGAACGGTGCTGGCGTCGCTGTCGCGGACGGCGGCGCGTAAGGTGCAGGTGCAGGCGCGGCATACGGTGCAGGCGCGCCGTAGGGTGCAGGCGCGCCGTAGGGTGCAGGCGCGCCGTAGGGTGCAGGCGCGCCGTAGGGTGGAGGCGCGGCATACGGTGCAGGCGCGGCCGGCGCACTGGCTGGAAACACCGAGCGCTCCGCGGTCGGCGGTGGTGGCGGTGCGGGACGCACACTCGGTGGCGGGGGACGGACGCTCGGCGGTGCTTGGCGAACGCTCGGCGGCGGAAGCCCCTGTGGGCGCGAGTGCGGTACGGGTGCCGGCGCTTGCGGGAAGGCCGAAGCTCGGCGGGGCGGCGGTAAGGTGTCCTTTTCGCGCATCGCGCGGGCGCGCGATTGCACCTCGCGATCGACCAGGGTCACGTCGCGAACCCCGCCCATTTCTTGGGCGTCATAGCTCGGCAATTGCCGGGTGGGCGGTGGCGGCAGCGCAGCTTTGGGCTCGCTTGCCGCGGGTGGAGGATCCGACCAGCCCGAGTCGACGATCGACGGTCGGATGGCTTTCGGATCGGGTCGTGGCGGCGCCCCGTCATTCATTCGACATCGACCCTAGCACCGCTCGACGGGGTGCAGCTAGCGCACAGCCGCCGCCTTCACTTCCGGGAACACGTCCGAATTGAGCTCGGGCCCACGTAGGATGGCGTCGGCATTCGGCGGAATACGGCGTGGGATGTGGTTGTCATCCACGCAGGCGAGCAGGGTGAAACCTTCCGCTACTAATTCATCCGGTTTGACCAGACCACCGCGCAGCAGACGATAGTCGAAGCGCACCTTCACGCGCGTGAGCTCCGTGAGTCGTGATTCGACGCACAGCACCTCATCGAAGCGAGCGCTCTTCCGATAGCGGACGTGCGCTTCGACGACTGGCAGGTGGATGCCGAGCTCGGTCCACGAATTGTAGTCGAGGCCGCGGCGGCGCATGTACTCCACCCGTCCCACCTCGAAGTAAGAAATGTAGGTCCCATGGTGGACGATGCCCATCAAGTCTGTTTCGCCGAATCGTACTCGGACGACGTGGCGAGACACGCAGTGGGCTGGAAGCTGGTTTGTCACAGGGGGGCGCGGGACAATACTAGCGCTGCGCGCGCCAGGCAATCGTCACCGCGCCGCCTCGTTCCAGGCACCGGTCGATTGGGACGTGCCCGGACAAGCCCGGACGTGCCCCTGGTCCGAGACCCGCCATTTGGCTTCGGATTCAGCGCTCTTTACCGGCTCCACGCGCCCTCAGCCGCGACCCGGAACGGGCACGGTCAGGACCGGAACCGGCGACAACCGGACCAGCTTTTCTGCAATGCTGCCCAAAAGCAGGTGGGCGAGGCCGGTGCGCCCATGGGTACTGAGGACGACCAAATCGTGCTCGCCTTTCTTCAGCTCGGCGAGTAGGGCAGAGGCCGGCTCGCCGGAGATCAGGCGACTCGTGGTCGAGAGCGCTGGCGGCAGACTGACTTGGCTCAAAAACTCCGCCATGTCGTGCTGTGCGTTTTCACGGATCAGCTCGCCGATCGGTTTGTGCGCTTCACCGGGCCGCTGCACCATCACCGCGTCGGTCAAATACGTCGGCCGGTCCCAGACGTGCACGATGTCGAGCGAGGCACCGAAGCCCAGCGCGAGCTCGGCTCCGTACGCCAGAGCGATCTTGGAATTGTCGGAATAATCGAGCGGAACCATGATGCGCCGAATGCCCATGGCGCTCATCCTACTCGGTTGCGCGCGGCGCTCAAGCCTGCTGGCGATGGTTGTCCGTTCGAGCATGCCCCGCATTGGCTTCGGCTCGTCGCTTCAAGGCCTCGTTCATGTAGTCGAAGCCCCGCGCCACCTGAGTCAGGGTTCTGCCAGAGAAACGCAAGAGCACGCCGCTGAAGTCCTCGCCTTGAACGAAGCGAGTCAGCTTCGGATTGAGCGTCTGGAGACGCAAAAAATGCTCACCGTCGAATAGGCCGGGGAACAGAAGATGCGCTCGAAAACGTAGCTCATAGTCCTGTTCGATACGCAACAGCTTGGCCTTCAGCCGGTGGTCTCGCCCTTCAGGCAGGCTCAGTAGCAGCTCGAGCGGGTTGCCCACGATGGCATCGCATTTGATCTCCGTGATGAACGGGTTCCACTCCTGGTAGCGGGGAAAGTCCGTCAGAATGCCCCAGACTTCTGCCGCGGGTGCCGCGATTGCAAGCTCGCTTCGAATCTCCATCGGGCCGTGACCTTATCCGATATCAGACCCCGGAAAGGCTCGGGCCTTTGAATGCCGTACCGAAAAACGCTAGGCTACGCAGGCTCGCATGAAGCTCCTGCAGGCGGTACTGGTTGGCACAGGTCCGTTCGAAAAGCTCGTGCTGCCGTTTGCGGACGAGGCCGGTGAAGCCCGAGCCATGACCGTGATCCACGGCGCAGGCGGTGTTGGAAAGAGCAGCGTCCTCGCCGCCTTGGCCAGTACTCGTCCCGGACATTGCGTCGTACAACCCTCGCGCTGGGAAGCGCAAGAGTCGGCTCCGCAGCCGTTCGCCGCTTGCGATTGGGCGCTGGGCCAAGACGAGCCCCTCCGTCCACATCCGCTTTCCATCGTCAGCCCCAACGCGCGTCTGAGCGTGAGCGACGAACAGGAGGCGTTACGGCGTCGCGAACAGGCGTTGTTCGATCGCCTGGCGGCGGAGGGCGGCTTTGCGTTCCTGACCATCCCGAGCACGCGCTGGTTTTCTCGGCAACCGATCGCCTTCAGCGCCCCGGCACGCACCGTTGCTCGCTACGACGTGCGCGCCGCAGCCGCGACGGACGACGCGACCCGCTCGGATCTGGCGCGAGAAACCAAGCAGGCTTTGGCCTACGCCGCGATCTCGAGCGCGCTCTCCCTGCACACTGCGCTCCCGCCTCGCGGTGAGCGAAGCTTCGACCTGCTCGGCGCGTCCATGCAGAGCGCGCTCGATACCCTGCTTGCGCTGGTCGGGTGTTCGTATCGAGGCCTCGATCCGTTCTCGTTCGAACCCATGTTTTCGATCCAGGGCAGCGAGCGCGAGTTGCCTTTCGACGCGCTGCCGACCCGGGCCCGACACTTGGCGGCGTTCGCTGCCCTGTCGGTGCGTACACTGTGGGCGGCCTACCCCGATCACGATCCGCGCGAGTCGGAAGGGGTGATCGCGATCGACGACGTAGACCTACATCAGGATTCTCAGGTCCAGCAGCAGCTGCTTCACGCACTTCGCGAGGCATTGCCCGGGGTGCAGTGGATTTTGACCACCGCGTCCTCGGTTTTGGCGAGCTCCGCGGACGCTCGTGCCGTGCTGGCGCTCCGGTCGCTGCCGGAGGGCAGGGTCCGCCTATTTGCAGGCGATCAGGCGCGCACGCACTAGCGCCATCGAAATTCAGCTCTCCTCATAAGCGTGCTCGTGGCCGATCGGGCGCCTGCGATCGACGACGTAGACCTACATCGAGGCCACGGGTGGCCGTCCGAAATT
>Ga0247768_1000938_pt1 | contig 10369 bp, 10 predicted proteins | sample UWRJL016104C6_FD_179944 | JGI IMG/M metagenome (GOLD analysis project Ga0247768, IMG submission 179944) | Plant litter microbial communities from Arlington Agricultural Research Station in Wisconsin, United States - UWRJ-L016-104C-6 | ecosystem: Environmental > Terrestrial > Plant litter >... | reverse complement strand
TCGGTGCCGGTCGTCCGGGGCATGCTGAGTCTCGGTTCGGGCGTCGGCGACTCGATAGCCGACATCGACCCGGCGCCGTTCCGCACGGCCGTCGGGGCCATCGTGCGGCTGCCCTACGCCGGTTACTTCGACAGGAGCGGCCTGCTCGGTCAGCCCGCTTTGGGCGCTCTCGCGCTGGCGGGCGTGCTCGCGGTGATCGTGTTCCGCAAGGGCTGGCCGATCCTGACCGCGTGGGCGGTCTGGGCGGTCATCACGCTGGCTTTCCACCTGTCGCCCAATTCCGGCCTCGGCGCGGCCGTCGGGCGGTTCTTCTACCGCGTCGGCACCCGGATCGACGCGCACATGTACGAGATGATCCCGGTGCTCGTCGCCTGCCTGTTCGTACTGCCCGCCGCCGCGCTGTATGGCCTGAACCGGCCACAGTTGTCGCGTGCCAAGCCTTTCCTCGCCATCGGCGGGGTGACCGTCGTCCTGCTCGGGCTGCTGGCGACGACCTTCACCAGCTACTACGAGGTGAACGCGGCCGCGCTGGCGCAGCGCTACGTTTCACCGGAGTTCAGCCGTTACGACGCCTCGGACTACGCCGCCGCGGCTTGGCTCCGCGCGCACGCGCGCCCCGGCGAGACCATCCTGAACAGCGCCAACGACGGCTCCACGCTGGCCTACGTCGAATACGACCTGCCGATCCTCAGCACGCTGCCCGACGGCCGCAACCCGATCACGGACCGCGTCACGCTGCTTCGGAGTTTCAACACGTACCCGCGCGATCAACGGATTCAGGACATCCTGCGGCGGATGGACGTCGGCTGGGTCTACGTGGATTCACAGGCTCCGATGATCGACACCGACCCGACGCACTGGAACGGCGGCGGGCTCTACCAACTGGCGCCGGGCCTGAAGGACCTCGACGGGCTCCCCGGCCTGACCGCGGCTTTCCGCTCGGGCACCGTCACCGTTTATCACCTGACCCTCTAAGCCCAAGCGGGCGGCCTCCAGGGTCGTGATCCGGAGGTCGAGGGCGCGCCGGGTGTCCTCGAGTTCGCAGCGCAGCAACGCGATCTCCTCGACGGAGGTGCGGACCTCCTCTTCCAGGTGCCCGACCTCGATGCTCAGGTGCAGCGAAACCAGCGCGAGCACCACCCCGGCGAGCAGGAAGACGAAGTTCGACGGCGTTTCGACGCCGCTCAGCCTGGCCAGGAACTCCGCCGCGGCCGGAAGCACCGCGAGGACGACGACCCCGAGCGAGACCACCAGCCACACGCTGGCGTACTTCTCCCGCAACTTGCGCCGCCGCATCATCTCGACCACCACACACAGCACGAAACAGGCGGTGACGATGCTGAGCACCCGCCAACCATCCATGACGACCTCCTCCTACGCCGAGTCCGACGAGTCCGCGGCCGGACGGCGGCGGATGAGCGCCAGCAACAGGGCGAGACCGGCGCGGCCGAGGTAGACGGCCGACTTGACGGGTGAATGGCTCGGCCGGCCGCACGCGCGCTCGCGCATGATCACCGGGACCTCTCTGATCTTCAGGCCCGCGCGGATCGCCATCACGAGCGACTCGACCGTGTCGCCGAGGTACTCCGCCGGGTAGTAGCCCGCGAACAGCCTGATCGCGCGCGGCCCCATCGCCTTGAAGCCCGAGGTGACATCGGTCAGCTTCGTCTTGGCGAGGCCCGAGAAGACCAGCGAGAGCGCGACCATCGCGTACCGGCGCGGGCCGCGGGCCCGGTAGACACCCTTGCCCGCGAACCGGGAGCCGATCACGATGTCGGCGTCCCGCACCGCGTCGAGCAGCGCGGCGAGTTCGTCCGGGTCGTGCTGGCCGTCGGCGTCGACCTGGATCACGACGTCGTAGCCGCGGGCGAGCGCGTAGCGGAAACCGGTGCGCATCGCGCCGCCGACACCGAGGTTCACCGCCAGGCGCGCGACCTCGGCACCGGCCTGACGGGCGAGTTTGGCGGTGTCGTCGGAAGATCCGTCGTCGACGACGAGGACGTCGACGTCCGGCATGGACGTCTTGACGTGGGCGATGACGGCCGCGACACTGCCCTGCTCGTTCAAGGCGGGCATCACGACCAGCGCCTTGCGGGTGCACGCTGTCATGGCCGCTCCCGCCCTCGCAGCACAAAAGCCAGCACTGTCACCAAACCCAGCGTGGGCCCGGCGACCAGGCCGAGCACCGCGCGCGAAACGGCGTCACCGGGCAGGAGAATCAGCACGGCCATGGTCGAAATCGCGACCACGGCCCAAGTCGTGAGCACCTTGTTCGCCCGCGTCCGCGCGACCAGCACCGAAGTCAGCAGCTGCAACGGGATCATCAGCACCGAAGACCACAGCAGCCCGGCCATCGCCCAGCCCGGCACCCGGTAGGCGTCGCCGAAGACCAGCCGGACGACCCGCGGCCCGATCCCCAGCCCGGCGAGCGCCGCGGCCGCCGCCAGCACCAGCGCGCCGAGGGTCCCGAGCGCCAGTGCCTTGCGCAGCCCGCGCTTGCCGTCCTCCGTGCTCGACAGCCGCACCACGAACGGGACCGCGACGGCTTGGATCGGCTGCAAGAGCGTCAACGGCGCCCTGGCCACGATGACCGCGGCGAAGAGCGCTCCGAGCGCGTTGCCGTCTCCCCCGGGGACCAGCAGTTTCACCAGCGCGGGATAACCGGTGATCACGCTCGCGGACAACGCGGCGGCACCCATGAGCAGCAGCACCCGGCGGCCGACCGGGAACCACGACTCGCCTTTGAGGTGCGGGTCGACCAGCCTCGAAGCGTGGCGTGCGAAAAAGAGCCACGCGAACGAACCCGCCGCGACGGCCACCGCGAGCCCGGGCAACCCGGCGACCGCGGCGAGGACGACGACTCCGAGCACCAGCGCCCGCGCGGCCGCTTCCGCCACCACGAGCCAGGAGTAGCGCTTGATCTCGTTGTGCCCGATCAGCAGGCCGCGGACACCGAACTGGCACGCGAAGGCCACGCCCCCGGCGAGCACCGGCACCGCGAGCACGGTGTGCCCGTGCCACAACCGCTCGCTCACCGGCGGGAGCATGATCACCAGCGACACCACGGCACTCACCCCGACCCCGACGGCGATCGCGCGCAGCGCCGGCCGCCCGGCCCTGCCCCCGGCGAGCGTCGCGACGGCGGCTTGCCGCGACAGCTCCTGCTCCAACGGGGACAGCGCGCTGCCCAGCCCCATCAGCACCCCCCAGAAGGCCAGGAAAACCGCGTAGTCGGCCGGGGAAAGCAAGCGACCGCAGGCGACCGTCAGCAGGTAGCCGAGGCCGATCGACACGATGACCGAGACGCCGAGACGGCCGGTTTCCCGTGCCGTGACGGTGTTTACTCCAGGCGACGTGTTTACCCCAGGCGACGTGTTTACCCCAAGCGGAGTGCTTGTCTCGTCCGCCCGCGCCTCGGCGTTCATCGACGAAGCCAGGAACGTAGCGCGAGCAGGAGTCCACGAACGAGGCCGGTGCCGAAGCCCGCCGCGAACACCGGCAGTAGTGAAGTCACCGCCCGTGCCTCGGCGTTGGTCGCCCCGCAGCGCTTGACCGCCGCGCCCACCACGGCGGACCCGAGCACTCCGGTGACCAGTGCCGTCCGCGGCCGTTTCGCGGCTATCGCCAGTCCGGCGACGCCGACGGCGAGCGCGCCGAACAGCGCGTTGCGGGCTGGGCCCGCCGACTCGAGGTACGAGTCCACGTAGGTCGTCCCGCGGAAGTACGACTGCGAGACGAACTTCTTGAACGACTCGCGGCCGTGATAGGTCGCCGAGAGGCCGGGCGCGATGAAGATCTGTTCACGTTCTGCTATCCACCGCAGCATCCGCGTGTCGTCACTGGCGAACCTCACGTCGTCGAAGAGCGAGGAGAAGCCGGTCACCGAGCCCTCGAACATCGCCTTGCGTGCGACAAAAAGTGTCGTCCCCTTAGGGAAGACGTCGAACTCGTCGATGCCGAATGACATCAGGCGCGGATTCGCGCAGTAGCGGCGCCACGGCATCTTCACCAGACCTGCCATGAAACCGGCATACGGATTATGTTCCGAAGCGACATTGATATGACCGTTCCAGACCGCGCGCTCTGGATGATTTTTCACCTGATCGTGTAGAAAAACTAGACTCGATTCGTCAACTATGACTCGGCTGTCGAGCAGCATGATCCATTCACCACTCGCCTTCGCCATGCCTGTTTTGCGCGCCTCGAAGCGGCCTCGGTTGAGCTGGCTGACGACGGTGATCCCGTGTGTACGTTGGAGTTCCGTAAGCCGCTCCGGCGTGCCGTCGGAGCTGCCGTCGTCCACGACGATCACCTCGACGGGCCAATCCGCCACTCGGGCGGAGGCCACCAGCGCGTCGACACTGCGCGGGATCCAGCTTTCCTCATTGAACACGGGGATAACCACACTAAGACTGGGTAAGAGCGTATTGGCACTCATCGAGGGCCAGGCTACCCCGGCGCTCCGGACGGGACGAGCCCAGTATTCTTCCACGATCTCGTCGGTGAATAGAAAAGGCAGCCCGTGATTTCCTTCATTCTCGGCACAACGGCGGAACTGATCAAAATCGCGCCGGTTTACCACGCGATCGTAGACCGTGGTGTGCGGCCGAAGATCTGGTTCACCGCCCAGCATGTCGACGAAGTCGCCGACGTCCTGGCCGATCTGAAGCTGCCCGAGCCGGACGTCTGGCTCGTCCCGAAGATGACAGCGAGTAACCTCGAATCACCCGCCCAGGTACCGGGCTGGGCCACTCAGGTACTCCGCGGCGCTTGGTCCCGGCGCGCCGAGTTACGCGCCGCGCTCACCGAAGACGGCCGTCCCCCGCTGGTCCTGGTGCACGGGGACACTTTCACCACGCCATACGGCGCGCTAATCGGCAAGCACGTGCTGAAGGCGCGGGTCGGGCACATCGAGGCGGGCGCCCGCAGCGGCAGCATCCTCAGTCCGCTGCCCGAGGAGTTGAACCGCAAGGCCACCGCGAAGATCGCCGACTTCCACTTCGCGCCGTCGCCCCGCGAAGTCCACAACCTGCGCCACGTGCGCGGGCTTGTCGTCGACACCGAAGCCAACACCGCCATCGACGCGATCCGCCTGGTGATCAACGAGCCCGCGCCGATCGACGGCCTGCCCGAGAAGTTCGGCCTCGCCACCCTCCACCGCTACGAACTCGTCTCGCGCGGCGACAAGTACCGCGAGGCGCTGGAGACCCTGCGCGAGCAGAGCGAGCAGATGCCGGTGCTGTACCTCGCCGGGGCGCCGGAGCGGGAGCGGATCAGGAGCCAGGGCCTGCAGGGCCTCTTCGACGAGGTGAACTTCCTGCTGCGGCCCAAGATGCGGTACCTGAGGTTCCTGCCGCTGATCGCCCGCGCGCAGTACGTCGTCACCGACTCCGGTGGCCTGCAGGCGGAGTGCTTCTACCTCGGCGTCCCGTGCGCGGTGCACCGCGAGCGCACGGAAAGCCCGCACCAGCTGGGCGAGACCGTTGTCCTCACCGAACTGCGGGCCGACACGCTGCGCGAGTTCCTCAACACCCACCAGACCCGCCGCGGCCGGTCCTGGATGGAGAAGTACCACCCCACCGAGATCATCACCCGCACCCTGACCGACCTCGGCTACTGCTGACCCCCACGTCAGGTCGTGAGTGTTTCGCGGGGTTCTAACCCCGCGAAACACTCACGACCCCAGTGCGGCGCTCACGAGTCCTACATGGCGCGGCGGCCGGAGAGTGCCCGGCCGAGGGTGAGTTCGTCGGCGAATTCGAGGTCCCCGCCCATCGGCAGGCCCGACGCCAGCCGGGTGACACTCAAGCCGGGGAAGTCGCGCAGCATCCGCACGAGGTACGTCGCCGTCGCCTCGCCTTCGGTGTTCGGGTCGGTGGCGATGATGATCTCCGAGATCTCCGCCGCCCCGATCCGCGCCAGCAGCTGGCGCATCCGCAGTTGCTCGGGACCGATGCCGGACAACGGGTCCAGCGCGCCCCCGAGCACGTGGTAGCGCCCCTTGAACTCCCGTGTCCGCTCAACCGCGAGCACGTCCTTAGGCTCCTCGACCACGCAGATGACCGTCAGGTCGCGGCGCGTGTCACGGCAGATGCGGCACTCGGTCTGCTCGGAGACGTTGCCGCAGATCTCGCAGAACTGCACGCCTTCCTTGACCTTGCCCAGCACGTCCTGGAGCCGCCCGATATCGGCGGGGTCGGCGGCCAGCAGGTGGAAGGCGATCCGCTGCGCGCTCTTCGGACCGACCCCGGGCAGCCGCCCGAGTTCGTCGATCAGGTCCTGGACTACACCCTCGTACAAGCTAGGCGCCCGGCAAACCGAGGCCGCCGAGGCCGCCCAGATCGGGCATCCCGCCACCGAGGCCGCCCGCCAGCGGGCCGAGCTTCTGCTCGGTGAGCTTCTGCGCGTTGGCCGAGGCGTCCCGCACCGCGGCGACCACGAGGTCGGCGAGGGTCTCCGTGTCGTCGGGGTCGACGACCTTCGGGTCGATGACCAGGCCTTTGAGCTCCATGCCGCCGGTCACGGTCGCCGTGACGAGCCCGCCACCGGCGGAACCGGTCACCTCGGTGTTGGCGAGTTCTTCCTGCGCTTCGACCAGCTTCTGCTGCATCTGCTGGGCCTGCTGCAGGATCTGGCCCATGTCGAAGCCACCACCGGGTTGCACCATGATCTTCAGCGATCCTCTCCTGGAATGCACGTGCCTCCCAGCCTAGCCGCCGACAGTGTGGCACCGTGGTGGCCGTGCGACAGCGAGCGGCTTTTTTGGTGATCGCGGGTTCGATGGTGCTTGCGGGCTGCCAGGCCTCAGGCGGCAGCGCCGTGACAGGCGTGTCGGTTCCTCAGGTGTCGATCCCGTCCAGCGCGACACCGTCCACCCAGGTCGCGACGTCGGGTTCGCCGTCCACCACGGCGCCCGCGACGACATCGAGCACGGCCGCGGCGTCCGGCAAGGTCGTCGTACTGGACGCGGGGCACAACGGGGGCAACGCCTCGCATGTGGCGGAGATCAACAAACTCGTGCCGGCGGGACGCGGCGAGACCAAGCCGTGCAACACCACCGGGACCTCGACGAACGCGGGCTACACCGAGCACGCCTTCACCTTCGACGTGGCGCAGCGGGTCGGGGCGGCACTGACGGCGAAGGGCGTGAAGGTCGTCTACACGCGCACCAACGACACCGGCGTCGGACCGTGCGTCGACAAGCGCGCGGCGGTGGGCAACGCGGCGAACGTGTCGGCGGTGGTGTCCATCCACGGCGACGGCTCGACGTCCGCGGGCGCGCACGGGTTCCACGTCGCCTACTCGTCACCACCGCTCAACGCGCAACAAGGCGAGCCGTCGACATCGCTGGCCACGACGTTGCGCGACGGGATGCGGTCCGCGGGCTTCACTTCCGCCAACTACATCGGCCAGGACGGGCTCTCCGCGCGCTCGGACCTCGCCGGGCTGAACCTCTCGACGCGGCCCGCCGCGCTCATCGAGTGCGGCAACATGCGCAACGCGAGCGAAGCGGCCGAGATGTCGAGCGCCGAAGGCCGTCAGCACTACGCCTCCGCGATCGCCGCCGCCATCGAGGCCTACCTCAAGGTCTGACTTGTGAGCGTTCCGGCCGGTTCTAACCGGCCGGAACGCTCACAAGTCAGTCGAGTTGGCGGGCGCCGAGGTGCTCGGAGAGCAGTTTGTGCGCGAGGGCGTCTTGGGCGTCCTCGGTCTCCGACACCGGCGCTGGCGGCGCGGGACTGGAGTCCTCCGAGTACATGTCCTCGTCGTCCTCGACGGGCTCGGGCGGCAGTGGAATGTCCGGCTCGGTCCGCACCGGGACCGGCCTGGGCGCGGGACGCTCCGCCTGGGCGGGCGGACGATCCTGCCTGGCCTGTTCGGCGGGGGGCGCGGGCGGGGCGGCGGACGGACGGCTGAACGAACGCTGCTGCCCGGCCGGAGCCGCCGCCTGCGGACGGGCCGCGGGGGCACTTGTCCTCGCCGGGGCGGCCGCGGGCGTGCCATGCACGCAGCGGACCTGCCACTCGCCGCCGAGCACGGTGTGCAGCGCGGCGGCGATCTTCTCCGCGTTGTGCACCTCGGAAAGCCTGCGGGCCAACGGTTCCGCGTTGTGCGTGAGGGTCACCGCGGAGCCTTCGACGCTGTACACCGTGGCCTGCGTGAGCATTGCCTCGGTGCTGCGCCCGCCAGGGATCTTGCGGATCGCGGCGAGCAGGTCCGGCCAGACCCGGCGCACGGCGGCGGCGTCGATCCCGCCAGCGCCTTCGGCGGCCGGTTCGGCTGGCTGCTCCACCGGCGCGGCGGCGGCGGGTTTCGGTTGCGGTGCAACGGGTTCCGGCGCGGGAGCGGCTTCGGGCGGCCGTTGCGACGGCCGCTGGTAACCGCCCGTCGACGACAGCGTGGGAGCCGGGGTAGTGCGGCGGCGACCGGAGCCGGAGCGGGCGCCGGAACCTGTGTGGGCTGAGTCGGCTGCGGAGCGACCGGGGCCGCGGGGACAGCGGTGGCAGCCGTGCCCGGCGAGGGCGTGCCACCGGCGACGACACGGCGTTCGAGCCGCTCGAGACGTTGCAGCATGGCCGCTTCGCCTTCGGTCGCCGAAGGCAGCAACATCCTGGCGCACAACAGTTCCAGCACCAGCCGGGGCGCGGTGGCGCCACGCATCTCCAGCAATCCATTGTGGACTATCTCGGCGTACCGGGACAGCGTGGCCAGCCCGATGCGCTCGGCCTGCGCGAGCATCCGCGCTAGTTCGTCCTCGGGTGCGGACACCAGGCCGCGTGTCCCCGCGTCCGGCACCGAGCGCAACATCACCAGGTCACGCAGGCGGTCCAGCAGGTCGGTGGCGAAGCGGCGCGGGTCGTGACCGGCCTCGGTCAGCTTCTCGACGGTGCCGAACACGGCCGTCGAATCGTCGGCGGACAGGCCGTCGACCATGTCGTCGATCAGGGCGACATCGGTGACCCCGAGCAGCGAAACCGCGCGGCCGTAGTCGATTCCCTCCGGCCCGGCACCGGCGAGCAGCTGGTCCAGCACGGATTGGGTGTCCCGCGCGGAACCCCCGCCCGCCCGGATGACCAGCGGGTACACCAGCGGGTCGACCTTGACACCCTCGGCGGCGACGTTGCGCTCCAGCAGCCCGCGCATGGAACTCGGCGGGATCAGGCGGAAGGGGTAGTGGTGCGTCCGCGAGCGGATGGTGGGGAGCACCTTCTCCGGCTCGGTGGTCGCGAAGATGAAGATGACGTGCTCCGGCGGCTCTTCCACGATCTTCAGCAAGGCGTTGAAGCCCTGCGTGGTGACCATGTGCGCCTCGTCGATGATGAAAACGCGGTAGCGCGCGTCGGCGGGCGCGTAGAAGGCGCGATCCCGCAGCTCTCGGGCGTCGTCGACACCACCGTGGCTGGCCGCGTCGAGCTCGGTGACGTCGACGCTGCCGGAGCCCTCCGGCGCGAGCGCCTTGCACGAGTCGCAGACGCCGCACGGGTCCGGTGTCGGGCCCTGCTTGCAGTTGAGGGAGCGCGCCATGATGCGCGCGCTCGACGTCTTCCCGCAGCCACGCGGGCCGGAGAAGAGATAGGCATGGTTGATCCGGCCGGAAGCCAGCGCGGTTCGGAGGGGTTCGGTCACATGCTCTTGGCCGACCACCTCGGCGAAGGTCGCCGGACGGTACTTGCGGTAAAGCGCTAGAGCCACGCCGCGAGACTACCGGCACGGACCGACACGGTTCGGCGTGGCCGCCCCGGACATGAAAGCGGACCCCGCGCACCCGTCAGAGCCTGCTTATCCTTGCTGCCTTCCGGCCCTGGGGAAGTTCACAGGGTGGACGCCGCGCGGGGTCCGTGGATCAGTGTAGCGACCGTGTCCGCCGGGGGTGGAAGGTGGAGGGTATGACCAACTTGATCGAGACCCCGACCGAGGCGGATGTGCGCGCCGCGGCCGACGCCATCCGGCCCTATGTCCGGCGGACGCCGCTGCTGCGGGCCGAGGTCGACGGCAGGCCGGTGGTGCTGAAACTGGAACACCTGCAGCTCAGCGGGTCATTCAAGCTGCGAGGGGCGGTGAACGCGCTGCTCGGTGGGGAGCGGCCGCGGCACGTCGTCACGGCGTCGGGCGGCAACCACGGCCTCGGCGTGGCGACGGCGGCGGCGCTGCTCGGGCTGTCCGCGACGGTCTACGTCCCGGAGAACGCGCCGGAGGGGAAGACCCGGCGGATCGAAGCGGCCGGTGCGACGCTGATCCGCGTGGGCGGCACCTACGGCGAAGCCGCCGCGGCGGCGACAGCGGCCTCCGGCGAGCCGGGCACCCGTTACCTGCACGCCTACGACGACCCGGCCGTCGTCGCCGGTCAGGGCACGGCCGCCACCGAAGT
>Ga0247768_1000937_pt1 | contig 10399 bp, 8 predicted proteins | sample UWRJL016104C6_FD_179944 | JGI IMG/M metagenome (GOLD analysis project Ga0247768, IMG submission 179944) | Plant litter microbial communities from Arlington Agricultural Research Station in Wisconsin, United States - UWRJ-L016-104C-6 | ecosystem: Environmental > Terrestrial > Plant litter >... | reverse complement strand
GCCACGGACGCTGGCCACCCCGGTGTCCAGCAGCGGCACAACCGTAATGCCCTTGGCCTGAGCCGCCGGCTGCATGGTCTCCAGGGCCGCCTGGACTACCCTGCGGGGGTCGACAGGCAGGATTTCCAGTGCGACTTTGCCGGTAACAATCCGGGAAACGTCGAGAAGATCCTCGATCAGGCGCTTCTGAGCACGAGCATTGCGCTCAATCGTCTCCAGCGCCCGTTCTTGGGTTGGCTCATCTAGGCGCCGGGTCCGGAGCAGGGTGACCCAGCCGAAAATGGCATTGAGCGGCGTGCGCAGCTCATGCGACATGGTCGCGAGAAACTCATCCTTCAGCCGACTCAGTTGCTCGAGCTCCGCCGTGCGCTCTTTGACCCGGGTCTCCAACTCCTGGTTGGACAAAGCCAGGGCGGCGTGTGCTTTGTACAGGTCAACAAACACCTGCACCTTCGTCCGCAGAATGTGACCGACAACAGGCGACTGAATGTAGTCGACCGCCCCCAACGCATAACCGCGTGCGGTCTGCATCTCGTCCACATAGGACGTGATGAAGATGATGGGTGTATGCCGTCCATTGCGATGGCCGCGGATCAACGTCGCGGTCTCGAGACCGTCGATGTCAGGCATGTTGACGTCGAGGAGGATGACGGCGAACGACCCCTCCAACACCCGCTTCAGCGCTTCGGTGCCGGAGCGTGCCCGGACTATTTCGGCGTCGATTCCTTCCAAAAGACTGCTGTAAACCAGCAGCTTTTCCGGGAGATCGTCAACGATCAGGATTCGGGCACGGCTCACCCGACACTACCGTACAACTCGCAGCGGTCGGGCATTGCGGCCAATTCCCAAGGCACCACTGCGTACCACTTCGAGCAGATCCGCTTGCTGTGCGAGGTCGGACACAAACGCATTGATCTCCATTTCGCTGGCTGTCAGCTCAACAATGAATCCATCCGTCGCGGGATCCAGAACGCGTCCGCCTGTGCGTACGACATATCCGCGGACGGCGTCAGTATGTTCCGGCCGAACTTTCAGTTTCAGCAGCACGAGCTCGCGCTCCAGATGCTCGCCGCCGGTCAAGTCCTCGGTGCTGACTACATCAACCAGCTTGTTCAACTGATTGGTGATCTGCTGCATCACAGCTTCAGATCCAGTGGTCACCAGTGTGAGGCGCGATACCGTCGGATCGTCCGTCGGTGCTACCGAGAGGGATTCAATGTTGTAGCCGCGGGTGGAGAACAAGCCTGCGACGCGAGAAAGAGCACCGGCTTCGTTTTGGAGCAGTATGGCGATGATATGGCGCATGAAATGAGAATAAAGGATTCCTCGGCCGCGCGCCGTTTTGCTCAATTCCCGCAAGCTGATAGTCTCGACGAGGTATCCCATCAGAGCCTTCCCATGAGTGACACGGTCATCCAGCCCCGCCCGTTTGGGCACCCACTTGCCGGCCAGACGATGTCGGGCGCCCGGATGATCATGCAGGTGCTTGCGGATGAGGGCGTTACGGCCATTTTCGGGTACAGCGGCGGCGCCATCCTGCCGACGTATGACGCTGTATTTCTCTACAACGAGCAGCAGACGCGCGAAGGCGAGCCCCAGATCCCACTCATCGTGCCCGCGAATGAGCAGGGCGCCGGTTTCATGGCTGCAGGTTATGCCCGCGCTACCGGCCGCGTAGGCGTATGCATCGTGACATCCGGCCCGGGAGCCACGAACACTGTTACACCAGTGCGCGATTCCATGGCCGATTCGGTGCCAATGGTCGTGATTTGCGGCCAAGTCGCGCGGGCCTCGATTGGCACGGACGCCTTCCAGGAAGCCCCGGTCCCGTCGATCATGGGCTCGGTTGCGAAACACATCTTTCTGGTGACTGACCCGAGCCGCCTCGAAGCCACCATTCGGACTGCTTTTGAGATCGCGCGGACCGGTCGGCCGGGCCCGGTGGTCGTGGACGTGCCGAAGGATGTTCAGAACTGGGAAGGCGTGTTCCAGGGTAGCGGCATGCTGCCGATCCCCGGCTACCGCCGTCGAATGACCGAGCTCGCCCACCGGACGCTCGATGATCTCGAAGCGGCGAAGTTCTTTGAGATGCTGGGTGAGGCCAGGCGCCCCCTGATCTATGCGGGCGGTGGCGTCATCAACTCCAACGCCGCTGTGCCGCTGGCCGATTTCTCCGACGCCTTCGGTATCCCGGTCGTGACTACGTTGATGGGCATCGGCGCCATCGACACAAAGCAGAAGCTGGCCATGCACATGCTCGGCATGCACGGTACGGCTTATGCGAACTATACGGTCGATGACTGCGACTTCCTGATCGCCGCGGGCTCCCGGTTTGATGATCGGGTCGCGGGGGTGCCGGCGAAGTTCGCGCGCAACGCGAAAAAGATCGCCCACCTCGATATCGATCGCGCCGAGGTCAACAAGGTCAAGCGGGTCCAGTGGAGCTATGTGGGCCAGTTGCCCGAAGCGCTCCAGGCGTTGTTGGCGTATGGGAAGCGCAGGAATTTCGTAACGGACTACACGCAGTGGCATGCGGAGTTGGCCGAGCTGAAGCGCGTGTATGCCATGAACTATGACCGCAACAGCCGGCTCATTCAGCCCTACTACGTGATCGAGGAAATCAACAAGCTCACGGGCGGTGAAGCCATCATCTCCACGGGCGTGGGCCAACATCAGATGTGGGCGGCCCAGTACTGCGATTTCCGCCAGCCGCGACTGTGGCTGACCTCCGGCAGCATGGGCACGATGGGCTTCGGCCTGCCCGCCGCCATCGGTGCACAGATTGCCAACCCCAAGCGCCTGGTCATCGACATCGACGGCGATTCGAGCATCCGCATGAACATGGGCGAGCTCGAGACCGTCACCACCTATGACCTGCCGATCAAAGTCGTGGTGTTGAACAACTTCGGCGACGGCATGGTGAGGCAGTGGCAGAAGCTGTTTCACCATGGACGCTTTGCCTCGAGCGACCGGTCGTTGCACAAGAAGGATTTCATCAAGGCCGCCGAGGCTGATGGCTTCCGTTATGCCGTGCGCCTGGATCGTAAGGAGGATGTGCCGCGGGTCGTGCGGGAATTCATCAACTTCCCGGGGCCGGCCTTCCTCGAAGTGATCATCGACCGGGATGCGGGCGTGTACCCGATGGTGGGACCGGGCCAGAGCTACGAAGGGATGATCACCGGCGATCACATTCCCTCGCGCTACAAGGTCAGTATCAACAAGCCTGGCGCCTCGGAGATGTTCTAAAGTGAAATACCTCCACACCATGGTGCGCGTCACAGATCTGGACGCGTCCTTGAAGTTCTATGTGGATGCGCTGGGTTTGAAGGAGTTGTCCCGCAAGGACAACAGCCAGGGCCGTTTCACGTTGGTGTTCCTGGCGGCCCCGGGGAACGAGAGCGCCCAAGTGGAGCTGACTTTCAACTGGGACCCGGAGACCTACAGCGGTGGGCGCAACTTCGGGCACCTGGCCTACGAAGTCGATGACCTGTACGCCACCTGTCAACGTCTGCAGGATCACGGCGTGACTATCAACCGCCCGCCGCGCGACGGTTGGATGGCGTTTGTTCGCTCCCCGGATAACATATCCATTGAGTTGCTTCAAAAAGGGGCGCGGTTGGAGCCGGCGGAACCCTGGAAGTCGATGCCTAACGTAGGAGTCTGGTAACCTTGGCCTCGAGCCATGAAGTCGTTACCAGGATTGGTTGTAGCAGCGGCCTTCGCTGCCTTGACGTGTGCTGTCTGGGCGTTTCTGAACCGCCCGGCTGCCGAGCCGCCATGGCCCGCCCAGATCCAGGGGTTTTCCTTCCAGCCCATCCGGTTGGGTGAGGACCCTACCAAACACCTGTTGCCGACCGACGCCGAGATCGACGGCGATCTGAAGCTCCTCACGGGCAAGGTCAAATCGGTTCGTACTTACGGCGTCCAGGGGTCGTTGGCCGACATACCGCAATTGGCGGAACGCCACGGACTCAGCGTTGCCGTTGGCGCTTGGATAGACAACCACCGCGACGAGAACACGCGGCAGCTCGAGACGGCCATCGAGCTGGCGCGCACCCATTCGAACGTCATGCGCGTGTTCGTTGGAAATGAGGTGGCGCTGCAGGGATACGTGCCGGTGAAGGAGTTGGAAGGTTATCTCGATCGCGCCCGGGCTGCGATCGGACAACCGGTGGGAACGGCGGAGCCATGGCACGTCTGGATCGAGCATCCGGACCTGGCTCAACACGTCGACTTTATCGGCGTGCACCTGTTGCCGTACTGGGAAGGTCTCCCCGTCGAGATGGCGGTGGATTATTCCATCCAGCAGTTCCATCTCATCCAGAAGACCTTTCCCAACAAGGACGTCATCATTGCGGAAATCGGCTGGCCCAGCCGTGGACGTACGCATGAGTCGGCCGTGGCTTCGGAATCCAATGAAGCGCTGTTCCTGAGGCGTTTCCTGGCGCGCGCCAAGCATGATCACTTCGTCTACTACGTGATGGAGGCGTTCGACCAGCCCTGGAAGGCTACGCAGGAAGGCGATGTCGGCTCGTACTGGGGCGTTTACAACGTGGATCGCGTGCCGAAATTCGAGTTTACGGCCGGGATCGTGCGCATTCCCGAGTGGCACATGCTGGCGGCCATTTCGGTGACGGTGGCCTTCGTCGTGCTGTTTCTCTTCTACTTCAACAACGTGACACCGCTGCGTAATCGGGGCCGCAGTTTCCTGGCGCTCGTGGTGTATGCCGCGGCCACGATCACAGTATGGGTGTTCTACGACTTCACTCAGCAGTACATGACGGTTGCCAGTGTCGTGTCAGGCGTACTGCTGTTGATGGGAATGTTGGGCGTCGTACTCGTGTTGTTGGCGGAAGCGTATGAGTGGGCTGAGGCTCACTGGGTTACCTCGCGCTTGCGACTCGGATCCCACCGCGTGGGTGCGGACGATCAGCCGCAGCCGAAAGTATCCATCCACGTTCCGGCCTACAACGAGCCGCCGGACATGGTCATTGAAACGCTCGATGCACTGTCCCGGCTCGACTATTCCAACTTCGAAGTGCTGGTCATCGATAACAACACCCGGGATGAGGCCGTGTGGAAACCCGTGGAAGCGCATTGCGCGCAGCTGGGCGGGCGGTTCCGCTTCTTCCATGTAGCTCCTCTGGAGGGCTTCAAGGCGGGCGCGTTGAATTTCGCCCTGCGCCAGACTGCCGCCGACGCGCGGATTGTGGCGGTGATCGACAGCGACTACGTGGTCGAGCCGAATTGGTTGCGCGAGCTGGTCCCGAGCTTTCAGGATGAGCGCATCGCGATCGTCCAGGCGCCGCAGGACTACCGCGATGACAGCCAGAGTGCGTTCAAGGCTATGTGCTATGCCGAGTACCGCGGCTTCTTCCATATCGGAATGATCACGCGGAACGAGCGCAACGCCATCATCCAGCACGGCACGATGACGCTCGTTCGCCGAAATCTTCTCGAGAGCACGGGCGCGTGGGCGCAGTGGTGTATCACCGAAGACGCCGAGCTCGGGCTGCGCATCTTCGAGGCTGGGTACGAAGCGTCATACGTACCCACTACGTATGGTCGCGGCCTGATGCCCGACACCTTCATCGACTTCAAGAAACAGCGGTTCCGTTGGGCCTATGGAGCCATGCAGATCCTGAAGAGCCACGCCCGCTCGCTGTTTACCGAAAAAAGCTCGCTGTCACCCGGACAACGGTATCATTTCATTGCTGGCTGGCTGCCTTGGGTGGCCGACGGCTTCAACCTGATATTCAACATCGCGGCGCTCGCCTGGTCCGCCGCTATTGTCCTGTTGCCGCGGCAGATCGATCCACCGCTCATGATGTACTCGGTGCTTCCACTTTCGCTTTTCACATTCAAGCTGGCGAAGCTTGCGCACCTCTATCACGTGCGAGTGGGGGCGAACATGCGCCAAAGCCTGGCGGCGGCAATCGCCGGACTGGCTTTGACCCATACCATCGGGACGGCTGTCCTGAAGGGTCTGTTTACTCGCGGCGAGGCGTTTTTTCGAACACCCAAGAACGCCCAGTCACAGCGTGTATTCCAGGCACTGGGCGCCGCCCGCGATGAAACGCTGATCATGCTGGGGCTGTGGCTCTCGGCATGGGGCGTCTCGCATTCAACGACCTACCAGACCCGTGGTCCTGACCGGGTGGCCTGGGTCGTCGTGCTGCTGATCCAGTCGATCCCGTATCTGTCCTCGCTGATTGTGTCGTTGACGAGTGCTTTCCCGATCCCGTCGAAGCTGCTGGGGCGGGGATACCGCTCGACGGTACTTCATCCGCCGCAACGGGCCGCAGAGCCCGATTCGCTCTGAGGCTCAAAGCAATAGCTCTCATGCTCGCGGCGGTTTCCGCCTTCAGCGGCATGGATGCGCTTCTCAAGCTGTTGTCCGCGCACTACCCCCCTCTGGAAGTCGTGGCGTTGCGAGGCATTGCTGCCTTGCCGTTCGCGGTCGTCCCACTTCTACTGATGGGGCGAATTAAGGCGCTCAAACCCGTCCGCATGGGCATGCATTTCCTTCGGGCCCTGTTGCAGCTTTTCGTGCTGGTGACCTTTGTATATGGCGTCCGCATTCTGTCTCTGGCGGATACCTATGCGATTTTCCTGAGCGCGCCGCTCATCGTCACTGCGCTCTCTGTCCCGCTATTGGGAGAGCAGGTTGGCTGGCGTCGGTGGGTAGCCATCAGCGTTGGGCTGATTGGCGTATTCACGATGCTGAAGCCATCGGCGTCGGGCTTCGTGTCTCTGGGCGCCGTGGCGGCGCTTCTGTCGGCTGTGGGATATGCGTTCAACTCCATTGCGCTGCGAGTGATCACGCGGACCGATTCAACCGTCAGTGTCACCTTCTGGATGATCGGACTGATGACGGTGATGGCCCTGTGCCTGGCGCTGCCGAATTGGGTTCCGATCTATCGCGAGGACTGGCTGCTCCTGGCGGCCATCGGCTTCTTCTCCGCCGTCGCCCAGCATCTGCTGACCGATGCGTTCCGCCTGGCGCCCCCGTCGGTAGTCGCCCCCTTCGAATACACAGCTTTGCTGTGGGGAGTCGGGATAGACCGTGTCATCTGGGGGGTGTTTCCGACCAGTCGCGTTTATATTGGCGGGGGTATCGTGATCGCCAGTGGCCTGTATCTGATCTGGAGGGAGCATGTGCGGCGTGCTCCCCCGATTGCCTCGGAAACGGCGGTCAATTCGACTCAGCCTTGACCGGAGCCACCGTTGACGAGCGACCTGGAAGCGTACCTGCACTCCAATATTCCCCTTTCGGCGGCGATGGGAGTGACGGTCAGAATCGCAACCCCGGAACGAGTGCGGCTGTTTGCGCCGCTCGGGCCCAACATCAACCATCACCAGACCGTGTTCGGCGGCAGCGGGGTCGTCCTCGCCACGCTGTCAGCCTGGGCGCTGTTGCACCTGCGACTGACTCACGAGCGCATCGGTGCTCAACTCGTCATACAGCGCAGCTCCATGGAATACGAGCGGCCCATCCCCGGTGACTTCGAAGCCGTTTGCCAATTCGATGACGCGGCGGCCTGGCAGAAATTCCGGACGACACTGGAACGGCGCGGGCGCGCCCGGATGACTCTCAACGCCCAGTTGCTGCACGCCTCGAACGACATGGGCTCGTTTGTGGGAGACTTTGTAGCTCTGGCATAGAGGCCCTGAGCTATCCCGACCATCGCACTCGTCGCGGTGCTGCTCGCCGCCGCGGCGCACGCTACCTGGAATATCTCTGCCAAAAGGGCGGCTGGTGCGCGGCATTTCGTGTGGCTCTACTCGGTCGGCTCTGCGTGTCTGTATCTGCCGATTATTCTCTGGATCTTCATCCAGCAGCGCCCTCACTTCGACACGCGGCAGTATGTCGCTCTCGCTGCCACCAGCGTCCTGCACCTCGGCTATTCGTTGTCACTGCAGGCGGGATACCGAAGCTCTGACCTGTCGCTCGTTTATCCGATCGCCCGCGGCTTTGGTCCCTTGCTGTCATTCATTGGGGCGGTCACGCTGCTGGGCGAGCACCCCACAGCTCTTTCGGCTATGGGCATGGCGCTCATTGTCGCCGGCATCCTTCTCGTCGCGGGACTGACCCGTGAGCCGCACCGGGCGCCTCGCAAGGGCATCTTCTTTGGCCTGTTAACGGGCGTATTCATCGCTTCCTATACGTTGAACGATGGATGGGCCGTCAAGGTACTCGCTCTGTCTCCGTTCATCGTGGACTTCACGGGCAACCTGGTGCGCATCGTCGTGCTTTCGCCGTTTGCTTGGCGAGATAAAGCAGAGGTTGCGCGTGAGGCGCGCGAGTACGCAGTGCCCACCCTCGTGGTCAGTATTCTCGGTCCCATCGGCTACATACTGGTGCTGTTCGCCATGCGGATTGCTCCGATAAGTCACATTGCGCCCGCACGAGAGCTTGCAACGCTTGCCGGTGCATACATGGGATCGAAGTTATTGAGTGAACGAACCACACCGGAGCGAATTATTGGTGCTGTTTGCATTGTTGTCGGTGTCGTGAGTCTGTCGTTCGCGCGTTAGACAGTGCAGAATGTCGCGCGGATAGCTCCAAACAAGGGCCCAAACAAAGGGGAAAGACTCGCCATGAGCAACGCGGAGATTCGGGGACGGTTTGTCTGGCACGAGTTGATGACTACGGACACCGACGCTGCCAGCGATTTTTACTCGCGCGTCGTCCCGTGGAAGACGGAAGATTCGGGGATGCCCTCCTATTCCTTGTGGATGTCAGGGAAAACCCGGGCCGGCGGGCTGATGGCCCTGCCGCAAGAAGATGGGGCTGCTACGCCGCCTCACTGGATCATTTACATCGGCACGCCCGATGTCGACGCGACGGTCGCGGAAGCTGAGAAACTCGGCGGCAAGATTCTCAAGCCCGCCTCGGATATTCCTAATGTCGGCCGCTTCGCGGTTCTCTCGGATCCACAGGGCGCGGCATTCGCTGTGTTCAATCCCTCGTCGGTGCCCGATGAAGGCGTGGGACCCGGCGGTGGCGTGGGTGACTTCACCTGGCACGAGCTGGCCACGACGGACACGGACGCCGCTACGAGTTTCTACGTAGACCTCTTTGGTTGGACCAAGGGGCCCGCGCACGATATGGGCGAGTTTGTGTACCAGATCGTGGAGCACGGTGGCGCACAGGTTGGCGGCATCTACAAGGTTCGCGACAACTCCACGCCTCCCAACTGGCTGAGTTATGTGCGTGTGGCGGATGCCGCGAAGGCGGCCAACGCCGTGAAGGATGCGGGTGGTCGGATCCTGAACGGGCCGATGGAGGTCCCGGGCGGGTCGTGGATCGTGCAGGCGCTCGATCCTCAGGGCGGTGCGTTCGCCATCGTTGAGTCCGCGAAAACGGCCTCGGCTGCGGCTAACGATGACGAGCCTGCGGCGCCGAAGAAAGCGGCCAAGCGCGCGAAGAAAGCACCCGCCAAGAAGGCTCCTGCGAAGGCGCCTGCCAAATCGGCTGCTGCAAAGTCAGGCGGCGCTCCTGCGAAGGCGGCCGGCAAGGGTAAGGCTGCCGGGAAGAAGGCGGCCAAGAAGGCTGTCGGCAAGACCGCTGCCGGTAAGGCCGCCAAGAAGGCAGCCAAGAAAGCGGTGAAGAAAGTCGTGAAGAAAGCGGCCAAGAAGGGCGCTTCCAAGCCGGCGGCCAAGCGCGCGGTTGCCAGGAAAGTGGCAAAGAAGTCTGCCAAGCCTGTTGCGAAAGCGAAGGGCAAAGCGGCCCGCAAGAAGTAACCAGCACGGCTGGTTCCGGTAACCCCCAGCCCGTCGGGTTGGGGGTTACTTGCTTCGACCCTATTTCGAGTCGTTGTCGGCTTCGGTGCGCCGATCCGCCGCCTGCTTCATGGCCGCGTCCACTTGCTCCCGCACCCGGGCTTCGGTTTTCAGTCCCTGCCGGGCCTCCTCGGCTTTTGTGGCGGCGGCGGTGGCCGCCGCGGCGCCCGTCTCGGCAACACCGCAGCCTGCCAATGTGAGCACGAGGGTCAGAAGAACAATTGGCCTGGTCATGAGGAACCTCCAGTGACTTCGGAGCTTTGCCCACGGGGACTCACTTCGGGAAGGACCTTCGTGGCAGTATTGAAAGATGGCGGAGCACGTACGCATGGCTAAGGGAACTGTCACCCACCGAACCGCGGCTGAGCCGCGTGTACGACGCGGCTATTTCGAATGCCGCTTTGGTCAGTTGCACGTTCATAACGCCATTCCTCCAGGTGGAGGATTTGAGGAGGGAACGCCGCTCCTGTGCCTCCACCACACGACGGGTTCGGGCCGGGTCTTCGAGCGTTTCCTCAGTCTGGAGGGACGTGATCGGTCCGTGTATGCACCTGATCTGCCCGGCTTCGGCGAGTCGGATCCACCACCTTCGCGTCCCTCGATCGCGGACTAC
>Ga0247768_1000935_pt1 | contig 10404 bp, 13 predicted proteins | sample UWRJL016104C6_FD_179944 | JGI IMG/M metagenome (GOLD analysis project Ga0247768, IMG submission 179944) | Plant litter microbial communities from Arlington Agricultural Research Station in Wisconsin, United States - UWRJ-L016-104C-6 | ecosystem: Environmental > Terrestrial > Plant litter >... | reverse complement strand
GTTCTTCTCGCCTTTGTCACCTCCGCCCTCGTCTGCGGCGCCTTGTTCGCGGCCGGTCCGGCGGCGATCGCGCAGCCGGCGCCGCAGAGCTTCGCCGCCGACCAGGACTGCTCGGACTTCACCTACCAGGAAGACGCCCAAGCGGTCTACGACGCCGACCCCTCCGACCCGAACAACCTTGACGGAAAGGACAACGACGGGATCGCCTGCGAGTCCCTGCCGCACCGCCCGGCGACCCCGGTGACGACGACCCCCGTGACGGACACCCCGGACACCGGTGCCGCCGCGGCTCCGGCGGAGTCGTCAAGGACGAATACGACCACGAGCACCAAGACGCCGCAGGTGAAGGTCAAGCCCGTCGGCGGCGTCGCGACCGGTGGTGACGGTGTCGCCGACGCGACCGGCAGCGGGACCCTGACCGCGCTGGGCGGGTTGGTGCTGCTCGCTATCGCGGCCGGGACGATCCTCGCCGTCCGCCGCCGCGCCGGCCGCTGATCCGTGCCCCGACGCGCGACGGCCGTGGCGGCCATTGGAGCCGCCGCGGCCATGGTCGTGGCTGTTGTCGTCATCCTGTCGAACGGCCCTTCGGCACCGGTGACCCCGGCGGTTTCGGCGACCCCGGCGGCGACCTCCCAGTCGCCCGCGCCGAGCCCCACCGAAGCCGGGGTGCTGCCGAAGGCGAAGCCGCTTTCCCTTGAGGTGCCGTCGATCGGCGTGCACACCGGCGAGCTCATGGACCTCGGCGTCAACCCCGACAACTCACTCCAGGTCCCGCCCGACGCGAAGTCCGCGGGCTGGTTCACCGAGGCGCCGACACCGGGCGAAGCGGGCCCGGCCGTCATCGCCGGGCACGTCGATTACAACCACGTACCAGGGGTTTTCACGCGCCTGCACGCGCTGAAGATCGGCCAGGAGGCCCTTGTCCGCCGAGCCGACGGCACGACCGCGGTCTTCACCATCTATCAGGTCGATCTCTACCCGAAGTCGGATTTCCCCACCGACAAGGTTTACGGGGACACCGCGGGCCCCGAACTCCGGCTGATCACCTGCGGCGGCTCGTTCGACCGCACGGCGCGTCAATACACCGGCAACGTGGTCGCGTACGGCAAGCTGACACGCGCGTTTCGTACTTGAAACTCCTGAGGAGTGCGCGTGCCCGGCTATGCCGTCGTCGACCTCGAAACCACCGGGCTCGACCCGGATAGGCAGCATCGGATCGTGGAACTCGCCGTCGTGCACGTCTCGCCCGGCGGCGAGATCACCGGCCGCTGGGAGACGCTGGTCAACCCACTGCGTGACCTCGGCCCGCAGCGCATCCACCGGGTGACCGCGGCCCAGACCGCGCACGCCCCGACCTTCGACCTGATCGCGGAGCAACTCGCCGCGCTGATCGCCGGACGGGTTGTCGTCGCGCACAACCTGCGCTTCGACGGCACGTTCCTCGCCGCCGAGTACGCCCGTCACGGCTACCGCGTGCCGCTCGGCCCGCACGTCGGCCTATGCACCATGCAGCTCGCCGCCAAGTACCTGCCCGGCAAGGGCCGCAGCCTCGCCGACTGCTGCGCGGCCGTGGGCGTCACGATCTCCGACGCCCACCGTGCGAGCGCCGACGCCTTCGCGACGGCCCAGCTGCTCGCGGCCTACCTGCGGATGGACCCGGGTGGCCCGTTGTGGGCACAGGAACTCGAACTCGCCGGTGAGCACCCGTGGCCGGAGTTCTTCCATCCCAGTGCCGAGTGGATGAGCCGGGAGCACACAGCGCGGCAGGGTCACTTCCTCTCGCGGCTGGTCGAGTGGCTGCCGCCCGCGCGCGGCCAGGACGCTTACCTGACGCTGCTCGACCAAGCCCTGCTGGACAGGCACATCTCCATCGCCGAGGCGGACGCGCTGGTCACGCTCGCCGGGGAACTCGGCATCTGCCGCGCGACCGCGCTCGACCTGCACCGCGCATACCTCGGCCAGCTGGCGGCGGAAGTCGGGCGGAGCGACCTCTGCCAGGTAGCCGAGCTGCTGGGCCTGGCGAAAGCCGACGCCGACAGAGCGCTCCGGGCCGGGCCGGTCGGCCCGATCGTCAACCGGTTCGCGCTCACCACCGGCGACCACGTCGTCTTCACCGGCGAGATGCGCCGCGAGCGCCCGGATTGGGAGCGCCGCGCGGTCGACGCCGGGCTGCGTGTGCACCCCGCGGTGACCAAGAAGGTGAAGCTGCTCGTCGCGGCGGACCCCGACACGCTCTCCGGAAAGGGCCGCAAAGCCCGTGACTACGGCATTCCCGTGATCACCGAAGACGCCTTCGCCGGCATGCTCGATCGCGGCATCCGGACGTGAGCTGGGGGCACCCCGAAGTTCGGGTGTGGCGGTCGGTGGAAACATGTGTGCCATGAGCCCGGTCAGTCGCGCCCGCAAGAGGATCCAAGAGCCCACCCCGCAGAGCATGAACGGCCTGTTCAAGGACATGCTCCGGGACTTCTCGTCGCTGGGCGCCGAGCCGGAACAGCTCGAAGTCGACCTGCTGGCCTCCGAGGTCATCGGCCAGTGGTGGGACCTGCCCGCCCAGCCCGAGGGCGAGGAAGAGATCTCGGTCGGCCTCGAGCTGATCGCCTTCGCCGGCCGCAAGATCACGCCGGGCGCCGCGGCGCTGCTGGCCGCGATGCGGGTGCTCGGCGAGACCGAAGAGGAGCGCGAGGCCGCCGGTGCCGCACTGGAAACCGTGCTGGGGCGCGGGATCCCGGCCCCGGACTGGGCGGAGACGCTGGGCAAGGTCACCGTCGGCGAGTGCTGGCGCACGGGTGACATCTACGGCGACGAGTCGTCGCTCCTGATCGAGTTCGCCTACGGCGAGGCCCGGCACGGTTTGCTCGCGCTGCTCGACTTCAACGAACTCGGCGGCCGCGTCCGCGACGTCGTAGTGGTCGACGCGCCCGAAGAGGTGATGACCGCGATGCGTGAGCAGGTCGAGGAGGACAGCGACCTCGTCAAGCTCGAGCAGCTCACCCCGGCCGCGGCGCACCAGCTGCTCGCCGACGGCCTGGCGGCCACGGACAGCCTTGAAGAACCCGAGGTCAGCGAGGATTACGCGCGGTTCCGCGCGCTGGCGCTGGCGCGGGCCCGGGCGCTTCCCGAGGCCGACGCGTCACCCGATCAGGCGGAGTTGCCGGAAGCCGCTCGCGACGAAATCGTCGCCGAGTTCATCGCGGCGGCCGTGGCGGCCGGGACCCTCGAAGAAGACTCCGAGGCGAACCGCGCCTGCGCGCGCTTGATCATCGATTTCGGTGTCGAGCACGAGCCCGCCAACCCGGCCCGCGTCGGGCCGGAGAAGCTCGCGCGCTTCCTGGAAGCCGTCATGGACGGCGAGGTGTCGCTCGACGAGGAGTACGAAGAGAGCCTGCCGCCGGTCCTGCTGGCGTGGACGACTTGGTCGGCCGCCAACGCCGAACTGCCCGAGTCCGCGGTGGTCTCGCTGGTCGACGCCGTGGGCGAGTACCTGACGGAGTTCGCGCAGGAAGAAGAAGACGGCACCGCCGACGCGTACCTGGACGGCGACGAGGAGTTCGAAAGCGCCGCCGAGATCGCGGAACTCGTCGAACGCCGCATGTTCGCCGTCCCCTCGGTCTACACCCAGCTCGGCGACGAGGAGCTCGAACTCGAACCGACCGATCCGGAGCAGCGGCGGCTGCTGATGATCGGCGAGTTCCCCGAGTACCACGAGGCGATCGCCGCCGAGACCTTCGACGGTCAGCCCCAAGAGGAGCTGGAGCTGCGGGTCAACGTGGTGGACCAGTTGTGGGACAACGAGCCGCCCGAGGTCTGGGAAGCCGCCCGGCGCCTGCTCGAAGCCGGTCTCGACCGCGTGGAGATCCTCGACCGGATCAGCGAGGTCTTCAACAAGCAACTGCGGCCGTCCGACGACACGGATGACGCCGAAGTGAGCTACGACCTCGACGAGTACCGTGAGGCCCTTCAAGCCCTGAACTAGGTCGCCAGGCCACCCACACGGGTGAGCGCCGTTGTTCGGGACCGCTGTTCTGTCTAGTCTGTCTAGATGGAGCACGGAATGCCGTGGCAAGTTCAAGAAGCGAAGCAGCGGCTCAGTGAGCTCTTGCGCAAGGCCGAGCTAGAGGGACCGCAATTCGTCACTCGGCATGGGGAGGAGGTGGCCGTGGTGCTGGACATCGCGCACTACCGGCAACTGACCGGTGTCGACGTGAAATTCGATTTCAAGCTCGCGCTGACCGAGTTCCACGAGTATGACGAACTGCTGGCGGGCGCTCTCGACGACGTGGTGGCCGAGCGGGGCTTCGACCTGCCCCGGGAGGTCGAGCTAGGGGTAGCGACTTGAGGTTTCTCCTGGACACCAACATCGTGTCCGAAGCGCGCCGGCGCAAGCAGAACCCGGGATTCGCGGCTTGGTGGGCCGACGTCCCGTCCTCCCGTCTCTACGTCAGTGCGCTGACCATCGGCGAGATCGAACGCGGTATCGAGAAGCTGCGGACCCGTGGTGACGGCACCCGGGTCGCCACGCTCAGCGAGTGGATCGCCGGGCTGGCCAAGACGTTCGCGGATCGCATCCTGGACGTCGACGTCGAGGTCGCCGCCGAATGGGGCCGTCAGAACACCGGCCGCAAAACCCCCACGATCGACGGCCTGATCGCCGCGACGGCCCGCGTCCACGACCTCACCCTGGTCACCCGCAACCTCACGGACATGGCGGGTACCGGCGCCAGGCTGCACAACCCGTTCAGCTAGCCGTCAGCTCAGGGGCGCGGTGGTGGGCTCGGTGGTTTCGGGCGCTTGCGGAACCTTTTTTTCGCGGCCGCGAAACGCGTCGCCGAAATCGATCGCCACGGCGCCGATGGCCGCGGCCACCAGTACGCCGAGGCCTAGCACGGTGCCGACCCAGGTCGAGATGATCGAAAACATGTGGACCCTCCCCGCAGGTCACAGTTGTGTTTCCCTGTCGTTATCCAGAGTCGCTGGGGGAACGCGATCGTGGTATCGGCCAACCGGTTAGTGCTGGAAGACGCGGGTCGGCCGATCGGCCGACGTTACGGTGTCCGATTGTTGGTGTTCGCAACCGTCAGAGATGGCGCGATTCCCCACCGTGAAAATGTTCGTGCGTTCGGGTGATGCGGCTAGGGCCGGACCGGTAACCACGCCTTCCTGCGTGACCTCGGCGCCGACGAGCGGATCGACTACACCGCGGTCGACTTCGCCGAGGCGGTCAGCGACGTCGATATCGTGTTCGACCTGACCGGCGACGGATACACGGCAAGGTCGCTCAAGACCGGCGGGCTGCTCATCGACGCCGTCGGCACCCAGTCGGATTTCGACCCGGCGGACGTCGAAGCGCAAGGCTTCGAGTTCGTCCGCTTCTACGTCAACCAGTCGGGCAAGGACCTCGAAACGATCACCGAACTCGCCTAATTCCGGCACGTCAGCGGCAAGATCGTCCTGACAGTCGGCTAGAGCTTGCGCAGCCGGACCCGGTTGATCGCGTGGTCGCAGTCCTTCCGAAGCACCAAGGTCGCCCGTGGCCGGGTCGGCTTGATGTTCTCGACCAGGTTCGGCTCGTTGATCGTGCGCCAGAGGTGCCGGGCCTCTTCGCGGGCCTCGTCGTCGGGCAGGCCGGCGAAGTGGTGGAAGTGCGAGGCCGGGTCGGCGAAGGCGGTGTGGCGCAGCTTCAGGAACCGCTCGATGTACCAGTGCTCGATGTCCGCGCTGTTCGCGTCCACGTAGATCGAGAAGTCGAACAGGTCGGAGACGGTGAGCCGCGGGCCCGGCTGCAGCACGTTCAGGCCCTCGATGATCAGGATGTCCGGCTTCTCGACGACCTGCTCCTCGCCGGGGAGGATGTCGTACGCCAGGTGCGAATAGACCGGCGCGGTCACGCGGTCGGCGCCGGATTTCACGTCGGTGACGAACCGCAGCAGCGCGCGGCGGTCGTAGCTCTCCGGGAAGCCCTTGCGGTGCATGATGCCGCGGCGCATCAGCTCGGCGCGCGGGTACAGGAAGCCGTCGGTGGTGACCAGGTCGACGCGGGGGTGGTCCGGCCAGCGGGCGAGCAGCGTCCGCAGGATGCGCGCGGTGGTCGACTTGCCGACGGCCACGCTCCCCGCGATGCCGATGATGAACGGCACCTTGGTGCCGCGGCAGTCTTCGCCGAGGAACGTCGTGGTGGCTTCGTACAGTCGCTGCCTGGCGGCGACCTGCAGGTTGATCAGCCGCGAGAGCGGGAGGTAGACCTCCGCCACTTCGACGAGGTCGACCTGCTCACCGAGCCCGCGAAGGCGCAGCAACTCGTCCGCGGTCAGGGGCAGTGGGGTGGAGCTGCGCAGTTCGCGCCATTGTTCGCGGTGCAGTTCGACATAGGGGCTGAGCTCACGAACCCGTGGCATTTCGCTCTCCTCGCCCGCCGGTGGGCCGGTTACCGTACGACTGCGTAACGCGTCTTCAACGGTAGGGCTTGGCGCGGACGATCGCGCTGTGATGTTCTGCACCCCCTGTTTATCGGGGTCGGGGCGTGACGGCACGGGTCGGTCCAGCGTAAGAGCCGAAAACCTCTTCCCAGGCGGCCGCGACCTGGCGCGCGCACGTGGCGGGGGCCACCCCGCCGACACCGGTACCGAGGCCGGGCATGGCGATCGTGTCGACGGCGTCACAGAGATCGGTGCCGTGTTCGAGTCGTCCATCGCGCCACTTGAGGAACACTGCGCGCGCGGCGAGATACGGATTCACCGTGTCGGGGGGTAGTACTTCACCCGGTTGGCGCATCGTCGGCGCGCTGATGAGCCAGGCGGGCACGGTTTCCCCGGTCGGCACGACCACGGCCTCGCCGATCGGCAGTTCGCCGCCGTGCAGTGCGAGCACCGTGCTGCGCACGTTCTGTTCGACGCCAGGGAACGCCCGCGCGTAGACCGCGTCGATGCCGCCGCGCATGTAGCCGAAGGAGTTGGCGGGGCTGACAATCGCCTGCGCCACGACGTCGAGCACCGACCCGCGGTGCACTCGGATGGATCCGTCCACCTTGTCCAGCACGGAGAGCCAAGCGCGGGCAAGGGGCTCGTCGACGGCGCACAGCACCAGCTCCGGAGTGCGGGACGAGACCGGGTGTTCGACGCCGGTGTGTGTGCCCGATTCAGCGGTCACCTCCCTAGCATGGCAAAAAACCGGAGGCTAGGTAACCATTTTCGCTGTCGAGCCGCCTGAACAGACCATCAATGGTGTGTGAAGTCGCCGCACGCGGCCTGCGTAGCCTGACGGAGTGTCACGGATCGCGTATTTCGGCCCGCAGGGAACCTTCACCGAGCAAGCCGCCCGCCGCCTGGCCGGCCCGGACGACGAGCTGATACCCGTCGAGACCATTCCGGCCGCGCTCGCCGCGGTCCGGAAGGGCACCGCCGACGCGGCGTGTGTGCCCGTCGAGAACTCCGTCGAAGGGGCGGTGACGCCCACGCTCGACGCCCTTCTCCGGGACGAACCGCTGGTCGCGGTGGCCGAAGCGGTGCTCCCGGTGCACTTCAGCGTGCTGACGCGGACGGACGGTGGTGAGATCCGGTCGGTCGCGAGCCACCCCCACGCGCTCGCCCAGGTGCGGCTTTGGCTGGAGGAGAACCTCCCCGGCGTCCGGCACGTGGCGTCTTCCTCCACGGCCGCGGCCGCTGTCGGCGTGCAAGCCGGTGACTTCGACGCGGCCGTCACGGCTCCCGTGGCCGTCGAGCACTACCCGCTGCGCGTGCTCGCGACAGGCGTCGCCGACGTCCGCGACGCGCTGACCCGCTTCCTGCTGGTCCGGCCGCCCGGTTCGCTGCCGGAGCCCACCGGTTCGGACAGGACGTCGATCGTCGCCTCGACCCCCAACCGCACCGGCACCCTGGCCGAGTTGCTCACCGAACTCGCGTTTCGTGGCATCAACCTCACCAAGCTCGACGCGCGGCCCACCCGGAGTAGCTTCGGGGAGTACAACTTCTTCATCGACTTCGAAGGCCACATCACGGAGCCACGGATCGGCGACGCGCTCGCCGCGCTGCACCGCCGCTGCCGCACTGTGCGCTTTCTCGGTTCCCACCCGCGGGCGGACGGCGTCTCCTCCGACATCGAGCCGGGGACGGGAAACGACGACTTCGTCCAAGCCGCGGACTGGCTCGCGGCCGTCCGCAAGGGGGACCTCGCTTGAGGCTGTATCTCATCCGCCACGGTCAGACCGCCGGCAACGTCAAGGGCGCGCTCGACACCGCGCTGCCTGGGCCGCCGCTGACCGAGCTGGGACAGACTCAGGCACAGGCGCTCGCCGACGCCATCGGTGGCGAGCCGATCGTCGCCGTTTACGCCTCGCAGGCCACCCGCGCCCAGCAGACGGCGGCGCCGCTCGCGCTGCGGCTCGGGGTCGACGTCCAGGTCATCGAGGGGGTCAAGGAGGTCGACGCCGGTGACGTCGAAGGCCGCACCGATCGCGAAGCCGTTCTGGTCTACATGGACGCCGTGCGCGCGTGGACGCGGGGCGAACTCGACGTCGGCATCCCCGGCGGGGAGACCGGCAAGCAGGTCCGCACGCGGATGCTCGCCGCCGTCGGGCAGCTTCGTGCCAAGCACGAGGAGACCGACCCCGACGGCATCGTCGTGCTGGTCAGCCACGGCGGGGCCATGCGGCTCAGCGCCGAATGGCTTGCCGACAACGTGCCCGCCGAGGTCGCGGATTCGGGCCTGATCCCGAACACCGGCATTATCGAGCTGCGCTCCCTCCCCGAGGGTGGCTGGCACTGCGTGCGCTGGGCGGAGACCCCTATCTGAACCGTGCCTATCTGAACTGCGCCGTCGGCCAGGTTTCGAGCTGATACGCGCTTTCCCAGAACAGCCACTCGTACTCGCACGCCCGGGTGAAGGCGGCCAGCATGCGCTGCCTGGTCGCTTCGTCGGCGCCCGCCGCCGCGCGGTCGACGGCGTCCTTGCAGGCCTGGACCGAGGCGGCGAACTCGTCGTCGGCGTAGGTCTCGATCCACGCGCGGTAGGGATTGCCGTCCACTTGCCCCCGTTCGAGGATGTCGCTGCCGACGTGCTGATACACCCAAAAGCATGGCAACAGGGCCGCGATCAGCTCCGGATAGCTCGCCGTCTGCGCGGTCGCCAGCAGGAATGATGTGTACGCGAGGCAGGTCGGTGAGGTCTCGATGCCGTCGAGGTCGGTTTCGCTCAGCCCGAACTGCTCGAAATAGCCCTCATGCAGCACACGCTCGACGACCACGGCCTCACGGGCGGCTCCGGCGAAGAACGTCAGATCACCTGTTTCCGGTGCCCGCGCCGCCGCCACGGCCAGTGCGCGGCCGAAAGCGACCAGGTAGCGGGCGTCCTGGGCGAGGTAAAATTGAAAGCGTTCCCGGGAGAGTGATCCGTTCGCCAGCTGCTCGTTGAACGGGTGGCCGAGGGTGGCTTGTTGTAGTTTCACAGTATGAGCCCAGGCCTCGTTACAAAATCCCGTCATGACTCGCCTTCCAGGTGACTGCGTTCCACTTGACTACTCTCCAATGGGTGAATAATTAACCGACTCGCTGGTCACCACGCAACCAGCGCCACGGGCCACACGTCTACCGGATAGTTGAAAGAACTGGCACAGGAGGTGCACGACCATGGTGCGAAACAGGTTTACGCACGTCGGCGTGGTCGCGGCCGGTGCGGTGCTGACGGCCGTCCTCGCCGGATGCGGGAGCGGGACGCAAGACGTCGCGCAGACGACACCGAGCTCGACGACGACCGTTCCCCCATCTTCCTCATCTTCCACAACCGAGACGCCCAGCGCGGAGGCCGCCGCGCCGTCCACGGCGGCGGCTCCGCAGCCCGTGGCCCCTTCCGGCATCGGCGACTGCAAGGCCGGCGACATCTCACTCTCGCTCGGCCGCGGTAACGCCGCCGCGGGCACCGCGTACCGGCCACTCGTGATGACCAACACCAGCGGCACCAAGTGCGTTATCCAGGGCTTCCCCGGCATCTCGTACGTCGCGGGCGCGGACGGCCACCAGGTCGGCAAGGACGCCTACCGGGACGGCACCAAGGGCGCCGCGGTCGTACTGAGCAAGGGCGAGAGCGCGTCCGTCGACATCGGCTTCGTGAACGTGCAGAACTACGACCCCGCGACCTGCCAACCGACGCCGGTCAAGGGCCTGCGGGTCTACCTGCCGCAGGAGACCGCCTCGAAGTTCATCGACGCGCCCGGCACCGGATGTGCCAGCGACAAGATCCCGGGCAACCAGCTCACAGTGAAGACCGCCCACGCGGGCTCCGGCGAGTAAGCGGGGCCGGGCAGAATATCGCCCGTGAACGACGAAGAACTGCTCTCTGAAGTCCGACGTATGCGGGAGAGCGGCAGCTCGCCCAAGCAGATCGCGAAGACGCTGGGCCTGCGGCCGTCAGCTG
>Ga0247768_1000934_pt1 | contig 10405 bp, 10 predicted proteins | sample UWRJL016104C6_FD_179944 | JGI IMG/M metagenome (GOLD analysis project Ga0247768, IMG submission 179944) | Plant litter microbial communities from Arlington Agricultural Research Station in Wisconsin, United States - UWRJ-L016-104C-6 | ecosystem: Environmental > Terrestrial > Plant litter >... | reverse complement strand
ATGGAATGCGAGTCGTTGGATGTTTCGTTCGTGTGGAAGGCTCGATCGTTCCAGGCTCTCTATGTTGGCGGCGATCATCATGCCGTGGACTTGTAGACTTACAACATCGGGGGCGGCGCTGAAGAAAGCATCCAGCACGCTGGCACAGTTTTGGCTGTATTTGGGGGCACATTGGTAAGCAAACAGAGCCTTGAAAAAGCGAGCGCCTGGTAAAAGTTGTGAAACCTGGTCGGTCTGGTCATCTTCATTGAACTGACAATCTTCTTGCCAGTCATCAAAGATCATTTTTCTTGTCGCTTTGCGGAGGATTGATTTGGGAACTCGATCTGCCTTGTGCTTCAAGAAGAGAGAAAAAATTCTGTCTTCTATCGCTACTTTGAAATTGGCTTCATCATCGTGTTCACAAGAGCGTCTTATAAAAATAAGCCATGGCGAAGTGTTTGAGCTTAAAGAAGCCAAAGAAGAGTCGCCTAGCTGATCATTTGGGTCCTGACCAGTCTCAAGTAATTTGGTAATGATGTTTATCTGGCCCCGTGTCCAGTAAGGACAGCGAAGAGCCACGGCAAGGGGAGGATCTGACAAGCTATCAAAGTATGTCGCGCTTTCATCCAGTTTCAGTAACACGTATTTATCGACGGAGGCACTAATAAGTTTTCGTCGAAATTTGACGTCCTCTGATCTGTCGCGGAAGTTGGTCCTTGAATGGAAGATGTCGCTATCATTGACATTGTAGATTTCGTAACTGAAACCTCCCATGCCTAGCATCATTGACTTGGCCTCATAAAAATCTTCGAGGAATTCAAGCAGACCGGTTGCATCTTCACAGATTCGTCAAGCGCGTCGTTCACGTAATGAAGGGCAATCATTAAAAGCCTATCCTCATCGAGTAACATCCATTCCACTGAAGGTATCCCGGATTTGATCATTCGAGTGTATGCTCTGAGTGTCGAAAGATTGACAAAAAATTTCGGCCCGCTCCTTTCAGCGATGTAGTCGCTCATCTCGCGAGTAAGAAGAAAGTCTCGGACGGTGCGGTGCAGAAATTCCACTCTCCTGTGCTTCACCTCCAGGAGGCCACCGCACCTTGCATTGACTCGACGTTGGCATTGATCAAGTAATGTATCAAGATCAGTGTCACGAGTTATTTGAGACGGACCAAATGTGACGTCATCCCCCTCTTCATATTCAAACTCAAGCATACAGTATATCAAATAGCTATGTGGCTGGTGTGCATTCGTAGCTAGGCTGAGCATGTGTGCCGTCTTTTTTTTATAAATGGGATCAATCCCATCGAGCATATGTTTGAAAAATCTCTTTAGGTCAGTTGGGAGCGTATCAAGCCTTTTGCATAAATCAAGCCAGGTGTCGCCGTCCGTGAGTCCCTGTCGAAGGGATTGTGTCACGAGAAAGACCCAAAGAAATACCCCTTGTGCTCTATCGGTTATGCCATCCACGATTGCTTCCATTTGATGTTCCTGGAAGTTTTTTGTATTCCATCTGGAATGTTCCTTCAGCCGACCTTGGGCATAGGCGAAGATGTCGGTTCGCGTTAGCTCGTGTACATATATTTTTCGGCAAGGCTCCTGACCAAGCTCATCCTCGAAAACATTCCAAGGTCGACTTGAGAGGCAGATCTTAAAGCTGGGCGAAGATGACAGCTCTTTAAGATGTAGGCAGAGTTCGAAATGGTCACCGTCGAATTCGTCAATTCCGTCAATGAAAATACAGTATCGAAATGGAAGTTCGAAGCAACGAGCTACAGCTTTTAGGGTGGAGAGAAGCTCGTGCATGCTCCAATCTTTGGTGGTCGATCTGGATCTGGAGTTGTTTTGGACAAAACGAGAAGGGCAAACGATAGATATCAGAGCGGGACAAGCCCTAAATATGCCATAGAGCAACGTCTGGAGCAGGCCTCTTTGTGATTTTTGCATTGGCGTACCAGGACTCCAGAAGTAATGTGCTGCAATCACCAGTTCCATTTGACCAGCCCATGTCTGGAGAGCCTGTCTTGTTCGGTCATGTTCAGCAATAAATTTCATCAAGGTTGATTTTCCGGATCCCGCCTTTCCAGAAACCCAAAACATTCCGTCCCCATATCTAAGCCATGCGAGTAATGATGAGTGCTCTTCGTCATCCATTTCCGTTTGAGATTCCAAGATCCATTGGTAGGTGTTTCCACGTGGGGGAGATATATCCTCATTTCTTAGTCCACGAGAAGGAAAATGTAGACTCTTCAAGATTGCTTGTTCTTTGGCTACGTCCAACAGGTCTTTGGTTGTGACAGTGAGGTTGGAAAAATGCGCTTCCATACTCTTCAGCTCTTCAGGGCTTAGCTGACTGGTAGGATGATTCTTGATTCCGGCATATTCCAGGGAAGGCAGTTCGGTGTCTTTCGGCATTGTGGACTCTGCATTATCATCCTCTGAATTGGAATGAAGCTCACCCAACCTCTCCTTGGGTGTCTTCAGTCTTGATCTAATTTCATCAAGCTTGTGACATTGGTCCAGACTCAGCTTGTAACTTTCCTCGCGCAGTTCATCCATCTTCCGGAGTAAAGCTGATTGCTGCGCGCTGGATTTAATGTAGATTAGTCACAGGCGATGTTTAGGTAGATAAAACGTACCTTAGAATAGGATAAAAATGCAAAGACAGCGTTCTTTGCATCCGTTCGAGCCGTTCTTCCAAGTCAAGGATCTCATTTTTCTTCCACACCACTTTCAACGCGATCTTAAAGCTACTGAAGAACTGTCGCGATCCCCCTTTTACTTGAAGTTTACGAACGGTGCGCAACAGGTCGAGACAGACTCGATGGCAGTCCTCGGACAGTGCGTTCAAAGCTTTGGTGTGGGACGATACCGCTGTCGCATCTTGAGTATAGGAACTGCTTCCCCCATGATCTTCTTTAGATGTTGACTGTTGCAGTATGTTAGTGAAATGACTGAGACTCTGGTATGTTCTTTCAAGCTCCAACATCCTTTGTGAAGATCCTTCGACGGAACTGTATATCTCCTTTCCCTCTGAAAGTAATTCTGAGAGAAAACCGACAAACTGCACGACATTTCCGGCTAAGCTAATCGCTGTTAGGGCTTCCATAGTGGAGCTAACGCAAGTAGAGGGTTTCGCGGACGGGGAGTGGCAACATCTGAATCGAAGTAGGGCAACTCGGACAGAAGTGCGGGGTTCTAAGATAATCACTGTCGCTGCCACACTGCAGCTATGTAAGATACCGTGCGGTGGCTGTGCACCGAAGGCTTGCCACCAGTTGACTGCACGACATTGGTGGGTTACAGCCTGGTAGGTGAGACACGAATAATCCGCAAAGCCACAGTGGTAAGGTTCTAGACCGGAATGCCAAAGGTTCTAACGTGAGAGCTGCAATGAACATGTTGGTCAACGGACGATATGACCGTCATCTTAACCGCGGAAGCCAAAAAAGGATGATACGGTTGTTGATGTACTCGATAGATGATGGGATGAAACATTTGAAGTGCGGGAAACTGAGTGATGCCAAATGTACGTGCCCAGGCGGTAGCCTACGTTGCCCACCTGGGCAGGTACGATGTACTATGACCTTGAGTAACGCTAGTATGCGCTGCAGAATAATATACAGTCCAAGCGCAAGCCAGGCTTGCAGATGTGAATGGGGCAACTCTGTTCAGATATACGAACAGACAAACAATAAAACCCGGCTAGCTAGGGAACACTATAAGTGACGAACCCGAAACATATCTGCACTTATTACTCATGCAATTAGATATACCAGTGACAATGCCAACTTCAGAACGAGACATCAACCAATTGGTGCCATTACTCTTTATGCTCATCCCCCGCACACACCTCCTTTTCTAAGATTCCACTATCCGTTGGCCTGACCTCATTTTGCTGCCTTTTAGTCCTCAGTGATGAAAGGCAGGGCGCGATAAACAGTCTGCCATCTACCATGCCCCTTATCGTCCCCGCCGCAACCACACACCAAAGAAGAATTACGCAAACAGCAAACAATATGCCAACAACGCGGAAAAATAGACTCGGCATCTGCACTCCAAACTCAATGGTACTAATAGCATACGCCCCAAACGGAAACGTAAAACCCCACCACCCCATATTGAAAGGGAAGGGTCGAGAGAGATATATAGAAGCAAGTGCGAAGCAGAGCCACGTCAAGCCGAACGCCCACATAATGAGGCTAGTGAAAGCACCCAAGACATAAAAAACATCGCCTGCGATGGTGATTCCCTGGCTTTGAAAGAATTCGGTCTGTGGAAAGACGATGCGGGAGACGGTGCCGAGGCGCATGATTGCGAAGCCGCCCATGCCCATAGGGCCCAATGGTAGGAACGAGGAAACGACGACCTCTCGAGGCGGGAGTTTGTGGAGAGCGAGGCGCTGGTAATACATTACCAGTACGGCTAGAGCCAGGGGCGTGGACATCCCCCACATGACGTAGCAGGCTATGATGGTACCCAGGGCGCGGTCAGGAGGCAGGTAAGGCACGACAGCGGTTCCGGCTCCGGAGGCTACGACTGTGGCTGCGATAGGAAGGAGTTGGGCGGCGGTGATGCGGTGTAGAGCTTGGGGATTAGGCGTCGTCATTAAAATGATACTGAGGGAGATCGTGACGGCGACGGAGACGACTGCGTCGATGATCCAGGCAGCCCATCCAACAGTCACACTCCATTCCCCCCAATACGGAACACATAGCTTGACCCAACCTTGGACTATGGTCGCGAACCCCATAGGTATCGTGCCGAGGAACAAGGAGTTGGTGTCGTCGGCTATCATGACGGGCCAGATTTCGGGGTAGAGGATGTAGCGGAGTATGGAAGTGACGAATGCGAGGGTGAAGAGAAAGCAGTTGAGGCAGAAGAAGAAAACGGAGATCCAGTAGAGGACTATGGAGTCGAATGGTAGGGCTTTGAAGAGCAAGGCAACCATGCCTGTTCCCATAGTTACGCTGAACCAGGAGGGAGTGAAGTTCGCGACGATTCGGCGCCAGCCGACGTCGTACTTGGAAGAGGAGGCATATGATAGTACGGAATGAGAATCTTGATTTAAATCGGGTGTCGAGAATTGCTTTTTGTCTTCTGAATCCGTATCTTCGTTGATAACCCCCTTTCTCGCTGGCACCCTGGATAAGTGGGGGTGCGACCTGTGCCGATGGAGGGAAAGGCGCTGGCTCGTCGCTGGCGTCAACGCCGGGTTATTGGAAGCCACTCTGCACACTTCATCATCGTCCATTTCTTGATCTGATGAGTCTTGTTGGTGTGAACCGTCGTATATTGGTATCTTTTCATGATGATGATGGTTTGGGGGGTGTCTTCTCTTGCGAACTTGAAATGACGCTATTTCGGGCCGGCGCCACATAGTTCAGCAATTTTTTCGCCACGCAAGCACGGACCGCATTTTACTTGGACCTTTCTGTGGGTTTCCTGATTTCGTGTCCGATTCTGTTATAGAGAAGATGTTTGTATTGCCGCGGGCATTGTGGGGGTGGTTGAGAGACGGACCAGATGTGGTTGCTGAAGGTTTGGCGGAAGTTGGCCCTCGCTGAGATCATCTATTCCTGGAAAGTTCGAACTTCACAATGCGAAATGCAAGGTGCTCTGGTACACTTACCGACGCAGATATTAGAACTATTCCTCCCTCCAAATGGAGTCATAGAAGATATGTGCAGTCTTCTTTATCAAAGCGGTTCCCGGATCATCCTAATGCATTTTACTCCAGCGAAATCAAATTCCGACTCACCTACTAGCAACCCACTCTTTTTTATTTAGTTTGATACGCCTTACTGAAACCTAATCCGTCTAGGCAGTCCACTGATTTATTCAGATGCTACTTCCCACCTTGGAACGTCCTCGGAATGGGTACCTAGGTAGGTAATATTCACGATCACGTGACAAAGATCAACTGCTCACCTGGGTAGGTGTCGAATACATAGATAGTGTATCGTGCCCAGTGGTGCGAAAGACAGGAAATGTTGTAAAAATAATAGTGAGAACAAGACGCTTAAGTTTTGAACAAGATCTAACATAATGTACATAAAAATGACTCCTATCTATCCCTCCGCTTTAGTTCCCTCTGTAAAATATCCCTTTTCAGCATCATTCACCATCTTGTCTCTCACGGTGTGTAATCCAAGCTGCTCCACAGACTTTTAAGGTTCTATAGAATCCCCTCTATCCATCGTCCGATAGACCAACTTCACCCCACTAACCTTCCCTTTCCGCACAAGGGAGACTCCATCCAACAGTCCCTCAAACCCACCCTTCTCGACTCGAATTGGGTGCGCCTTGAGCTCTCCTGCTTCGAACACTGGGTTAAGAATGGGCCACATCGATCGTGCAAATTCACGACATTCAGGCTTCCCCTCTTTGGTTCCGAACGGTTCCGGCCAGCTGATCGGTAGTCCTCGCATCCAAGTTGCTAATACCCAGTCTGGGCGAACTGTCCGTCTCGTTGCGCCCTGCTCTGGATAGGGCTCTAGTCCAACATCTGCGATACGTTAACCTTTCTTACTTCTTCAACTCGAGCTTCGAAGAGATACCCACATTTTCCACCACAGCGCCCAAGTGCTTGATAACAAATCTTCATCGTGCTTTCCTCTGTAATACAATCAATCGCATATTCCAGCGCATTCTCCGTAAACGCGCGGATGTCGGCTCCACAGTTCGGCTCATTGTAATCAAAACAAGCGTCTGCTCCATACGAACGCACAAGATCGAAGTTTCTGGGTGAGCACGTCGTTATCACCCTCGCACCACACCGTTTCAGCAGCTCAATTGCCATCGTTCCCGTAGCAGTAGCGCCACCATAGACAAGTACATCGAACGGGACTTCCGCTGGTTTTTGAACAAGTGTCCTGGGAATCTGAAGAGAATGAAATATTGCCATGGCGGACGTCGCGATGCGCAGTCCCATGCTGGCTCCCACCTCGAAACTCATGCTATCCGGGAGCTTGAGCGTCATGATGCCGTCAATGGATACGTATTCTGCGAAGGCGCCGGATTGGGGTCGGAGAGCTTCCATGCCGTCGGCTGCCCCTGCGACGCGATCTCCGATCTTGAGTCGTCCGTCCGCAACGATTTCAGCGCCCATTGCTACGACGACACCTGAGCAGTCGATCTAGAACACTATTAGTCACTAACATGAATTGCATGATGCGATATTCACCCACACCGTAAACGGCTCCTGGTTTCACAAACGGACCCACCATCTTGGTGTCCACGGGGTTCAGTGCCACATATTCTGTTTTGACGATGACGCAGTCGTCGGCGATAGGTGGGAGTGGGACGTCGTCGCGGATACAAAAGTCTAGTTTGTCGCTGACGACGATGGCGCGTTGGGTTTGAGGAAGGTCGAGTGAAACTGCCATTGTTTGGAAACTGGAAGGGGCAAGGGTATCTTTGATGAAAATAAGTGCAAGAAAAAAGAGATGGTGATGTTTTGAGAAGTGGAAAGGATGCAATGGGTAACAGATGGGCCCTACATATGATGTACAGGATGAAGGTGTTGACTGGACTGACCCGTTCTGCCTTTCAAGTATGTTCATAAGTCATAGCGCATGGTTAGTGGCCGGTTCTTTGCAAGCATTTGTACAGATATCGTCTCATCAGCTGCGAGACACATTTTTGGTTCCATGTAAGCCATGGCTGACGAGAAAATCTGGTTGGGTTATTGGATGTCAGCCATAAAGACACTTATTTTCCCGTTTTGTCCCAGGGATTTTCTGATCATGCATATCTATGTTTGACGCATAGTCTTCAAAATGATGCGCAACGATGGAGACATCGTTCTTGATGAACATGGATCAGCGGCTTACATCCCGAATCATAATCTTTACAATTGCCAACTGTTGGACCTCGAAAGATTAACCCATAGCCTGGAATGGATAGCTTGTAGATAGGAGCACATGAAGGCTCGCGTCTGAGAATCTTAACATCCTACTGCGCTTTGTATGATCACAGATTGAGCAATTTCAGGTTCGGGGAAATATCTGAGAACGGCCAAAAAATTCACATATCAAACAACATTTCTTTCATGATACAAGTCAAGATGTATGCCTTGTAGGCCCTAAAACACCATAACCAAATCATAATCTCATAGTCATTCCTTCCAGATCAAACACGATTGGTGAGCATCTCCCCTTCTTCTTGCGCATGTTGATACTTCCCATTCTGCGCTTCTCCCGATGCAGGGGCAATCCACCTAATCGTGAAAATACATAAAGCCACCAAGGCGACTTCAGGTATCATAGTCATAAGAAGATAAGCCGTGGGGTTCCCTTTCACGGCATTCCACGTCATGTTCGCCGTGATCACGAAAATAAGTGAATAAAGTACACGGACGAACAATATTGGGACACACGCTGCCACGCACATCGCTAACCAGTATTCGTCTTGCCCATATTGTCGTCGATGGAACCAGAAATACACGGCGACGCCAGCGGTGTAGAGGTATATTGCGAAAAGGATGGCGATTCCGGCGCGACTGTATGGTGTGGGGAGTAGCTGCCCGCTCTCTTTCTTGGATACAGTGACGAAGCCACCGATGGAAATCCCGATATCAATCCAAGTGAGAACTTGCGGGACAATGAAAATGCGTTTGTGAACAAGCGCAACATTCTTATTTCTGAAAAACCCCCCAAAACATAAAAAATTAGCGATTATTCATCTCATCCCTTGTATATCCGACGAATTAGATTCACAGCGGGAACTCACATTTTCTCCAACATTTCCAAAAGCGAGAATATTAGGAGAAGGACTCCGAGGGACTCGCATACGAATACGCCCGCCCAGAGACTGTCTTTGTCGTTTTTTACGGTGCCGACCATGCAGCCTGCGCCCACGAGTCGGAGGATGGAGAACGCGCCGATGCAGAACCAGCCGATTCGGCGGGTCCATCTTAGATGGAGGGCTTGGAGGAAGGAGAGGGAGAAGAGGGCGAGCTGAGCTATTGCGATGCCGTCGCGGAAGCGGATGATGCCGTCTCCGGAACCCATTTTCGGATTTGGGAATTGAGAGGTGAGGTTATGGAAGTGAGGGGAGGGCTTTTATTGAGGTGGTATGCGGGGAGTAGTGCGGTTTGCACGAAAGGTATTGACGGAGTAGTGTGCTAGATTTTTACAAGGTGAGGTTCTTGGAAGACCGGACTCCATTTGGTTAAAAATGCAGTTCCTACTGTTCAACAAGGACAGTATGTAGAATAACTGCAGTCGCAAGAACACGCACAATGAGCATGGAGAATGGAGAGGAAGAGTTTCATCGATTGAATCTCCAATTGAAGCTCTATGAGACTATGACACAATGTGGCGGAGGTTTTTAGGCGCCCCATCTCCATGCATTGTCAGCCAGATGTGTTTCATCTCCTTGTTCGGGATGCTGGCTTACATTCACATCGTTGCTGTTTTGGGAATAGTGCAAGGCTGTGAGCGTGCTGTGCCACTTCACGTGACTGATCACCAAGCCTGCCCAGGTGCCAACCTGTATGGAAATGGTTCTAATGAAGCAATGATGAGCTCGGAAAGTGTCTATGTCGGGTAAATACTGCCCCTAAATTTTTTCCGTAGGAATTCTCAAAGAGTTGTGGAGTTAGATTTCGCCAAACCAGTTTTCCAACCACGAATCAGGTCCGTCTAAGCCTAGAGCTATCATAGTGGGAAAAACAACATATCTAGGTGAAGATGCATTATTCAAGGAGGATGGTGCAAGGAGAATGTGGCTTTGAGTTTGGGACGTCTTGGGAGCATTGCAGTTCATAGCACAAACTCACGTTCTTGAGACTAGATTTTCAACTGGTAGCAGGAGCAGACACGGTAACCATAGGTTCAATACTCTAGTAGCTTTGAAATTTAGGCCAACAGACACAGCCTGAATTGATACCCAGTAAACATTCATCTAACTGACCTTAGTTGCCTTCTTCAGAGCAACCTTAGTTCCATTCCGAGACTTCGTAACCAACGCAATATGCTCCCTCCAATTCCACTCTTCATCTCGTCTCTCAATCATCTCAAACTCCTGCATCAAGCGTACAAGTGTATACGACGCTTCAGTCAGTGCGAACTGCTGACCTGGACATATGCGCGCACCGCCATTAAACCTGAGGATTCATTAGCCCAAGCAGTGGAGATGAAAATTCATAGCACAGTGCTTACGGTATATAACCCCATCCAGGGCGTAGAGATGGGTCATCCCAGCGCTCTGGCCGGAAGACAAGAGGATCAGGTCCGAAGATCTCTGGGGATCGATGGAGAGCGTAGACGTGGTAGTTTACTTGTTGGCCTTTTTTGATGAATAGAGGGGATTGTCCGTCAGAGCCGCCACCGTGTGGTAGTGTAGTGTTCGCTATTGCTGTTCGAGAGTTCATTGGAACGGGAGGGTATAAACGAAGGCCTAGGAGATGATCAACC
>Ga0247768_1000933_pt1 | contig 10410 bp, 9 predicted proteins | sample UWRJL016104C6_FD_179944 | JGI IMG/M metagenome (GOLD analysis project Ga0247768, IMG submission 179944) | Plant litter microbial communities from Arlington Agricultural Research Station in Wisconsin, United States - UWRJ-L016-104C-6 | ecosystem: Environmental > Terrestrial > Plant litter >... | reverse complement strand
CGCAGCCGATGCCATGACTGAATTGTGCAGCGCCCCGGCAGCTCCCAAAGGGGAACCCCCTATTGCGCTCGTCCCCTGGCAGTTGCCTCTGTCTGAATCCGAGAGCTGCACACACACGAGCGTTACGGCGGCGGGGCATCAAGCCATCGTCGTAGCACGTAGCAAGCTCTACGGCCCGTTGGATCTGACACCCGCACAGATCTTCCTGGCGTTGGCATCCCAGGTCCCGGATCCCGCGCACCCTGACAAGCTCATTCCAAACCCCAACACCACGTGGAGTGATGTCAACAGCGCCCTGGAAAGAGAGCCCATTGAAGTGATTGGGCCAAGCCGGACTTCGGCCATGGGGCTCGCCCTAAAAGAAACTCTCCTCGAAGCCGGCTGTCGGGCACTACCGTCCATGACCAACGCCAAAGAGTGCCCGCACATACGCACGGACGGCGTGTATACGGAGATAGACAGCCCCAGTGAGATTGCCCGGCAGTTGCAGGCCAGGCCCAATGCGATTGGAGTACTCCCCTATGGAATCAACACCCGCTTCGCCGCAGCCAACGAAATCGGCCCAATTGGAGGCGTTGTGCCCACGATGGCGACCATCTCTAGCGCCAATTATCCGGCCGCCCGCCAACTGTATCTTTACGGACCGGTCTCGCCCTATGTGGTGAAAACCCTGCCGAGCTTCGAGTTCATACTCAGCGAGCGCTACGCGATCATTCCACCGGAACGGAGTCAACAATGAAGTCGACCATCGCCACACTCGTCGCACTGCTGATCACGAGCGCGGCCGCCGCCGCTGACGATCCTGACACAGGCATCCCTATCGACAAGATCATTGCCTCGGTTGCCCACAAAACGAGTCGTAAGTTTGTCATTGATCCGCGCGTGAACGCCCGGGTCAACCTCGTAGGTGAGGATATCTCGCAAGTAACCTACAGCGAGTTGCTGTCAATACTCGAGGTGTATGGTTTTGTCACGGCGCAGAGCGGTGGGTATGTTCTCGTGTTGCCCGATGCCAACGCACGACAGACGGCACAGCCGCAACTCGTGCATGGCCAAACCTACCCGGATGCGCAGATCGTGAACTACACGATCCCGGTCCAGAATGGTCCGGCGGCATTCCTGGTACCGATTCTGCGACCGCTGCTGCCACAGTACGCACATCTCGCTGCGGCGGTCTGCTCGAATACGCTGCTGATAACCGACCGATACGCCAACGTCAAACGAATCGAAGCGATTGTCAAAGCCCTCGACGTAGGCACTCCGTACAAACCGGAGAAGTGCGAGAGCCCGGCGAAGCGCAACGACTCTTAACGCGCAACGCGCTGGCGATGGGCGGGGTCAGCGGCTACGCTAGAGGGCTATGACTGACTCGACTCAAGCTCGGAACTCGCCCCAGCGAGTCCTGTTCGCCAGCCTCATTGGTACGACCATCGAATTCTTTGACTTCTACATCTACGCCACCGCGGCGGTGCTGGTATTCCCGAAGCTGTTCTTCCCGGCAGGCGACCCGAGCGCCGCAACGCTGCAATCGTTCGCCACTTTCGCGCTTGCGTTCTTTGCACGACCGGTCGGCTCGGCAGTCTTCGGCCACTTCGGCGACCGGATCGGCCGCAAAGCCACCTTGGTCGCGGCTTTGCTGACGATGGGGTTGTCAACAGTCTGCATCGGACTCCTGCCGACATACGAGCAGATAGGCGTGGCGGCTCCCCTGCTGCTCGCGTTGCTTCGGTTGGGACAGGGGCTGGGGTTGGGTGGGGAATGGGGGGGCGCGGTTTTGCTTGCGACGGAGAATGCTCCTCCGGGGAAGCAGGCGTTGTATGGGATGTTTCCCCAGCTCGGCGCGCCCATTGGGTTCATCTGCTCTTCAGGCACGTTCCTATGGCTGACCACGGGGCTGAACGATGCTCAGCTTCTGAGCTGGGGGTGGCGCGTGCCATTCCTGGCGAGCGCGTTGCTGGTATTTGTTGGGTTGTATGTCCGCCTGAAGCTCACTGAGACGCCGGCTTTCAAGCAGGCGATGGAAAAGCACGAGCGCGTGAAAGTGCCTATGTTGGCCGTCATCCGCGAGCATCCAGCGACCCTGGTGCTCGGAACGTTTGCGGCAACAGCGACGTTCGTCGTGTTTTATCTGATGACCGTGTTCGCCTTGAGCTGGGGCACCTCGAAGCTCGGATATCCGCGGCCGCAATTCCTGATCATGCAGATGATCGGAGTACTGTTCTTTGCCGTGACCATTCCGTTGTCGGCGTTGGCTGCCGACCGTTGGGGACGTTTGGAGATGCTCATTGGAGCAACAATAGCGATTATTTTATTCGGACTGCTTCTGGCACCGTTGTTAGGCTCGGGCACGCAGGCCGGTGCCCTGGCATTCCTGTGCCTGGGGCTTGCCGCAATGGGACTCACTTACGGTCCGCTGGGCACCGCATTGGCGGAGCTGTTTCCCACGGCAATCCGCTATACCGGGGCCTCACTGACCTTCAACCTGGCGGGTATCGTGGGTGCATCGCTAACCCCTTACATCGCCACGTATCTCGGGAACACCTACGGCCTACCCTACGTTGGCTACTACCTGTCGGCAGCCGGTATAGTCACGCTCATTGCCCTCATTGCAATCAGGTCCCGCAATGCGTTGGAGAAATAACGGCATTCGCATCGTCAAGAACGACGAGTTGGACGCTCGAACCGCCCAGACACTGGGCATGCAGCGGAAGGCCGCGGTTACAACCGAGCGCACGGGGGCCACGAAGATCTGGGCCGGCACTGTCACCATTGAGCCCAAAGCAAAAACCGGCGCACACCACCATGGCGATCTCGAAAGTGTCATCTACGTGGTGAACGGAGTGGCACGCCTGCGATGGGGCGACCGGTTGGAGTTTGTGGCGGAGGCCGGTCAGGGAGACTTCATTTATGTCCCCCCGTATGTGCCGCACCAGGAAATCAACGCCAGCGACGACCTGCAACTGCATTGCGTGTTGACACGAAGTGGTCAGCAGGGACTGGTGGTCAATCTCGACATCGAGCCCGTGGAAGTACCCGAGCTCGTACGCTGGATAGACGACCTACACTCCTAACGGATGTCCAGGATCTTGTGCGTCTGCAGGCTCAGGCGCCACTGGGGATGGGCGAGGCAATACTCCAGCGCTCGCTGAGTGTTACCGGCCTTGACCGGGCTATCCATGGGCTGCAGGAAGAAGTGGTCGAAGTCCAGCCGCGCAAAGCGCTCAGGCTCTGCGCCGGGTTGAGGAAACACCAGCTTCAACTCATTACCTTTCAACACCCGCAGCTCGCTGCCGGCCTTCGGACTGACGGTCAGCCACAGCTTGCCTACGGGCGGATCGACCGTGCCGTTAGTCTCAACAGACACGAACCAACCGGCGGCGTCGAACAAAGACAGGAGCTCCGCATCGAGTTGCAGTAGCGGTTCACCGCCGGTACACACCACAAACGGCGGCACGGCGGGATCAGGCCAATGACCGGCGACAGCAGCAAAGAGATCGGCGGCCGTGCGAAATTTCGTGCCACCGACGAAGTCAGTGTCACACCAACGTGAGCAACCACCGGGGCCTTTGTCGCGATCGCGCTCCAAGCCTGTCCACAAGTTGCAGCCTGCGAATCGCAGAAACACCGCCGGTCGGCCGGCGTGGGCGCCTTCGCCTTGCAACGTGTAGAAGATCTCCTTGACCGCGTAGGTCATCGCAAAATCCAGTAGATCAGCGCGGCAGTCCGGCAGGTCATCGCAGGATCCGGGCTGCCAACGGATCCGGCGCCCCGAGCTCCGCGAAGCCTTTCGCACGCAACGTGCAGGAATCACACAACCCACAGGGCACACCGTTGGAATCAGGGTCGTAGCAACTACTCGTCAACCCGTAATCCACCCCCAGAGCCAACCCGCGCGCAATAATCCGCGCCTTGCTCATCTCAATCAGCGGCGTATGAATCTTCAACCGCTGACTGCCCTCGACTCCCGCCCTGGTAGCCAGGTTGGCCATGTTCTCGTAGGCGGCAATGAACTGCGGACGGCAGTCGGGATAGCCGCTGTAGTCCAGGGCATTCACGCCAATGAAAATATCCTGGGCACCGAGGGTTTCCGCCCAACCGAGCGCGAACGACAGAAAGATGGTGTTGCGCGCCGGGACATACGTGATGGGAATCCCCGTGGACATCGCTTCCGCGGAGCGCCCTTTCGGCACATCGATGTCGGCGGTGAGAGCGGACCCGCCAAACTGCCTCAGGTCGATATCAACAATGACGTGCTTGCGCACTGCCATCCGCGCTGCGATCCGTTTGGCGAATTCCAGCTCTACGACATGGCGCTGGCCATAGCGGAAGGACATGGCATACGGCTCGAAGCCCTCGGATTGGGCAATCGCGAGGGTGGTGGTCGAGTCCAGTCCTCCGCTCAGGAGGACGACTGCTTTTCGGGGGGGCTGGTTCACAGCCCCAAACTCTACTCGAGCGCGCCGTTCAGCACAAACGCCAGGCGGACGCCGGCCTTGCTCAATTGGGTAGCGACCACACCTTTGGCATTTTTCACGTACGCCGCGGGCAGCGTGTAAACGCCATTCGCCCCTGGGGCGGGCAGCGGGCTGTAGGTGTTCACCTTCGACACGGCATAGGTCTCAATGGCCCAGTCATTTGCGGTCCCACTCGCCCACTGCTTCTGCTTGGCCCGGGTGATTTTCTTGATCAAGGCCCTGGCGATCGTGGCCTCGCTCTTTCCCTGGACGGCCACAAATTGGGTATCCCAGAAGCCATGCAGTTCGCCCGAGCTCTTACCTGCCGCTTTTGGCAGAGCCGGCACCGCCTGAACCTTCTTGTCGTTGCCGCCCTTGTCATGGTCATCGCTGGAGTGCAGGGGCTGGTGCAGGTCGCCAACAAAGTGCAGCAGGAACTGCAATGCATACAGCCGCTCCTGTTGGCTGGTTGCCGGATCTCGCAACTCAGCGGCGAACTCGGTGATCTTGTCCACTACGCAATCATCCGGCGGTCCGTCAAAGGCGCTCGCACCATTCAGGGGCGGCTGACCAAAGCAGGCTGACTGCATGTCGGGCGGCGCGCCGATCTCCAGGTCGACGAAGTGCCAGTTGTGTGTCTGGTTGTAGTTGGCCGTGTTCTTTGCCCGGTAATGATCCGCCCAGGTGGCTTCCGAGTCCATGTTCTTGTTGGTCGTCAGGTTGGTCGTGTCGCCGGCCAGCAGCGCTTTGACCTTGGTCGCAACGGCAGGATCCAGATAGTGTTGGGCAATCAATCCCACGATCTCATGACCTTCGTCGCCCCACGCAAAGGCCGGTGTTGTAACACCATAAAGTGTTACCATGGATGCCAGCGCCACTATGGCCGAAGTCAACTTCCCGGATTTCATTGTCTTCTCCTCCTGGTTCCCGGGCGAATGGACTCGACACGCTGCGTGCGGCGGCCATTGCGCTCGTCTTCATGAATCACTACATGGCGTTTGTCAGCTCCGAGCCCACCTTCGGATGGGGCAGCATCGTGGGGTGGACCGGCGTCGACCTGTTCTTCGTCTTGAGCGGCTATCTGATCGCGAATCAACTGTTCGCCGGATTGGCCCGCGGCGAAACGCTCTCACCCCGCCGCTTCTATGCACGGCGGGCCTTTCGCACCCTGCCTGCCTACTGGGTGGTGCTCGCTGCGTACTTCTTGTTCCCCGCTTTCATGGGCGGCCGTCCGCCGCCGCCCCTGTGGACATTCCTGACCTTTACACAGAACCTGGGACTGCAACCAGGCACCGCTTTTTCCCACGCATGGTCTCTCTGTATCGAGGAACAGTTCTATCTCATCCTGCCCCTGCTGCTGGTGGCAGGAGCCCGTTCCGCGTGCAATCGAAGCCAAGGATGGACACTGATCGGGGCCCTGCTGCTGGTTGGCGTCGTGTCCCGGGCCATGCTGTGGTTCGAGTATGGGCCGAACCAACCCGGCTACTATTCGCACATCTACTATTCAACTCTATGTCGATTCGATGAATTTCTGCCCGGCGTCGCCGTGGCGATGTTGAAAAATTTCCACCGTCCCCTGTGGCAACGCATCACGCGCCACGGCCAACTGTGGTTATTGGCAGGCGCGGCGGCGGTCGCAACGATGCTTTACTGCGTCGATCAGTACTACAACATGGATGGCTACGGCTACACCTTCTTCATGACGGCGGCCGGCTATTCGCTCAATGCGATGGCATTCGCACTCCTGGTGATTGCCGCATTGAGTCCGAGCTCTTGGTTGGCGCGAATCCGGATTCCGGGGGCCTATCACATTGCGCTGTGGTCCTATTCGACTTACCTGTCACACAAGGCAGTGCAGATCGTCCTGGCGCGCCACCTCAAACCCATGCATCTGCCGACAATCGAGCTGGCCGGCATCATTCTGGCGACCGCGCTCGTCGTCGGGGCGCTGCTTTACTATCTCGTGGAGCGTCCCTTCATGACCTTGCGTGATCGCTGGGTCCCCAGTAACTTCATTGACCATGGCACGAGTGTTTATCACCGGCTCAGCCGACGGCCTGGGGCAGATGGCGGCTGAGCTTCTGGTTGCTGCGGGACACCAGGTAGTTCTCCATGCCCGCAACGCGCAGCGAGCCGACGTCGCCCGCTCCAAAACACCGGGTGCAGAGGCTGTGGTCATCGGTGACCTGTCGAGTATCGAGGAAACCCGTGGCGTGGCTGACCAGGTCAACCGCCTCGGTCAGTTTGACGCTGTCATTCACAATGCCGGTATCGGCTACCGCGAAAATAGACGCGTAGCGACGGTCGACGGCTTGCCACAGGTCTTTGCGGTGAATGCGCTGGCTCCGTACATACTGACCGCGTTGATCCGGAAGCCTGCCCGCCTCGTTTATCTCAGCTCGGGAATGCATCATGGCGCCCATGCAAACCTCGAGGACCTGGAGTGGAAGAAGCGCTCGTGGAGTGGCTCGAGCGCGTATGCGGAATCGAAGTTGCTCGATGTCATCCTGACCTTCGCCGTAGCCCGATTGTGGCCGGATGTCCTGTCCAACGCAGTGGAACCCGGTTGGGTCGCCACCAAAATGGGCGGCCCGGGGGCACCCGATGATCTCGAGGCGGGACCTGCGACCCAAGCGTGGTTAGCCGTCAGCGATGATGCCGCGGCGAAAGCAACGGGCGGTTACTATTATCACCAAAGACCTCGCGAACCGAATCCAGAGGCCTCCAACAGGGCGGTGCAGGACCGCTTCATGGCAGAATGCGCGCGCCTCAGCGGCGTGCCATTCACTTCATAGTCACGCTGAACCCACCCAGTACGTTGAATCCCGGGCCCGGCTCGTAGTAGCGGCCGTTGCCATCATTGACGATGACTGAACCCACGTAGCGGCGATTCAACAGGTTGTTGAGCCGCAGGAATGCGTTCAACTTGAATTGCTTCACCTCAACCCCGTAGCCGCCATCGAGGCCCGCCACCGCGTACGCGGGTGCATACACACTGTTGATGTCATTCACCGCCACACTGCTCACATACTGAGCATTGGCACTGGCGTGCCAGCCAAGGTCCTCACCCCAGCGAATTTGTCCATACAAGTTGTTCTTGGGGACACCCGGCAACCGGTTGCCGGCAGCGACCAACACCCGATTGCCGCTGGCCACCGGAGGCACGCTCGGCTTGGGACACGGGGCGGCGATGCAAGTCAGATAGGCATCGCTGTAGTGAGCATCAACATAGGTGTACGCAAGCTGCATGCGCCAGCCCGGGGCGAACCGATAGTTGAGGGAATATTCCGCGCCCTGGCGCCGCGTCCGCCCGCTGTTCTGATAAGTGGAGCGGCCACCGCTATTGGTGGCGATGACAATCTCCTGGCGCGTGAGCGCCTGGAACACGGCAAACTCGGCCGTGATGTCCGAATTGATATCAATCTTGGAGCCGAGCTCGAAGTTGTTGCTGCGCGCCGGCTGCAGATCGAAATTCAAACCCGCGGCGCCATCGGGGCGATACGCCAGCTCCGAACCCAGCGGGGTCTGGAATCCTTGCCCGAAGGAGGCATAGAGGCGCGCCCAGTCCGTTGGCTTGAAGACTACTCCGGCTACCGGGGAAGTTGCGCCGTAGCTGGCATCGCCGCTGTCGTCGCTGTTGGCGGCCGAGACGATGTAGTGGTCGTTGGATACGAACTTCACATCACTGTGGCGTACGCCCAGCATGATTGACCACAGGCTCGCAAAGTCCCAGGTGCCCTGGGCGTACTCATCGATGTTGTGGACAATATTGTTTTCGTTGCGGCGAATCAGTCCTTGTACGCCGAGCGCCCCGCCGACAAAGTTGTTGTAGCCCCGGCGCAGCTCGTTCTGGTTATCGTAGCTCAATCCCACAACCCAGCTCATCGGCCGGTCCAGCAGGTCACCCTTCCAGGACCAGCGCGCATCGGCTCCGCCGTACTGGCGGTTCAAGCCAACGACACCGCCGGCACTGCCCGCCGCCGCTTGCGTGGATGCCGGGATCGACAGGAACTGTTGAACGATACGATGACCGCCGTATCCCAGGACCCGCACGGATTGGGAGTCACTGATGGTCAGGTCGTAAACCAATCCAACCTGCTGTTGCTGCAGGCTCTTGCGGGTGTTGTACAGATTCGCCGCGGGATCGGTTGACTCCGGGTCGGCCGCGAATTCCTGCGTCGTGAGCCCCAACGGGTCCTGCGCATTGGGCCGCGCCACGATGTTGGCAATGAGCGCCAGCTTGTTGGAGTCATTAAAGGCGTAGTTGAGCTTGCCATTGAACGAGTCGTTCTTCGCGGCGCTGTGCTCGCGGAAGCCGTCCACCTGGAAATGCGAGTAGTCGAGGTTGTAACCCAGGGCCCCCACGGAGCCCATGGCATTGATGCTGGCCCGCAGATTATCGAAACTGCCGTAGGCCACGGCGCTGCGCAGCTGCAGCGGGCCCTGACCGTTCGCCGTGAAAAGTTGAATGACACCGCCCGAGGAGTTGCCATACAACGCGGAGAACGGGCCCCGCAGGATTTCAACACGGGAGGCGGAATCCAGATTGAACTGCGAAACCTGGCCCTGCCCGTCCGGACCTGTGGCCGGGATGCCGTCCTGATAAACGCGCACACCGCGGATACCGAACGCCGAGTTGGCGCCAATTCCACGGATAGAGATCTGCTGATCCTGGGCGTAGTTGTTCCGGTTCCGGGCCAGTAGTCCGGGCACACTGGACACGTCGTCGGCGAGGTTGACGCCCAGGGTGTCGTTGCGGAGCTGGTCAGCGGATACGCTGCTGATGGCAGCCGGAATGTTGAACGGATCCGCTTCGATCCGGGTCGCGGTAATGACGACTTCGCGCGGCGGCGGTGAGTCGGAATCGGCGGGGCCAACGGCCCACACCGGGGTGCCGGCAGCGCACAAAACCAGCGCAATGGCGCGTTTTTTCATTGACAGCGGACACTCAGACGGCTCGCGGGCGCGGATGCTAGCATGCGTATTCACAGCCTCCACTCATGATTTTCATGAATTTTCGCGACCCTCGAGGATTCTTGGTATGTACACGTTGTGCGCTCTGCTGCTGACGGCCGACCAGATCCTGTTCCAGGGCAACGTCCAGGGATCTCAGACCGTGGAAACCGTGGGCACCGATTCAGTGCGCGCCGAGTTTTCCTACAACGATCGCGGTCGGGGCGATCACATCATCGCCACCTGGAAGCTCGATTCCTCAGGTGTGCCGATCGAGTATTCCGGCAGCGGCAATGACTACATGAAAGCCGCTGTCACCGAAACCTTCAGCCTCTCCGGCGGCAAGGCGAAATGGCACAACCGCTCCGAGCAGGGTGAGAAGGCTGTGAAGACGGAGAGCTTCTACGTGCCCGCCAACGCGCCGCCGGAGTTCACACGAGTCCTGGCCCGTGCGTTGCTCAAAGCTCCGGGCCACACTCTGCCGCTATTGCCTGCAGGCGAGGCGCACATTACTGAGGTTGGAACCAACGGTGACCTGACGCTGTATCAGATAACGGGCCTGGACTTCAGCCCCACACCCATCTGGCTCGATCACGCAGGCAACACCGGTGCCACCCTATCAGGTTGGTTTGCGGTCATGCCGGCCACGCGGACCGCCTCGTTGGCGAAGCTGACCGCCGATCAGACCCAGGCGGACAGCGCCTGGTCGGCCAAGCTGGCCAAACAACTCACCCACATCCCGAGCGGCGACCTTCTCATCCGCAACGCCCGGGTGTTTGATCCACGTGACCTTTCAGTCACCCCCGGCATGAGCGTGCTGGTTCGCAGCGGCCACATTGCGCGCGTCGCGTCCAACATCACAACGACCCAGGGGACGGAAGTCATCGATGCCGGCGGCAAATTCCTGATGCCGGGGCTGTGGGACAATCATCAGCACTTTTCAAACAACGATGGAGCGCTCGATCTGGCGAACGGCGTCACCAGCGCTCGCGACATGGCGAAC
>Ga0247768_1000931_pt1 | contig 10422 bp, 8 predicted proteins | sample UWRJL016104C6_FD_179944 | JGI IMG/M metagenome (GOLD analysis project Ga0247768, IMG submission 179944) | Plant litter microbial communities from Arlington Agricultural Research Station in Wisconsin, United States - UWRJ-L016-104C-6 | ecosystem: Environmental > Terrestrial > Plant litter >... | reverse complement strand
CCACAAAGGAATCGTGTTCTTCCAGAACGTCGACGCGATCATCGGCCAGGACGACGCGATCATCTACCCCGAGCACCTGACGAAGGAGCTCGACTACGAGCTCGAACTCGCGGTGATCATCGGCAAGCCGGGCAAGTTCTTCGGCCCCGACGAAGCCGTCGAGCACATCGCCGGGTTCACCGTGTTCAACGACATCACCGCGCGGGACATCCAGCGCCGCGAGATGGAGTCCGGCGTTTTCTCGTTCAGCAAAGCGATCGACACGTTCTGCCCGATCGGGCCGTGGATCGTCACCGCGGACGAGGTCCCGGACATGCACAACCTGGCCATGCAGCTCCGGGTCAACGGTGACGTGCGGCAGACCGGGAACACCAAGCAAATGCGTGTCTCCATCCCGCATCTCGTCGCGTACCACTCGCCGCAGACCTACAGCGCCGGCGACATCCTGACCACCGGCACCATCTCGGGGGTCGCGGCCGTGCAGCCGAATCCGTTCGACTTCTACCTCCGGCCGGGCGACGTCGTCGAAGCCGAGATCGACGGGGTCGGCACACTGCGCAACAAGATTGTCTCCTGGCAGGACGGCCACGGCAGCCCCGCGCCCGAGCGGGTGACCTGGTGAGGATCGCGAACGTCGGCGGCCGCCTGCACCTGGTCACCGACGCCGGCTCCGCCGACGTCCACACCGCGAGCGACGGCCGGTTCGGGCCGGACCCGCAAAGCGTCTACGAAACCTGGGCCGAGTTCTCCGCCTGGGCGGCGGGAGCGTCCACAGTGGACTACACGCCGCTGGACACCGGCCTGCTCGGCGCCCCGGTGCCGCAGCCGCGTCAGGTGTTCGCGATCGGGCTCAACTACACCGAGCACGCCGCCGAATCCGGCTACCCGCCCGAATCGATGCCGGTCACCTTCACGAAGTTCCCGTCCTGCCTCACCGGGCCGTTCGCGACGGTCGACCTGCCCAGCGCCTTCGTCGACTGGGAGGTCGAGCTGGTCGTCGCGATCTCCAAGCGGGCCACCGCCGTCGACGCGAGTGATGGCTGGGACCACATCGCGGGCGTGACGATCGGGCAGGACCTGTCGGAGCGGAAGATGCAGGGCGAAGGCACCAAGCCGCAGTTCAGCCTGGCGAAGTCGTTCGCCGGTTTCGGCCCGACCGGGCCGTGGCTGGTGACCCCGGACGAACTCCCGGACCGCGACGACCTGGCCATCGGCTCGGCCGTCTCCGGCGAGTCCATGCAGGACTCGCGGACGTCGCGGATGATCTACCCGGTGCCGACGCTGATCGCGCGGCTCTCCGGGGTCTGCACACTGCTCCCCGGCGACCTGATCTTCACGGGCACGCCCGCGGGCGTCGGCAACGCGCGTACGCCGCAACGCTTCCTGAGCGCAGGCGACGTCCTGGTCAGCACCATCGAGGGCATCGGCGAGATCACCACCAGGTTCCGCTGAGGACGTGGTCACCCGGGGTCGTGAGTGTTTCGCGGGGTTCTAACCCCGCGAAACACTCACGACCCCAGCCAGCCACCTGCTTACCTGAGCGAAGGCGCCTTCACCAGCTCGACCCACTTCCGGACGGCCTCCACATCGAGGTCGGCCGTCCAGCCGCCAGGGCGCACGGCGGATCCGACGTGGAACGACCGCACACCGCCCGCGCGCAGCAGGTGTACCTGCCCCGGCCGCAGGCCACCGCCGACAAGCAGCTCCGGGCCTTCCCGGCGCACGAGTTCCTGCAGCACGGTCAGTCCACTCGCGACACCGTCCGGGTGCCCGGCGGCCAGCACCGTGTCACAGCCTAAGTCGGCGAGCCGACCGTATGCCCGCAACGGGCTGCGCGCGCGGTCGATGGCGCGGTGGAACGTCCACTTCAGACCTTCGAGCTCGTCGGCGAGCACCCGGCAGGCCTCGACGTCGATGTCACGCTCGGCGTCGAGGAAGCCGAAGACGAACTCCCGCCCGCCGAGTTCGACCAGCTTCGCCGCGTCGGAGCGCAACCGGCTGATGTCCTTGGGGGCAAAGGAACCGTTGTCCCGCAACATGATGCGGACCGGGAGGTCAGTAGCGGCGAGTACCTCCTTCACCACCTGCGGCGACGGGGTCAGCCCGTCCTGCGCCATGTCCGCGACCAGTTCGAGGCGATCGGCCCCGCCCTCTTGCGCGCGCTCGGCGTCGCCCGCGTTGAGCGCGATCACTTCGAGCAGGCCGGTGTTCGTGCTCATCCCACATCCGTTCGTCAAGTCGTCGAGTTGCCGTCACCCCTCGCGTGACGGCCCCGGCGGACGCCGCCCTGCAGGCTCGACATCCGCTCCCGCACCTCGTCAGGAGTAAGAGAGAGTATCGGCCGCTCCACCACGGGCCAGTGGTACTGGCTCTCATCGGCGAGACGGGCGCGCGGTACACGCTTCGGCAGCACCGGTGAGGTGTCCTGCGCGCCGTCCTCCTGTTCGAGTTCGGCCTCGGTCGGCCACTCGGGCTCCGGCTCGGGCACATACGCCACTTCGGGCTCGTACTCCGGTTCCGATTCGTACTCGGCTTCTTGGTCGTACTCGGATTCCAGCGCGTACGCGGGCGGAGCCTCGACGGCCGGGATCGACTTCTTGGACGGCGGTCCGACGTGGAACCACCGCGACAGCACGTCCTGGTAGGCGGGCATCCGCTCGGTCGGCTCGTCGAAGTCCGACGGGTCGTGCTCGGCGGTGGGCCAGGCCGGCGACACGTCCTGCTCGATGACCGGCGCCCGGCGCAGCGGCCACGCGTCCGGCGGGGAGATCGGCTCGGGTTCGGGCTCGGGTTCCGCCTCCTGCGACGGGAAAAGCGGCGACTCCAGTGGAGCCACGAGGTCTTCGTCCAGTCCGTTGTCGACCAGCGCCTGCGGCAGTTCGGCCGGGCGCACGGGCTCGGTGACCAGCTCGACCGGCACGACGACGATGGCCTGCAGGCCGCCCGCTTCGACGGCGTGCAGCCGGACGTCGATGTAGTGGCGCCGGGCGAGCGTCGCGACGACGTACAGCCCCATCCGCCGCGACACCTCGACGTCGACCTCCGGCGGCCGGGCCAGCCGCGCGTTGGTGCGTTCGATCTCCGCGTCGGGCATCCCGGCGCCGTGGTCGGTGATCGCGATGCACCACGAGCCGTCGACGTCCGCCGAACTGGAGACCTCGACGATGGTGTCCTCACCGGAGTACGTCGTCGCGTTCTCCAGCAGCTCGGAGATCACGTGTACCAGGTCGTTGACGACCTCGCCGACGATCGCGATGTCCGGGCCGGGGGTGATCTCGATCCGCTGGTAATGCTCCACTTCGGACAGTGCGGCGCCGATGATCTCGTCGGCGGGGACCGGCGCGCCCGAACCCCGGCCGAGGTCGGTGCCCGAGAGCACGAGCAGGTTCTCGCTGTTGCGCCGCATCCGGGTGGCCAGGTGGTCGAGTTCGAACAGCCCGCCGAGGGTGTCCGGGTCCTGCTCGTCGGCCTCCATCCGGTCCAGCACCGAAAGCTGCCGCTCGACGAGGTCCTGGCTGCGCCGCGAGAGGTTGACGAACATCGAGTTGACGCTCTCGCGCAGCATGGCCTGCTCACCGGCGAGCCGCACGGCCTCCCCGTGCACCGCGTCGAACGCCCTGGCGACCTGGCCGAGCTCCTCACGCGTGAACACCGGCACCGGCGCGACCGAAAGCCGATGCTCGACGGCGCTTTGCTGCGGGTCCGGGTCGTTGAGGATGCCCTCGACCACCGCGGGCAGCTGGTGCCCGGCGACCTCCAGCGCGCTGCGCCGCAGGATCCGCAGCGGCCGCAGCAGGGAGCGCGCGATGATCACCGACAGCAGCCCGGCGATCAGCAGCACCCCGAACACGATCCCGCTGTCCCAGATCGCGGAGGTCCGGGCCCGCGCGGCGAGCGCGTCCGTCCGTGCCTGTGTCTGCACGAGCAATGCCTGCTGCACCTGGTGCGCGAGGTTAACCGTGTAGGTGGCCGAGACGTCCCACTGCTCCTGGTCCAGACCTGTCAGCGGCTGGCCGGTCTCGGCCCGGGTGAGCGCGGACTCGACCATGTTGTTGCCGGTGTCGACGATCATGCCGATCACCGTGTCGTCGAACATCCGCTGCTGATCAGGCGTCGCGAAGGTGCGGTAGTCGTTGCGGGCGGAGGCGAGATCGGCCTCCGCGCTCAGCAGCGCGCGGGTGCGGTCGTTGCCGAGCTTGCCCTCCGCGAGCGCCTCGGCCATGATCGCGCGCTTGATCGACATCTGGTCTTTGACCCTGGCCAGCGCGTTGCTGGCCAGGCGCATGCGGCTGAGTTCGGGGTCGCTGATCTCCACCGCGGCGGTGACGCCGATGTCGAGCATCCCGGAGATCAGTTCGCTGTAGGAGCGGAGCACGGCGTCCGCGGGGAACGACGAATGCTCGCCGGAGTACCGGAGCCCGGTCAGGACACCGAGCCGGTCTTCTGTCTGGCGAAAAGTGTCGGCCGCTTTCGGCGACAATCTCGGTTTGCTGTCGGCGAAGGTGCGATCGAAATTCCCGACTGCCATATCAACGCGTTGCCGTTGTGCTTGGAGCGCACCGATATCACCCTTTCGGGCCAGCGCCACAAAGCGGACAGTGAGATCCCGCTCACGTTGGAGCTGATGCATGACCTCCGCGACGCTGCTGTCGACCGGGCCGCGCGCGGCCAGCTCCGCCAGCTGCTTGGCGTCGTCGAGATCGGCCTTGACCCGCAGGCCGACCAGCGCGATCACCGCGACCGCCGGTACCAGCAGCAGGACGAAGAGTTTCGTGCGCAGGCGCCAGTTCCGGAGGCGCCACAGGCCGGTGGTGGGCGGTGAACCCAACCGTGCGTTCGCCGCGGCGCCCCCTCGGGCGCGCTTTTCGCGACGAGTCACGTGCTGTCCTTTTCCCACCGCGGTCGGGTCCAACCGCGATGGGTTCCCGCGGCCGCTGTCTCGGTCCACCTTCCCGAACCTACTGAACGGTAGTGAGAATCGGGGAGATTCGACAATCACTCTATCGTGGTACCGACCTACTCGCTGTGGTCCGACCGAGCGCCTTTAAGCTCTTGTCGAGGAAAGGCAGCGATGGTGCGAAGGCTCGGAGTCCCACTGGCGGCCGTTTTACTGACGGCCGGCGGGTGTGGACTGTTCGCCGCCAAGCCCGCCGAGCAGCCACAACTCGAGCGGACGACGCTGCGGGTCGGCGTCGGCAACGCGATCGACACCGCTCCCCTGCGCCTGGCCGTCGCCGAAGGGCGCTTCCGGCAAGCGGGCCTCGAAATCCAGCTCGTCGAGCAGGGCCAGGCGAACGACGGCCTCACCAAGCTCACCGCGGGCCAGCTGGATGTCGCCTTCGCCAGCGACGTCGCGCTCTTCCACGCCGCGGCCGGCGGCACCGCGCTCCAGCTGCAAGCGGAGGCCTACACCTCCGGCAGCGACACGATGGCGCTCGTCACCCTGCCGGACTCGACCTACACCGAGCCGTCGTCGAAGAAGGCCCCGACGATCGCGGTGAACATCCTCGACGACCTCGACACCCTCGCCGCCCGGTCCACCCTGGCCACCGCGGGCGTCGACAAGGCCAAGATCAAGTTCGTCCAGCAGCCGTTCGCCGACATGGCCAAGGCGCTGGCGGACCGGAAGGCCGACGCCGCCTGGATGGTCGAGCCCTACATCACCAAGGCGGAGAAGGAACTCGGCGCGCGCATCCTCGCCGACGGCGCGCGCGGGGCGACACTGGAGCTGCCGGTGTCGAGCTACGCGTCCAACGGGATCTTCGCCCAGGCCAACCCCCGCGTGCTCAGCCTGTTCCGCAAGCTGGTCGGTGAGGCGCAGCAGCGCGCGAGCGACCCGGCCGTCGTCCGCGCCGCGCTGCCCCGGTTCTCCGACATCGACAAGACCACGGCGTCGCTGATCTCGCTGGGCACCTACCCGAGCACGCTCAACGGGATCCGGCTGCAGCGTGTCGCCGATCTCATGCACGGCAACGGTGTCCTCGCCGACCGCCTCGACGTCCAAGCCCTGCTGCCCGAGGCCATGAGCCCGTAGCGGCCAGCGGGTTCCGGCGCCCTAGATACTTTCGCCGGGGTCCAGGAGGCAGACGGTGCGCACGGGCGGGCCCTGGTAGACCAGGGCGATGGCGTCCGCGGCGTCACAGCTGTCCTCGTCGGCCACTCCGGCGTGCACCACGACCTTGGCCTGGGCCTGGCCGGAGGTGCAGCCGACCTTCGCGATGTCGACCAGGTCCTCCACCGAGCCCAGGCAGTCGCCGCTGGTCACGTTGAGCACCAGGCAGAGGGTCAGGCGGTCGCTCTTGTCGTCGTAGATCCGGAAGCGGGTGTAGTCCGCGCCGGCACACGCCGAAGACCCGTTCGTCCGCTGTTCCACGAGGTACATCGCGCGCCTGTCCTGGCAGGGCAGTTTCTCGAAGTCGCTGTTCTCGGAGCTGTCGGCCGTGATGTGCAGGCAGTCGCCGACCTTGGGCACGGCCACGGACTCGACGACCCGGAAGAATCCGACCGCGGCGAGCGAACCCACGCCGAGCGAGACCAGCACGGCGAAGACGATGCCCACGATCGCCGCGGCGCCCAGCTTCTTCCCCGGTGGGGCGGGCGGCGGGCCCGGATACAGCGGCAGGCCGTACGGATTGGTGCCCGGATCCTGCCCTGGCGCTGGTGATGTCGACAAGCTGGGCCTCCCGGTTCCCCCGCCGACATCTTCCCACCCCGGCGGGGCACGTATAAAGGAGTACGTGACCAATGGCCCGTTGATCGTCCAGTCTGACAAGACCGTGCTTCTCGAGGTCGACCACCCGCAGGCCGACGACGCGCGGATAGCCATCGCCCCGTTCGCCGAGCTCGAGCGCGCGCCGGAACACGTCCACACCTACCGCATCACCCCGCTGGCGCTGTGGAACGCGCGCGCCGCGGGCCACGACGCCGAGCAGGTGGTCGACGCGCTGACCACGTACTCGCGGTTCCCCGTGCCGCAGCCGCTGCTGATCGACGTCGTCGACACCATGGGCCGGTTCGGCAGGCTCACCATCGCCAACCACCCGGCCCACGGCCTCGTGATGTCCACAACGGACCGCGCGGTGCTCGAAGAAGTGTTGCGCAGCAAGAAGATCATTCCGATGCTCGGCGCGCGGGTCGACGAGGACACGGTCATCGTGCACCCGTCGGAGCGCGGCAGGCTCAAGCAGGCGCTGCTGAAGGTCGGCTGGCCCGCGGAGGACCTGGCGGGCTACGTCGACGGCGAGGCGCACGCGATCTCGCTGGACGAAAGCGACTGGAAACTGCGCGAATACCAGCGCCAAGCCGTCCAGGCGTTCTGGGCCGGCGGCTCGGGCGTGGTCGTGCTGCCGTGTGGCGCGGGCAAGACGATGGTCGGCGCGGCGGCGATGGCGGAGGCCAAGGCGACCACGCTGATCCTGGTGACGAACACCGTCGCCGGGCGGCAGTGGAAGCGCGAGCTGATCGCCAGGACCTCGCTCACCGAGGAGGAGATCGGCGAGTACTCCGGCGAGCGCAAGGAGATCCGGCCGGTCACCATCGCGACCTACCAGGTGATCACCCGCAAGACCAAGGGCGAGTACCGCCACCTGGAGCTGTTCGACTCGCGGGACTGGGGCCTGGTCATCTACGACGAGGTCCACCTGTTGCCGGCGCCCGTCTTTCGGATGACCGCCGACCTGCAGTCCCGCCGCCGCCTCGGCCTCACCGCGACGCTGGTGCGCGAGGACGGCCAGGAAGGCGACGTGTTCTCGCTGATCGGGCCGAAGCGGTACGACGTGCCGTGGCGCGACATCGAGGCGCAGGGCTGGATAGCCCCGGCCGAGTGCATCGAGGTCCGCGTCACGATGACCGACAACGAGCGGATCATCTACGCCACGGCCGAGGCCGAGGAGCGCTACAAGCTGGCGGCGACGGCGGCGACCAAGACCCCGGTGATCAAGTCCATCGTGGCCAAGCACAAGGGCGAGCCGACGCTGGTGATCGGCGCGTACCTGGACCAGCTGGAGATTCTGGGCGACGAGCTCGACGCCCCGGTCATCCAAGGCTCCACCCGGAACAAGGAGCGCGAGAAGCTGTTCGACGAGTTCCGCCGCGGCGAGATCAGCACGCTGGTGGTCTCGAAGGTCGCGAACTTCTCGATCGACCTCCCCGAGGCCTCGGTGGCTATCCAGATCTCCGGCACCTTCGGCTCGCGGCAGGAGGAGGCCCAGCGCCTCGGCAGGCTCCTGCGGCCCAAGGAGGACGGCAGGCAGGCGCACTTCTATTCGATCGTCTCGCGCGACACCGTCGACACCGAGTACGCCGCGCACCGGCAGCGTTTCCTCGCCGAGCAGGGCTACGCGTACAAGATCATCGACGCGGAGGACCTCCTCCGCCCGATCTAGGCTCTTTCGGCCCCGTCATGAGGGGGTCCCTTCGGACATTTCTTGTCCTGAGGGACCCCCTCAAGGCATTCCCGGGGCCTTTCGCAGCCACCCGAGTCCCTCGAACCTCATCCGTCACAGCCGGGCTGACCCGGTCGGGTGAGCGGGTCGGCGTGTCCACCCCCGGACTTGAAAAGTGTCGGACCCTCGAACTACTGTTCGAACCAGAAACCGAACACTAGTTCGAGGGGATCCGATGACCATCCAACCGCTGCACCGCTCCACACCTTCCGCCGAGCGGTCGCGCGAGCTCGAGCTGCCTCCCGGGCAGTGGCACGGCAGGCTGTGGGTTTCGGACGCCCCGCTCGCCGAACCCGCCCAGTACCTGCACTGTGTCGCCAAGTTCGAGCGGACCGGGCTGTGGCCGGTGCTCATCCCCCGCGACGAGCGCTTCGCCGCCAACAACGAGGACTGGATCGACGACCGCGGCCGCCTCGCGCCCGCCGAGCTGAAGGTGCCGATGGTCGACCCGGCGGCGGCGCTGGCGCGCTGGTGGGACCCGTCCTGCTGCGAGGGCTCGTGCCTGCGGCCGTTCAACTCGAAGTTCCCCGGGCTCACCCGGCGGCCCCAGCGGCGCTCCGATCCGCTCGCGGAGGCCGGGAACACCGGCTCGGTGCTGGCCGCCCACGGCGAGTACCGGCTGGGACTCGTCCAGACCGAGCGGCCCGCCGACATCCCGGCGATTCTCGGCTGGACGGGCATGATCAAGTTCACCAACCAGGTCGCGGAGCTCTCGGCCGTGCTGCGCAGCTGGGAGGAGCGCTTCGGCGCGACGCTGATCGTGCTGGGCTATGACGCGCTGGAGCTGTCCGTTTCGGCGCCGCCGCGAGACCAGGGGCGGGCGCTGGTGGCCGCCGCCGAGCACCGCGCGTTCAGCCTGCCGACCTACGCCGGGCAGCCGGGCAATCTGCGGGCGTATGCGTCGGACCTCATCCACCGGCGGCACTGGAAGTTCTCCTGGGCCTAGTTTTCGCGGTCCCGGCGCGGGGCATCCGGAGGTATGGGTGAAATCAGGATCGGCACGTCGGGGTGGGTGTACCCGCCCTGGCGTGGCGTCTTCTACCCGAAGGGGCTGGCGCAGCGCCGTGAGCTGGAGTATCTCGCGCGTCAGGTGAACAGCGTCGAAATCAACGGGTCGTTCTACTCGCTCCAGCGGCCGGAGCGTTATCGCTCGTGGTTCGAGCAGACCCCGGATGACTTCGTGTTTTCGGTCAAGGGCGGCCGATTCATCACACACCTGAAGCAGTTGCGTGACACCGAAACCGCGCTGGCGAACTTCTTCGCTTCGGGGATTTTGGCCCTGGGCGGCAAACTCGGCCCGGTCCTGTGGCAGCTCCCGCCGACTTTGCAGTTCAGCGTTGAACGTTTGACAGGCTTCTTCGAATCGTTGCCGCGCGACACACACAGCGCGGCGAAGCTGGCGCTGAAGCACGACGAAAAGCTGAAGGGGGACGCTTATACGAAAGTGTCGGAAGAGCGGCCGATCCGGCACGCACTGGAGGTCCGGCATCCGAGTTTCGGCACGCGGGAAGCCGTCCGGCTGCTCAAGAAGCACGACATCGCGCTGGTGGTCGCGGACACGGCCGGGAAGTGGCCGTTCCTGGAGGAGATGACCTCGGACTTCGTCTACGTCCGGCTCCACGGCGATGAAGAGCTTTACGCCAGCGGCTACTCGGACGCGGCCTTGGAGAACTGGGCCGCGAAAGTGCGGCGGTGGCACGACAAGGCGCACAAAGACGTCTACGTCTACTTCGACAACGACATGAAGGTCAAAGCACCCGGCGACGCCAAGACCCTCGCCGAGAAACTGGGCATCGACCGGCAAGGGACCTTGTGAGCGTTCCGGCCGGTTAGAACCGGCCGGAACGCTCACAAGCGGTGGTCAGGCGCTGCGGGACTGCTCGCTGTGCTTGCCCTCGGCGAACTCCTCGACCAGCTTGGCGCAGAAGGCCGGGAGGTCGTCCGGGTTCCGGCTGGTGATCAGGCCGGAGTCGACGAC
>Ga0247768_1000930_pt1 | contig 10424 bp, 11 predicted proteins | sample UWRJL016104C6_FD_179944 | JGI IMG/M metagenome (GOLD analysis project Ga0247768, IMG submission 179944) | Plant litter microbial communities from Arlington Agricultural Research Station in Wisconsin, United States - UWRJ-L016-104C-6 | ecosystem: Environmental > Terrestrial > Plant litter >... | reverse complement strand
GTGGCGGCCAACAAGTGCTTGGACGCCACCGGGAACAGCTCCGCCAACGGCACCCGGCTGCAGATCTGGACCTGCACCGGCGCGGCCAACCAAAAATGGAACGTCCCCGCCTGATCCCGATAGGAAGACCCCTGATGCGTAAGAGAACAATCGCTCTACTGACCGGCGCGCTCAGCGCGCTGGCCCTGACAGTATTGCCCGCCACGGCGGACGCCGCGACCGGTCAGCTCACCGGGATCGGCGGGAAGTGCGTCGACGTCGCGGCGGCGGGCACCGCCAACGGCACCGCGATCCAGCTCTACGACTGCAACGGCACCAACGCCCAGCAGTGGACGACGAACTCCGACAACTCGATCCAGGCTCTCGGCAAGTGCTTGGACGTCACCAGCGCCGGGACGGCGGACGGCACGCCCATCCAGCTGTGGGACTGCAACGGCTCGGCCGCGCAGAAGTGGACGTCGAACGCGTCGAAGAACCTGGTGAACACCGGCTCGGGCAAGTGCCTCGACGCCACCGGAAACAGTTCCGCCAACGGCACCCGGCTGCAGATCTGGACGTGTGCGGCCACCGCGAACCAGCAGTGGAACGTGCCCACCGGCGGCGGCTCGACACCTCCCCCGAGCGCCGGCGCGATGGCCGTCGCGCCGTACATCTACAACGGCTGGGGCAGCCCGCCCAGCCCGACGACGGTCATGTCCGCGACCGGCGTCAAGTGGTTCACCATGGCGTTCATCCTCAGCAACGGCTACTGCAATCCGCAGTGGGACGGCGGCAGGCCGCTCGCGGGCGGCGTCGACCAGGGCACCGTCAATGCGGTGCGTGGCGCGGGCGGCGACATCATCCCGTCGTTCGGTGGCTACAGCGGTAACAAGCTCGAGTCGTCGTGCTCGAGCGCCGGTGAGCTCGCGGCGGCGTACCAGAAGGTCATCAACGCTTATGGCCTCAAGGCGATCGACATCGACATCGAAGCCGACGCCTACAGCAACGGCACCGTGCAGCAGCGGACCGTCGACGCGCTGAAGACCGTGCGGGCCAACAATTCCGGTATCAAGATCTACGTCACCTTCGGCACCGGGCAGACCGGCCCGGACAACAGCCTGGTCAACCGGGCCGCCTCCGCCGGGCTCACCGTCGACGCGTGGACGATCATGCCGTTCGACTTCGGCGGCGCCGGGAAGAACATGGGCAATCTGACCGTTTCCGCGGCCGAAGGCCTGAAGAACGTGGTCAAGAACGCCTACGGCTACACCGATGACAACGCCTACCGGCACAGCGGGATCTCGTCGATGAACGGCATCACCGACGGCGACCCCGGCGTCCGGGAGACTGTGACGCTGGCCGACTTCGGCACGATCCGGGCCTACGCCGACCAGCACCACCTGGCGCGGCTGACCTTCTGGTCGGTCAACCGGGACCGGCCTTGCCCGGGTGGTTACGAAGGCAACGACACGTGCTCCGGCGTGTCACAGGCGGCGTGGGACTTCACCCGCGTCTTCGCGAGCTACGCCGGATAACACAGCCGGATAACACAAAGGACCGTGAAGGCCTCCTCCCCCGCGTCGGACGCTGGGGAGGAGGCCTTCAGGCGTTTTGCCGAGGGTTTGCCTTGCCCATCAAGAAGGCTTTTCCATGGTTTCGCCCGCCGCGCGCTCCGCGTACGCCTCTACGAGCTGGCGCCGCGAGTCGTCCAGGTATACCGCGAGCAGCTTCTCGGCGCCGCTTCCGTCACCGGCCTCGATCCGGTCGAGGATCTCGTGGTTGCGCACCAGGTACCGCTCGTGGAAGCGGCGCGGGTCGGCCATGACGTGGAAGACCAGCCGCAGCTCGGCGAAGATCCCCTGCATCAGCTCGTCGATCCGGGCGCTGCCGGTCAACGCCGCCAGCGCCTGATGGAACCGGATGTTCGCGGTCCCGAGCTCTTGCCACTGTTCGAGTTTTTCGGCGTCGTCACCGTCCGATACGGCCTTCGCCAGCCGGGCGAAGGTCTTCGGCCGCTCAGTGACCGAACGCGCGGCGGCGCACTCGACGACCTTCCGGACGCGGTAAAGGTCGATCACGTCCTCGACGGTCAGCAGCCGGACGAAGACGCCCCTGTTGAGTTCGTGGACGAGTAGCCGCTCATGTGTGAGCAGGCGGAATGCTTCGCGCAGTGTGTTTCGCGAGACCCCCAGCGCGGTCCCGATGTCCTGCTCGGAAAGCCGCACGCCCGGCCGGAAATAGCCTTCGGAGACGCGGGTCCGCAGGATGTCCGCGACGCGCTCGGCGGTACTCGTTCGGCCGAGGAGCCCTCGGTCCGCTTCCAGGCCTTGGGGACTTTCGTCCTCGGTGATCACGCACCCAGCGTAGCGCCACCTGGGTTAACAATAAAATCGGACTCTTGTGGAATTGTTCAACAATCGTCTACCGTGTGACGCAGCCCACCAACCTCCCCACACCGCGAGGTGCCCATGAACGCGATAGCCCCGCCCAACGAAGACACTCGTCCCTTCGCGTGGTTCCGCACGCTCGGCGGCCGTGGCCGCCGGGCGTTCATCGGCGCGTTCGGGGGCTACGGCCTCGACTCCTACGACTTCCAGGTGCTGCCGCTGGGACTCGGCGCGATCATCGCCTACTTCGGCATCTCGAAGGGCGAAGCGGGCCTGCTGACCACCGTCACGCTGGTGGTTTCCGCGCTCGGCGGCGCGCTGGCCGGTATCCTCGCCGACCGCGTCGGGCGTGTCCGCACCCTGCAGATCACGGTCGCCACCTACACCGTGTTCACCGTGCTCTGCGGGTTCGCGCCCAACTTCGAGACGCTGCTCGTGTGCCGCGCGCTGCAGGGACTCGGCTTCGGCGGCGAGTGGGCGGCGGGCGCAATCCTGGTCGCCGAGTACTGCAACCCACGCTATCGAGGGCGGACGGTCGCCTTCGTGCAGAGTGCCTGGGCTGTCGGCTGGGGCCTGTCGGTCGTCGTCTACACCGTGATGTTCAGCCTGGTCAGCCCGGATCTCGCGTGGCGACTGCTGTTCTGGACCGGAGTGATCCCGGCGCTGCTGGTCATGTGGATCCGGCGGCACGTCCAGGACGCCGACACCGCGACGGAAGACCGCGAAAAAACGTCCAGCCGCGGCTCGTTCAAGGGGATCTTCACCGGTGACCTGCTGCGCACCACCCTGTTCGCGTCGCTGCTCGCCACCGGCGTCCAAGGCGGTTACTACACGCTCGCGACCTGGCTGCCGACCTACCTGAAGTCGTCGCGCGGGCTGACCGTCGTCGGCACCGGTGGTTACCTCGCGTTCCTCATCACCGGCGCGTTCATCGGGTACGTCAGCGGCGGCTATCTCACCGACATCCTGGGCCGCAAGAAGACCTTCCTGCTCTTCTCCGTGCTGTCCGCGGGCCTGATCATCGCCTACACCCAGATCCCGACCGGCGCGAACGGCCTGGTACTGGTGCTCGGATTCCCGCTCGGCTTCTCGATGTCGGCCATCTTCAGCGGGTTCGGCGCCTACCTCGCGGAGCTGTACCCGACCGCGCTGCGGGGGACCGGGCAGGGCTTCACGTACAACTTCGGCCGCGCGGTCGGCGCGGTGTTCCCGACCGTGGTGGGCTTCCTGGGGGTCGGCGGGGCGATGGTGTTCGGCGCCGTCGGCTACGGCGTCGCGGCGCTGGCCCTGCTCGGGCTGCCGGAAACCCGGGGACAGGAACTACGCTGAAAAGGGGAGATGAGATGACGACCTTCGACGACCCGGCGACACTGACCCCGGCCGAAGCCCGCGCCCTGTTCCGCTCGGGCCGCGCGCACCCCACGACGGGCTGGGCCACCGGTTTCACCCAGACGAACCTCATCGCGGTGCCGCGGGACTGGGCCTACGACGTCCTGCTGTTCTGCCAGCGCAACCCGCAGGCGTGCCCGGTGCTCGACGTCAGCGACCCCGGTGACCCGACGACAACGCTCGCCTCCGGCGCGGACCTGCGCAGCGACCTCCCGCGGTACCGCGTCTGGGAAAACGGCCGGATGACGGGCGAGGCCACCGACGTCACCGGACGGTGGCGGACGGACATGGTCGCGTTCTCGCTCGGCTGCAGCTTCACCTTCGAAACGGCGCTGATCGCGGCGGGAATCCCGATGCGGCACATCGACCAGGGCCGCAACGTCGCGATGTACGTGACCGACCGGCAGTGCCGCCCGGCCGGAAGGCTGCACGGGCCGCTGGTCGTGTCGATGCGCCAGATCCCAGCGAACCGCGTCGCCGACGCCGCCACGATCAGCGGGTCGATGCCGTCGGTCCACGGCGCGCCGGTGCACATCGGCGACCCGGCGGCGCTGGGCATCACCGACCTCGGGCGGCCGGACTTCGGCGAGCCGGTGGAGCCCGAGCCCGGTGACGTGCCGGTGTTCTGGGCGTGCGGGGTGACTCCGCAGGCGGCGCTGATGGCGTCCGCGCCGCCATTCGCGATCACGCACGCGCCGGGATTCATGTTCGTCTCCGACAAGCGCGATTCCGACTATCGGGTGGGCTGAAACCATGGTCATCGATCTCAACAGCGACCTCGGCGAGGGGTTCGGCGCCTGGAAGATGGGCGACGACGACGCCCTGCTCGACGTCGTCTCCAGCGCGAACATCGCGTGCGGGTTCCACGCGGGCGACCCGAGCGTGATGCGGCGGGTCACCGAGCGCGCCGTCGAGCGGGGTGTCGCCATCGGCGCGCACGTGGCGTATCGCGACCTCGCGGGCTTCGGCAGGCGGGCCATCGACGTCGCGCCGGACGAGCTGAGTGACGAGGTCCTGTACCAAATCGGCGCGTTGGACGCTTTCGCTCGCGCGGCGGGCGGCCGGGTGCGGTACGTGAAACCGCACGGCGCGCTGTACAACACCGCGGCGATCGACGAACAGCAAGCGTGGGCCGTGCTCGACGCCATCAGGCGTTATGACGGTTCGCTGGCGATCCTGTGCCCGCCGGACTCCGAAATGTCGCGCCAGGCGGAGAAAATCGGCGTCATGGCCTTCGCGGAAGCGTTTGCGGACAGGGCGTACACACCCGAGGGCCGGCTGGTCTCCCGCAAGCTGCCAGGCGCGGTGTTGCACGATCCCGCCGAGGTCGCGGCGCGCGCGGTCAAGATCGCGACGACCGGCAAGGTGCTCACGGCCGAAGGTGTTGAGCTCGACATCTCGCCGCGTTCGCTCTGCGTCCACGGCGACACCCCGGGCGCGGTCGAACTGGCCAGGCGGATTCGTGACGAACTCGTCGCGGGCGGCGTCGGGATCGAACCGTTCGCGGAAGCGGGAAAGTGATCCGCGTCCAGCGGTACGGGGAGCAGGCGGCGCTGGTCGACGTCGACCGCGCGGAGCAGGTCCTGGGTCTCCAAGCGGCACTCGACGACGAGCCGCCGCCCGGAACGGTCGAGGTGGTGCCGGCGGCCAAGACCCTGCTCATCCGGTTCGACCCCGGCCTCACCAGTTTCGAGCGGCTGAGCGCCGAGATCACCCGCCACTCCGTCGCGGACGGCCTGCGCGGGCGAGGCAGGCAGGTCACGATCCCGGTGCGGTACGACGGGGACGATGTCACCGAAGTGGCGCGGGAAAGCGAACTGACCGAGGCCGAGGTGATCGAGCGGCACGCCGCGGCCGAGTACACCGTGGCGTTCTGCGGGTTCGCCCCAGGATTCGGGTACCTGACGGGCCTCGACCCGGCGCTGCGGCTGCCACGGCGATCGGTACCGCGGACACGCGTGCCGGCCGGATCGGTCGCGATCGCCGGTGAGTACACCGCCGTCTACCCCCGCGAATCCCCCGGTGGCTGGCGTCTGCTCGGCCGGACCGACCTGCCGGTATGGGACGTCGACAGGCATCCGCCGAACCTGCTCACACCGGGCACGCGGATCCGGTTCGCGCCGCGATGAGCGTCAAGATCGAAGTTCTCGCGCCGGGCCCGTCCGCGACGGTTCAAGACCTGGGACGGCCGGGGTTCGCGAGCCTCGGCGTCGGCCGCTCCGGGGCCGCCGACCGGCGGAGTCTCCGGCTGGCCAACCGGCTGGTGGGCAATCCGGAGGAGAACGCCGCGATCGAAGTGACCTTCGGCGGGCTGGCCGTCCGGTTCTCCGAACCGGCGCTGGTGGCGTTCACCGGTGCCGCGTGCGGAATCCGGGCAGGCGGCGCCGCGGCCGGGATGTTCGCCCCGATCCGGGTCCGCGCGGGCGAGCAGGTCCGGCTTTCCGTGCCCGAGAGCGGTTTGCGCACCTACCTCGCGGTCCGCGGTGGTGTCGACGTCGCGCCGGTGCTGGGAGCGCGGGCGACCGACACGCTCGCGAAACTGGGTCCACCGGCGCTGTCCGCCGGGATGACCCTGCCCGTCGGGGATCGGGTGGCGGCGTACCCGGTGGTGGATTTGGCTCCACAAGCGGCTTTCCCGGAGGAGCTGACGCTTCGGGTGCTGGCCGGGCCCAGGCTGGACTGGTTCGCTCCGGGCACGTTGGAAGCGTTGACGTCCGCGGAGTACACCGTCACCACCGATCTCGATCGGGTGGGAATCCGGCTCGCCGGGCCGGCGCTGCGGCGGGCCCGCGAGGGCGAGCTCCCGCCCGAAGCCTGCGTGCCCGGCGCGGTGCAGGTGCCGCCGTCCGGGTTACCGATCCTGTTCCTGGCCGACCATCCCGTCACCGGCGGCTACCCCGTGGTCGCGGTCGTCGACGACCACGGGATCGACCTCGCCGCCCAGGCACGCCCAGGCGTGCGCGTCCGCTTCGCGCTGAAATCCGTTGACCGGCCCTGCTAGCGTTTTTTCCATGACAGATCGCCGATTTAGCCACCCCCGGCCGGCACCACCGGCCGCTGGGGTTCGGCGGTGCGCTCTCAACTAGGCATCGGCCACGACAGCGGCGGACCGGCCGGGGGTTTCCCTGACCGTCCGCACCTGATCGGAGCCGAAATGCCCGCTATCCTCAGCGCCCGCGAACTCGCCGCCGCGCTCTCCCTCCGCGACCTCACCGACGATCACTCCGACGACTCAACCGGCGGCCCGCACGCCGTCCGGCTCATCGCCGACGCCATCACCCAAGCGACCGGAACCGCTTATCCCGCGGCGGAAATCCGCCCGCTGCACGACCATCCACTGGTTCCGGTCGAGGACAACTACGAGAAACTCGGCTATCCCCCGGACGCCGTCACCCGCGACGCCCGGTACACCCGCTACGCCAGCGAAACCTGCATGCTGCGCAGCCACACGACCGCGATGATCCCGCCCGCCCTCCGCGAGATCGCTCGCGAACCTGTCCCCGACACCGTTCTGATCTGCCGAGGCGTGGTCTATCGGCGCGACGTCGTCGACCGTGTCCACACCGGTACCCCGCACCAGATGGACTTGTGGCGCGTCACGAGCGGACCACTCATGACACCGGCCGACCTCGACGCGCTGGTCGACACCGCCGTCCACGCCGCTCTGCCCGGAGCGGTGTACCGCGCCGTGCCCGCGTCGCACCCGTACACCGAGAGCGGCCGGCAGATCGACGTCCTTGTCGACGGTGAGTGGCTCGAGGTCGCCGAATGCGGCTTGGCCGCCCGTCATGTGCTGGCCAGGGCCGGTCTCGGTGACCACGTCAGCGGCTTGGCGATGGGCCTCGGGCTCGACAGGCTTGTCATGCTGCGCAAGAGGATCACCGACATCCGGCTGTTGTCCTCGGCCGATCCGCGCATCGCCGGGCAGATGCTGGACCTCTCCGTCTACCGGCCGGTCTCGAAACATCCGCCGATCACCCGCGACGTTTCGGTGGCCGTCGACGTCGACGCGGACGCGGAGACCCTGGGCGCGGTCGTCCGGGACACCATCGGGTCGTCGGCCGTCGAAGAGGTCCTTGTCCTCGGCGAAACCGGTCTCGGCAAGCTGCCGCCCGCCGCGATCGACCGGCTCGGCATCCGTCCCGGGCAGAAGAACGTGCTGCTGCGAGTGGTGCTCCGCCATCCGTCGCGCACGATGTCCGACGAGGAGGCGAATACCCTGCGGGACCGTATCTACGAAGCGCTCTCTACCCCTTGACGAGTTCCTCGGAGACGTCCCAGAGCTGCTCGGCGCGGCTACGATCGTAGGATTCCTTCGAGCTGGCAACGGGTTTGCGCCTGACGAAATACTTGCCGGTCACTCCGTCCACCTCGGTCGACGTGGCCAGCCAGGCGAGGTCGGCAGCCGAATCCGACACCGAGCGGGCACCGGGGACCGCCCGCACGAGCATCGGCGTCAGCACCGCGTAGACGTGCTTGGCCCGAGGTGAGTAGTCACGGGAGAGGCCGGTTTCGGGCATCAGGCCCGGGTCGAACGCGTTGACGGTGATCCCCCGGTCCTTCACCCGCCGAGCCAGCTCATAGGTCATGTAGATGTTCGCGAGCTTCGACGTCGAATAGCGAACGCGGCCGGCCTTCGGCGAAGAGTCCTCGGCAGGAACGGCCAGCGTGCGCGGGTCCGTCCAGCGCGGTGCCGGGAAGCCCATCGACCGCCGCGGCCCGAAGTGCGTACCGCTGCTGACCAGCACGATCCGCGCCCCCTCCACGAAATTGTCGAGCAGCAGGGTCGTCAGCAGGAAGTGCCCCAGATGGTTGGTCGCGAAAGTCTCTTCGAGGCCGTCCCCGGTACGCCTGGTCCCGGTGATGAACTGCACGCCGGCGTTGCACACAAGCCCGCCGAGCGGCCTGACGCCGAGAGATTCGGCAGCGGCCCGTACCGACGCGAGTGAAGCGAGGTCGAGTTCCAGCACCTCGACGCTCGCTCCCGGTACCTCCCCGCAAATCCGCTCAGCGGCAGCCTCGCCGCGTTCGACGCTCCGGCAAGCCAGGATCACCGGCTTCCCGGCGGCGGCGAGTTCGAGTGAAGTGGCCAAACCTAGACCTGAAGAAGCACCGGTGATGAGGGTTGCAGCGGTCATGACGGATCCCCTTCCCTAAGTGGTATTCAGTACCGTACAGGACTCGATACCATTTGGGTCGGAATCCGCCGGTGCCTAAACTGGCGGCATGACAACTCCGGAGACCTTGCGTGCGCGCAAGCAGCGCCGGACCCGCGACGGGATCGTCGAGTCCGCCATGGCGCTCTTCGACGAGCGCGGCTTCGACGGCGTCACGGTGAACGAGATCGCCGAGCGCGCCGAAGTCGGCCGGACCACCTTCTTCCGCTACTTCGCGGACAAGCAGGAAGTGCTCTTCGCCGACGACGACGAGTTCCTGGCGATGCTGACCGCGGCCGTCGAGAAGGCCGCACGCCCGATGGCGCCGATCGGTGACAATCTGAACGCCGCCTTGACCGCCATGCGGGCGGGCCTGGACGCGCTGGCCGCGGTCATCGCCGCGCACGCGGGACCCTGGTTGCCGGTCCGCGAGCGGCTGATGCGGGAAAACCCCGTGCTGAACGCGCGGAGCCTGCTGAAAGAGCGTCGTTACGTGCAGGAATCGGCCGAGTTGCTCGTCGCGCACGGCTCGACGACCGAGACCGCGGCATTGGCCGCCGGGATCGCCGCGGCCTGTTTCCTGACCGCGCAGATCACCACGGCCGCCGACCCGGTCAAGCTCGCCGAAGGCGTGGACGCGGCCTTCTCACGCATCGCGGAGCTCGGTGTCGGGCTCACGGCATGCCGGACACCCGCAGAGTGATGTTGAGCCGCCCCTGAGGTAGCCCGATATCCGGATTTCCGGTGCCGGGCAAGGTTTTTGTCACCCCATGAAAGGCCAGCCGCGACGGGCCGCCGAATACGAACAGGTCCCCCGAGCAAAGTTCGATGTCGGTCCAGGGCTTGTTCCGGTTTTCCGTGTTCCCGAAGCGGAACACACACGAGTTCCCCAGGCTCAGCGACACCACCGGTTCGAGACTGCGCTCGTCGCGATCCTGGTGCAGCCCCATTTTCGCGGCTTCGTCGTAGTAGTTGACGAGCGCGACATCCGGCCGGTACACGGTCGACGGCTCGCCGTACGCCTCGGCGACCGCACGCTGTCCCAAGTCGGCCAGCCAGTCCGGGAACGGCGTGACCGGCGAGCCGTCTTCGAGCGTGCGCGAGTAGCGGTACGGCACCCAGTTCCAGCCGAGGCAGACCATGCGCACCGACATCATCCCGCCGTTCGGCAACCGTGCCACGCCGAAACCGGCCCGCTCCGTCGCCCAGCCCCGGCACGCCGCCACCAGCTCGCGTTGCGCGTCGACATCAAGCCAATCGGGTAAATGCACCGCACCCGGTGCGATTTCGCCCCGAGGTCGGGGAATCAGCGAATCCATCAATGGCTATCGCTTTTCCTGGGGCACGAGCGTGGTGACCCCGGGCGGCATGCGGGGGCACTCCACGATGTGGTGACCGCGGAAGGCCAAGTCACCAGCGCGGAACAGGCGGAGCACACGATTCACCCCCGCCGCTTTACGGCGTTTTTCTTTCCGCCCCATAGGCGAAAGAATACACAGCGCGGCCGTGTCCG
>Ga0247768_1000928_pt1 | contig 10426 bp, 6 predicted proteins | sample UWRJL016104C6_FD_179944 | JGI IMG/M metagenome (GOLD analysis project Ga0247768, IMG submission 179944) | Plant litter microbial communities from Arlington Agricultural Research Station in Wisconsin, United States - UWRJ-L016-104C-6 | ecosystem: Environmental > Terrestrial > Plant litter >... | reverse complement strand
AGTGAACCGCAGCCGGCCCAGGTGACTTCGCCCGCGGTGGTGAGTTCGTCCAGCAGCGCCGGGAAGTAACCGGGCAGCCTGCTGGGCAGGATCAACGACTCGACCGCACTGGCGGGGAGCGGCGCGCCGGCCAGCTGCTCCACTACGGACAGCACATCGTCGGCCGTCGGCGCCGAGCGGACCCGCGCGCCGATGCCGTGCCAGGACGGCAGGAAACGGCCGAGTGCGGCGGGTTCCACCGGTTCGACTTCGGCCCGCAGCCGCGCGAGCGAAGCGCGGCGAAGCCTGCGAAGCACGGCTGCGTCGCAGTACTCCATCGTCGCCGCCGGACGTTGCTCCGCGTGCCCGAGCGGGCTGAGCTCTCCTCGGACCAGTCTGCCTTCGGAAGTGAGCCGATCGAGCAAGCCGGAGACGACCGCGCCGCCCAGCCCGAAACGTTCCGCGGCCTGGTGCGCGCCGAAAGGACCTCGGCTGCGGGCGTACCTCGACAGCAGGTCGCCCAGCGGATCGGGCACCGGCTCCGTGAACGCCTCCGGAACCCCGACCGGGAGCGCGGTTCCCAGAGCGTCCCGTACCCGCCCGGCGTCTTCGATGGCGATGTACCGCTCTTCACCGCCGATGCGCACCCGGATCGCGCGCCGGGTCGCCTCGAGTTCTTCGAGCCACTCGCGCTGGATCCCGCGCAGCGCGGCCTCTTCGATCGTCATGTCCCCGAGGAAGCGGAGCAGGTCCGCCGCGTCTTCACCGTGGCGGGCGTGCCTGTCCTCGTCGAGCCGTTGCAGGGACCGCTCGATTTCGACGATGACTTCGGGGTCGAGCAGCTCACGGATCGCCTCGGTGCCCAGCAGCTCCGCGAGCAGGGTGGAGTCCAGCGAAAGCGCCGCGGCCCGGCGCTCGGCCAGCGGCGCGTCCGTCTCGTACAGGAACATCCCGACATAACCGAACAGCAGGCTGCGGGCGAACGGCGACGGGCTCGGGGTTTCGACGTCGACGACCTTGATCCGGCGGGCCCGGACATCGGTCATCAACTCGCGCAGGCCGCCGACGTCGTACACGTCCTGCAGGCATTCCCGCATGGCCTCCAGCACCACCGGGAAACGCTCGTACTTCGCCGCGACCGACAGCAGCTGCGAGGCGCGCTGCCGTTGCTGCCAAAGGGGAGTGCGCCGCCTGGGATCCCGGCGCGGCAGCAGCAGCGACCGCGCCGCGCACTCCCGGAACCGCGCCGCGAACAGGGCCGAGCCGCCGACTTCGGCCACGATCAGCTGCTCGACCTCTTCCGGGTCGACGAGGATGTCATCGACGCCGATGGTGATCTCCGCACCGTCGGCGTCCAGCGCTTCGGGCAGGCGCAGCACGATCCCGTCGTCGGAGTGGGCTATCTGCGCGTCGACCCCGCGGTTTTCCCGCAGGCGGGCGGCTATCGCCAACGCCCACGGCGCGTTGACCTGGGCGCCGAACGGCGAGTGCAGCACGATGCGCCAGTCGCCGAGCTCGTCGCGGAAGCGCTCCAGCAGGATCGTGCGGTCGTTGGGGATGTGCCTTGTCGCGGACCGCTGTTCTTCGAGGTACCCCAACAGGTTGTCCCGGGCCCGCTCGTCCAGCCCGGCCACCTCCGCGCGGGTGCGGGCCGCCGGTGAGTCCAGAGTGGACAGTTCACGGACGAACGCGCCGAGCGCCCGGCCCAGCTCCAGGGGCCTGCCCTGCGCGTCGCCCTTCCAGAACGGCATCCTCGCCGGTTCGCCGGGGGCGGGCACCACGATCACCCTGTCGTGGGTGATATCCGTTATGCGCCAAGAAGAAGTACCCAGCAGGACGGTGTCGCCGACGCGGGACTCGTAGACCATCTCCTCGTCCAGCTCGCCGACCCTCGACCCGGGCCTGTCGTCCGCGCCCGGGGTCATCACGGTGAACAGCCCGCGGTCGGGGATCGTGCCGCCCGAAGTCACCGCGAGGCGTTGCGCGCCGGGGCGGCCCTTCAGCTCACCCGTCACCCTGTCCCAGGTGATCCTGGCGCGCAGCTCGCCGAACTCCTCGCTCGGATACCGGCCGGCCAGCATGTCGAGCACCGCGTGCAGCGCGTCGTCGGGGAGCGCCGCGAACGGCGCGGCACGCCGGACCAGCTCGGCCAGCTCGTCGACCGTCCAGGATTCGAGTGCCACCATCGCCACGATGTGCTGGGCCAGCACATCGAGCGGGTTGCGCGGGTAACGGACCGCCTCGATCTTGCCCGCCGCCATCCGCTCCGCGACCACCGCGCACGAGACCAGGTCGCCCCGGAACTTGGGGAACATGACCCCGCGCGAAACCGCGCCGACCTGGTGCCCGGCCCGGCCGACGCGCTGCAGCCCAGAGGCGACCGTCGGCGGGGCTTCGATCTGCACGACCAGGTCGACCGCGCCCATGTCGATGCCGAGTTCCAGGGAGGACGTGGCGACCACACACGCCAGCTGCCCGGACTTGAGCTCCTCCTCGACGTGGGTGCGCTGCTCCCGCGACATCGAGCCGTGGTGCGCCTTCGCCACTGTCGCCTCGGCGCCGGTCGACAGGCCGGACTGCCCGATGGCCTCGGCCGGGTACTGCTGCCCCGGCTGGAGCTCCAGCTGCTCGGCGGCCAGCTCGTTGAGACGCGAGGTCAGCCTTTCGGTGAGGCGCCGGGAGTTGGCGAACACGATTGTGGAGCGGTGGGCCCGGATCAGCTCCAGGACCCGCTCCTCGACCGCCGGCCAGATCGACGGCCGTTTCACCGGCCCGACCTCCTGCTCGAAGCCCCCGAAATCGGCCTCGGACGGGGGTGCCGCCGGGGCGTCCAGATTGCCCATGTCCTCGACCGGGACCTCGACCCGCACCTCGATCGTCTTGGCGAGCTTCGGCTGCACCACCCGCACCGGGCGGCGACCGCCGAGGAAGGCGCTCACCTCGTCTATCGGGCGGACCGTCGCGGACAGGCCGATCCGCTGGGCGGGCTTGGACAGCAACGCGTCCAGCCGTTCGAGCGAGACGGCCAGGTGGGCGCCGCGCTTGCCGCCCGCCACCGCGTGGACCTCGTCGATGATCACCGTCTCGACACCGCGCAGCGACTCGCGCGCGGAGGAAGTAAGGATGAGGAACAGCGACTCGGGTGTGGTGACCAGCACGTCAGGCGGAGTTTTGCCGAACGACCGGCGCTCGGCCGCGGTGGTGTCCCCGGTGCGCATGCCGACGGCGATATCGGGCGGCGGGAGCGAGAGGCGGTGCGAAGCCTGCGAGATCCCGGCCAGCGGGGCCCGCAGGTTGCGCTGGACGTCGACGGCCAGCGCCTTCAGCGGTGAGACATAGAGGACACGGCAGCGCTTGAGCGGCTCCGCCGGGGGCGGCTCGGACGCGAGCCTGTCCAGCGCCCACAGGAACGCGGCCAGCGTCTTGCCCGACCCTGTCGGCGCGACCACCAGCGCGTGCTCGCCCGCGTGCGCCGCCCGCCAGGCGCCTTCCTGCGCGTCGGTGGGCGCGGCGAAGGCCCCCTTGAACCACTCACGCGTGGCGGGGGAGAACAGATCGAGTACGTCGGCCGTGGCCATACCCCCATCTTGCGCCTGGGGACCGACAGTTTCTCGGCGAGTCCGCGCGGAACCGATCCCAACTACGGCGAAGGCGAGTGGCTACCGCAGTAAATTCACCTGGCGGCAGGCGAAATAACCACAGCACGCGGCTTCTTTTCACGCTGTCGCGACGGCAGGGCGCCCTGCCGCGAAAACCGCGACTTCCGTATCTGGTCACGCCCTGGCGGCGCGATGGCGTCGCCGCGTGGGGTGCCTGAGGCCCTCGGCAATCCGCCGGTCCCGCACACGGGCACGCCCGTGACGTGGGAGCATGCAGCGCAGGTGAGACCAGTGCCTGATCAAGGCGCTGACGAGGGGAGAGCTGTGCGGATCCTGTCGGTGGATCTCGGGACGTCCAACACCGTCGCCGTGCTTTCGGCGCACGGGAGGCCGCCACGGGTGGTCGAAGTGGACGGTTCGGCGAACATGCCGTCCGCGGTGTTCGCCGACGAGGACGGGACCCTCATGGTCGGCCGCGACGCCGAGCGCCGGGCCCGGCTCGACCCGACGCGGTTCGAACCCAACCCCAAGCGCCGGATCGACGAGCAGACGCTGCTGCTCGGCACCGACATCGTGCCGGTGAACGAGGCGCTCGCCGCGATCCTCCGCCGCGTGCTCGACGAGACGGTCCGCCAGCTCGGCGGCGAAAAACCGGACGAAGTCCGGCTCACCCACCCCGCGCAGTGGGGCCCGATGCGGCGCAACGTGCTGCTTTCAGGGGCGCGGCTGGCCGGGATCACCTGCCCGATCGCGCTGGTCCCGGAACCGGTCGCGGCGGCGGCGCACTTCGCGTCCTTCCCCGGGAAGTCGCTCGGCCCGGGACAGGCGCTCGCCGTTTACGACCTCGGCGCCGGAACCTTCGATGTCGCCGTCGTCGGCGCGACCCAGACCGGGTTCGTGGTGCTCGCGGAGGACGGCCTCGCCGATCTGGGCGGCCTCGACGTCGACCAGGCGCTGCTGGTGCATGTCGGGCGTGAGGTCTCCCACCACGACCCCGCGCAGTGGCAGCGGCTGCTGCGCCCGGAATCGACCGCCGACCGGCGGACCCGGCGCGCCCTGCAGGAGGACGTCAGGGCCGCGAAGGAGGCGCTTTCCCGGCATCCGCAGACGGAGGTGCCGATGCCGGAGCCGTTCACCGACGTGCTGGTCACCCGCACCGAACTGGAGGCGCTCGTCCGGCCCGCGCTGCTTCGCAGTGTTGAGCTGCTGTCGAGGACACTCCAGACGGCGGGGCTCGCGCCGGATCGGCTCGCCGGGATCTACCTGGTCGGCGGGTCCAGCAGGCTGCCGCTGGTCGGGGCGCTGATCGCGGAGAAGGTCGGCGTGGTGCCCAGCAGCCTCGACCAGCCGGAGACCGCCGTCGCGCTCGGGGCGCACCACGTCGCCCCGGACGGCATCAGCATGCGCACGCAGAACCTCGAAGGCCAGGTCGCGGCGCAGACCCCCGCCTATCCCAGCCGCCCGCTGCCGCCGACGTCCGGCGGCAACTACCCGGCGCCGTATCCGCAGCCCTCTTTCCCGAACAGCGGCCCGCAGCCGGCCCAGGCCGCGCCGTCGAACTTCCCGACGTATCCACAGGCAGGCAAGGCCGAGCCCCGGAGCAAGCGGAAACTGCTGATCGGCCTCGCGGTCGCGCTGGTCGTCGTCATCGCCGCCGGGGTGACGTACTTCGTCACTTCCTCGTCCTCGGCCGCCACCTACACCGCGGACCAGTGCCAACAGCCCGGGCAGGCCGACGAGAAGGGCCTCACCGGCTGCATGCGCCAGCTCGCGGGCAAGATCGCCGACACCGGCGACTGCCGCCCGGGCATGGGCAACGGGCCGGCCGCCACCTCGGAGAACCTCGGTGTGACCTCGACCTGTTCCGCCCCGAGCCGGGCGGGTACGCAGGTGACCTACTTACAGGGCAGCTCGGCCGCGGCGCTCAAGCGCTACACCGACGGGCTCCTGCAGTCCGCCGGCGGGGACAGGACGACGGCGAAGTGGAAGGGGAACGGCCTGGAGGGCGAGTATTCGTCCGCGGCGGGCAAGAACTCGGCCGTGCTCGTCTTCACCGTCTCCGACCGGCCGCTGTCGGGCTTCATCTATCAGGTGAATTCCAGTGATCAGGCGGCCGTGACGACCCCGGGCGCGCTCGCCGACTACTTCGAACAGAGCGTCCAGCCGGGGGAGTAGGACAGGCCCCCGGCTACGCTGTAATCGATGCGTATCACGGTTTTCCAGCAGATGATGGCCGAGGAGTTCGGCCCGGCCAGGGCGGCGACCCTGGCCTCGGATCATGTCTTCAGCGAGCTGGGCGGGCGCACCGTCCGGCAGGCGCTCGAAGCGGGGGTCCCGACGAAGGAGATCTGGCAGGCGGTGTGCGTGGCGTTCGAGGTGCCGCGCGAGCGGCGCTGAACACGGCCGGAAAACACTACCCCAGGGGTGTGTCGGTTTCACCGTCGAACACGTGTTCGTCTATGGTGTTGTGCACAACGGGGCCAGCGATCCACAGATTGCCGCCGAGGCCTGGAATTGTCGGTCCTCACCCGTAGCGTCTGGTCCGACAGTCGAGAACTTGACTCGAAGTCTTTTGCAAAGCGAGCCGCACGGCTCCGATCAACGAGGTGGATTCCATGGCACCAGCAGCACCCGACAAGGACAAGGCCCTCGAGCTGGCCCTTGCGCAGATCGACAAGCAGTACGGCAAGGGCTCGGTGATGCGCCTCGGTGACGACGGCCGCGCGCCGATGGAGGTCATCCCGACCGGGGCGATCGCGCTGGACATCGCGCTCGGCATCGGCGGGCTGCCCCGCGGCCGGGTCGTCGAGATCTACGGCCCGGAGTCCTCCGGTAAGACCACGGTCGCCCTGCACGCGGTGGCCAACGCGCAGCGCGCCGGCGGTATCGCCGCGTTCATCGACGCGGAGCACGCGCTCGACCCGGAGTACGCGAAGAACCTCGGCGTCGACACCGACGCGCTGCTGGTCTCCCAGCCGGACACCGGTGAGCAGGCGCTGGAGATCGCGGACATGCTGATCCGCTCCGGCGCGCTCGACATCCTGGTCATCGACTCCGTGGCCGCGCTCGTGCCGCGCGCCGAGATCGAGGGCGAGATGGGCGACAGCCACGTCGGCCTGCAGGCCCGGCTGATGAGCCAGGCGCTGCGGAAGATGACCGGCGCGATGAGCAACACCGGCACCACGGCGATCTTCATCAACCAGCTCCGCGAGAAGATCGGCGTCATGTTCGGCTCCCCGGAGACGACCACGGGTGGTAAGGCGCTGAAGTTCTACGCCTCGGTCCGCCTGGACGTCCGCCGCATCGAGACGCTCAAGGACAGCGGTGACGCGGTCGGTAACCGCACCCGGGTCAAGGTCGTGAAGAACAAGGTCGCGCCGCCCTTCAAGCAGGCCGAGTTCGACATCCTGTACGGCAAGGGCATCTCGCGTGAGGGCTCGCTCATCGACATGGGCGTCGACCAGAGCATCGTGCGCAAGTCCGGTGCCTGGTACACCTACGAGGGCGACCAGCTCGGCCAGGGCAAGGAGAACGCCCGCAAGTTCCTGCTCGACAACCCGGACACGGCCAACGAGATCGAGAAGAAGATCAAGGAAAAGCTCGGTATCGGCGCCCAGGTGGACGCCGAAGCCGTCGCCCCGGCCCCGGTCGACTTCTAAGGGCTGGCCGGTGGCGGAGAGGGGCGGGCCGAAGCTGGATCCGGCGGAGCTTTCGCCCGAGGATCGGTGGAAGAAGGCCAAAGAGATCTGCTACGACCTGCTCGCCGTGAGGCCACGTTCCCAAGACGAACTCCGGCAAACGTTGCGGCGTAAGGGTTTCGACGACGAGACCAGCGAGACCCTGCTGGGCAAGCTGGTCAAGGCGGGCCTGGTGGACGACGCGGCGTTTGCCGAGGAGTGGGTGCGCGCTCGCCACACCTACAAGGGTTTGGCGAGAAGCGCGCTTGTCATGGAGCTGAAGCGCAAAGGGGTCGACAGTGAAATAGCGGCGCAGGCCGCGAGCGAGGTCGACAAGGAGTCCGAGGAACAGCGGGCCCGTGAGCTGGTGCGTAAGAAACTGCGCAGCCTGGGCGGGAATGTCGACGAGCAGACCGCGATCCGTCGCCTGCTTGGCATGCTCGCCCGCAAGGGTTACCCCCAAGGTCTGTCCTACTCGGTGATCCGTGAAGAACTCCAGGAGTTCGGCGCGGAGTCGGCGATGCTCGACGAAGCTCTCGGAGACTGACCCTCACGCGAGTGCGATCTGTGCGCACGTGTGGGCAACCTATGAACGTGTGTGGGCAATCTGCGGCAGCGCCGCGCCACTGGCCGAGCAGCGGATGGGCTCCGGGCGTCGCGTAGTGAACATCATTGAGGGGAAGGGCAAAGGTGTCTTGACTTTCGTGGTGTGTTCGCTTCGCGAGGGCCCGCTTCTTCGCGATTGACGTCGCAGACCAGCCCTTGACGACCCTCTGGGTGCTTGGGGCGGTGCCGTGAAGGGGGCCTTGAGGGACTCTAGGTCCCTTAAGGCCCCCTTGACGGCATGCGGACGGAGGCTCGCTGGACTGTGCCCGCCGGTTGGGGTCGTGAGTGTTTCGCGGGGTTCTAACCCCGCGAAACACTCACGACCCCACCGAGCCCACTGCCCAAGCCGACACGCCACCTTTGCCTTACTTGTCAACAGAACCGTAAAGCAGTTTGGCGTAGCAGCTGCTCGTAAGTGAAAGCTCCCGGCAGTCCGTGTACGCGAAGTGAGGGCGAAGTTCAAAGGGCTGAAGTTGAGCGCGATGACCTCCGGCGCCAGCGCGGTGCTGGGCAAGGCCGTCAAGGCGACGACACCGAAAACACGCGACAGCGGGTCGAAGCACCTGCTGAGCGCTTTGCTGGACTGCGGGTATCCGGATCCGGCGGCGGAGTTGCTCGCCCGGTTGGGAAAGGGCTCGTGAGTGCCGGAGCACTCACGAGCCACTGCTCAATCCCTCGGTGCTTAATCTCTTAGGGCTTAATCCCTCAGCGCCGAAGCTTCCTTCGCCAGTGCTTCGATGCGCCCGAAGTCCTTGGCCGCCAAGGCGTCCTTCGGGGTCAGCCACGAACCGCCGATGCAGCCGACGTTCGGCAACGCCAGGTAGTCCGGCGCGTTCTTGACGGTGATGCCGCCGGTCGGGCAGAACCGGAGGCCGGGCAGCGGGCCGCCGATGGAACTCAGGTACGCGACCCCGCCGCTGGCTTCGGCGGGGAAGAACTTGAGCGCTTTCAGGCCATGCTCGGCGAGCCGCATCGCCTCGGACACCGTGCTCGCGCCGGGCAGGAACGGCAGCCCGGTTTCGAACACGGCGTCCAGGACGGCGTCGGTGCAACCCGGTGTGACCAGGAACGAAGCCCCGGCGTCGGCCGCTTGCTTCGCGTGCTCAGGCGCTGTCACGGTGCCGGCGCCGATGACGATCTCCGGCACCTCCTTGGCGATCCGCTCGATCGCCTCGAGCGCGGCCGGGGTGCGCAGCGTCAGCTCGATCACCCTGATCCCGCCGGCGAGCAGCGCCCGCGCGGTGGGCACGGCGTCCGCCGCGTCCGCGATGACCACTACGGGCATGACGGGGGACAGTTCGAGCAGGTCCGCGCCGGTGGTCACGTTTACCTCCACTGATAGATGCCGTGCGCCGAAAGGGCGTGCGCCGGGGTGCCGAAGTGCTCCGGGGTGAGCGGGCCGAACACGCTGGCCCCGAGGTCGGCAGGTCCGACCGCACGGCGGAGCGCGCCGAACAGTTCACGCCCGGTGCCCACCCAGGATGCCTCGTCCGGGGGGCTGTCCACCAATTCGCGCATTTCCAGGTCGATCTCGCTGACCAGCACGTCGAGCGTGCCCGCGTCGGCGTCGAGGCGCACGATGTCCCCGTCGAAGATCCTGGCCAGCGGGCCGCCGGCCGCCGCCTCCGGGGTCAGCTGGATGGCCGCGGGGATCTTTCCCGAGGCCCCGGACATCCGGCCGTCGGTGAGCAACGCCACCTGGAAGCCGCGGTCCATCAGCACCCCGAGGGCGGGGGTCAGGCCGTGCAACTCCGGCATGCCGTTGGCACGCGGGCCCTGCTGCCGGAGCACGACGACGACGTCCCGCTCCAGCTCGCCCGCCTGGAAAGCCGCCGAGAAGTCCGCCTGCGAAGTGAAGACACGCGCGGGTGCTTCGACCACCCGGTGCTCCGGGGCGACGGCGGACACCTTGATGACCGCGCGGCCGAGGTTGCCCGAAACCATCCGGAGACCACCGTCCGCGGCGAAGGGCCTGTTCGCGGGGCGCAGCACGTCCTCGTTGAGGCTCAGCGTCGGGACTTCGCGCCACACCAGGGTTTCGCCGTCGAGGATCGGCTCCTGCCGGTAGCGGTGCAGCCCGTCCCCGGCGACCGTGCGCACGTCTTCGTGCAGGTAGCCGGCGTCGAGCAGGGTGCCGATCAGGAACTGGAGGCCACCGGCGGCGTGGAAGTGGTTGATGTCCGCGCTGCCGTTCGGGTAGACCTTCGCGAGCAGCGGGACGACGGCCGAGAGGTCGGAGAAGTCGTCCCAGGTCAGCTCGATGCCCGCGGCCGCGGCGATGGCCACGAGATGCATGGTGTGGTTGGTCGAGCCGCCGGTGGCGAGCAGCGCGACGACCCCGTTGACCACGGCTTTCTCGTCGATGACCTCGGCGAGCGGGGTGTACGACTCGCCGCGTGAGATCTCGACGATCCGGCGCCCGGCTTCTTCGGTCAGCGCGCGCCGCAGCGGGGTGTTCGGGTGCACGAAGCTGGCGCCCGGCAGGTGCAGGCCCATCACCTCGACGACCATCTGGTTGGAGTTGGCCGTGCCGTAGAAGGTGCAGGTGCCGGCCGAGTGGTACGA
>Ga0247768_1000927_pt1 | contig 10430 bp, 7 predicted proteins | sample UWRJL016104C6_FD_179944 | JGI IMG/M metagenome (GOLD analysis project Ga0247768, IMG submission 179944) | Plant litter microbial communities from Arlington Agricultural Research Station in Wisconsin, United States - UWRJ-L016-104C-6 | ecosystem: Environmental > Terrestrial > Plant litter >... | reverse complement strand
TTCTACGCAACTGCTTCAATGTAATGGAAATGAATGCGCCTTCTATTTCTAGGGCGTCACGGTGTGCCTACTATCTCTACTGTCAAATATCGCTGGAGAACAGTTCCCTTCGAGAGTGAAAAGCGATTCTTCCCTTCTCTGTTTTGAATTAAACATGGAGATGTGAACAGATAGAGTGTTCGGAATTCTTTCAAGCGATTTCTTTTTAACAAAGGACTTGAAATAAATTTTTGTAACACCTTAACTCCAATTCGATTCTAAGTTGATTCTTATCTTCGGCGGTGATTTTGAGAAATGGCATATGTTCAGTTTTCAAACTGCGACGTAATAGGGGAGCCTCTCAAGTACTCGACCAGTGAATTGGGATTTGCTGCCTTGCAGTACACCACGTTTCTTCAGCAACCACACAACCCAATGCGATGGTTATCTGGTTAGATACATCACATCATATCATGGCCAATTATGGTTGCGCCGCCAGCCACGAACCCAAACAGGGTTGTTCGCATAGCCTTCAAACAGTATTCGATCCCCACTGGGAGGAACCGTCTGAAGTTTCAGATATTTGTCATTGGGATTCAACCCGGAATGAGGCTCTCGAAACCTAAGGAAAATTACTGGCTAGAGATAAGAAAACAAGGCAAACGGATTATCCCACACGGCTGAAGCCTGCATCAAAAGTACTCAACCGTAAATTGCGCCCTTTCTACTAATATGTCCAATCGGCACGTAGAAAAAAAGGAAACGTGATGAGCACACGGCGGGGTCGTCTGCATCATTTCATCGCCGGAAATGGCAGCAGCTAACGAAAAGCGGGGGCTTACAGCTGCCTAAGGGTAAAAAGCAATCTAAATCATTCATTGGGTTCGTCCTTTCTTTATCTAGGGTGATACAAAGAGGGGCTGAGAACGGAAGCAAAGCCATCCCGCGACTGCGGGACGTCCTAGTGTCATGAGATCCAGACAGCTAACTTGTGATGACGACTAGTGCCTTATTTATGATGCGGCTAAGATCCAAAATTCCAGACGTTATAGTGCATTGGCCCTCTGAATTTCAATTCATAGATAACTAAGCTACACTTCTCCAACAACACCGTAGGGCGCCCCAACCTGTTCACCTAACTCTTGTCCAGTGCTGATAAGAAATAGTCACTCTGCATTCAAAAACTATTCTATCACAATGGAGAGCAATGCTATGAAGACTGAATCCGAGATGATCGCTGGCGTCTCACAGTTGTACAACTCGTCCCCGTCAAAAATGCAGCCATGGAAGCAGGGAAAAAATGGCATTCCAAAGAGAGCCCCAGCTTGTTCCGGACCGGATGCTGATAGTACTCATGGGATTCCTAAGGGAAGCTGGTTGATCATGCAAAATGCCCCGGCGGGTTTGAGGCCTCAGGATGGGAACGATCCTGTGTAAGCTCCGGAAGTATCTGAAAAGGTACACCGTGGTTGATGTCTCTGTACGGACATCGTCTCAAGGGAGAAACAGTGACTGATAGCAACATATATCGTGGGTTTAAGATGATATTAGTCGGTCGTTAAGCCTGAAATTCTGCAAAATATGCTTATTCAAATTTGGAACTTGCGTGTTACAATCACTGCATTTGAAAGCTCATCGAAAAATACGCTATAAATACCATTTAACATCATGATGCTTTAGGAATAATAGAACTTTACAAAGATTTACAAAATTTTTCTTTTAGCCGTTGGAAAATCACAGGACAGTTTTCTCTTTCAAAGACTGCTATCGGTATTCTCTCGGAGTATGATCCTAACAACCACACCCTGGAGCTGCTACGATGTTACTATTAATATTTGAGTGTTCCGCTTATTGTCGACATGGTGTGCTACACGAGAGGATAGTTATAGATTTCCACCGGGGCTCATGAATCCGATCACAGAATCGCCTCCAATGAGGCCCTTACCTCACCGGACATCTTTGTGTCAAGGCTCCCACTGGCTACCAGAGAATATGTCATAACCGCTGATTGAAATCGTAAGATGCTTTCTCACCCTTGGAAATTAGGGAACCAACCACTATAAGCTACGTGTCGAAATGCCCCCCACCCCTCCCAACAAGCATCTTTGGGTGAATGCAAATGTGGTATCACAAATCCGCTGAGTGTTAGCTGTTGCCTAGTCGATAGTGCAGGATACTCGTTCTGTGGCAATTCGAGCCGAATAGTACCTAGCCCATTCGTGCACTCGCACATCAGTGGCCTGGCTAGACCTGCAGTTTCAAAGACGTGGTTGGGGGTCAGACAAGTGGACCAGCGGACGGAGATCAGTCTACATTCTTGCCCCTCGACAGTTACACATTCGTGGAAGGCTCTCTTCAGACCGGTTAGGCTTTTCCATTTTCTCGTCTCACCTAAGGATATAGTCTCGCATTCCTCTATATTCAAGCATTCGCTGAACCTATTTACATTGTTAGTCTTGTTCACGTCAAGGTAAGACACAACCAGCAAATAGAGCGACTTACCCGTTCTACCGGGTTGTACAGTGTATTAATTTTCTAAGTTTTGTAGAGTATCTACAATGCAAGCAGAACAATCACCTCCTGGTCACCAGGATGTGCATTCCTCAATATGGTTCTTAGCGCGGAAAGAACTTTACGCTACAGTTAAGCCGTATACTTTAGCGTTTACGCCAGATTCCGCCATTCCGCGCGAGAATATTGTACGAGAGAAAAAGAACTTAATTATTTCTGACATTCGAGGACGCCTTAGTAATGTCTCGTTTGATCGCAATGGGTTTACGGTCCTAGATATGCCTGAGCATTCTAAAGCCGTTAACTGGGACGATAAAAGCTCTGTGGAGTTAGAGTGTTACCCAGAAGTCGTTATTGCAGTGGAATCAGCTTTTCCTGGTGCTTCTTGCATCCCTCTGCAGCACCAGGTATGTACTAACTTGTTATAAGGCGGTGTAGGGTATATTTACTAACACGCTCGCGTCGAGATCCGGAGACGAAGCGCTACCTTTCCGACCTCTACAGGCAAAGACTACACATACGGCCAGCCGCTTCTAGCAGCTCATATTGGTAAGATACACAATTCTCTAAAACTGTGTGGATCGCAGAGCCTCTTACAATTATTATATTAGATATGGTCCGTTCTTCCGCAGAACAGTTGATTCAGGAGCGCGTTGGAGAACAAGCTGAATCAATCTTGAAGAAGAAATATATGATTGCAAAGTAAGCATAAAGTCAATAATACACGGTATTATAACTAACATATGGATTTTTAGCGTCTGGCGGCCTCTCCACGGGCCTAATGATGATTATCCTCTTGCTCTCTGCGATCTAACTAGTATAGACCAGAAAGATCTTGAGGTTGCGGATTATGTTACTCCCAAGTTAAATAGAGAGCATTGTCTAGTGTATGCAAACGAAAACCACCGTTGGTGGTATCTAAGTCGTCAGCAGACAACAGAGGCATTGATCTTTATGCAGTATCGCTCCGATAAGGGGGTCGCTTCAGGTATTGAACTGCTCTTGCTAAACTTCTAAACTAATATCCGTAGGTGTACCACACGCTTCGTTTATGAACCCACTCTCTCGCCAACAAAGGCCTCGCGAAAGTATTGAGATTTCTGTGCTTATATGGTATGAATAAGTTATCAAAGCGCGAGGAACCACCAACTTCGACCGTTTCTCAGGTTTCCAAAAAAACTCCTCTCGAAATGAGTTGATCGCTAGCATCTATTTTGTAGTACTTTAACCTTCTTTATCGTCTCTCATATGCATTATGATATTGGTGGAGATAATATATCTATCGTACATTTCGGTGCTTCTTTCATATTACCGGTGTATCAGTGAAAACGACCTCCATAGCCCAATCAATTCTGGCAGGTCTCTTGCGGTCTTCTCATTTGCTTAGAAAGTATGTACATATCTAGTTTCTAATCCAATTCCTTCAATTTATCGTTATGGTTTCGATTGTGTTCTCCATTTTGTATGTGAGCTCTATGTGCGTGCCTCTCTCTTCGTAGAAAAGTTGAGCGATAACGAGACACTACAGCAGTACTACAGGTCGTAGCCAACACTTTCGTCAGAAAACTTTGTAAAAATCAATCAAAATTATAGGTAACGATCTTTGTAAAGCGAATATCCACTTATCAGGAAGGAAGTGAAGGGGCGAAGGGCTAGGGAAAGATATGCCTCCCGCTTGGTCATTTGTGCAACGAACGCAATAAGTAGCCCATGCGCGGCAATGATCGATCTTGCAATAGTTGGCCCGGCTAATTTTGTCAAATTGAGCGGTTTTGTAGAGAATCAATGAGAAAGATTATTGCAGATTGAGCTTAGAATCCCCATACTTACCTAAGACTCTCTGTTTGACCGCTTTTCGCGGGTAAACTACTTGAAGGTCGACCCCCCCGTGTATCAATGACTACGGGACTCTTCAGTGGTCAGCAGCATGGCACTATGGCTATCGTTGTCCATGATACACTTCATGATTAAAAGGATATGGGGGTAAACCAGTGATGTAAACGGTAAACTCTCAAACTGAGTTGTTGGGCAATGAATGATCCATCCCGCGGCACCGATTGTGTCTTGTGTTGCCCACTGATGTTTGACGGAAGAGTAAAGCGGGGTTTGCTTTGCCACAACGTCGGCGTCTTTCCGAACCAATGAAATCAAGATTCCGGTCTTACAAGTTCCCGATCATCTGACGAATTTTCAGGTTTGATCCTTATCACTTACCTGCTTCGCCGCTCTTCGCCCAATATCCCCAACTATCGCATTTCCATCATCGGATAATCCACTGAAACTATGTTCATTAGGGCGCCAGGTGAGCTTCGGCTCGTCTATGAATCATCAGAATCGGATGCAGTCGGTGGAGTAGAGTAAGTAATTTGCCAGAATACGGGAATTCATTGACTTGTATCGTAGCATTGTGGTCTTACCAGCTGTCTGGAGTGATCATAAACCAGGACGATCCGGTGGCAGCTGCTCTTGGGCGAGATCCTTGGCCGCCTTCACTATCGGAAGGACTCGTGTGTTCTTGTTCAAGTACCAACTCAACATTGATGGATCATCGTTATGGGAGCAACTCCTGAACCAGAGTCACCCTCTAGTTAAAGGGATGGATGACAGTCGAGCTACAAGAGCCGTAAGAGAAATACACTTCCAAAGATCAGGGCTTATCTGACTCTGTCTCTCATTCTAGGATCAAGTGAGACCGCTTTTGTTCATTTGCCACAGCCTCGGCGGCTTGATCGTGAAGAAGGTACGATCCACTGCCTGACGATTGCATTTTACTCTCCGAATCGCGCTGATTCTCAAAGGCCTTAACCATTGAATCGCGAACTCGGCCTTCGTATGCGGACCTCCTGAGTGGGATTATATTCCTTGGAACCCCTCACTTGGTGAGAAGTGATGCAGAAGGCTGGAACAATCTGAAATTACTCATGAGGGCTAACAGCAAGGACATCTCGAAAAACAATTTGACAGACTACGAGATGGAGCAGATCATCTCGGTATGTCGTCAGTTCGAAAGTCTGCAGTTGCATAAGCCCATTTTGTCTGTTTACGAGCAGCGGAAAACAAGGTTTAACGATCACCGCTTCACGGCGTTTCGACGGAAAAATAACCCGTCAGAAGTGGTAGGTTTGCGATTTCCGGCTGAGATATGTAACGCTAAAGATTCAAGCTGCTGGTAGAAACCATGGTCCAATTCAACGGTCCACTGGAGTCTTTGTATGGTGTAGACAAGGCGCACCTCGACCTTTGCGAGGTTGACGAAAAGGACGCTTTTTACGGTCAATTGAGCCAATATCTATCCAACATTGCTCGATACGCAACTCGTAACGTACAGCAAATTTTTGGAGAGGATAGCGACCCAGAGTTTATTAATTTGACTCTACGGCCGCGACACAGCATGAGTTCATTAGCAGAATCATCATCACAATCTTCCTCCGCTGCGCCCCTCACCACGCCCGAGATGGAACCTGATGATAAAGCGGCTCAAATCTGCGCCCCGGCTCAGATCGATTATGTCCATGACGTTTCTTCAGAACAGGGACCCACCGAACTCATTAAATTGCCCTTCATTCATTTGGCCTCTATCTCAAGAAACGCCCGATTTTTTGGACGAACAGAGGTTTTAGAGGCAATTGACAAAGCATTCGGTTTGGGGTCTCCATCGATTCCTAGATCTGCCGACCAAACAGGTGGCCCTGAAATCCCCTCCGTATTGCCCCCGCTATTCGTTTTGACCGGTATGGCGGGAATTGGCAAAACCGAAATCGCAGCTGAATATCTGTACACACGAATAAACGATTTCGATGCGGCTATCTGGATTTATGCTGACACTACCGAGAAATTAGGCACACAATTTCTTGCAATTGCCAAAGAGCTCAGACCAACAAGTTCCACTGAGACGATGGATGTAGCCGAAGCACGCGAGCTCGTAAAGGAATGGTTGGCCGCCCCTTCGGGATATCGTCTTGTTAAAGGAGAGAGCCAAAAGACGAATGCGAGATGGCTCATAGTTTTTGATAACGCAGATGATCCAGAAATTCTTTACGACTGGCTTGCAGATCAAGGTCCAGGTTGCATACTGGTTACCAGCAAATATCCTTGTGTGGAGGAAGCTACCTATCGGTTTGAGAAAGGGTACAATGTAGAGCCCTTTTCGCCAGCAATTGGAACCGATATGCTTAAAAAGCTTTCCGGACGGGAAAAGGAAAATGAGAGCTCGGAAGCAAGCGATCGGATCGTCAAGACTTTAGGCGGACTGCCATTCGCCATTTCACAAGTGAGCGGTATCATTCGACAAAAGCATCTCACCCTTAAAGAGTTTGAAGAATGGTACGATGAAGATTCGAAGTACCTACATGGCCTAAAGACTATGACTGGTTCGTCAAACTACCAACACACTATCTCTACAGCTTGGACTGTCGAGCAGCTCAGCGCCCCAGCCCTCGCGTTATTGCAAGTCATATCTCTTCTTGACCCTGATAGAATTCCGGAAGAGATGCTCATGGATGGGGCAAATAAAGTCAAGATGAAGTGCTATCCGATAAAGAAATATGCTTTCTTTAACGCACGGGCTGAGTTGATTCACATCTCTCTTGCTTCACGAAATATGGCGACGAATGAAATTAAGGTCCATCGTCTGGTACAAGCAGTGGTAAGACAGAAGATGAATCGAACAGAGATAGAAGCTGCATATTCAGCTGCTTGTGTTCTTATATCTGAGGTATGGCCTTGGGTCTCAGGGACTGACCCTACCAGGAATCAACCTTGGCGTGTGCCTATAGCCGAGAGGCTTGAAGCTCACATTTGCAACCTAGAGAAGCTTTTTGGTACAGATATCCGAAATGGAGAATTCGATGCAACGGCATTAGCAGGTAGTCTCTTCAGCAGTTATGCTTGGTGAGTCACGTACATCGGTCTAATTGGAAATGTCCACGAGTATTCTAACATTCGGCTTAGGTATACTTTTGAACGCGGCCATTCAGATCAAACCCAGATCTTCGGCCACTTATCACAAGAGATCCTTGAAAGAGCCTTAGCGAAAAAGTCTGGCGACGATGAATATATCACTCATTGGCTAGGGGAAGCTGCCCATAATCTATCGCTTGCAGGGGTTATGACAGGATCGTCGGACGGAATTAAAGATGTCAATCGGTGGCTTGAGATCCTGCACGCTCGAATCGAGAAATATGATTTGCCCTCCGACCGCATTTCCCTAGCGACTGCGTACAACCAAATGGGAATTTGTCTTTTTAACAAGGACAACACCAAAGAGGCGGCAAAGTGTTTCCAGCAAAGCTTAGATGCTTACCGGACTGCACCTGACCGACCGAATTTTAGCGGAACATTCCCTGCTCTATCACTTTCACTGATACACTGTATGGAAGGACGAGCCGAGGAAGCTGAAGAGGTTGTCAAGCCAATGATCGAGGAGCACGTACGAATTCTTGGACCCAATGATACGTCGAGTGCAGAGTAGGTGATTACAAGACTGATTATTATCTCATCAAATCACTGATATTGCATCAGATCTGGCCACCTTTGTCGAAGAATGGGCACAATCCGCGAAGTGCAACAACGTTATGAAGAGGCCCTTAAGTATCACGAGCTCGCTCTGAAAAACATGCAGGCCACCCTTGGTGAGAAACACTACTTTACAGGAGACTGCTATTATAGCATCGCGTTGAACTTTTTACGGCTTGGAAATGCGCAGCGTGCAAGGTAAGATTCTTCCAGAGCTCTATATCACCTCATAAGATTGACTAAGCAAAATATCAGCGAAAATCTGGATTCCGCAATCAATGTGTTTACCTCGGCCCAGCACCTCGAAGCGCAAACTGCTCGAGCAGTTTGGAAAAAGGCGTGTATGCTGAGAGATCTTGGGAAGAAAGAAGAGAGCAGCGCCCTCTTCCAGAAGGCTTCCGAACTCAGACGCGTGGTAGTATCAAATGATGTGAAGTCAGTGGAAGAATTTACTGACGAGGATTGGAACAACTCCATAGTGTATTGGTCACGTTAACATGGGATATACCACGTAGAGAATGACTGTAACCCCCCCGGTATGTGACTTTTAACGACGTGGACATAGATTTTAAGTGGTGATGCATGTTGAAGTACAGGTTGCAGCTGGGCATCCATCCATCCTGGATGGATGCACTTCATGTCACGTGTATACTGGATCACGGGACTGGGTCGGACTTGGCACCTGGGCAGTCCTCACATGTATCTTATATAGAACTCTCTCATGTCCTCCCTCAGAGGTCATGCAATCAACTCCTTTCTCTCCACCTTCAACAATGCATCTACTACTCTATCCCTCTTATCCTTGGCAGGGTTGAGGGCAAGGGTGTGGCGCGGTCGAAGAATTACGCGGGGCAAGAAGGAGGGGAGAATCCGCCGTCAATTTGCCCCTCTAGATGCGTTCATGGTATTCTGGAAACTGTGTGTCCAACATCATCTAATCGAACACAGACATAGCGTTTTATACTTCAGCACACAGTATGGAAATATACGAGAAATCTGCTGCAGCGTCAAGTCACCATCAAGTGCTTTGTCGACCAGCAGAGAGAGCTAAAAATGACGTCATAGATACACAGTACCTAGGTAGCCACTGTGGCAGAGCATCACACAGTACTTTAATCTGGGGAGAAGGACTGTTCCTACGATTCGTATTTCGTATAATTTTCCCCTTTTCTGCAAGTCAGCTTTAGCGACTCGTTCTAGACCTCAGATTGGTCGCCAAGATTTCAGAATACGAGGATGAGGCGTAAAAGACGGCTTGATTGTCACGCCTCATTGGCCCATCTTGCTCCCCCGGGGCTAACTATCTGCACGAGGCTGATGGTCCAAAGATAGATACAGCATGTTATCACGTTTGGATGCATCCATAATAGAGGCTTTACCTGTTATGGCAGTCTGGCTTGTCGAGTCGGGGTTTCTGATTGGGTAGTTCGTCAAAAATTACTTTTTTAAGGCTAGCGTTATGAATGACAGATCACCGTTACCAGGTTCTATCATGTGTCACGATGCTGTATTAGTGGACGAGTTTATTATGAGTTGTTTCCATGTCGTTGATTTAAAGTGATGATTCCTCCTATTCGCACTAAGTCGAAAAAATTCCGTTGGATTTCACTCGTTTCTTGCTGTCGCGAACGCGCCTGGCTTGTTCGCTATGGCTCTTCCTTCGCTTAGTGGATTGACGACTGGGCAGATCGCAGCTTTGATCGCGTTGGGGATTTTCTTGGGTAAGATTTCACATGCACATGTTTTATGGAGAGCTGTTTGGTGACTGAGTTACAGTGCAAATATTTTTCTCGTTCGCGTTCTCGCTGGTTCTTGTTGCGCTGCTCCAGGAAAGGGAAACTGCGGTAACGTGGTAATTATTAATTTAATGAATATAGGTCTTAGAAATGCGGAAGCTAATTGATGAATAGGTCAGTAGTATCGCGGATATTACACCGATCATACTGGCCCACACTCCTCCGCACCGATGCCGTCGCATCTCGCGGTGTCCGACGTCCCATCAACCTCATCTCATGGGCTATTCTCCTCACTACAGTCCTAGTCGCCGTAGCCGCCATCATCACACCCCTCGGTCTCTACGACGCCATCGATCTCTCCGATTCTCCAGTCCTCGTCCCCTTCAAATACCTCTCTGATCCCTCTCCCTTCGGAAACGGAACCCTTCCACCACCAACCTCAGGGCCCAGCCGCTTTTGCGTAGAGGGAGACTTAGTCTGTCCAAACTCCGCTAATAAGGATTACATCATTACTTATAGAAATGGCACATTGACCGACGGAACCAGAATCCCGGTTCGAAAGGACAATCTGACGAGCTATGATATACGGATACCGAGGAAGTATGTTGAGTTTCTGGGTAGTGGGACAGCGAGACTGGGACGCGGTGTGTCGTCCCCATTCGATATCCAGTATCGGACTTGGGAGGAAGA
>Ga0247768_1000924_pt1 | contig 10442 bp, 2 predicted proteins | sample UWRJL016104C6_FD_179944 | JGI IMG/M metagenome (GOLD analysis project Ga0247768, IMG submission 179944) | Plant litter microbial communities from Arlington Agricultural Research Station in Wisconsin, United States - UWRJ-L016-104C-6 | ecosystem: Environmental > Terrestrial > Plant litter >... | reverse complement strand
TCCGCGTTCTCGGCGGCGGCTTCTGGTGGCCGCGTGCACGATCTCGACCTGGTCGTGCGGACGCACTGGGCGAGACTCGGTGGCCGGGAGAGCTCCGCGCTGGACGAGCTGATGGTCCGGATCGACCGGATCACCGAGCCCGAACTGCTCGTGCTCGCGTTGATCAACCGCGGCACCGCGCTGCTCTGGCTGGGCAGGCATCGCGCGGCGGGCTCGGATCTGGAGCGGGCCCTGCACCTCGCCACCGCGCACGGATTCGACTACGCGATCCTGCATTGCCTGAGCCAGCTGAGCGGAGTGGCCGCGGCCGAAAGCGACTTCCCGCTGATGGCACGTCTCGCGGACCGCGCGATCTACTTCGCCGAAGACCGGAAGTTGGAGCGAAGCGCGGCGGTCTGTTTCGCGTACACGATCGCCGGCTGGGCGGCGTATCAGTTCCTCGACCACGACCGCGCCCGCGAGTTCGCACCGCTGGCGGTGGGGTTGCTCGGCTCCGCCGACGACCCGGCGGCCGAGAGATGCACGCTGTCGCTGGCCGAGTTCGTCAGCTTCGAGTGGGGACCGGACCCGCACGCCGCGTTGGTCCGGTTGCGGGGGCACTGGGCCGGGCTTTCCCGCAAGGAGCCGATCCAGCCCGCGCTGATCGCCTACGAGGCCGCGATCGAACAGCGGATGGCACTCCGGCTGGGACGGCCGGACTGGGCCGCGGAGGTGGAACGCCGGGCTTCGGCCCAGCTGGGGGATGTCGGCGACACCTTGCTCCTCCGCGCTCGTGTGCACGCGCACCACGGCCGCACGGGCGCGGTGCGGACGCTGCTGGACAAGATCACCAAAGGCGACGCGCCGTGTTACGTCGTGACGAGTCTCATCGAGGCGCATCTGCTCGGCGCGGCGCTGGCAGAACGGACCGGCGACCCGCGCGCCGCGAACCTCGAACTCAAGGTGGCCATCGAGCTGGCCGAGCCGAGGTGGGCGTTGCGCCCATTCTACGAAGCCGGCCCCGAGATCCGGCGGCTACTCGTGGCGCAGGTGGGCCGTTCGGGTCATCTTGACCCGTTCGTGGACGAACTGCTGGCGGCCATCGCCGTCGAGCCGTCCGGTGTCTCCGCCGAACTCACGCCGCGCGAGATGTCGTTGCTGAAGGAATTGCCTTCGCTGGCGACGGTCGACGAGATCGCCGTGAAGCTTTTCGTCTCGGTCAACACGGTGAAAACCCACCTGCGGCACGTCTACCGCAAGTTCGGGGTCACTTCCCGCCGGGACGCGGTGGACGTCGCGCGCAAACGCGGACTGCTCTGAACAGCGGGGCGCGATTTCGCCTTTTCCCATTTTCGGGTTGCCGCCGTTAATCGGTCGCTGGTGAAAATCGGAAATCCTGGGCGATGCATCGGCGCGGCCAACAGGAACGTTACTTCGCCGAAACACCTCAAATCGTCGATATCCCGGCTCACCTGTTTTGGATGAGGTGCGCGCCGATTACGAGGTTCATAGTCGATTCAGCCACCGGGAAAGGTGGCACTCCACGATTCCCTTCGCCGTGACATCGGCAAAGGGCCCGCTCGTCCGAGGCAAAGGAAATCCCGTGACAACCGAAATCTTCACCGCCAAAGAACGCACCGCCCGCCTGGTCGGCCGCAGTTTTGCCGGGGCAGCGGCCGTCGCCCTCTTCGCCACCGGCATGGGTGCGGTGGCCTCCGCGGCTCCCGGCGGCGACACCGTCGCCAATGTCGGTGTCACCGCGGGCCTCACCATGACCGGGCTCACGCCGAGCTTCACCCTCACCGGGGCTCCCGGTGCGACCGTCGCCGGGCTCGGCGCGGTGATCTTCAACGTGGAGACCAACAATCCCACCGGTTACTCGGTCACCGTCGACACCGCAGCGGCAACGCTGGCCCCCGCGACGGTGGGCAACACCGACTCCATCCCGATCGCCGCTCTCACCGTGCGTGAGACCGGCACGGGCACTTACAGCCCGCTGGGCAGCGGTGCGGTGCAGGTGCACACCCAAGGGACCAGGTCGGCGAACGGCGGGGACGCGTTGTCCAACGACTACCAGATGAGGATGCCGGTGGTCGCGGTGGACACCTACACGGCGACCTTGAACTATCTCGCCACTTCCACGCTGTAACCACCGGTAAAGCAGGAAGGCCCTTCGATGACCACCATGCCCAGGCGCGGCGTCACCCTCGTGCTGTGTGCCTTCCTGGGCATGTGGTCGTTACCGGTCGCGGCCGGGTCCGAGGCAGTGTCCCCGGGCCCGCCCGCCTCCGACTTCTCCCTGACGATCAGCCCCACCCGGCTCACCATCGGGCAGGCCGACCTCGGCCTCAGGCAGCAACTCCAGGTGACCAACAACGGCTCGACCCCGATGCAGGTGGAGGTCGAGAAACGGAACTTCACCGGCGGCGCGGACGGCGCGCTGGTCTTCCAGGAGTCGGCGCCGTACTCGGCCTCCGGCTGGCTCACCTTGAGTCCGAGCTCGTTCGTGGTGGCCGCCCACGCCACCCAGGTGGTCACCGCCGCCGTCACCGTCGGGCCCGACCCGGAGCCCGGTGACCACCAGGTCGCCGTGGTCTTCCTGGTCCCGGCGGGGGAGACCACCGCCAACGTGAAGATCAACCGCGGCGTCGCCGCACCGATCTACGTCACCGTGCTGGGGCCGACCGACGACTCCGCCTCGCTGAGCGGTCTCGACGCGCCTGGTTTCACCGTCGGCGGGCCCGTCGACGTCGTGCTGAAGGTCCACGACACCGGAACCGTGCATCGTGACTTCCGCGGTGCGGCACCGCTGGTCATGACCGGTGCGGGGACGGCCAAACCCTTCCCGGACTTCACGGTCATGCGCGGCTCGACCCGCGACATCGCCACCACCTGGGATCCGCCGCTGATGTGTGTCTGCCATCCGACGGTGAGCATCGTCAACGCCGACGGCGCGGCGTCGTCCGTCACCGTCCGCGTCATCGTCTTCCCCCTGCACCTGCTGGGAATCCTCGTCGGCGCCCTGCTGGTGGCCTACCTGGCGTTCCGGTTCGGCCGGCGGCGGTACCGGGCCACCGTGGCCACCGCCGCGGCACGCCTGAACCGGTCCGCCGGGAGCGGGGATGCCTAGGCGCTCCGTTTTCCGGGCACGGGCTTTGGTAATTGCGGTAACGGTCTCGATGTCGGCCACGGCATTGAGCGTCCTGCCGGTGAACGCCTTCGCCGCGGGCACGGTCCTGTTCAACAACACCTTCGCCGACCGGTCGGTGGACGGCGTCGGCACGGTCACCGTCCCGGCTCCGACAAGTGGGACGAACGTCGCGTGCCTCACCGCTTCGGGCAACACCACCACGCCGCCGCTGCTCAGCTGCGCGAGCCCGCCCGACACCCAGGGCGGCGGGAAGCTCAGGCTCACCAGTGCCACCGCCAATCAGGTGGGCGGGGTCTTCGGTGCCGGAAGCTTCCCGACTTCCAACGGCTTGGACGTCACCTTCAACTCATACCAGTGGGGTGGCGGGAGTGCCGACGGCATCGCGTTCATGCTCGCCGCCGTCGACCCGGCCAACCCGGCCGCTCCCACCAGCATCGGCCCGTCCGGCGGTTCGCTCGGCTACAGCCCGGCTGGCTCGCTCAAGGGCGTGCCCAACGCCTATCTCGGTGTCGGCCTGGACGTCTTCGGGAACTTCAGCTCCAGCGGCTTCTCCGGCACCGGCTGCACCAACCCGGCCAACTTCGGGACCGCGGTGGCGGGCGCGGTCGTGGTGCGGGGGCCCGGCAATGCCTTGGCCGGGTACTGCGGGCTCGCCACGACCTACGCCGGCACCGTGGCCTCCAAGACCGTGCTGCGGGCCGCCACCCGGAGCGCTTCGGTGGTCCCCGTCCAGGTCCTGATCAACCCGACCGCGGCGTCGTTCACCTCCGACACCGGTGTCAGCGTCGCAGCGGGGACGTACAAGGTCGTCGTCACCCCGGTCGGGCAAGCCGTGAGGACACTCTCCGGCGCCTTGCCCACCGTCGCGGCGGGGTTGTATCCGTCGACGAGCTGGCTGAGCGCGGCCGGGGTGCCGAAGCAGCTCGCGTTCGGGTTCGTCGGCTCCACCGGCTCGGTGACCGACGTGCACGAGATCTCCAACGCCAGGGTCTTGACCTTCAACCCGGTCCCGCAGCTCGCGGTCAGCAGCACCGGCTACGCCGCGGCCACCTCGCAACCCGGTGACCCGGTCACCTACAAGCTGGCCACGAGCGTGCTGGCGGGCGCCGACGAGACCGGGCCCGTCTCGGTCACCCAGACGATGCCCGCCGGTGTCCTCCCGGTGGGTGCCTACGGCACGGGCTGGGTGTGCCAGGCGCGCTCCGGGCAGTCGATCACCTGCACCACCAGCGCCTCCTCCTTCCCCAACGGCACCGCCCTGCCCGCGCTCACCTTCGTGGGCATCGTGACCACCGCCGGGGTGACCTCGGCGACGGTCCAGACCGGTTCGTCGGCTCGTGTCGCCTCCACGGACGCCAGCCCCGGGGCCGACTCGACGACGTCGGCGGGCACGCTCCCCGCCACCCCCGCGGGAGTGACCGCGACACCGTCGATCGGCCCGGTCACCGGCGGGGGCGCGGTGACCATCAGCGGGACTAACATCACCGCGGCCACGGCCATCGAAATCGGGACGGCGGCGGAGCAGCAGGCCGGGACCCCCGTGGTCCTGCTGCCTTGCCCGGGTGCGGCCGCCGCCGGATGCTTCACCGTCAGCGGCGGAAACCTCGTCATCTCCTCGATGCCCGCACGGGCCACCGCGGCGCCGGTGTCGATCACCGTTGTCACTTCCGGGGTGGCCTCGGCCGCGAGCTACGTCTACGCGAGCAAACCGGCCACCCCCGCCGCCCCGGTGGCCACCGCCGGGATCACCAGCGCGTCGGTCACCTGGGCCGCCCCCGCCGCCAACGGAAGCCCGATCACCGGCTACACGGTCGCGACCTACCTGGGCGGGGTCCCGACCCTGTCCGTCTTCGACGCCTCGGCCACCACCAGGGTGATCAGCGGCCTCACCGCCGGAAGTTCCTACACGTTCGTGGTGTACGCGTCGAACGCCTACGGGACCTCGGCCCCCAGCGCGGCGTCGAACGCCGTGATCCCGTACACCCTTCCGGGTTCTCCGGCGATCACCGCGGTCAGCGCCGGGACACAGTCCGCGACGTTGAGCTGGACCGCCCCCGCCAGTAACGGCGGCAGCGTCATCACCGGCTATGTGGTGACCCCGTACATCGCCGGTGTCGCCCAGGCGCAGCAGGTCTTCACCGGGGCCGCGACCACCCGCACGCTGACCGGGCTGACCGCGGGTACGGCCTACACCTTCGTCGTGGCGGCCCAAAACGCGGCGGGCACCGGGCCGTCGTCGGCGCAGTCGGCGGCCGTCACGCCGAACGTGTCGCCGAGCCTGAACTTCGCGGCGCCACCGGCGGGTGAGGTCGGCGTCGCCTACAGCAGGCAACTCACCGTCGCGGGCGGGACAGCGCCGTTCACCTGGTCGGTGGTGAGCGGCGCACTGCCCGCGGGGGTGACGCTCAACGCCTCGACAGGGCTGCTCAGCGGAACTCCCACCACCGGCGGTACGTACGCCTTCACCGTGCAGGTACTCGACGCGAGCGCGCAGACCGCCACCAAAGCCGTCACGCTGGTCATCGCCGCCACGCCGGTGCTGACGTTCGGTCCCGCCGCGGGTGAGGTCGGCGTCGCCTACAGCACTCAACCGGTCGTCACAGGCGGGACGGCGCCGTTCGCCTGGACCGTCAGCGCGGGCAGCCTGCCCGCCGGGCTCGCGCTCAACGCGTCGACCGGCCTGATCACCGGGACGCCGACCGCGGCCGGTTCCTACTCGCTGACCCTCGCCGCCACCGACACCTTCGGGCAGGTCGCGAGTAAGACGGCGGCGCTCGTCATCGTCGCGCGTCCGGCGTTCTCCGTGACCCCGCCGCCATCGGGGCAGGTCGGGGTCGCCTACAGCACACAGTTCGACGTCACCGGCGGGGCCTTGCCGCTGACCTGGTCCATCACCGCCGGAAGCCTTCCCCCGGGGCTGACGCTCAACACCGCCACCGGGGTCGTCTCCGGTACCCCGTCCGTGGCCGGGAGTTCGCCGTTCACGATCTCGGTCTCCGACGCCAACGGCCAGACCGCGAGCAAAGCCGTCACGCTCGCCGTCACCGCCGGGCCACTGGTCATCACCAAGTCCGCCAACACATCCTCGGCCACCGTGGGATCGGTCGTCGCGTACACGATCACGGTCGCCAACACCGGCTCCGCGAACTGGACCGGCGCGACCTTGAGCGATCCGTTGACGGGCGTGCTGGACGACGCCGTCTATCCCGGCAACGCCACCGCGACGGCCGGGACGGTCACCTACACCGCGCCGGCCCTGGGCTGGACCGGCGACATCCCCGCCGGCGGCACGGTGACCATCACCTACTCGGTCACCGTGAACAATCCCGTCACCGGCAACAGGATCCTCGCCAACACGGTCACCTCGAGCACGCTCGGCACGAACTGCGCCGCCGGCAGTGCCGACGCGCGGTGCTCGGCCACGGTCACCGTCCCGGGCCTCACCATCGTCAAGACGGCGGACGTGGCGACCACGAATCCGGGCGGTGTCGTCCGCTTCAGCATCGTCGTGACCAACTCCGGGCAGACCCCGTACACCGGCGCGACCCTGACCGACAGCCTGGCCGCGGTGCTCGACGATGCCACCTACCGCGCCGACGGCTTCGCGACGTCGGGCAACGTGACCTACAGCAGCCCGTCGCTCACCTGGACCGGCAACCTCGCCGTCGGCGCGAGCGCGACGATCACGTACTCGGTCACGGTCAACGAACCCGACACCGGAAACCGGATCCTCACCGGGACGGTGGTTTCGCCGACAGCCGGAAGTCCTTGTCCCGGCGGCAATCCCGCCCCTTCCTGCACCGCGACGGTCACCGTCCTGGTACCCGCGCTGTCGATCGCCACCACAGTCAGCGCCGCCACGACGACGCCTGGCGCCGTGGTCACGTACACGACGACGCTGTCCAACACCGGGCAGACCGCGTACACCGGGATCAGCGTGAACCTGGCGCTCGCCGGGGTTCTCGACGACGCCACCTACAACAACTCGACAGCCACCGCGGGCAGTGTTGTCGTCACCACGCCGACCGTGGTGTGGTCCGGGAGCCTCGCCATCGGCGCGGTGGTCACCGTGACCACGTCGGTCACGGTGAACAATCCCGACCTGGGCAACAAAACCCTTGGCACCGCGACCACCTCGGCGGCCGCCGGAAGCACCTGCCCGGCGGGCGGGACCAGCCCGGCGTGCTTCACCACCGTCCAGGTGCTGATCCCGGCGCTCACGATCACGAAGTCGGCGAACACCGCTACGACCACCCCGGGTGCCGTGGTCACCTACACGATTTCGGTCACCAACTCCGGCCAGACGCCTTACACCGCAGCCACTTTCAGTGATTCACTCGCCGGAGTGCTGGACGACGCCACCTACAACGCCGACGTCGCGGCCGGTTCCGGCACCGCGTCGTTCAACGGCACGGACATCGGCTGGACCGGCGACCTCGCCATCGGCGCGACCGCGACCATCACCTACTCGGTCACGGTGAACCGGCCGGACACCGGGAACCGCGTGCTGACCGGCACGATCACGTCGCCGACCCCCGGCAGCAGCTGCCCGGCGGGCGGGACCGACCCGCGCTGCACGAACACCGTGACCGTGCTGATCCCGGGCGTGAACCTGACCATCACCGCCGACGGCGCGACGACAACACCGGGTTCGGTGGTCCGTTACACCGTCACGGTCGTCAACACCGGCCAGACCGCCTACAGCGGACTCGACGTCACGCTCGACATCGCGGGCGCGCTCGACGACGCGTCGTACAACTACGACGCGGTGATCACCCGCGGCAACCTGGTGACCCATCCCGACGCCACCGTCTCCTGGGTCCTGGACCTCGCCCCCGGCGCGACCGCGACGGGCACTCTGTCCGTCACCGTCGGCAACCCGCCCGGCGGTGACAAGATCCTGCACACCGACGTCGTCTCCGACTCCGCGGGCAGCACCTGCCCGACCGGCGCGGTCATCGCCGCGTGCCGCACCGCCGTCACCGTGCTCCAGCCGGGCCTGCTCATCACCAAGACGGCCGGCGCTTCGACGGCCACCCCGGGCGATGTGGTGGCGTACACCGTTTCCGTGGTCAACACCGGCGAGACCACGTACGCCCCGGCTTCGTTCTCCGACGACCTCGGCACCGTGCTCACCGACGCCGTCTACGCCGGGGGAGCGACCGCGTCCACGGGCACGGTTTCCTTCGACACCGGCGTCTTGTCCTGGTCGGGCCCGCTGGCGCCCGGCGCCTCCGCGACGATCGGCTACTCGATCACGGTGCGCGACCCCGATCCCGGCGACAAGCGGATGTACAACACCGTCGTCTCGCCGGTCCAGGGCAACAACTGCCCGGCGGGCGGCACGGACCCCCGCTGCACCGCGGTGGTCGACGTACTGGTGCCCGGGCTGACCATCGTGAAGACCGCGAACGTCCCCACCACCGTCCCCGGCGCGGTCGTCGGCTACACCATCACCGTCACCAATTCCGGCGCCACGGACCAAAACGGCGTCACCTTCGGCGACTCCCTGGCCGGAGTGCTCGACGACGCGACCTACTCGGCCGACGCGGCCGCCAGCACGGGCACGGTCGGTTTCGCGGGTTCGACCCTCACCTGGACCGGGAACCTAGCCGTCGGCGCGACCGCCACGATCACCTACTCGGTCACCGTGCACTCCGCCGACATCGGCGACGACCTCTTGACCGGCGCCGTGACATCGAACGCGCGCGGTACCGACTGCGCGCCCGGGAGCACGGATCCGCGGTGCGCGGTCACCGTGCCGGTCGCGCGGCTGATCCTGACCCAGTCCGCCGACGAAACCACGGTCACCCCGGGCTCGGTCACGCACGTCACCGCGACCTACCGCAACACCGGCCAGGTGGCCTACACCGCGATCTCCGTGGTCAGCCCGCGCGCCGACACCCAGGACGACACCGTCCCGGCCGGGGACCAGGCCACGACCTCGGGGACCCTGGTGCGCACGGCGTCCGCGCTGACCTGGACCGGGGACATCCCGATCGGCGGCGTGGTCACGGTGACCAGGACACTGACAGTGAAGAACCCGGATACCGGCAACAAGGTCATCACCGCCGTCCTCAGCACGACCGCCGCGGGCAGCAACTGCGCCGCGGGCAGCTCCGACAGCCGCTGTGTCTTCCTGGTCACCGTGCTGGTGCCCGAGCTGACCATCGTGAAGACCGCGAGCACCACGACGGTCGTCCCCGGCGGCTCGGTCGGGTACACGATCACGATCCACAACACCGGGCAGGCCCCGTACACCGCGGCGTCGTTGTCCGATTCGATGACGGGTGTCCTCGATGACGCCGGTTACAACGCCGACGCGACCGCGAGCATCGGCACGGTGTCGTTCGCCTCGCCGATCCTTTCCTGGACCGGTGATCTCGCCGTCGGGGCGACGTCGACCATCACCTACTCCGTCACCGCGCGCGTCCCGGCGACCGGTGACAAGGCGATGATCAACCCCGTCTCCTCGGACACACCCGGCAGCACCTGCTCGCCCGCCAGCGGCAACACCGCGTGCCGGAGCTCGGTGGTCGTCCTGACCCCGTCGCTCTCCATCACCAAGACCGCCGACCACGCCTCCGCGACCTTGGGCACCACGGTCACCTACCAGGTGAAGGTGACCGACACGGGGCAGACGCCGTACCCGGCGGCGGCCTTCACCGACTCGCTGGCCGGCGCGCTGGACGACGCGGCATACAACCCCGCGAGTCTCACCGCGACCAGCGGCTCCGCCGGCTATGCGAGCGGCGTGGTGAGCTGGACCGGCTCGCTGGCCCCGGGCGGCTCGGCCACCATCACCTACACCGTGACGATCGCCAACCCCGACGTCGGCGACCACTCGATGGTCAACACGGTCGAGACCGCGAACCCCGGCGGGAACTGCCTTTCCGGCAGTACGGACACGCGGTGCACGGCGACCGTCCTCATCACCGACTCGGTCAGCCTGACCTTCACCAAGACGGCCGACGTCCTCGCCACCGTGGCCGGCGCGACGGTGCACTACACCGTCACCGTGGTCAACTCCGACGCCGCGCCGATCGGCTCGGCCGACTTCACCGACCCGCTCGCCGGGATCCTCGACGACGCCACCTACAACGGCGACGCGGCCGTCGACAGCGGAACCGTGGTCTACACCGCGCCGAACCTCGACTGGAGCGGCGCGGTGCCCGCCGGCGGGACGATCACGCTGACCTACTCGGTGACGGTGCACGCCACCGCCACCGGCGACCAGCTGCTCACCGGTACGGTCAGCTCGACCTCCGTGGCCGAGAGCGACAACTGTGTGTCCGGCAGCACCGATCCGCGG
>Ga0247768_1000922_pt1 | contig 10450 bp, 5 predicted proteins | sample UWRJL016104C6_FD_179944 | JGI IMG/M metagenome (GOLD analysis project Ga0247768, IMG submission 179944) | Plant litter microbial communities from Arlington Agricultural Research Station in Wisconsin, United States - UWRJ-L016-104C-6 | ecosystem: Environmental > Terrestrial > Plant litter >... | reverse complement strand
GCCCGCAGTGCCGCTTGGCAGCTAGAGGCCCTTGACCCTCTTTGGCCTCGCCTTCCTAGCTCTAATCTTACTCACAGGACTACTCAGCTTCCCGGCCGAGCAGCTCGCCTCCCATCTTAGGGTGGACTTATTCAAACAGCAAGAGCTATATTCATATTCCGTACTTAAAGTATCCAATATATAATTCATAAACATGAATCTAAAAGGAAATAGGAAAGTGCAACTTTAGCCAATCAGTACACCAATTCTGACATGGTCCCATTTCCGTAAACTTCGGTCGATGTCGGGCGCTAAGATTCCCACTGCTAATTTGCCAACTCATCAGTCAACGCTTGCTCCTTCACAATGAACTCCGTGGCGGGGATATTCTTCATAAGTCTTTAATCATCGATCTTAGCGGCCTGAAGGCTGCCTGTTTCGGGTAGCCGAATGCCCTATAGCCACTCGAAAAGTAGTCTTTGTCCCATTTCTTCTTGATCCGCCGGAACTCCTAATAGTTCATACCATAATATGATATGCATAGACTTCCGGGTTAAGTGAGGCGTCAGGGACGTTAATAAATGTGGCCCCTCGCACCATGCCGTAGGGGGCTAGCTTGGGCTTCATTTGGCTCCAGCTATTTCTCATCCCACTGAACCATAATATAAGCGTGGTAAACGCAGCCACGCCAGCGGAAAGCAGTCTCTTCCCGTTTCGGTATGTTCGTAGCTCCGCCAGAGTTAATAAAGGTAACCTGGAGAGTGCCATTTTCACGCGTGAACTGCGTTCGGAAGTCTTTCATCTCCTGGTAACTTATTTGAGCGATTTCGGCGTACTTTTCGGGTCGTTATTCTTCAATACGAAAGAGGTTCAGATCTAGTAAGCCCGGTTTGTAGGGAAGGACTTCTTGGTTTTCTCGATCCGCTGCGCCGCGAAGGTCTCGTAAAGAAAGCGGGACAATTTCTCCTGCAAGGATCGTTATTTGAGTTTTGTATTTAAGGTATCTTTATATCAAATAATTTAAGCCCATCCTAACTCCGATATTCCTTGCATGTACCATCCAAACATACTTCATTTCACATATCATATCTCATGAATACTCCTCCCTAACCCATACAAAAGAAACATCGAAAACCCCTTCGCACTCGTCCGCCCCGCGCCTTGGGAACCATAGTGTTGCTTGTTCCTGGGAAGTGATTGGGCTGGCCGTAGCCATAAGGACTGGCGTGATATGCATTCTGATGAACCCCGCGCCCATTTGCTCCTGTACTTGCTGCTGGCACGTCTGGCTCTCGTATAGGTTGCGCTCCATGAGAAGAGGAGTTCTGATGGGTATAAGCTGCTGCGGTCGAACTTATCGATCGGACATGGAGAATGGTTGGCGCAGGGGATCTGTATTCGGGAGACATCGTGCGCTGAGAGTAATTATCGCCATAGTATTCATGGATCGGTTGTGAAGATACGGCATTCTGATGTCCTTGAGAACTGAAATCGGCATAGGGGTCAGGTGCTGACTGGGGGATAACCGTCGTGGATACACTCGCTGTGCCTCTATGCGATGGACGTGAGTCTGCTTGAACATTGCTCCGAACTGGTTCTTGAGAAAATTTGTGGTTTTCGCGGGTCTCGGAAATGGGTGTCGAATTTTGACGTCTCTCGTGTAGGTCCGTGGCGACCGTTCTGATGGTCGTACCTGCGTTGCTAATTGTATCATCAGAAAAGCGCTGGTAACCTTGAAATGGGGAAACAGCAGTCGAAGTTTGGCGGCTTTGGCCTTGATCCGTGGCTCCCGTTTTGATTGTACTATTCGCGCTAAAACGTGAGTGTGGCTCAACAGTGTCATAGGAGAAGCCGTGGTTTTCGGGAGGTTGAGAAGTTGAAAGGTTTTCCTGACGAACCTGACCTAGATCCGTGGCGCCCGTTCTGACTGTAGTATCCGCGTTGCCGACAGCCGAGTATTCTCCAGCAGTATCATGAGGATCGTGATAAATATCAGTTGGGTAGGAGTTCGGGGAAGACTGAGGAATTTGCGTGGCCCGAGCATTATTCGGTTCCGGGTATGATGTAGTATCCGAGTTGCGGAGACCAGAATCAGATCTACCGCTTCCTTGAAATGGATCATGAGAAAAGCCGTGGTTTGCAAGGGGCTGAGAAATGGGAGATATAGTTGGTCGTGTCTGGCTTGAATTCGTCGCTTCCAATTTGGGGGATATCTCTGGAAATTTGGGAGGTTTCGGGGGACCTTGTTGTGTGACTACTTGCGATGGTTTCGTCTCTGAGGTCTTACGGTATAATGGGGACTCATTCTGCAAGTGCATCGACAGTGGGGACTGAGAGTAAGATCGAGCTGATTTCTCAGAGAAAGGCGATGCTGCATTCTCAGAATATGGCGACGATGACGCTGTTAAGGGAATTTGAGGTAACGGTGATGCAAAGGAGGCATTCAGTTCGTGTGTCTCTGGCGGGGCAGGAGTTACAGGTTTTAGAATGATTAAGGACTTCGTATTTCCAGTTGGTTGCGGACCTGCGAATCGCACAAATGGTTCCTCTGAATCATTCGCTCGGATGATACGGCTTCCCTCGATAGCCGATGCTGGGATTCTATGGAGACACAAGTAGTCGTGCTTGAATGTGTTTCTTTGAAGGCCTCTGCCAATTGTGTTTAGGTCAATGCCGAGTTCATCTACAAGGTCCACAACTCGGAAGAGGTAGTTGTCGAGTTCGCTGGTCCGGATGGTGAAGATTTTACAATCGTGCTGATGACGATTACACCATTTTCTAGCCCAGTTTTTGGCATGCCGCTCATCTTCGAAAGTCGAGATGTAGGGGCTTGGCTCAAAATCGCCCCACCATTTCCAGTTAAGATGTTTGCTGACCGACCTTTTGAAATTGTATTTATCGTGGTGGAGTGTTTGCGGATCGCTCGCTTCAAAACCATCATTGACATCATACTTTACCTTTGTCCCGAAATCAGGATCAATATTCTGAACACGGAAGAGTACTCTTGGAATTGCTTTACCACTTTTCTGCAAATTATATATATCCATTGGTGGCTGTGTGAGAGACAGCAGTTACTGGTTGTATAAGGTTTCGGCAAAAGATAGTTGAATCGTTTATTGGCAAAATGCTTTCGAGGAAGTGGCTTTGACCGGATCAATAGACGAATGCACGATCTGAGAAACGAAGAAGTATGATGAAATGCTGATCGAAGTTCTACCAGTGTCTCGTAGCTCCGTCGCACTGTTTAAGACTTCCATCCAGAGTGCTCAGCCTCGCGACACGACAGACTCGTATAGTTCGGCGCTGCGCCACCAACCTCCGAAGCGCGTCCCCTTTTACGGGGCGCTCCCGTTTCCGCAGGCTGCATATGCAGGAACGCCGTGAATGGCGATGGGAAGCGAGAACACCATCGAGTGTTCACTCAGAGAACGCCAAGATCGTATGCGGATGTTAATTGAAACCGATCGACAAGCACCCCCTTTCCCTTAAATTTAATGGTCAATAGAGTACTTTGTGAACAACCCCGCACATACCAATGGTCCCCAGCCTCGTGAGTGGTACTGCATTGGTCCATAAGAATGATCACCTTGGCAGCCTTAGGTATCCACAATGCTGAGTAAATCGCTTTGGCCAACGGACAACTTACGCGCCCCCCATGAGGAGTGGACAAGTCCGTATTCAGAGACAATTTGTACGACGAGTGACTTCTAGAGTAATTTTTGCGGACTAGGCGGGGAGGAGAAGAATCGGAGAATTATTCCAAGGTTGGCTTGACCTGCGCATTAGATTTGCACATTTGATATTTCAATTATACGACAGAACTAACTATTACGCATGTTAGCGGGGAGCTGCCCGACAAGCAAAGACAAAAGTAGGCTAGGTACCTAGGTAGTTGTACGAGGAGCACGTGATGGGCTGCTCCCATCGGGGTGCTTGCTGATATATTTATGTAAGGTCAGCAAGGTCTAAATATTACGAAGAACAGGTCCTATAGGCCATGTTTCTACTAACCAAACATGATGCAGAACACCCAAGTCAGGCTTTGAAATGCGCACGTGAGGACGCGATGCCGTGTCCGGAGGTCTGACTCGGGTTCTTGGCATTGACGTCTTGACCGGACACGCTCGGGCACATCTGCGATTACGCGACCAGAGTTAGGCAACCAGATCATGTAGCATCGGAACTCGTTTGTAAATCTCTTACTTACATCTCACTGTCAATCGCCAAGTTTTCATGTCTTGGGACATCATCTGACGTGCCGGCGGGAATACCTACCGGTAGCTCACTTATTGATTTCCATGAGAAAATGCAACATCTGCATCAGTCATGATGCTGTCCTACCCGGACTTTCTTGTCATCTGCTGTGGGGCCCTAGGTTCAAAGCATTTTCGAGGGCTATCCACATTGTAAACTTGGAGCTATACGTAACAGTGACCATGCAAGCCCAGTACTTAGAAGCCGCCTCGTTCCTTACTCCTAGGACGTGGAAGGGTGGCATATCTCAGCAGTAACTCCGTCAGGATTTCTTGCCAGCTGCTGAACAATAATTCAAATGAGCAGCACAATTTTGCCGATCGACCGAAGATATACTTTAGGCCAGAGTTACAGGCACCGTGTGGCTGGAAAACCCTTGCATTGCACAACTCATATGTACAGTACCTAGGTAGGTCCTTATGACTGGTAAGCTCATGACTCAAGACTGACGTTGCATCAAATTTATACGTGATAGAAAGCACTCATGAACTCGCTTTCGAAATGAGGTGATATTGACTGCTGAATACCAAGTCGTGCAGTAGGTTTCAGGCTTGTCAATTATGGCAATTGCCATACGGTCCTCGAACTCTCCTTTCCAGATATCTGCTTGACTGCCGTCGTGCCCTTGAGTCTATAGTAGATAATGCCAGTCTTGTGTTTCTTTCCCCAAGTATCGCCGCCATGTTTGTATTGGTCCAGTCGATGATACCATTAGTATCAGCAGCAGTGGAAATGTAGTTGTACACCTCCTTGTTCTTAACAATTCCAAGACCCCAGACGACACCGAGGATATCCACTTTCGATGAGCTGCCGAGGGTGCCACTCTCTGCAACCGAGGAATCCTCCTTCACCATGTTGGATCCGCCAATGGATTTGTACGCCGGATTCTTCGGCAACACGTATTTAAAGTTCTCCTTCTCAGCGTATTCGTAGGCCAGGAAGATTCTGTATTCCTTGTTCGTCCTGTACATCATGTTGTACACCTTCTCAACAGAGGGCCAAGGGTCGCCAAACTCACGAATAAGGCCTGGAACCGCGATCTGGTTGTCATTGATTTGGTAAACGATGCGTGCAACAGTGGTCCGACAATCTCAAAGTCGGAAGCGGGGCCAAAGATTGAAGGAACTTGATCAGAGGGTTTCTCTCGATCCAAGAGCGCCCCGTGCTCTTGGTAGAACTTTGCTGCTCGATAGACCTTGATGAATTTTCAGCATGTTCAACGTCCAATAGAGCCACTTGCAGGAAGCTCACCTCATCCTAGGTGACAGCGATGGTTTTGAAGGTTATTGCCGCTGCCCTCCTGCCAATTGCATATTGATGATTAACCTGACCACCAACAGTACCAACGTTGTTGAGGATATCGTTCATGGAAGACGTGAACGTGCTGAACACACCTTCATTTTTATTCAGTCACCTCGTTCACAAGACCAAATGCCGGAATTTTCTTACCAGAGATTTTGCCTAATGCATTGATAGCGGCATCAATGGTACTTTGAATATTTTTGACCAGATCTGTCAATGACGTGACTTTACCTATTCAAACATTAACGTAAGATCTCGGGATCTCCCGCATCAATGGCTAGACTCACTTCTCAATTTCAACGCCGCGGCTGCTTGGCTTTCGATATTGCTGAAAAGGCCCGAGACTCGGTTGTCGAGGGCTTTGAGCCTTTCCAACATGTTATTGTCGCTGACGTATGCTGTGTAGCCGAGTACACTGTGGTAAATCATTCCGCCTGTAGACTGGTCAGCCTCGCCCCGTTTCAGGGAGATTCGAGTTACTTTGTGGGAAACCGCGGGAGCGGTTCAAGTCAACTTGTTCCTGGAAAAGCTTCTTAAGGTCGGCAATAGCCTTTTCCATCTCCACCCTCGTGCCCTCTTTCAACCTGTACCAATCCGGGAGTTGGGGAAGCGCCACTCCAGCGACTTTCTTGAAATCCTGGGCGTCCGTTTTGGTGATATTCTGGAACTGTAGCGTCGTTAGCGTGTGCAGGCCATCAAGTCGAACCGGGTACACTGACCGTTGTGAAAGCCTTCGATAGCATGTTAGCATCAGCCCCCGCTTTGTTAGCGCCTGTTTTGAGAACATCGCACGCGCTAAAGATGGCTGCCAAGGCATCCATGACCTTCGGGTCATTCAAATTCAGGGTTGGCGTACTGATCAGGATAGGCAGCTCCTTATTGGTCGCATCGGAGCAGTTCTTGACTGAGAGACGAAAGTTGACCAGCCCACCACCTGTGATATAGTTAGCACTGGACCATAGACCATGATACAAGCATCCTTACAAAATGTTCGCATATCCACAACTGCAGTGTTCTGGAAAGTCTCGCAATGCTTGTAGATTCCGTCATCACCACTCAGGACCGCCCTGAGCTTTTCGAAGGTGCCGTCAGTTCCAAGGTACTTGGTGAAGGCCGCGTTAGGAAACTCGGCTTCAAAGGCAGTCTCGTTCTTTGGAAGCTTCTCAGCAGCTCTTAGATAAAGCTGTAGATCTATGAAATATATGTTGTTGAACGCGAACCTGGTATTGGCGGACTGAGCATCTTTAGCAGCAGCGGCAGAAGGTGCCGCCTCGACTAGGACATTGTTGAATATGAGAGACCTTGACAGAAGGTCCTCGGGATTGGGAACAATAACGTCAGCGGTAGCCATCTTTAATGTTGCGAGTTGGATAAGATTAATGGTGAAGATATTATGGATTGGAACTCAAAGTCCAAGTCTCTGCGGCCACGGCTTTATATAATCACGCAAAGCATTCAAACATAGCAAGCCAGGGCTGCAGCACTCCTGAGAGAAAGCATCGTCCTCGTGAGGCAACAACGGGCGTCTACATTGCAGCGAACGTCCAAGGGCCCTTTCTCGCTGTACTGTCATTTTCGGCGTGTTCGAGACCAGATTGTTCTCAAGGTGGAGTGTGGGTGGCATGAAGCATCTTCTTTACTCTGTCGCTTGCATGCATCTATCGGGTGCAAATGTGTTCGGAACGCTTGGCATATAGAATAAGCGAGTTTCTTCTCCCTACCTATTTTGTTAGGCAAATAGTAAATCGACGATATAGTACTAAAATTAGCACTAGCGACGCCGTCGACTTAGAATCGCCCTAGGAGCCTAGGTAAGTAAAAATAAAGCCAAAGTTTATTAGGGAAGCTAACTATATAGACGATTTTTAAAGTTTTTAATACCGCGTCGCGTAAAGAGTTTATCTACTAGCCCCTTTCTTCCTTTAATACTTACGTTAATAAACTACCTCTTCTACTATCGTCGTAGACTCCCTTCTTTTAAGCTTTAAGTTATATATTAATTCCTAAAGCTTAGCTAAGATCCTTAGGCTATTACTATTAGTAAGGATATTAGCGTATCTACTATATATAGAATAATAGCGAATATTAAGGACTATAGGATACTTACTATTACTCCTTATTTTTAGAAGATAATAGGCAGTTGTAGGAAAATTAGGGAAAAAGACGCTTAGGCTCTTTTTAATAAACTAACTTAATATAGTTAAATATTTTAGGATAAGATTATTTACTAGCTTTATATAAAACGAAAAATTTTAGTTTACTACTCTATAATCTCTTAGTTCTTAAAGTTAAAAAGTTAGAGCCGGTAAACTTTTCGTCTATTCTTATTAAATTAAAAAAAAGAGCTTTAGGAGCTATATAAAAACTATATCTATTTTTCGACGCTCTCTTCTAGTTCCTAATTTTATATAGTTTAAATTTAATAGGTTATATAAAATTTAGGGTTACGTATTAGGTAATTTACTAATTTTAACTTTAGGAGCGCTTCTCTAACTTCTTATTACTATAGTAGCTATTACTACTTTTTTAGCGTTATAGCGTTTAAATAAGGTTATACCGGCGCGTAGTAGCTTAGTTAAAACTTTATATAAAATAGTAGGTAGGCTAACCTACGGACGACCGCCGTCCTATATAAAGTTTTTTAGATTCTAATCCATGGATTTTATACTAATCTATAAATAACTCTGGTCTTGTCAACACTTAATCAAGGGAGGAGGGGTCTTATCAACCTGCTAATAGTTATTCGATCAATAAAACCTACTTCAAAATAGTTATGCAGGCCGACATCTTTGATTGTAGTGATGATACTGTATTCTCATTCTGTGACTCTTTCACGCGAGATTCACCACTTTAACCTAGTTACGCTGACTCAGCACCTGACTGGACATCTGGAAGACCGAGCGCAAATAGGCGATCCTGCGTAGGCATAACACTTCTTCAATTCTACAACCTACTGGGAGAGTTTGTTTCTCTTTCTGAAGATGGATTGGACTTACCGCTTAATTAAGCCCCCTTAGTGGTCAATGGACGAAGCTCTCTGGATGGTCCCGTATAGGGAACCACCCCCGGGCCAAGCATCAGACTTCGGCGAGGTTTCAGATATTGCCGTTGGCTTTCAGGTGGGGATCGCGACCACGATGTGTTTTATGAGCCTATTCATTGCACTGCGAATATGGCCGAAATTCGGCGGACGAGACAAGTGGTATCTTGATGACTGTGAGTCATATTAACCGAAAAACTAAATCAGTACAGGTTGACCTGTTAAAGACTGTGCAATATTTACCATGACGGTCACAATTGTACATGGGATTTTTGTGTTGTTGGGTTGCCCAGAATTTACGAAGCATGACTGGAATCTGCCTATGGGCTTCATGGTGTCGGGTTGGGCGGCAAAGGTAAACCCAAAAATTCACATTCGATTATTTTCCCTTGTATACTTGGACATTGATGACTAATATCCCCTTTTCATAGATCAACTTTTTCAGCACCTTTATGTCACCTCTATGCCTGTTTTTTCGGCAAAATTTGTATGATCCTCCTCTATTATCGTATCTTCCAGCGCGTGGCCAGCGTTCGATACGAAGCTTATATCGCAGCCATTATGTCCCTTCCTCTTCTAGCGATCGCCATTCTCTTCGCCGTAGTTCGGTCACCACCAATTGGACAGCCATGGACAATTCGCAAGCCCGTATTCTTGATTGTAAAAGCTCCTCATTATCATCTGGCCACAGCGGTGACGAATATAACTGTGGATCTTATTACGCAACACATACCAATCCCAGTTTTATTCAAGATGAACCTCAGCACAAGGAAAAAGGCAGGACTCATTGCAATATTTCTTACCGAGTCAATGTAAGTGCAGTTTACCTAGGACAATATACAGTATGTCCTGCGTGCTGACAAAGGCAACCCAGAGCGGTAGTAGCTGACAGCGTTGTCCTGGCCATTTATATTAAAATGGTGGGTGGATTGCCCTACATGAGTTTTTCCCGACTGGCTGTCACCAAAGACCTTTGCTGGTAATGCTTTCAATGAGATTGAACTACATTGTTCTCAAAGCTAACATCGTTCTCCAGCTTTATCTCAGCTTCTATCTCAGTAATCTGTAGCTCTTTGTTCGGCGCCATCAAGTTTTACCGAGTCTACATCGTACCATCAAGAGTGTTTACCTTGATTCGTGGCCGGCTCTCCACATCCAAACAATCCACGGAGCAGGCACCATGGACCGGCAAACCTAGAGTTAAAACACAGCCGCGGGGAAGAAGAATTAAAGGACCGTACTCTATTCCCACAACCCACGATTTCCAAACCGAGTCTAGTTGCCCTGACTACATAGAGTTAGGCGAAACAATAGGGGGTTCGAAGAGACCAATGCGAGAGTTCGAAATCGCACATGTGGAGGAGATTGTGGAACTTGGGTTCATCCGAAAAGAAGTCACTTGGGATCTTTATTCGGAGAGACTCAGTATCTCCTCTAACAGTCTGGAGGTGGGTTCCATGGGAAGTCCTTAAAGCAGAGAACTTACGGGATGTCTTGAAAGCCCAGAAGATTCCCCACGCTGTCAGTTCTCACCGGACTCTATACTGTTGGTGGAAATCCAAACGAAGGAGCAGTGGGTACACCAATATTTTTGGCACCGGTACGAGCGATAGAATTAGCACATACGCGGATATTTCCTAAATCTGAGCTAGCTTTGAGATGTGTGACAAGTGAGCACGTTGATACCCAATGGGATGAAGGCGCAGCGGGCGAATACGCCCTGCAGCAGTGTTAAGATCGACCACGACTTCGTCGTGACTCATTCACAGTTGTCATATCGGCCTACTCTATCTTGAAAGCTCTTCCCTATTGATAAACTTACATTTGGGACACCGGACCGGAACCTGGGAAACTACAGGTGAAACCAAGCAAGGT
>Ga0247768_1000921_pt1 | contig 10451 bp, 3 predicted proteins | sample UWRJL016104C6_FD_179944 | JGI IMG/M metagenome (GOLD analysis project Ga0247768, IMG submission 179944) | Plant litter microbial communities from Arlington Agricultural Research Station in Wisconsin, United States - UWRJ-L016-104C-6 | ecosystem: Environmental > Terrestrial > Plant litter >... | reverse complement strand
GTCGATCTGCGCGGGGGCGTCGATGTTGCCGTTGCACGGCGGCCCCCAGAGCCCGGTGCTCGCGGACCGCGCGGCCGATTGCGCCGTCTGCAACGCGGTGCTCGCGGCGCTGTCGGCGATGGCGTAACCGGCTTGCAAGGCGATCGCCGAGTAGTCGCCGCCGTCGGGCAAGGTCAGCGAGGCGACCGTGTTCCCGGCCTGGTCCAGCGTGGCCTGCCCGAGCTTGACCTGCTTGCCCACCAGCGTCGTGGTGGCCCAGGTCAGCGTCTCGGCCCCGAAACAGCCGCTCCCGCTCGCCGCGGCGGTGCGGATGCCCAGCACGTGGACTGTCTTCTCGACGCCGCCACTGGTCACCTTGACGGTGTCACCGCTGACCACACCCGTGACGGTGTAGGCGTCGGCGGGCGGCGCCGTGGTCGTGACCGAGGTCGTCGGCGGCGGTGTGGCGGACGACCTCGTCAAGGGCGCGGCGACGGGCGCGGGTGTGGTCCCGCTGGGTGACTTACCGAAAACGGCGCCCACTACGAACAGAACCGCGAACACGCTGAGCGTGATGATCAGCCACTTCGGCAACTGCCTTTTCCGGGCACGCCGGTCGGGTATCGTGTTCATGGGAGCGCTTCCTCGAAAGCTCGGTGCGCCTCGGTGGGCGCTCTGTTCACCACTCGCTCGGGAATCGCGAAATGTTACCATTCACATCCTTGTCACCCCGATGGCCGAACGACAATCACGGAATGGCCACGAAATTGGCCGGTAGTCCTCAATGGTGTCACGTTTTCCGAACCTGAGCGACGCTCCGACCATGCCCGAACTGTTCGACACGCTGAGCCTGTCCCGCGAAGGCCGGGTGTCCGCCGGAACGCTCGAGTTCACCGCCGTCGCCTGCAAGACAACTGCGTTGTACCCAGGGCACATCATCGAACTGGCGGCGGTACGGGTGAAGGCGGACGGGACGGTGCTGCGGGAGCTGTCCACACTGGTCAATCCGGACATCGGTGTCGATCCTGGACCCACCCACGTCCATCAGATAACCCGCGAGTCGCTGGACGGCGCGCCGCCTTTTGACGAGATACTCGGACGTTTCGTGGAAATGTGCCGGGACAGCGTGGTCGTGGCCCACAATCTCCCATTCGAACAACGTTTCCTGACCGCCGAACTCGAACGTTTCGCGATTCGAATGCCCACACTTCCCGCGGTCTGCACCTTGGCCTCGGTGAAACAGGCGCTGAAACTGCCGAACTACCGCATGGCGACCGTCGCCGGCGCCTTCGGAATCGCCGATTTCCCGGCCCACCTCGCCCTCGCCGACGCCCGGGTCAGCGCCCAGATCGCCTCGGCGCTGGTCACCGCGCACGGCTTCGGCCTCAGCGCCCAGCCGCGGTTCCACAAGCTGCCGCGCCTCCGTTCCAGCGTCCGTCCGGTGCCGCGCCCCGACACCCGCCCCATCCGCAACACCGGCTGGATGGCCGGCCTCGCCGACCGCATGCCGAGCCGGAGCGTCGGCGCCCTCGAAGACGCCTACCTCGAAATGCTCAGCGAGGCCCTCGCCGACCGCCACATCTCCGAACACGAGTCGCACGCCCTCGCCATGCTCGCCGCGAACGCCGGCATGTCCAAGGACGAGGTCCGCCGAGTCCACAAAGGATTCGTGGCCGCCCTCCGCGCCGTCGCCGAAGCCGACGGCATCGTCACCGTCGACGAAGAAAGCGACGTCCGCCGCGTCGCCCACGCCCTCGGTGTCCCCGAAGTCGTCCACGACCTCCACGCCACCAACGCCCCCACCCGCCCCGCCAACGCGCGTGTCCTGGTCCTCGGCGCCTCCGCCGAAGCCGACCGCCTCCGCGCCCACGTCCTAGCCTCCGGCACTCAGCTCGCCAAGAAACTGACGGCCTCGGTGACCCACCTCGTCGCCGACCACACCGTCCCTCGCAACGAACCCCGCCTGACCCGCGCCCACGAACTCGACATCCCCACCCTCGACCTCCCCGCGGCCCGCGTCGCCTTCGGCTTCGACCCACCAGCGCAGGCCCCAAGCCCCTCGACCGCTCCGGCAACTCCTGCCCGTGACAAGCGATTCTGGGCGAGCCGGGTGCTGATGGGCCTCGGCCTGCTCTTTATGTTCAGCTCCATCGTGAGCCTCTTCAACGGCTCAGGCTTCGCCGCGGGCTTGGTCGCGGGCCTCCTGGGCGTCGGCGCCCTGATCGGCGGCTGGTACCTCTCCGAAGACCCCGAGACACGGGCACTCGAACCCGGCCAACGTATCCAGGCACCGCGTTAGCGCGGTCGCGGATTCAGCCCGTGATGACGCGCAGTTTTGAGACCAAGCCGAGATAATAGTGGATTTCGCCGACCGTCGGTGTCAGTTCGTACGAGTGGTGGTGACAAGCCTCGGATAGGCCCGCCCAAGCCGTCTCGGCCATGGCCGCCGTTTCGCCGTCGTAGCGGTCACGGATGAAGATGAGTCTGGAGCGCATCGCCACCGGGTAGTCCAAGCACTCGCCTTTCGCCAGGCAAAGTTCGGAGACCACTTCCTCGAACGCCTGCCTCGCAAGGAGCGAGCTCAGTCGGACAGCCTGGCCCCGTGGCGCCGAAATCGACCCGCCCAGCAGATCGGCGGCGTCCTCGAGCATGGGACCGATCAACGTGGTCATCACCGCGTTCCCAGCAGGTCAGCGACGGTTCTGCGCAGGTCGTTGACCGCGCCGCGTGGATCGGTGGCGACGCCGAGGTGCACGCCGCCGATACAGTTGCCCAAGGTGGCTTTGCGGTAGATCCGTGCGTGCCGCCAGGAGCTGAGATCCTTTTCGGAGTCGCCATACAGCGCGAGTGCGAGTTTCTTCGATAGGGATTTTGCGCCGCTCCACGCCTCCTCAGTCGAGATCCGGTCGTGGCCGTCGTTGTACCGGGCACTCTGGAAGACTTCCAGTGCCGCGGCCTCCAACGCCAACCTGCCCAGCCCCGGCAGGGTCTTCAGTTTCACCTCCGGCCGGACCTTCGGATCATTCGCGAAGGCGCGGGCGTCCTCGATGTACCGGTTGGTGGGCGTCCGCGAGTCGGCGATCCGCACCTCCGACTTGACTCCTCTGGTGACCTCGGCTACCCGCGCTGACGGATCAAATCGGCGAACCGCTTCTGCAAGCCGGTCGTCGTGTGAAAACACCACGACCTGGCGTTCCTTCGCGATCTCACGGAGCACTTGGGCGAACCCGTCCACCTTGGCCGGGTCCATCGCCTGGACAGGGTCGTCGAGCACCACGAACCGCAGTGGACTGGCCTTCATCGTCGCGCGTGGCAGGAAAAGCGCGAGCGCCAGCGCGTGCAGTTCCCCGCGGCTCATGACACTCAGCGCACGGGTTTCCTGCCCGTCGACGTCGGCTACGAGTTGAACGCTCCGGACGTCGCCGCTCCGTTGCATCGTGATCGCGCCGAGCCCCACATTGCTCTCCTGGCGAAGCCGGGCCCAGATGTCCCTGGCGCCATCGGCGAGTGGCTCCACCTGGTGATTACGCAAGGCAGCGACATTCTTCTTGAACCAGTCCGACGCCAATTTGGCAGCCTTCGTGACCCCGCTTTGCGCTTGCACGGCCTGCTTCAACTCTACCCAGGTGGCGAGCTGCTGGGCGACGGGCGCCCAAGTGTCCTCGCGCTCGTCCAGCGCGGCGGTTGCTTCGGCGCGCAATTCCGCCGCCGCCGAGGCCAACTCTGAGTAGGTGCTCAGGATGTGCTCGGCCAGGTCCGAATCGCCGGCGGGCGTGGCGGCCCAGCGTTCCCGTGCGACTTGGGCCCGTTGCAGCGAGTCGAGGCCGACGCTCTCAGGCGCGGTGAAACCGACCGTCGAACGGACCAGTTCAAGCGCATTTCCGCGTCGTTGGCGAAGGGCACTGTGAGCATCGCGCAGGCGCTTGAGGTCGGCGTTGTCTCGCGCGAGTTCTTCGTCGACGCGGGTGTGCCAGGCCTGGTCAAGAGCACCGTCTCCACAGACTGGACAAGCCATGTCTCCGTGCTGGGTATGCAGGTCGACTGCCTGGGCGAGCAAAGTGGTCCTGCTCTCTGCAAGCGCGAGCGAGCGATCACTTTGATCTGCGACCAGTCCAACAGCGGAACGTAGCTCGCGAACCGTCTCCTCGACCAGCTCACGGTTCGGCACGGAACCGAGGGCCAGAGTCCGCAGACTGGTCAGCTCTCCACTGGGCTGTGGGCTGGTGCCGGTGGCGAGCTTGACGAGGACGCCCAAATCGGGCCGCATTTTCTTGACCTGCGCCACCGCCGCAGTCGCGCGCTCGTCGTCGATGCTCTCCAAAGCCTCCATCAGCTGAGCCTTGGTGGCCTTGGCTTGGGTCTCGGGCTTCTGGAGCTCTTTCAAAATCACGGCGAGTCTCTTCTGTGCTTCTTGGAGCGGCTCCATACCCAGCAGCTTCTCCACCGAGTCGAAAAGCTCCTTCGGCTGGCCTTCGAGCAAGCCGCTGAGCTCATCGTAGGAGAGAATGGGCCGGTAGCGCTCCAATGCCGAGGTCCAGCCGAGGTTCGCCAGGCCGGGCTCCCGCTTCATCCCGGCACGCTGCATCCAGGAGATCCGGTCGCCGAGCTCGCCGTCTTTTGTCCAGTCGAGCCCGATGGTCGTGGTTCCTTCGCCTTCTTCAGCGAGCCCGATCCGGATCTCGCAGGGCACTGGCTCGTGGATGTTCCGCCAGGCGCCCAGCCAGACGGCGGCCTTGTTCAGCCATCGGTAACTGTCGCCGGTCAGCGCGAGTTCGAGCGCCTCGGCGAAACTCGACTTACCGGACCCATTGCGTCCGGCGACGATCGTGAGGCCCGGGCCGGGCTGAAGGTTGAGCTTCGCGCGTGGTCCGATACCTCGGAACCCCGCCACTTCGATCGACGTGAGGAACGCGCCGACAGGCTCAGGCTCGATCGGCCTGTTCACCGGCGGCGTGACCGCGGTGCCTGTCTTCGTGCCGAGTGCTTCCGCGAGCGACTCCGAACTTTCCAACGCGCCGAGAATGGCTAATTTCGCCAAGTCCGATAGCTCCGCATCGTTTTCCGCCAAGTTGGAGACGACCTCTGTGAGCGGTTGGTCGGTCATGGGACTTCTCCTTGATAATGCTCTGCTTCTCGCGACCGGTCAGGTCGCGGCTTGTGTGGTGAACTCGGCAAGCCCGACTTGGAGGTCGGCCGGGACGTAGAGGTGCTGGCCGACCGCGGAATCCCGCCATATAGCGCGAGCCGAGCGCGCCCCAGACGAGTTCGCACGTGACGCCGCCTGCTTCCCTCGCTGCCCCATGGAGCTGCCCGAGCCGAGGCTTGTTCCCGATTGAATGTGCCGGATACAAGGTCGCTCAATACCTTCGGGACCTCGTTCCGGCTCGGCTCCGGCGCCCTCACAGGACGTCGGGCAGGCGGCCCTCTGTGACGCCGAAGGCGACTGCCTGTTCCAGGATGGATTCGACACTGCCGCCCTTGCGGTGATAGCCGAGCAGTTCCATCGCCGACCGCTTTAATCTTTCGACTCCGCCGTTGCCGCCGGTTTCGAGAGCTTGCCGCATGGCGTTCACGATCTCTTCGGGTGCGATCTCGTCGAACTTGCGCTCCGAGCTGTGCTGGGTGACGCGGAAACCGCGCCAGTCCCTCGGATCGAGGTGAGCGGGCCAGATGAATGCACCCAGGGAACTCCATCGGCGGACAACGCCTTGCGGAAGGTAGCTGAGTGCCAAAGACTTACGCTGCTCGCTCATCCGGCCTAGGGCAAAGCGACTGTGCGTCAGGCGAGCCAGGCGGGCCTCCTCGATCGGTCCTTCGAACTTGATGATCTCTTCGAAGGACTGTCGCACCAAGTCCTGAACTCGCCGGTTACGCGCCAGGTTGTCGATGTCTTCCCGGGTTCCGATGATCGTCGGTATGTATGGCACGAACGTGACACCGAACTCGGCGGGCGTCGTGCGGGAAATCGCGGGTGCGGCCAGAGACCGTAGCGCGGTTGTGGCTGGTTGATCCGGTTCCGGCTGCGGAGCATCGGGGATCTCCGCCACCACCGCTTTGACCAGCGCTGGCAGGTCTTCGACGACCTCGGGCGGGATCGCGGCTATCGCCGCTTCGATCCGATCCAGGATCGCCTCACGATCGCGCAACCAGCTCGGCAGCCAGATCCGCACCATGCCTGGCCAGTGCATCAACTTGCCGAGAAGCTCCGGAGCGGCTTCGCGGTCGGCCACTGTGGGTCGCGCACCCCATTCAGGGCCGTCGAGCAGTACGGCTATCTGCCACTTGTCCGAGCCAGTGGTCCGGACCACCAAGTCGACAGTGAAGTGTGAAAGGCCGAAGTCGACTTCGGCTTCGTAGCCGCGGTCGCGAATGGCTTTCGCCACCTCTCCGACGAACCTGTCGGATTGCGCTGAAACCGGATTGCTGGAGGGTGTTCCGCCGGTGCCGGCCAGTTCGAGGTACGAACGGAGATGGCGAGTTCCCAGCGCGTTTGTCCGGGCGAGATCGATGTCCTTGGGGTCAAAAGAGCTGAACAGGACGACTTGCTGGCGTGCGCGGGTGATGGCGACGTTGAGCCGCCGTTCGCCACCGGTGTTCGACAGCGGGCCGAAGTTAAGCGGCAGGACGCCGGTTTCGGGGTTCTTCGAAAATGCCAACGAGAAGAGGATGACGTCACGCTCGTCGCCTTGGACGTTCTCCAGGTTCTTGACGAACAGTTCTTGGCCGTTCGGCCGGGTCAGCGCGGCTTGTATGCGTTCGTCGGCGCTCTCTTCCGCCAGGTTCAGCAGAAGGTCGCGCTGCTGGATGTTGAAGGTGATGATCCCGATCGACCGGTTCGAAGTACGCGGGTCGGCGAGGATCCTTGAGATCTCCGCCATGATCGCCTGAGCTTCGATGACATTCGTCCGGGTCGCCCGCGCGCCGCGGTCGAACTCGCCGTCGACTCGGCGCCATGTGATGCCCGAGGTCGGATCGCCGCCGGGTGATGGCAGGCTTGCCAGTTTGCCGTCGTAGTAGTGCGAGTTCGAGAACGAGATCAGGGACTCGTCCGTGCTGCGGTAGTGCCATGACAACCATTCCCGTGGCAGTCCGGACTCCACGCACTCGGTGAGAATGCTGTCCAGGTCCTCCGGCACAGCGACGTCTTCATCGTCCTCGGTATGACTGGCTTCCATCGTGCTCGACGGCGGCATCTGCTTGGAGTCGCCGACCACGACCACCGAGTGGGCGCGGCCCATCGCGCCGACGGCTTGCGCGACTCGGATCTGCGACGCCTCGTCAAAGACGACGATGTCGAACATCAGTGAACCGGGTTTGAGGAAGTTCGCGACCGACGCCGGGCTCATCAAGAAACAAGGTGTGAGCGCTGCGACCGTCTCGGGGTACTCCTCCAGCGCTTCGCGGAAGGACAACCTGTCCCGCCTGCTGCTGAGCCGCCTGATCAGCTCACCTGCCCGGCCCTTGGCTTTGGTATCCGACTGAGGCCGTCGCTCGACGAGACCGGTCGCGAGATGCGCCGGGATCAGCCGACGAAGCTCGTCGCTCAGGCGCAGGTAGTCGCTGACATGGTGATCGTGCGCGCCGCCGTCGAAGAACGCCAGGTCTTCGACATGGAGTCGCTCGTCAAGGGCAGCCTTGGCCACACCGCGGAGGAAAGCGAGTTCGATTTCGTCAGACGGGATCCCGCCGCCCAGTATTTGGCTTTGGTAGCGGGTCAGCTGGGCTTTCGCGACGGCGTCGGTGTGGATGAGTAGCGCTCCCCAGCGCTGCGGTGCCAGAAGTCCGTGATTGTGGAGGTCGTTCTCCCAGGTGGCACCATCCTGATCCCAGGCCGCCGGCCACGAACGTTCACCGTGCCAGTGAGTGAACTCTGCTGGTCGAGTGCCGAGTAGTTCCATCCACTGACTCCATGCCGTGGTGAACTGTACGAGGTCGGCAGTCGGCAATGCCCGGCCGAGCTGGGCGTATACCTGCCAGAGGGCGGTGTCGCGCACGTTCAGATCGCGGGAAATCAACGCCGCTTGATGGAAGGAATCCAGTACCTCGATCGCCGCCGGGTGAGTGGACAGCCACTCTGCGGGCAGGCCCAAGCCAGGCACGGATCGTAGGTGTGAGGCGATCTCGGAGGCCTCTTGGCGGACCGCCACCGCTGTCGCGAAAGTCTGGAGCACGGTCGTTTCGTCGAGCGGGATCATGGCTTGGGGGCGTAGCTTCTCGGCCAGCTCGGTGCGCCGTTTCTTCTTGCCGAGTAGACCCTTATCCGCCGAGGTAGCCAATTCGGTGAAGGTATCGAACTCGGGGTGCACGAACATGTTGTGTTGGAAAGTTTTGAGGGCTTGTTGGTGGCGTTGCCGGAAGTCGAGGAGCGCTGACCGTGCCGCGGCGAACGAGTTATCCCAGCCTGCGGCGCGGGTTGCCATCGTGTGTGGGCCGTCAGGTAGCCGACCCTCACTGGCGAGCTTCGCGCATTCGAATGAGCCTCTGAGGTCGGTCGGCATGCGCATCGAGCTGATTCGGCCGCGGAGTGGTTCGGGAAACCGGTGAAACGCTTGTCGGGCCTTTTCCAGTTGATGCGCGGCTTGGCCGACCTGGACCACGTCGAGGCCATTGACATCACGTCGGCCGCTGATGGACCACGGGTGCAGTGGGCGAAGATTCGCGGAGCGCGCGGCCGCGGGGAGCTCCCGGCAGGCATGCTCCGCAGCTGCTCGTTGATCCGTCGGCAGGGTGAAAAAGCTCGCCGGGATTTCGGCGCGGTGACCTTCGCCGTTGACCAGAACCGCCTGGTAGGCGGACCAGACGGAGAAGCCCGCGTTGTTGCTGGTGTGCAGTTGCGCCGGATAACGCTCGAGCGACGCGACACGTGTGCGGTAGCTGGCTTCGACCGCGGCCCAGCCGTGCGGATCGGACGAAACCCGGTGATCCAGCGCCTCCTGGAGTTGTTGCTTGATACTCCGGGCGGACTGCTTGCGGCCATGCAGGTCGAGGGAGAACTTGTCGAGCCCGAAGCTCGCCAGCCGCCGCTTGACGACATCCAGCGCGGCCTGCTTTTCCGCGACGAACAGGACCTTCTTACCGGAGTCGATGGCGTGGGCGATGAGGTTCGTGATGGTCTGCGACTTACCTGTTCCCGGCGGACCTTCAAGGACGAAAGATGAACCCTTTTCGGCCATGGTGATGGCCCGCATTTGTGAGCCATCCGCGGCGATCGGCAGGTGTAGCTTCGCCTCGTCGATCTCGGCTTCGGCCACGTCAACTGTGTCGGGAAATGGTTTCCCCGGATTCTCGACGAGATGCTTGACCACAGGGTTCACCATGAAGGTTTCCCAGTGGTCGGTGAGGTCACGCCACATCTGGAACGTGGAGAACTGCAGTAGCCGAAGGCTTGCGAAGTCGTCGATCCGATAACTCAACTGGTGGTCGACAAGGCTTTTCTTGATCGCGGTGAAAGAGCGTTCGATGTCGATGCCCGAATCGTCGGTGGGCGGCGACTCGAGTTCGGGGATACGGGCACCATGATTGGTCTTGAGCCACTGGATCAGGCAGTAGTTCGGCGTTGCGATCTCGTCACCGTCGATGAGGATCGTGTACGGCTTGTTCCCGGCTCCGCCCTCTATTCTGACCGGCAAAAGGAAGAGAGGCGCGCGTGCCTCTCCTGAACCACTTGGATGGACCAGTGCACCTAACGTGAGGTACAGGTAGTTGCTGCCAGTTTCCTGTTCTAGGGTGCGGGCGTCGCGCTGAAGACTCCGCATCTTCGCGGTGTAGCCGGCTTTCGTGATGGCTGCGTAGACCCGGTGGTCCTTCTTGAGCTCGTCGGTCAACGCGCCTGCGTCGAGTTCTTGTGCGCTTTGGATCCCCTGGAGATGGTGCATCCCGCTGATCGAGTCCTGAGCCACGACCTTGATCGCCTTACCATCGTGTACTAGGTCGTCAAGGGTTGCCAATGCCCCGAAAGGGACGTGAAGGTCCAGCCCCTTGCCTCGTTTGGGCAGCTTGAGCAGTGGATTTCGGAGGCTCAAGTCCAGTAGGGCCTTGCGCCAGTTGGCGATACGAGCGGGAGCACCGTCCTCTGCCGCCTTGACCTCGAGGTTCAGTTCTTCGTTGAACATTCCGGTATCGACGAGTTCGCTCGGCAACGCCAGTGTCCGAACGGGCGTGGTCACGTCGGCGGTCGCGGGTATCGGCGCGGAATCCATGTCTGCGGACGGCAGCGGCTTGAGGCCTGAACGATGCGCCAGCCGGATATCGACCATTCCACGGAGCCGATCCGGCCCTCGGAAATGGGCTGTTCCGGCCCGCACCGCGTCCGCGAAATCGAATGAATCCGTTCCTGGGCCGACCCCGGTCAGTTCGACGGCGATCGCGCGGCGCGACTCCACGATGTTGATCATTTGATTGGGTTCGAGGGAAACCGTCTCGGGAAGCCTGTCCTCGCGGATGAAGAAACCAGCGAAGGCGTGGCCATCGAT
>Ga0247768_1000920_pt1 | contig 10455 bp, 8 predicted proteins | sample UWRJL016104C6_FD_179944 | JGI IMG/M metagenome (GOLD analysis project Ga0247768, IMG submission 179944) | Plant litter microbial communities from Arlington Agricultural Research Station in Wisconsin, United States - UWRJ-L016-104C-6 | ecosystem: Environmental > Terrestrial > Plant litter >... | reverse complement strand
GGCGGTGGAGTACGGGACCGTGTTCCTCTTCGTGATGAAGGTCGGCAAACGGTTCATGTGGCTCAAGCGGTACGCCGACGAGGACCGGGCGACCACGATCACCGGGTCCGCGCCGGTGCCCGGCGCACTGCGCGCCGGGATCGAACTGCGCGACGTCCACTTCGGGTACGAGGGCACCGACAGCAAGGTGCTGGACGGCGTGACGCTGCGCCTGGCGCCCGGCACGGTCGTGGCGCTCGTCGGCGACAACGGCGCCGGCAAGTCGACCCTGATCAAGCTGCTGTGCGGGTTCTACCGGCCGGACGCGGGCCAGATCCTGGTGGACGGGCAAGACCTGACGCGGTTCGACGTCGAGGAGTGGCGGGGCCGCTGTGCCGGCGCCTTCCAGGACTTCGCGCGGTTGGAGTTCCCGGTCCGCGAAACCGTCGGCGTCGGGGACCTGCCCCGCATCGACGACCGCGAGGCCGTCGGCGCGGCCGTCGCCCGGGCCGGGGCGACCGGTGTCGTCGCCGCCCTGCCGCAACAGCTGGACACCCAGCTGGGCACCCGGTGGGACGGCGGGGTCGAGCTGTCCGGCGGACAGTGGCAGAAGCTGGCGCTGGCTCGCGGCCTGATGCGCGCCGAACCGCTGCTCGCCATCTTCGACGAACCCACCGCGTCCCTCGACGCGCACACCGAGCACGCGCTGTTCGAGGACCTGGCCAAGGCCACACGGGAAGGCCGGGACAGCGGCACGATCACCCTCCTGGTGTCCCACCGGTTCTCCACGGTCGGCATGGCCGACCTGATCGTCGTGCTGGACGACGGGAAGGTGGCCGAGTTCGGCAGCCACCAGGAGTTGATGGCCCTCGACGGCACGTACGCCACGCTCTACGAACTGCAGTCCCGGGGCTACAGATGATCGGCCGGCAGACCGTCCTGAACGGGTGGACCCAGCCCTGGGACCTACGGCTGATCGCGGAGCTACGGGAGAGACGCGGCTGGACCCAGGAACAGCTCGCCGAGCGGTCGGGGCTGTCCGTGCGCACCATCCGCAACCTGGAGCTGGGCAGGATCCAGAACCCGCGGCAGTCCTCGATCGACCTGCTGGCCGACGCGCTCGGCATGCAGGGTGAGCGGCAGGCGCCGGGCACACTGGGCCGGGCCCGCTGGCGCGGTCCGCAACCGCCCAGCTCCCCGGTCGTCGGGAACCGGTCGGATCACGAACTCCTCGCGCACACCGTGCGGACGAACCGGCTGACAACCTTGTTCGGCCCCGGAGGGGTGGGCAAGACCCGGCTCGCGCTGAGCGTCGCGGCGGAGGTCGGCCCCTTCTTCCGGCACGGCGTCGTGGTCGTGGAACTGGGCGACCTCACGCCGGAAGTGCGCACCGGGGGCAGCCAGGCAGCGACTGTCCTGCACCGCGTGCGACAGCAACTCCGCTGGGACCCCGATTCCGGCGCGCCAAGGCCCGCGGACCCGGACACCAGCGCTCTGGTGGTGCTCGACAACGCCGAACACATCCCGGACGGCGTCACCGCGGCCGCCAAGGAGCTGCTCTGCGCGTTCCCGCGCACGCACGTGCTGGTCACGACCCGGCGCAGGCTGACCGAGCGGATGGGCGTCAACCGGGAGATCCACCCGCTGAGCCACGAGCCGGCGGTGGAACTGGTGCTGCGGCACCTCAGCAGCGACGCACCGGCCGCGGCCGACCTGTCCAAGGACGTCAAGCTGGTCACCGAACTGTGCAGGCGGCTGGGTGGCCTGCCGCGCTACCTCGAGTTCGCCGCGGAACGCATGCGTGCCATCCCGATCAGGCACCTGCTGATGCACGGTCCCGGCATGGAGATGCTCTGGTCCAACGACCACGCCCTGTTGCGGCACCAGCGATCGGTGGCCGACAGCATCCGGTGGAACCTGGACCTGCTCACCGACGAGCACCGCGGGCTGCTGACCCCGATCGCGGCCATGCCCACGCGCCGGTTCACGCTGGACCACCTGGTGGCGCTGACCGGCCACCCGGCGTCGACGGCGGCGGCCGACCCGTTCACCCTCCTTTCGGACCTGCTGGAGCTGTCGCTCATTCTCGCCGACCCCGACGACCGGTACCGCTACTACCTGGCGCCGTACGTGGCCAACGTGATCGGCCAGCCGGACAGCCTCACCGCCTGACGGGCCCGGTTCCCGCCCCGCCACGTGACCCGGCCGGGTCCACCTGGCGGGGCGGAAGCACGATCAGGGGACCAGCGCGTCAGGCCAGTCGGCGAGCGTGTCGCCGTGCGCGTGGATCAGCGCCAGCATGGTCCGTTCCAGGCCGAACGCCATGCACGAGCTGTGTGCCACGCCGTCGTCGGCGAAGCGGATGGCGAACCGCTCCCCCAGGTGCTCCTTGTGGCAGTTGGCCGAGGCGATGGCCGTGCCCGGGTCGCCGGCGCGTACCGGCGCGACGAACTCGAACTTGAGGTTCTGCTGGATCTGGCTGGTCTTCATGAACCGGCCGCCAGGGCCGAAAAACGGGTCGCTGGCCGGCTCTACCGAGACCGTCAGGCCGAGTTCGCCGAAGAACTGCTCGCAGCGGGTGATCCACGAGTCCCGCCATAGCAACGCCGCTTCCGCGCCGCACACCGTGACGAACTCGCGCATCCGGAACGAGCGGTAGCGGCCGAGCTCGCTGCTCGCCTCATGGCGGTAGCAGGTGCCCGCCACGTCGAAGAAGACCGGCTCGTCGACGACGCTGTCGGCGAGCACGGGGTACACGCCGTAGCAAACCGCCGGTGCCAGCACGACGTCGGCGGGCCGCCGGGCACTGTCGTCGGGCACGTCGAGCCCGTCGAGCTCGACGCCGGCCTCCAGTGCGTGCACGCTGCCCAGCAGATGGGGGAACGACTCCGCGTACTGGGCACGGTCGATGTCCGCGCGGGGCGCCACCGGTGGATACCAGACCGGGCCCGGTGACGCCGCCGGATCGGCCGCCGTCAGCGCGGCCTGCAGCCGCGCGAGAGCCGTCTCGAACTTCGCGGTGTGGCACAGCAGGCCCGGCACCGCGGTGGGCAGTACCCAGCCACCGGCGACGAGCCGCTCCGTCGCCTCGTCCGGGAGACCACGGCCCGCAGCGGCCGTCCCTCCCTGGTCGCGTATCGCCGTCGTCTCCGTCATCGTTCGGTTCACGTTCCTTCCTCAGAGTCGCCCGCGGATCGCGGATCGCAGTAGGTCGAGGTACTCGCCGGACAGACCGCGCGCCGTGTCCGCGGTGAACAGCGAGGTGTTGTACTTCAGATGGGCCCGCGCGGCGGACTCGTGCCGCAGCACCTGCAGGGTCAGGTCGAACTGACCCTGCTGCTGCGGAAGGTAGAACTCCGAGACGGTCAGCCCGGCGTAGGTGTCCCGTCCGCCCGGCAGGACCAGCGCGGACAACGGGTCACCCGCGCCGCCGCCGGTCATCACGAACATCGTCTCGATCAGCCCGGCCCTGCTCGGGTCCGGCCTGGCCTCGATCAGCCGCGGCATCAGGGGGTGCGGGTACTCCCGGTGCAGTCCTCCTCGCCACGTCTTCTCAGCCGTACGGCGAAGCACGGTGCCGAACGAGTCACCCCGCTCGATCCGCACGCGGTACGGAAGCAGGTTGACGAAGTACCCGATCGCGTTCTGGAAGGACCGGTTCACCCGCATGGTCGCCGGATAGCCGACGAGGAGGTCCGTCTGCCCGCTGAACCTGTGCAGCAGCAACTGGAACACCGAGTGCAGGTAGACGAACAGGGACGAGCGCTCCGCCGCGGCGGCCTGGGCGGCGTCGGCAAGCATGTCCGGCGAAAGCGTGAAGTCGACCTCCGCCCCGGTGAACCGGTATGCCGGGGGACGGGGCCTGTCGGTCGGCAGTTCGCCGCCGTCCGGCAGGCCGGCCAGTTCGGCGCGCCAGTGGTCGCGCGCGGCGGCCGCCCGGGGCGAGGCGAGGAACTTCCGTTGCCTGCGCTCGAACTCGTCGAAGCCTCCCCCGGTGTCCTCGGGGGTGTGGGTGGTGCCCGCCGACAGGGCCGCGTACTCGTCGAGGATCTCCCTGAACACCAGCACCTGGGAGACGTTGTCCGCGACGATGTGATGTGCGGCGATCAGCAGGATGTCCGGGTCGTTCTTCCTGCGCAGCAACGCCACCCGGATCGGTGGCTCGCGGTCGAGCCGGAAGGGCTGTCGCGCGAGCATGGCCGCGAACTCACCTGCCTCACGGTCACCATCGGCCACGTCGTGCAGGCCGAGCACGGGGCCGGCGCCGATCGCCGCGCCGGGGCGCCTGCGGACCTCCTGGCCGGTAAGCTGGAACAGGCAGTTCAACATGCTGTGCCGGGACACCGTCCGCTGGACGGCCGAGGTGAGTACGTCGACGTCGACCGGGAAATGCAGGTTCAGCGCCCCGGAAACGTTGTAAGCGCTGCTTTCCGGGGCAAGCTGTTGCAGGAACCACAACGCCTCCTGCCCGATGGTCAGCCGGTGGCCACCCGCGCGCGCCGCCGCCGGCAGAGTTGTCTGAGAACGCATTCTTTCCCAACTCGCTCGCCCGAATCCGGCTTGTATCGCCAGAAACTCAAATTACGACACGGGCTTCGTGGTGGGTCCAGGAAAGCGGAGCGGCAATATCCCGCTTGCCGCTTGCCGATCGTATTGCCTGTACTCGCGATGCGCCCGGACTTACCGTTCGGAGTGTTGAACTGCCCTGACACTCATCGGCTTGAGGAAGACATCGGTGATATACGAACACGCTTACGAGATCGTCGTCGACGATGTCTTCCTCCATCTCGACGGGGCGAGCCCGGGTCGCGACGTGTACCTGAAACTGGAGGGCCTCAACCCCGCCGGGTCGATCAAGTCGAAGTCCGCGGCGAGCATGGTGGAGGACGCGGAACGACGGGGAGTCCTCCGGCCTGGTGCGACGGTCATCGAGTCGTCCTCCGGCGGCCTCGGTATCGCGCTCGCCATGATGCTGGCAGACAAGGGTTACCGATTCGTCTGCGTCACCGATCCGAACATCTCGCCGCTGAGCCGGGACATCATGGCGGCCTTGGGCGCCGAGGTCGTCGAGGTGAACTGGCGGGACGCCGCGGGCGGCTACCTCGGCAGCCGGATCGCCTACATCGAGCAGCGCGTCAGCGAGGACCCGGCGCTGGTTTGGCTGAACCAATACGCCAACCCGGCGAACTGGCGTGTGCACGCCGAGCGCACCGCGCGGGCGATCACCGCCGAACTATCCAAAGTGGACTACCTCTTCGTCGGGATCGGAACGTCCGGAACGCTGACCGGGTGCGTCAACCACTTCCGCGAGGTGTCCCCGGACACCAAGATCATCGCGGTCGACACGCTCGGGTCGGTCAGCTTCGGAGCTCCGCCGGGCCCCAGGTACATCCCGGGTGTCGGCGCCAGCAGGCGGCCGGAGATCTTCCGCCCGGAGCTGGTGGACGAGATGATGGTGGTGCCGGAACCCGACGCGGTCCGGACCTGCCGGTGGCTCGCCAGGCGGTACGGGCTGTTCGCGGGCGGTTCGACCGGCACGGTGGTGTCGGCGATCCTGCGCCGCGCACGGGATCTGCCGGATGACTCCTGCGTAGTCGGCATCTCCCCCGACTTCGGCGACCGGTACGCCAGGACTATCTACGACGACGCCTGGGTGACCGAGATCTTCGGCCCGGAATGCCTCGCCGAATCGCTCAAGGTCGCCGGCGGTCCCGAGCTGACCGTCATGGGGAGCTGAGCCCGATGTTCACCTTCCAGGTCATGGGCGGCAAGGACATCCGGGCGGTCATCGAGAAGTCGCGAGCCGAGATCGTCGAGCGCGTACGGGACACCTACCTCGCACACCACCGCGGGGAGACGATCAACCCGAACAGCTACTTCCTGCGCTTCCCGGAGAAACCGAACGCGCGGATCATCGCCCTGCCCGCCCTGCTGCGCGGCGAACCGGGCACTGCGGGCATCAAGTGGATCGGCAGTTTCCCGGACAACGTGCGCAAGAACATCCCGCGCGCGTCGGCCGTCCTGCTGCTCAACGACTTCGAGACCGGATACCCGTTCGCCTGCCTCGAGGCGGCGCAGATCAGCGCGGCGCGGACCGCGGCCTCGGCCGTGCTCGCCGCACAGGAACTGCACGGTTCCCGCTCCGCCGGCAAGGTCGCGGTGGTCGGTGGGGGCGTCATCGCCCGGACCATCCTGGAGTTCCTGCACTCGCTCGGCTGGACCGTCGACCGGTTCGCCGTGTTCGACACGGTACCCGCCTACGCCGGGAATCTGGCGCACTACGCGGACTCGCTCGGCTACCGGGGCGAAGTGGCCGGCACGCTGACCGACGCGGTCACCGATGCCGAGCTGGTGATCCTGGCCACCACCGCCGATAAACCGTACATTGTGGACAAGGCCACGTTCGGGCCGGGACAGACCGTGCTGAACGTGTCCCTGCGCGACATCGGACCCGACATCATCGCCGCGTCGCACAACGTCCTGGACGACGTCGACCACTGCCTGAACGCGGGCACCGCACCCGACCTCGCGGTGCGGAAGTTCGGGCACCGGGGCTTCATCGACGGGACGCTCGCGGAACTCCTGCTCGGCGAAATGACCCTCGGCGACGGCAAACCCCGTGTCTTCTCTCCCTTCGGCCTCGGTGTGCTGGACATCGCCGTGGGCCTGACAGTTCTCACCATCGGCACCGAGACCGGCCACGCCAACGAGGTGCCGGACTTCTTCGCCGACGTCGAGCGGTGGTAGTAGGCCCCAAACCCGATCGGAGGTTGGTCGCATGACCGGCACCAGACATCTCATCTCCCTCGACGACCTGTCCGACACTGCCCTGTCGGACATCGTCGAGCGCGGTGCCGAGACGGCGCGGCGAGCGGCGAGCGGGTCAGGCGTCCAGAATCCCTCGCTGGCGGGCAGGGTTGTCGGCGTCTACTTCCGGAAGACCTCGACGCGCACCCGGACGGCGTTTTCCTCCGGCGCTCTCAAACTCGGCGCCGGAGTCATCGCGTACGGGCCGGGCGACCTGCAGATCGAGACCGGGGAGAGCACCGAGGACACCGGCCGGGTGCTGTCGAAGATGCTCGACGTGCTGGTGGCCCGCACCGCGGGCGACCCGGCCGAGCTGCGGGCCTGGGCGGAGCAGTCACGGATGGCGGTGATCAACGCGATGAGCGCCGACGAGCATCCCACCCAGGCGCTGGCCGACCTGACCACCCTCACCCTGCAGTTCGGCTCCGTCGGCGGGTTGCGCCTGCTGTATGTGGGCGAGGGCAACAACACGGCTGTGGCGCTGGCCCTCGGGCTCGCCCGGTTCCGGGACGTCCGGCTGGATCTGCGCACGCCCGCCGGATACGGCGTGCCCCCGGCCGTCCTCGAGCACGCGGGCGCCACCGCGGCGGGCGGCACCGTCATCCGCGAACGGCACGACCTCGACGACCTGCCGCAGAACGTCGACGTAGTGTACACGACCCGCTGGCAGACCACCGGCACCAGCAAGCCGGACCCACACTGGCGGAAGGCGTTCGCCCCCTACCAGGTGACCACCGAGCTCATGGACACCAGCCCGAAGGCGGTGTTCATGCACGACCTGCCCGCCCACCGGGGCGAGGAGGTCACCGCCGAGGTGCTCGACGGGCAGGCGAGCATCGCCTTCGGCCAGGCCGAGAACAAGTTGCACAGCGCCATGGCGGTTCTCGAGTGGTGCACCGGCGTTTACTGACCGGCTCGCCGCGATGGAGGAGAAATGACCACTGAGTTCACGATCCAGGATGTCGGCATCACGCGGCTGGCGGAGCGGTACTCCACTCCCCTGTTCGTCTACGACGGCGACGAGCTCGGCGATCGGATCACCGGGCTGCGACGGCTGCTGCACCCGTCGTTGGAAGTCTTCTTCTCGCTGAAATCCAACCCGAACGTGTCGGTCTGCGCGCTGCTGCACGACCACGGCGCGCGGGCGGAGGTCTCGTCGATGGCGGAGCTGCTCACCGCCCGGTGGGCGGGCATCGCGCCGGAGAACATCATCTTCCTCGGCCCCGGCAAGAGCCGGGAAGAGATCGACGCCTGCCTCGACGAAGGGATCGCGGCGATCGTCTGCGAGTCGTTGGGCGAACTGGCGCTGATCGACCAGCTCGCCTCCGCCCGCGATCTGGTCGCCCCGGTCGCGTTGCGGGTCAATCCGGCCTTCGCGGTCAAGGGATCCCGATTGACCATGGGCGGCAAGCCGCGCCAGTTCGGCATCGACGAGCAACAGCTGCTCAACGACCCCGATCTCGCGGGCCGATACCCGAACGTGCGGCTGATGGGCGTGCAGGTCTACCTGGGCACCCGGATCCTCGACGAGGACCCGATCGTGGAGAACACCCGGCGGATCTTCGCGCTCGCCGAGCAGTTGGCCTACTGGCTCGGGTTCCGCCTCGAGCTCGTCGACATCGGGGGCGGGCTCGGGGTCGCCTACTTCGACGGAGAACGCGACCTGGACATCGGCCTGCTCGCCGAGCGGCTGAACCCGGTGATCGCCGAGTTCGCCGACCGGCACCCCGGCACCCGGCTCGCCTTGGAGGCGGGCCGCTACCTCACCGCGTGGTCCGGTACCTACGTCGTGCGTGTCCGGTACGTCAAGACCTCGATGGACCGCAACTTCGCCGTCACCGACGGTGGCACCAACCACCACATGGCCGCGGTCGGAGTCGGGTCGGCCTTCAAGCGCAACTTCCCGATGCGCGTGCTCAACCGGATGGACGAGCCGGCCACCGAGAGCTGGAACGTCACCGGGCCGCTCTGCACGCCGAACGACGTGCTGGGCACCAACGTCGCGCTGCCCCCGGTCCGGCCCGGCGACCTCGTCGGCGTCCTGCGCTCCGGCGCCTACGGCCCGACCGCGTCCCCGGTGCTGTTCCTCAGCCACGGTTACCCCGCGGAGGTCCTCGTCCACGGCGGGCAGCCCTACCTGGTCAGCGAACGAGACCAGCCCGCCGACCTGCTCCGCAGACAGCATCTGCACGTCGCCGGTCTCCCGGCGGCGCAAGCGAACTCCTGACACCGACGGGAAACCGATGTACCGCACAGTGCGCCGGGCAGCACGGGAGAACGGCCTCGCGCACGCCCTGACCGAGCTGTGTGGCGAGGCACTTCCCGGTGTGCTGCCCTGCGGCCCTGGTGGGCACGCCGTCGTGCCCGCCGCGGTCGCCGCCGAGGCCGACCGGATCTGGCAGGACGGCCGCGTGTACGACCGGGCCACCGGCGAGGAAGAAGTCCTGCGGCGAGGCGGCCCCCTGGTCACGTTGCGCCACCGCCCCGGCGGCCGCGCCGAATCCGTCGATCACGGCGGCTGGGCGCTCGGCCTGGTCTGGCTGCGGCTCGGCCTGTCCGAGAGCCTCCTCGACGCCTGCGTGCACTACCTCGGCAGCCGCGCATGCGGCGAGTCCACCGTGCTGCGCCAGCAGCTGGTCAAGGGCGCGGTGGCCGACGTGGTGATGGAGCAACTCGAGGTGTACGCGGCGTTGACCGGCGTGGGTGCGCCGGGCCCGGCGCACCTGCACCAGCAGCTCACCGTCGCCGACCGCGCACTGCTCCGGCTGCTCGGCGCGGCCGGCTACCTCGCGGGCGGAGACGGGGAGACCGCCTACCTGTCCGAGGTCCTCGCGGAGGCGTACATCCCGATGGAGGTGGCACCGTGACCGTGCTCGACGACGGGCTGGTGTCCCTGCGCGGGCAGGTGGGCGAGTGGGCCCGAGACTTCCGCGGGCTCGCGCTCGAGCTCGACGCCGATCCGGACGCGGTGCACCGCCATCTCGACCTGCCGGCGGTCAGGTACCTGTCCACGCTCATCGTCCCGCCCGAGTGGGGTGGGGAACCCGTGGTCGTCGGCGGGCGCCGGTTCCACGGCATGTCCACACTGGAACGCGCCGTCGTGACGGAGGAGCTGGCGTGCGCCGACGCCGGGATGCTGCTGGCCTCGCCGGGACCGTCGATGAGCGGCGTACTCGTCGACCTGCTCGCCGACGACGAACAGAAGAAGTGGTTCTACGGCCGGGTACTCGACGGTCCACAGTGGACGTTTTTCGCCCTGACCGAGCCCGGCCGAGGGTCGGATGCCACCGCGCTCCACACCCGGCTGTCACCGGACGGGGTCCTCGACGGCGCCAAGCGGTACGTCGGCAACGCGACCAGGGCGACCGCCGGGGTGGTGTTCGCGCGCACCGGCCCCGGCCCACTCGGGATCACCGCGGTGCTGGTCGACACCAGCGAGCCCGGATACTCGGCCACTCCGCTGGACATGCTCGGCCTGCGGGGTGCGCGGATCAGCGAGATGACCCTGTCCGGCATCCCGATCCCGCCGGACCGGGTGCTCGGACGGCACCTCTCGCCCGCCAGGCGCGGCACCTGGGCGTTCGTGCAGACCTTCAACCGGCTCCGCCCCGGCGTGGCCGCGATAGCCCTCGGAATCGCCCGTGCCGCCTGCGAATACGTGACCGCCAA
>Ga0247768_1000916_pt1 | contig 10488 bp, 10 predicted proteins | sample UWRJL016104C6_FD_179944 | JGI IMG/M metagenome (GOLD analysis project Ga0247768, IMG submission 179944) | Plant litter microbial communities from Arlington Agricultural Research Station in Wisconsin, United States - UWRJ-L016-104C-6 | ecosystem: Environmental > Terrestrial > Plant litter >... | reverse complement strand
CGCTCACCATCCGCCCCAGCCGGGCATGGCGTGGTTTCACCGCGGGCCAGTACGTGCGCGTTTCCGTGGACATCAACGGGGTTCGCCGCACCCGGTGCTACTCCCCGGTCTGCTCGCAGCACGGGCGCGACGGGCAGCTCGAACTCACCGTGAAGGCCGACCCGAAGGGCCTGGTTTCGCGCTACCTGCACGAAAACGCCGAGCGCGGCATGGTGCTCGGGCTGTCCCAGCCCGAAGGCGGCTTCACGATGCCGGAAAGCCGCCCCGGCAAGGTGTTGCTGATCAGCGGCGGCAGCGGGATCACGCCGGTGCTGTCGATGCTGCGCACGCTCGCCGACGAGCGTCATCCCGGGGAGATCGTGTTCCTGCACTACGCCAACACCGCGGAGGACGTGCTGTACCGCGAAGAACTCGCGGAACTGGCCGCGCGCCACCCCGGCGTCAAGGTCGTGCTCGCCTACACCCACGCGGAAACCGGCGCCGACCTGCACGGCTTCTTCTCCGCCGAGCACCTCGCGCGAGCCGCGCCGTGGTACCGCGACGCGGAGACCTACCTCTGCGGGCCGAAGCCGCTGATGGACTCGGTCCGGGAGCTGTTCGGCGACGGTGATTTGGGTGAACATCTGCACACCGAAGAGTTCACGCCACCGGCGCTCAAGTTCGACGCGGCCGACGCGACCGGGCAGATCCGGTTCGCGCACAGCGGCAAGGAGTTCGCGAACTCCGGGAAACCGTTACTGGAACAGGCCGAGGACGCCGGGCTCAGCCCGGAGCACGGCTGCCGGATGGGCATCTGCTTCTCGTGCACGAAGGTCAAGACCTCCGGCTGTGTGCGGAACGCGAAGTCCGGCGAGCTTTCCGAAGAAGAGAACGTGGAAATCCAGCTCTGCATCTCCGTCCCGGTCGGGGACGTCGAGATCAACGCCTAGGAGACAGCGATGACCGGCTTACAGGACCGCCTCACCCCCCAGCAGATCGACGAATTCGGCCGTGAGCTCGACGAACTGCGCCAGCGGATCGTCGCAGACCTCGGCAAGGCCGACGTCGACTACATCCACAACGTCATCAAGACCCAGCGCGGGCTGGAGATCGCCGGCCGTGGGCTGCTTTTCGCGGGCTTCTTCCCGCCCGCCTGGATCGCCGGTGTCACCGCGCTGTCGGTGTCGAAGATCCTCGACAACATGGAGATCGGCCACAACGTCATGCACGGTCAATACGACTGGACGCGTGACCCGGCGCTGAGTTCGCAGAAGTTCGAGTGGGACACCGTCGCGCCCGCCGAAAACTGGCGGCATTCGCACAACTACATCCACCACACCTTCACCAACATCCTCGACAAGGACCGCGACATCGGTTACGGCATCCTGCGGATGGACCCGGCGCAGAAGTGGCACCCGTACTACCTGGGCAACCCGGTGTACGCGACGCTGCTCGCGCTGTTCTTCCAGTGGGGCGTCATGCTGCACGACCTCGAGTTCGACCGCATCGTCCAGGGCGAGCGCAAGTTATCGGACACCAAAGAGGTCGCCGCGAAGATGTTCAAGAAGGCATCGCGCCAGGTCGGCAAGGACTACGTCCTCTTCCCACTGCTCACCGGCCCGTCCGCACCGCTGACGCTGATGGGCAACGCCACCGCGAACCTGGTGCGCAACCTGTGGTCGTTCTCGATCATCTTCTGCGGGCACTTCCCCGCCGACGTCGAGAGCTTCACCGAGGAGGAGACCGAGAACGAGTCGCGGGGCCAGTGGTACCTGCGGCAGATCCTCGGCTCGGCGAACATCACCGGCAGCAAGCTCTTCCACATCATGAGCGGGAACCTCTCGCACCAGATCGAGCACCACCTGTTCCCGGACATCCCGGCGCGGCGCTACCCGGAGATCGCGGGCGAGGTGCGGGCGATCTGCGAGAAGTACGGCCTGCCGTACAACACCGGCTCGCTGGGCCGCCAGCTCGGCTCGGTCGCGAAAAAGATTGTGAAGCTCGCCCTGCCCTGGGTGGGCACACCGCGCGAGCCAGCTACCGTGGAGCGCGACAAGGTACTCCGAGCGGCTTAGGGACGAACATGGTCGGTCAGTTCGAAAGCGGCAAGGACACGGTCCAGGTGATCACCGAATCGGCGGCCACCCACATCGGCAACATCGCGACGATCATCACCGGCGCGGTCCGCGACATCGCGCGCGAGACCGGTGACTGGCTCACCGACGTCATCGAGATGCGCGAAGCCTCGCTCCGGGCCCAGGAAGACGGGCGGAAACCCGTCGTCGAGCCGGTGGCCCCGCTCGCCGAGGAGAAGTAGGGGAAACCGGATGGGCGGGCGCCCGCCGCCACGGCAGGCTTGAGCCGTGAAAGCCGACGCCCGCCTCCGGGACCTGCTCCGGCTCGTCCTGGCCACCCCCTTGCGCCGCCGCTTCCGGGCGGAGCTGGCGTGGGTGCTCGTCGGCGTGCCGTCGCATCTTCTGGTTTTGCTGCCGCTGCTGCTCGCGACGGCCATCGGCATCGGCCTGACCCCGATTTTCCTCGGGTTCCTGCTGCTCGGCGCGACCGTTTTCTGGGCAAGGGCGCTGGGCGGGATGTACCGGGGGCTGGCGCGCAGGCTGCTCGGTGTCCGGATCGTGGCACCGGCCCGGCGCGAGCTGCGGCCCGGCCTGTGGAACTGGGTCCGGGCGCGCGCCGGTGACCCGTCCGGGTGGCGCGTGATGGCCTATGTCCTCGTCGGGCTGCCCTTGGTGCTGGCCGAACTGGTCGTCGCGGGGATGCTGCTGCTGTACGGCCTCTCCTTGCTGACCTACCCGGTCACTTGGTTCATGTTCGACGACCGGGGCGCGCCGGTGTTCGACATCTACAGCCGGAACTGGCTCTTGACGCCCGCGTTCGCCCTGCTGGGCCTGGTCGTCCTGCTGGCCACTCCCTGGATTCTGCACGCGCTGCTGGGCCTCGACAGGCTGCTCGCGGTCGGGCTGCTCGGCCCGTCGACGCTGTCCGAACGTGTTCGCGACCTGGAGCAGAGCCGGGCGACAGCGGTCGAGGACGCGACGGTGAAACTCCGCCGCATCGAGCGCGACCTGCACGACGGCGCCCAGGCGAGGCTGGTCGCCGTGGCGATGAAACTCGGTGCCGCGAAAGAGGAGTTCGAGGCGGAGCGGCTCGACGTCGAACTGCTGCACGGCCTGGTGAACTCCGCGCACGACAACGCCAAGCAGGCGCTCGTCGAGTTACGGGACCTCGCCCGGGGCATCCACCCGCCCGCGCTCGACGCGGGGCTCGGGGTCGCACTGTCCACTTTGGCCTCGACCAGTGCCGGTGACGTGCGGCTGCGGGTGGACCTGCCCCGGCGGCCACCGCCGTCGATCGAGACCATCGTGTACTTCAGCGCGGCGGAGCTGGTGACCAACGCGGCGAAGTACGGCGGCCCGGGGCCGATCGGCGTCGAGGTCACCGTCACCGGACGTGCGCTGCGGCTCGCCGTGTCCGACTCCGGCGAAGGCGGCGCGTCGCTCAGCCCCGGCGGCGGGCTGGCCGGGCTCGCGGACCGCGTGCGGACCGTCGACGGCAGGCTCGAAGTCGACAGCCCGGCCGGTGGGCCTACCGTGATCAGCGTCGAAATACCGCTGCCGACCTAGGGGGCCGCCGTGCGAGTCGTGATCGCCGAGGACTCGACGATCCTGCGCGAGGGACTCGTCGAACTGCTGACAATGCGCGGTCACGAAGTGGTCGCCGCCGCGAAGGACGCCGAACAACTGCGCGCCGCCGTCGCCGCCCACCGGCCCGACGTGTCCATTGTGGACATCCGGATGCCGCCGACCCACACCGACGAGGGCCTGAGGGCCGCCATCACCCTGCGCGCCCAAAGCCCGGGCCTCGCGATCCTCCTTTTCTCCCAGTACGTCGAAACCCGCTACGCCGCCGAACTGCTCGCCGACCGCGCGGGCGGGGTCGGTTACCTGCTCAAGGACCGCGTCGCCGAGGTTTCCGACTTCCTCGACGCGATGCGCCGGGTCGCCGAGGGCGAAACCGTGCTCGACCCCGAAGTCGTACGCCAGCTCTTCGCTTCGACACGCCAGTCCGACGCGCTGGCCGGGCTGACCGGGCGCGAGCGGGAAGTGCTCGGGCTGATGGCCGAAGGCCGCTCGAACACCGCCATCGCGAGCGGCCTCTTCCTGTCCGCGGGATCGGTGGAGAAGTACGTGACCAGTATCTTCGGGAAGCTCGGCCTGCCGCCCTCGGACGGCGACAACCGCCGCGTCCTCGCCGTCCTCCGCTACCTGGATTCCTGACCCCGGAGACGTCACGGCGGGACCGCGCCCATCGAACCGCGGTGGGCGAACCGCGCACCGCCGCGCCAGGAGCATTACCGTGATCCCCATGTACTCCACGGAGATCGAGGTCCACACCGGCCGGGAGGCCGTGGTCCACGACCTGACGAAGCTGGCCGAGTCCTTCCTCGAAGAGGCCGACGCTGACGACGGGCTGCTGCACGTCTGGGTCCCGCACGCGACGGCCGGGCTCGCGATCCTCGAAACGGGCGCGGGCAGCGACGACGACCTGCTGACCGCGCTCGACGAGCTGCTCCCCCGCGACAACCGCTGGCGGCACCGGCACGGCAGCACGGGCCACGGCCGCGATCACGTGCTCCCCGCGCTGGTCCCGCCGTACGCCACCATCCCGGTCATCGGCGGGGTGATGGCGCTCGGCACCTGGCAGTCGATCTGCCTAGTGGACACCAACCTCGACAACCCGGTCCGGCGTGTACGTTTCAGCCTCCTGACGGGCTGAGCGGGCAGGCCAGGCGACGACGATCAGCCCCGCCACCAGCATCACCGCGAGCACCCAGGCCCCGGTGGTCACGTCGGGCGCGTCCGGTGTGCCCTGCAACAGGCTGCGAAGGCCCTCAGCGGAGAACCGGAAGGGCGTCCAGGACCACAACAGCGCGCGATAGGCGGGGTTCAGCAGCTCGGGTACCTGTCCGGCGACAGCGGGCGCGACCAGGTAGAGCGGCCCGAGGATCGACATCCCCGCACCCCCAGCAGCTGGAGCAAGCCCGCCTGGACGGCCGCGAACGCTGTCGCCGCGAGGAACAGGAAGCCCAGGACGTCCCAGTTCAGCGGCAGTGACGCGTCCCAGAGCTTGAAGAACCCGGCGATCACCGCCGTGACCACCACTCCGGCGCCGAGCACCTGACCGATCCGCGCGCCGACAACGGTTTCGACCCCCAATCGGCGCGAACCCAGGGTCAGCACCGCGCCGGAGACGACAACCGTCGCGGACGGTCCGGCACCAAGCTCCAGGACTCCGTAGACCTCCTTGTCCGCCAACGCTTTCCGTCCCTCCGCCAGAGAAGTGACGTGCCACTCCAGCGCGCCACCGCCATGCTGGGCGAGCTGCCCGGCGACCCCGTGAAGCGGTCCGGCGTCCCGGCATAGGGTACCTCCAGATATTCACCGAGCGTTTAATTCTTTCCTCAAGCCAGAACTCCGCCCGGCCAAAAGTCAACACGTGTTGAATATATCCACGAGACGGCCGGGTAACCTCAGGGCCGTGACGACCACGTACGCACCCCGGCTGATCCTTTGGGACATCGACCACACGCTCGTCGACCTGACCGGCGCGGGCGGTGACTGGTACACCACTGCACTGGCGACGGTGACCGGCGCCACCCTGCGTCACGCGCCGATCTTCGGCGGCCGCACCGAGCGCGCGATCACCACCGAGATCCTCGCCAGCCACGGTGTCGAAGTCACCGAGGAGACCATCCAGCGGCTGTGGCGGGAGCTGATCGACACCTCCGAGCGCGCGCTGCCGACGCTGAACCAGGGCGGCCGGGCACTGCCCGGCGCCGCCGAAGCACTGTCCACAATGGCCGGTGTGGACGGCGTCGTCCAGACCGTGGTGACGGGCAACCTGCCGGAGATCTCCCGGCACAAGCTCACCGCGTTCGGCCTGCACACCCATGTGGACTTCGAAATCGGCGGGTACGGCTCGCTCTCCGCGCATCGCCCGGATCTGGTCGCGCACGCCGTGCGGCTGGCGTCGGCCAAGCACGGGACCGTTTTCGCCCCCGACGCGGTGGTGATCATCGGTGACACACCGCTCGACGTCGCCGCCGCGCTCGAGCACGGCGTGGTGGCGGTCGGCGTCGCCACCGGGAAGTTCAGCGCGGCCGAACTGCGGGCGGCGGGCGCGCACAGCGTATTGGCGGATTTGTCCGATACCGCGGCGGTCCACGCCGCAGTGCTCGGCGAACCGCACTAAACTCGCCCGCATGTCATACCCAGGGGGCCAAGGACGGCCGGACCAGCCACAGCAGCCGTACCAGGCGAACACCCAGGGTGAGATGTACCTGCCGTACGAGGGTTATCAGCCGCCGCAGCCGTTCCACGGCGGCCCGCCGCCCGGCCCCGGAAAGAACCGGGCCGGGATCTGGATCGCGATGGGCGCGCTCGGGCTCGTCGTGGCGGGCAGCGCCGCCCTCGCGATCGCCCCGCCCGCGAACAAAGTGGACGGTGTGCCCCAGGCCGCCCCGCTCGCCGCCACCTCCGCGCCGGTCGTGCCTTCGCCCTCCTCGCCGAACCCTTCCGGAAGCACCGCGCCTGCCCCTTCGGCGAACAACAAAGTCGCGTCGACGACACCGGGCTGGCAGGGCATTTTGTCCACAAAGGACAATGTCGCCTACGACCTGCCGCCCGACGGCTGGGACACCAGGCCCGGCTTCATCTCCGGCTACGACTCGGGTTCGGTGAAGGCGACCATCCACGAGTCGTCCACCTACAAAATGGGCGCCTGCCCCGATGTCGACGGCTCCGACCGCGGCAAGGCCGGTTTCATGTCCGCCGGGGACAACGCCGTCGACGTCGCCGCGCGCGGTTCCGTGCGGCTCTGGGCCCAGGCCGCGGGCACCGGTGACGACGGCAAGGTCCCGGACGTGCCGCTGCCGCCGACGACCCAGATCCCGATCGACGGCGGCAAGCTCCAGGCCACCAGCTCGACGGTCACCTTCACCCCGCCCGCCGACGAAGGCTGCCGCGCGCCCAGCGTCCAGGTCACGTCGGCGGCCTTCAAGGTCGGCACCCAGACGGTCTGCTTCCTGCTCGTGCTGGACCAGCAGGTGCCGGACGCGCTTCCGGCGGCGGACGCCCAGAAGATCCTCGCGAGCCTCCGGCCGAATCAACCATGACCGAATCCCGGCCGCCCGACGACGAGGCCGGCCAGGCCCGGTTCGTCGACGCGCTCACCGGGCAGCCACTGCCGCCCCCGCCGTCTCCCGAACCGCAACCGCCCCCGCCCGCCGAGCCACCGGCGCCACCGCACCGGCAAGGCCCGGACAGGACGATGCGACTCGTGCTGGTCTTCGCCGGGGTGATCGTCCTGGTGATCTTCGTGGGCGTGATCACGATGATCGGTAACTTCAACGAACTCGAGCGGTCCCGCAGCTCGACCAGTGCCGCCCTGCCGAACACCGTCCACGCCGAGCCGCCGATAGCCCCGGTGATCGCCGGTTGGCAGCCGGTGGTCTCCGACGACCACCCGTACGCCTTCGACGTACCGGGGAACTGGCACGTCGAAAACCCGGAAACGACCGTCGGCTTCCAGGAGCAGAACGGCAAGCTGCTCCTGCTGCACGGGGTCGGGCGGTTCAAGAACAACTTCTGCCCCGGCCTGGACGTCTCCTCCCGCGCGCAGGCCGGTTTCACCACGATCGACGCCGACGAGGTCACCGATGCCTCGGACGCGGCGAGGGAAACCATGACACGCTGGGCGGAGGCCGCCTACGGCTCGGCCGACGGTTCCGTGCAGCCCCAGGTCGACGTCACCGAGGCGCAGCCCGTCGACGTCTTCTCGGGCACTGTCGAAGCCAGTCAGGTCACCGCGACCGTACGGCCTGCCGAGCCCTCCGCCTGCGGCCCGCCGAGCGTCACGATCACCGCCGTGGCGCTGCCGCTGCGCGTCGACCCCGGCTCGGGGCAATACCACGTGCACGTGATGCTCGCCGACCAGGAGGTCGACGACGCTGTCGCCCCGGAAGTGCAGAACGAGATCATCGGAACCATCCGGCGAGCGGCCTGACGCGTTGGCCTGGACCTCACCTCGGATCAGCCGCGGACGAGCTTGGCCAGGTACTCGACCACGCTGTCGACGGCGATCTCCTCGCGCTCGCCGGAGCGCCGGTCCTTGACCTCGACGACCCCGTTGGCCAGGCCCCGGCCGACCACGAGGATCGTCGGCACCCCGACCAGCTCGGCGTCCTTGAACTTGACACCCGGCGAAGCCTTGCGGTCGTCCAGGAGCACGCTGACCCCGGCCGCGTCGAGCTCGGCGGACAGCTTCTCGGCACCGGCCGAGAGCGTGTCGTCCTTGCCCGCGATGACCACGTGGACGTCGTACGGCGAGACCTCACGCGGCCAGATCAGGCCGATGTCGTCGTGGTTCTGCTCGGCGAGCACCCCGACGAGCCGGGAGACGCCGACACCGTAGGAGCCCATCGTGATGCGGATCGGCTTCGAGTCCGGCCCGAGCGCGTCGAGTTCGAACGCGTCGGCGTACTTGCGGCCGAGCTGGAAGATGTGCCCGATCTCGATGCCACGCGCCGCGACGAGCGTGCCCTGGCCGTCGGGCGACTCGTCGCCCTCGCGGACCTCGGCGGCCTCGATGGTGCCGTCCGGGGTGAAGTCGCGGCCCGCGACGAGGTCGACCACGTGGTGGTCCCGCTCGTCGGCGCCGGTGACCCACGCCGTGCCGGTGACGATCCTGGGGTCGACGAGGTAGCGGATACCGTTGTCCTGCAACGCCTTCGGGCCGATGTAGCCCTTGACCAGGAACGGGTTGGCCTTGAAGTCGGCCTCGTCGAGCAGCTCCGCCTGGGCGGGCTCGAGCGACGCCTCCAGGCGCTTCATGTCGACCTCGCGGTCGCCGGGAAGGCCGATCGCGAGCAACTCCCACTCCTTCGCGCCGGGCTGGCGTGTCTTGAGGAGGACGTTCTTGAGCGTGTCCGCGGCGGTGAAGGTGCGGCCGAGGCCCGCTTCATTGAGGAAGTTGACCAGCGTCTCGATGGTCGGCGTCTTCGGCGTGTGGTGCACCTGGGCGGCGGGCAGGCCTTCGAGGGACCGGGCGGGCGGCGCGGGCGTGGTGACGGCCTCGACGTTGGCGGCGTAGGCCGACTCGGTGCTGCGCACGTAGGTGTCTTCACCGGTCTCCGCGACCGCGAGGAACTCCTCCGAGGCCGAACCGCCCATCGCGCCGGAGGTCGCGGCGACGACGACGTACTCGACACCGAGCCTGTCGAACAGGCTGGTGTACGCCTGGCGGTGCAGTTCGTAGGACCGCTTGAGGCCTTCGTCGTCGAGGTCGAAGGAGTACGAGTCCTTCATGACGAACTCGCGGCCGCGCAGGATTCCCGCGCGGGGCCGGGCTTCGTCGCGGTACTTCGTCTGGATTTGGTACAGGACGACCGGGTAGTCCTTGTACGAGCTGTACTCGCCCTTCACCGTGAGCGCGAACAGCTCTTCGTGAGTCGGGCCGAGCAGGTAGTCCGCGCCCTTGCGGTCCTTGAGGCGGAAGAGGCCGTCGCCGTACTCGGTCCAGCGGCCTGTCTTCTCGTAGGGCTCCTTCGGCAGCAGTGCGGGGAACTGGAGTTCCTGCGCGCCGATGGCGTCCATCTCTTCGCGGACGATGTTCTCGATCTTGCGCAGGACCCGCAAACCCAGCGGCAGCCACGAGTAACCACCCGGGGCGACCCGGCGGACGTAGCCGGCGCGCACCAGCAGCCGATGGCTGGGCACTTCGGCGTCCGCCGGATCCTCGCGCAAGGTGCGAAGGAACAGCGACGACATCCTGGTGATCACTACGGGACTCCTAGCGGCAAAGGCCGGAACAGATGGTCAAAGAAGCGTAGTCAACCCCTCCGCACCGCCCGCAACCGGTTATCCCACCCACCTCCTACAGGGCCAGTACGAACCCGGCCCATCGGGCCTCCACCCGATATCCGCAGCGCTCGTAAACCCCGAGCGCCCCGTTCACGTTCTCGAGATCGACGCTCAAGGCCGAGCGCTGGAAGCCCTTGCCCTTCGCCTCCGCCAGCGCGTGCCCGAGCAGCGCCGAGGCGATCCCCCGGCCCCGCACCTCCGCCCGGGTACCGACATAACTGACATACAGCTCACGCACCCCGGTCGCTTCGGCGTCGGACTCGAAAAACGCGCCCAGTACAAAGGCCACCACCACGTCCTCGTCCGGGGAGAGCAGGAGAAACGACAGGTCGGGCCGGAAGTCCTTGCCGCCGGTCACCAGATGCCGCCAAAGATCCGGATCGAGGTCCGTGCTGCCCCAGTGCTCACCGAAGGTGTCATTGCGCGCCAGCCGGGTGGGTTCGTCGTACTTCTGTTCGAACCCGGCGAGCCGGAGGTCCGTGGGCAACGGCGGCGCCGGTGGGAGTGTGGCGAGGTCGGCCCGCATTTCGACGAACGTCCTCGCGGCGGTGAAACCGCCCTTCTCCAGCAC
>Ga0247768_1000913_pt1 | contig 10501 bp, 8 predicted proteins | sample UWRJL016104C6_FD_179944 | JGI IMG/M metagenome (GOLD analysis project Ga0247768, IMG submission 179944) | Plant litter microbial communities from Arlington Agricultural Research Station in Wisconsin, United States - UWRJ-L016-104C-6 | ecosystem: Environmental > Terrestrial > Plant litter >... | reverse complement strand
AAGGGAGAGTGACGATGTATTGCTTAGAGTAGTTGTCTTTGTCCAGGATTTGGATTGTTGGGGTGGTGGGCTGAGACATGGTGAAGTTGGTACGATATTGGAGCAGATATCACGGACTTTTGAGTGGAATTTGTGATAGAAATTGGGCATGGTGGGAGCGCCCCCTTTTATACTTACTACGCAGCACTCACCTGACTTCCTCTAACATCGCTTAGGATACCCCGGTTACAAGGCGGGATTTCTACGTTCGGGCATTGCTCTTGGTTTACCAAAAGCAGGAACTAGGCTCTGAGTCATAAGAAATTGCACCATTGAGGCACCGTCAATACGGGGTCAGGTAAGCTTAGAAATGGATTCAGGGAATCGACTGGTCTCCCAGATTGGCAGTGGGCGGGAAGGTAGATATGTGCCTACAGATAACGTTATGATGTGGAGTAGTTCTAATTGGCAGGATATAAGACGCACCATATCTCCGAGAACTTGCCAATGGCTCTTCTCAAATTTGTACCAAAGGAGTCCTACAAAAAACTTCAACATTAGTAACCTTGGATTGGTTGACAAATGCAACAGTTGAGGATTCAGTACCTTGACGGTGGACTCCGACAACCCCGCGATCAACCCCACTCTCCGCCCAGGAACCATCGTCATCCTACATTTCCCTCCTATCAAACCCACAAACCATCACTTCTTGTGCAAATAAAGTCCCATGTCTGCCGAGAATCAAAATCAGGCCTCCAGCCTTACCGCACTAGTACAAAACGATACACCGATCGTCCTCGATGGCGCCCTTGCAACCTATCTCGAATCCAAGGGCGCCGACATCAGTTCCGCGCTCTGGTCCGCTGAACTCCTGATATCGAATCCAGATCTCATCTATCAAGCACACTTAGATTACTACCGTGCGGGCGCAAATGTGGTCACCACAGCGAGTTACCAAGCCTCATTCGAGGGCTTACAAAAACATGCAGGCTTAACGGAGAAGGACGCTATTGCGCTGGTCAAGAAGAGCGTGGAATTAGCGTTCCGTGCAAGAGACGATTACTTGAAAGAGTTGGATGAAGAGCAGAAGAAGAAAAGAGAAGGGAGATTATTTGTTGCCGGGAGTGTGGGTCCATATGGTGCATTTCTGGCAGACGGGAGCGAGTACAGAGGAGACTATACCTTGCCAAAAAATCAAATGCAGAATTTCCATCGAGGGAGAATTCGCGCGCTAGTGGAGGCTGGAGTCGATGTATTGGCCATTGAGACTATACCTTCATATCCCGAAACTGAGGCATTGATCGATTTACTGGAAGAAGAGGGCTACAATGTCCCCGTGTGGTTTTCATGGACACTCAAGAGTGAAGACAGCCTCAGTGACGGGTCGCGCCTCATAGACGCTTCAAATTATGTAACATCATGTGGCAGAGTCAATGTTATCGCCATGGGAGTCAACTGTATATCAGAGACACTCGCATTGAAATCTTTGGGATACTTGTCACATACTCCGAGTTTGCCAATTGTTGTGTATCCGAATTCAGGGGAATTGTGGGATGCGGAAAAGAGGTTTTGGCATGGGAAAAAGACTGAGGGTGTAGAACTTAAGCAATTAGTGGTTAATTATTGGAAGAACGGTGGGGGTTTGATTGGAGGTTGTTGCCGGACTACACCGGACGATATCAAGGTCATAGCGGAGGCACTTCAAGCATTCGAGCCGGTCCAGAAGAGATCCTAGGATGTGAGTTGATTTGTTTTATGTATCACTATGATTCAGTAAAAATTATACGCCAAATTTTCGATTCAAGCATATAGCTTCTTTTTTGAAATTTGAAAACACATATAAAGCACGGATATCAAGACTCGGACGCCGAATCGGGCTTTGGTTTTCGCTCGTCATAAAATCGCCTCAAAACATCAATAACCTCTTTCAACTGTATTGTAATAACCTCGACGCCACTGGTAACCTCCTTCATGAACGTTCTATGCACGGTTCGTTTGGAAATCTCTTTCGCATCTCTCGCATTTGCCCATGCCTCCGTCGAGCTGAGCTTCCTGAAAAGACCTATGGCCTTTTTTTGTACATCTTTGTCTGCACGGAGAATCCTGATTTTTTTCTCCGCCAATGTTCTCTCAACAAGGCGTAGGCAGTCCTTGGGTTGCATATTAGGGAAGCGTAGCTCTGTGAAGCGACTACGCAAGCCTTCGTTTGTGCTCATGAGCTCGTCCATGCTTTTTTCATATCCAGCAAGTACGATGACCAGCTTATGAGCGTATTTTTCCTTGGTCATGCAATCCACTAGCTCTCCAACTGCCTCCTGGGTAAGGGAGCTCGTAAATGCGGAAGCTAAGGTTCTTTGACCCAGCCGATAAGCTTCATCGATTAAGAGGACTTTACCTAAGGCGCGTTCTAGCAGGTTCTGCACTTTTGGACCGGTTGATCCTGGCGTAGTTCCGATTAGGTCCGTCACCGAGCAATCCAGAACTTCTCTTGTGGAGAGGAACCCCATGTCATAGTACATACGGCCCAAGGCACGGGCAGTCGTTGTCTTTCCTGTGCCCGGGGCGCCTTTGAAGATGAAGCTAAAGGGGATTTGCTCGCGGGGGTCGAGGTCGCGCTGTCGCATGTTCGCTGCCATCGTCTGATATCCTTCAAACTTCCTGATGATATCATGGAAACCGACAAGGTCTTTAAACAGCGACCTGAAGTTTTGGTCAGTCTTGCGGCCGCGATCGTATTCGGGGTCGAAGTCTTGGGGCTGTAATAAGATTGGGTTTTCTCCTCTGGTGGCACCAGCGTTGGTAATGTCTGGTTCTGGGGTTTTCTCCGCCAGTGAGGACTCGATGCGTTTGCTGTATGCGATTTGGGCTCGGCTGAGAAGGTTGCGGACCGCTCCTCCATTTCCGAAATTTGGGCGATCGCGTTCTCGTTTAAGGACTTCCATGGCGACTTCTTTAGCTTCTGGAGTGACCGAGATCTTATCTTGAGCAATCATAAGATCTAGGAGTTCCTCTAATGCTTTATCGTCATAGTTCTCAAAGACAAATGCATCCTCTAACGGGAATCTTCTCTGGAATCCGGGGTTAGTTTTACGGTAAAACTCTTTCATTCGGTCCGGATATCCCATTAAGATAATGCATCGGTTGTTTCCGGGCTCGTTATCGACATTAGCAACGATTGTATCTACGATGCCCTTTCGGAAGATATCGGAGTCGTCCGTACCATGGTCCGTACCATGATAAAACATATGAGCTTCATCGATGATCAGAACTTTGTCCTTCGTTTCCTCTAGGATTTCCTTAGTCATCTCCTCGGAATGCCCAACATATTGTCCGAGAAAGTCAGTAGGTTTCTTCATTACCACCTCACCACTTTCAATGTACCCTAAATCGGCAATACATTGACCAAACAACGTCGCTACCGTTGTCTTCCCTGTCCCTGGTGGGCCGAGAAAGACATAGTGAAACGATGTCTTCAGAGGCTCAAGACCTTCAATGGCGCGAGAGTAGTTGATTTTACGCCGAGTGACCAACTCCTTCACGGCTTCTTTAACCTTTTCCATGCCTGCCATCTTGACAAGCTTTCCCCAAGCCTCGCTCTCATCGTAGAATTCAGTAGGCTTGGTACCAAAAAAGTCGGATTCCACCAGATTGTAAGAGGCACTGGGAATGCTCACAATCATGTTTTGCTTCTGACATGTCGCCTTTTCGAGACGCTCACCTCTACGACGACGTACTTTCTCAATCTCTGTTTGGACAGTCTTGACATTTTGGAAGTTCTTCCGGCCCTTTATCTGTCGAAGGAACATGCGCAGGAACGGCGCCTCGAATCCTCCTTCGACCTTCAGGGAGCTGTCCGCCAGGTTGCCCACGAGAATGGCAAGCAGCTCGTCTTCATTGTAATCTTTGAGGTCAACCCTCTGAAAGAATCGACCCCGAGCCTTGGACTGGCCCAGAAAGCTCTTGACGTGCTCTCTGCTGCCGACCACAACCATAACCGCCGAATCCCAGGGTTCTCGATATGACATGCTATCTTCAGTGACGATAGCGACTTGGTCACGATCGTGACCACTGTCTACCATTCTGCATTCGTCATCGCTACTATCATCGTACTGACTGCGAAACTAGAAAACTGTCAGTCAAACTACAATTTGTCGGGAAATAGCCGCCGCGCGAAACTGACCCATGAATAGTGTCTTGGTGGTCGTGGACGGGCACGGTTGATCGAGCTCACGACACCTAAGAATCTGAGGTGTTCGGAATAAAGCTCCGCAATCGTCGACTTGCCGGTACCAGGATTTCCTGTAACGATAAGATCGAGATGCAGCTTTCGAACCCACCCCATCTTTTCTGTGGCCTCCTTTACCGGATCTTTCTTTTTCTGGTTTCGAGACGCTCGAGCTTTATTTCTTTCTCTCAGGAACTGGGCGGCTTTGACTCGGTCTTGTACTGACAGGAACAGCTTCTTTACATCATCTAGTCCGATCATGTTCAAGAGTTTTTTAAGAGGTGACTTGGGTTCCTCGTTAAATAAATCTGTGCTCCAGTGTGAGAACGGAAATCGGGGCCGTTGGCGATGTTTCGTAAAAAAGATTGAAGCGTCCACGCGGAAGAATGGGAATCGGTATTCTTGATACTCGAAATCTGATGAATTGAAGTGGAAAAAGGGAAAGATGAATACGTCATCATGTGAAGAAGAACACAATGTCTTTTCCTTGTCATGACATATATTGCTCTCTGATGAGTCGTCGCTCATAGCTTGCCTCTTTTCCCAAACAGACTGGAAAGACTTCAACGTATTAATGTGCTCCGCAAAGCTCATTGATCCTATCTTGAAGCCAAGATGGGTATGTGTGGGGAAAGATTTCGATCGGTGGCGGAACTTCGGTTCGACATTGCCTTGTTCAGGGAGATTAGAGGTTGTAGGTATTGCCCAATTAATTGCTTTGAGGAGCTCATCTTGATCCATGGGGCGTCGTGCCGTAATGGCAGGCTCTAGGTTGATGGAAGACTCCATTTCTGAGGCAGGAGATATAGATGATCTGGAATCGAGAGCGGAGAAAATAGATGATTGATAGGAGGAAGAATCATCAATTTCAACCCCGTTTTGCGAATCGGAGCCATTGACACTCTTCGCGCCGAGCGGAGGGTCTTGTAACATTGGGAGATGGCAGTAATAAAGAAAAACCTAAGCAGAGGTGGTGAAATATTCTCGGCTTCAATTTTTAACAAGGTAGACAACACAAGGACGATTGTGGGTGCACTGAAGCGTGAATGAAAGTTTTACTTGTGAGCATATGATAAGGATTTGCTGAGATGCGCAGTTGTGTGCCGCGCATGAGGCTCAGAACGTGGCAGTGATAAATTTGCCACTGAATTCTGACCGGATCCAGCATTGCGGAACGAGGCTGAGGTGGAGCTGGAGCTGAACTCCAGCTTGCAGACAGTAGCAAGCCAATTGAGAGGGAACACCAAGCAAAGCCAAGGCAATGGACCCAGGACGCAGTGCAGAATACAGGTTGGCGGAGCGTTGCTGCGTTTGTGGTTACCTGAGGTGCACAGTGGTGAGCTGAAAAGTTTCCTGCTTGCTTGAGTACGAGTATCCTGTACGACAAAACATGCAGCTTTGGCCTGAGGTTTTCAAGGGATACGAAAACATGCATATGCGTCTTTCGGACTCCCCGAAATGGGGAATCTCGCAGCCATAGCTACTTCGTCCGCATTAGGACCAAGACCCAGACCAAGCGGATTGCACAGCGAATGGGTCTCATGTACAACAAAACGCATCACCCTCGCATCTACACTCATGACTGCTCGGGACTAGACTACTTGGGCTGGGAAATAGTTGATAAAAGCAAAAGATATGGGCAGTCTACAGCAAGCAGATTTTTCGAAATCGTACCAGATACAAAGCCAATGGTAAACACGAATAGAAACTGATATTTAACTTTATGCTATTGTGAACGGAAAAAGAATCATCTTACACAAATTCAGTTTCCCTACCTTTGTACACTCCTTGAACCCTCTTCCACTTTAACTCTTTTGACCTTGCCAACGGCAGCCTTGCGTGATCGTTTGACTTCCTCTTACCTCCGCGGTAGGTTACTCGCTCAATGTCCTCACAGAGCAGATGCTCTTGTTCTTGATTTCCTTGATGTTCAACCACCTTGAGTTCCGTTCCACGTCGCGCATCCAGACACACTAGTGCAGGACCGCGGGGTGTTACAACCTTGAGCATTATCAACCCGCTGAGAAGTAGCGTCCTCATCTGTGGGGGAGAGTCGATTGAGAAGCCGTCGTTCGAGTCCCGGCGAAGAAAAGCCTTATTGTAAGGCCCCCGAGTCTTGAGCAGGGTACCACCTCGCTCGTCATGCAGTAGCTTCGCCATGATGAGCTGCTCGTTCGTTCCAGAAATCGCGCGCAACTCCGACACAGAGCGGCAGCGGACACGGCAACGTAAGAAATCACTCCACGGCCAATTCTCGACAAACCGACTCTTGCACACCAGTAGGTAGAATCCAGCCAGAATCCAGAGATACATGGACAGATTGGATGGGTCCACCCCCTTGATTCGCTCTCCTACGGCTAGTATCGATAATCCGCCGCCGGCGATAACAAAGGCGACAAGAAAGATACTGCACACATGAAATTTACAGGCGACGGTTACAGAGCTTTCATCGATCACCCAATCGGCCATATCCTGTGATATATCCGCCATTTGCTGAGCCACCTTTTCTTGATTTTTGGTGGAATCTTTTGGGGAGAGGAGAGCGTAGCGAGAGAAGAATCCCTTCTGCACGGCTGAAGATAAGCGCTCAACTTTCCAGTTTTTAGTGTCGTCATCGAACTTGTCGGTGAACATGCGGAAAAAAGCACTGTAGTCCATCTCCTTAGAGGGTTGAACGACGTCGTTGACATGGCACTCCAACGCCATCATGGTACGGTACTTTGTTAGGCTAGCCATAGCAACAGGACTGGTCAAGACCAGTGGGATCATCACAGTGATGACGTCCGTCATCGAATCCATATAGACTATGTTCCGATGTTTAGGAAGGTCGCAAGCGAGATCGTTCACTATGTGGCCATCGGATTTAGTACTCCCGTGTCCTTCGTACCTCCACTCAACCGTCGTTTGAAGCCTACCCGGCGGCTTGCGCGCGGCGCCATGCTTAACTTGTCGCAAAGACTCGTCTAGGAGTTTGAAGGCAGAATAGGCCGTGTTAAGCACATCTTGGTTCGAAGAGGCCGAATACTCCAAGTCGCGGTCCTGGAAGAGCAGCACCTTGAATTGATCGAATCCCGTGGCGTAGACCATACCACATATCTCAAATGACGTCGCGTTCAATCCGGACCGGTTATAGAAGCGAAGTGAAAGAAGGATATAACGAATAGTGGTGTCGATACCGGAGCGGATCCGGTTTTGCTCGACACAGTACCGAGCAATTTCTGCATTGGCAGTGGTCTGAAGGCCTGCCTTGGTATCTGCATCGATGATGCGCAAAACCTCTTCGCATTCTTCTTCGTCAAGGAGTCCGTTTGAAAGCCGACTGGAGATATCTGTTCTATCGAGGGCGGCCTCGCCCGCTTGGCAAGATATCAGCGTGTTGGCATGCATGTCCATCAACAGGACCTTCAATTTGGTGACTCGCTGGGTAAGCACTGCCAGAACGCTGTCGGACCAGTACTGTCCTCCTGCCACTTGGGAGAGTAGCCTGGCCATGACCGAAGACATGTAGTCAACCAAGGCAAAGAGGGCAGTCAAGACAGAATCATTCACTTTGGCCTCCGCTTCTGCTCCCGCGTCTCCTCCTTCCCACACGCTATTAGTCTGACTCACTCGGGCTTGCTGAATGAGTTTCTTAAGTCGATCCCTGTTGGCTAGTGGCTTGCAGAATTCGACATAGATGCATTCATTGTCCAGTAAGCAGAGCGAAAGAGCAGAGAGAATCATTTCCGAGAGTCTCCCAAGTTCTCTGTATTCCTCCTCACTACCTTCTCCAGAGAATCGTTGATTGTAGAAAGGAGGGATCGCGTCAGATGGTTTAACCGCGAGGATTAACCTGGTAGCCTCTTTCTCCCACAGTGTTTTGGCTTCGACCTCTGCCGGTAGATATGCGCAAGGATCGTCAAATTGAGGCAACTTTACGGTCTTGGAACGGTCCGTAGAGGTAGGCTCACAACGACCCCCTGTCTCAATAAACGAGAGAATAGATTTTGGATCGCTCTGAACTGACGCTGGGTCTTCATTCTCTGGAGGCTGAGGGAAAGTAGCTCTTCGGGCCGGGTTTGATTTCTTGAATCTGTTCCAATGGCGGGACACCTTCTTGTGCTGATTTCTTGCGACGTTTGAGAATGTTGGCCGGCGAGAAAGCATAGAGTCGACATGGACTGGCCCAGGCGGTTTGAGGTCCAGTTGGGCATCCTTTAAGTCTGATTCCGATGTTGCGTCATTCATTGATTCACCACTTGAGCTATGGCCTTCCAAGTTGCGTTTATCCTTCTCAGACGACATTTCTGTTTTGGGGTTTGGAAAGAGTGGGGTATTCGAAGACATACGGTATTGCCCCAGTTGGTAAAAAGAAGTTCGATGAAGTGCAAAAAAAACAGAGAGTGGTGCGGACAGAAGAGGGAATGGCAATGCACTTGGGTCTCGCTATGTAGAAATGGTACGTTGAATAAGAAGGAGATTTTCTTCGACTGGAATGATCGCTCGGGAATTCTTGGAGAATGCCCAATGTTAGAAAGCCTGATAGTCCAATATTCGGTCGCTGGAAAGCTGTAGCAGTGAGGCTGAGAGTTTTCGGACGTGGTGGGGTTGGCAGCCGCTGCAACTGCAGGGCGATAGCATGCATGTTGCGTATTGTGTGACTCGGCGAAGCCGACAATAACATCCGGTGAAGCTCAACAAAATTGTCCAGAAGCAAGCCACAAGGCTGGGAAGAGCTGAAGAATGAGTTAGTAAAAAATAGAACTGGGCTGTGCCATTTTAAGTACGATCAGTGTGAGGGTGGCTTTTGGGCCACTCCATTGGGTCCAGTTGAAATGGGCATACTAGGCTGTAGCCTCACGATTTCTCATAGAATTATATGCCCACTCACTTCCCAAGATTTCCTGAAACCATCCATTTTCCCACGGAGGATCGGTGTAACTCCCCTTGACAATGGATACAAGCAGCACGGCAAACACCTGCGGTGTGTTTCATTATCGAAGCGTAATCCAGAAGTCACGGCCGCAACCGGAAGATACCTCGACCACGGCAAACAGGCATCGTTTCTTCCAGAACCCGGAGTCAGCTCCTGAACATCATAACGAGTCCAAGCACGGGGAGTCATCGGAAGCGTCTGGGAGAGAACTCGGGGCGACGCTATTGGAAAAAAAGGAAGAAAAAAAAGGAGACAATGACATTTATCTTTATATTTCGGATGATAGCAGCACAGAAAGATCATGTTCTTTGCGTGGCAGAAAAAAAGGTCGATCTCGGAAGGGATTTTTAGCAAAGTCGAACAAAGAAACGAATGACTATTGTCAAAAAGCGGGCGATTGTAGTGACAAAGAAGATGGGTGCCACGAAGATGATACAGCTGACAGCTCTTCTGACTCTGAGCGAGACATGATTGATTCCCGCCTTCTTAGTCACAAGCAAAAGATGAAGGGCTGGAAGAAATTAGCCCAAGGCAAAAAGTTTGAGGAGATGCTTCTCGAGTGCATCGTCAACACAGGTGAGTTGCTCGAATATATATGCAAAGACACATACCAGTTATAGTATTTCCATGACTGATTCAGCCTCCATTTGATTTAGATGACATTCCTCCGAACTACGAGAACATTCGCCTAGACCCTAAAGTAATACAAAAGCTAGAGCATGTCACAGCGCTCGCCCTGATGAGACCCAATGCATTCAGTAAAGGTGTTCTTAAGAATAACAGAGTCACTGGCGCTATCTTATATGGCCCCCCAGGAACCGGAAAATCCCTTCTAGCGAGAGGAGTGGCCAAGCAGTCCGGCTTCAACATGCTCTCAATCTCAACATCCGAGGTATGGCAGAAATGCCATGGTGATGACGAGAAGATGATCAAAGCCATCTTCTACATGGCGCGTAAAATGTACCCCAGCATTATTTTCTTGGACGAAGCAGACGCCATGTTGGGTGAGCGCAAGGCCGGCGAGAAACGTCACCTGCGGGCCATGCTCAACAAATTCCTCATGGAATGGGACGGAATAACGAGTGGCAAAGATTCGCCCTTCATCCTGTTGGCCACGAACAGACCTAACGATCTCGACCCCGCCGTACTTCGGCGAGCTCCCATGCGCATTCATTTGGATCTCCCCTCAAGACAAGAGCGGGAGGGTATCCTCGACCTCCTCCTCACCGGTGAGGAATTGGGTGCGGACATCAATGTGCAAACGTTGGCAAACCTCACACCCAAGTACACCGGATCCGATTTGAAGAATTTGTGTGTGACTGCCGCCACGGAGTGCATTGGAGAGCAGACAACCGATACTACCGAGAGAAAGCTTTGGCGTC
>Ga0247768_1000911_pt1 | contig 10527 bp, 10 predicted proteins | sample UWRJL016104C6_FD_179944 | JGI IMG/M metagenome (GOLD analysis project Ga0247768, IMG submission 179944) | Plant litter microbial communities from Arlington Agricultural Research Station in Wisconsin, United States - UWRJ-L016-104C-6 | ecosystem: Environmental > Terrestrial > Plant litter >... | reverse complement strand
TGATGTCGCGCACTGCGCGGGCAGCCCCGAGTCGATGCCGCCCCCGGCGAAGACGTCCGGGTACGCGGCGAGCATGTCGGCGGTCATCGCGCCGCCCGCGGACAGGCCGGTGACGAAGACCTTCGCGGTGTCGGAACCGTGGTCGGCGACGGCTTTGTCCACCATGGACTTGATGGAGGCGGCTTCCCCGTTGCCCCGGGTGTCGTCTGCCGTCGAGTACCAGTTGAAGCACGACAGCGAGTTGTTGGCGGAGGACTGCTGCGGGAAGACGACCTCGAACTTCCACTTGTCGGCCAGCGCGGGCCAGCCCGAGTGCGTGTAGTAGTCGGACGCTGTCTGGGTGCAGCCGTGCATGGCGACGACCAGCGGACGGCCCGAGGTGAGCCCGGCCGGGGTATAGGTGAACATCGACAGCGCGCCCGGGTTGGACCCGAACGAGCCGACGGACACCAGGGCGGAGGCGGGTGGGTCGGCGGCGGTCGCCGGGTTCGCGGGCGCGGCGACGACGGCGATCGTCGCGGCGAGCACGACTCCGGCGGACGCGGCGGCGAGGCGTCCGGGCTTGGCGAGGATTTCGCGCAAGGTGAATTTCAAAGACACAGCAGTTCCTTCTCGTCGTTGAGAGGGGCACGCGGACGCGGGGCGCGTCAGCGACTGTGGAGCGGTGAGAACCGCAGCCGGTCGAGGCGACCGGTGATGGTGGCGCCGACCAGATCGGCGCCGTGCTGCCCGAGGAGAACCGTGTAGTGGTTGGTGTTTTCGGCGTCCTCCCAGGCGAAGCCCGGGTGGGCGGCGGCGAAGCGTTCCAGTGCCTCCGGCGGGTACAGCCCGGGAGGCTCGGCGAGCAGGCCGAGTGGTGAGCGCAGGAAGGCCGGGAACACCGTCATCGTGTCCCAGGCGGCTTGGAGGCTGCCGTTTTCGCCCTGTTGAGCCGAATCCTCGGCGACGGCGTCGAAGCGGGACGCGCTGTGCAGGCCGTCCGGCCCCGGCACGAGGTCGTAGTCGACGTAGCGCTCCACCGCCGGTGACCACGCGTCGGCGAACGCGGGATGCCGCCGCCAGAACCGGCGATAGGCTTCGTGGTCGGCGAAGGTCATGGCGAGGCGCTGCGCGGCCGGGCCGAGGATCGCCTGCATGAGCGCCTCGACGGACATCCCTTCCGGGCGTGGCAAGGGAACCCCGCCGTCGACGAGCACGAGTTCGCCGACGGCCTCAGGGTGCCGGTAGGCGGCGACCACGGCGACGAACCCGCCCATCGAGTGGCCCGCGGTGACGTCGGCCGGGCCGAACACCGCGGCGAGCGCACGCAGGTCGTCGGCGTGCCGGTCCATGCCCCATGGCCCGGGCAGGTCCGCGCTGTGGCCGCGGCCGCGCAGGTCCGGCGCGACGACCCGGGTGCGCGGTGCGGCCACCAGCCGCTCGGCGACCAGCGCCCAGGCCAGGTGTGAGGAGGTGACCCCGTGTACGGCGAACACTGTTCGCTCCGCGGTCTCGCCGGGCGCGAGATCGGCGGACTCCCAGACCCCGGCGCGCAGGTGGCCGCCGCGGACCTTGACGTCGGTCGTCCGGTAGCTCATTTTTCGTCCTCCGGGACGTCTCGGGCGCCCAGCGCGCGCTGCACGAACCGCATGACCTCTTCGAAAACCGGCGGCGGCACGCCCGCGGCCTTGCCCGATTCGTCCGCGTCCCATAGCACCCAGCGCATGCCGATGAGCTCACCGATGCCCATCAGCGCCCAGGCCGCCACGACCGGGTCGATGTCGTCGGCGATCTGGCCCGCCGCGCTGGCCTTCTCCAGCCCGTCGGTGTAACCCTCGACGATCCGGGTGTAGTGGCGGCGCAGCGCGGCGGGGGAGACGAACTCCGCCTGGCGGATGATCCGGTACAGGGCCGGGTGTTCCGCGGTGAACCGGAAGAACGCCTCGAACCCCAGCCGTTCGGATTCGATGCGGTCGCGCCCGGCCGCGGAGCCCTCGCTCATCGCGTGGCGCACCCGGCGGTTGAGGTCGTCGACCAGTTCGTCGAAGACTTCGAGCTTGCTGGAGAAGTACAGGTAGAACGTGCCTTGGGCGACCCCGGCGGCATCGGTGATCTTGACGATCGACGCGTCGTGGTAGCCCAGCTGGGCGAAGACCTGTTCGGCCGCTTCGAGCAGCTTCGCGCGGGTCCGTTCCCCGCGGGCGGTACGGCCCGGTTTGCCGGTGGTCACTGGGTTCCTTCCGATGCGGGGTGCGTGCGGAGTTCGCGGCGCAGGAGCTTGCCGACCGCCGAGTGAGGCAGCTCCGCGACGAAGTGCACCGCCACCGGGACCTTGAACGTCGCGAGTTCGCGGCGGCAGAGGTCCAGCAGCTCGTCGGCGTCGGTGTGACAGCCGGGCCGGGTGACGACGTAGGCGACGCCGACCTCGCCCCAGCGGTCGTCGGGCCGCCCGACCACCGCGGCGCCGGCGACCGCCGGGTGACCGAACAGCACGTTCTCCACCTCGGCGGGGGAGACGTTCTCGCCGCCGGAGATGTAGACGTCGTCGATGCGGTCGATGATCTGGTGGTAGCCCTCGGCGTCGCGGCGCGCGAGGTCGCCGGTGTGCAGCCAGCCGTTGCGCAACGCGGTGTCCGTGGCCCGCTGGTCGCGCCAGTAGCCGAGGAACACGCTCGGGCCGCGCACCAGCAGTTCGCCCACCCCGGGGCCGCCGGGCAGGTGCTCCCCGGTGACGGGATCGGCGAGCGCGACGTCGACGTGCTGGTACGGCCGCCCCGCCCAGCCGACCCGGTCGCGGGCTTCGGCGGGTTCGAGGCACAGGACGTTCGGGGACGCCTCGGTCAGGCCGTAGCCCTGAGCGAGGTCGACGCCGCGGGAGTGCCAGGTGCGCAGCAGCGCGCGCGGCATCGGCGCGCCGCCGACCACCGCGTACTCCAGGCTGCTCAGGTCCGCGTCGGCGAAGTCGGGGTGCTGGGCGAGCAGCAGGTAGTTCGACGGCACGCCCATCACGGTCGTCACCTGCTTGTCGGCGATCAGCCGCAGCACGCGGCCGGGGTGGAACGACCGCTCCAGTACCACGGTCGCGCCGACCCACCAGGCGAGCACGGCCTGGATCGTCCAGCCGCCGACGTGGAATTGCGGGAGCACCGAGAGCACGACGTCCTCGCGCCGGATGGGCAGCGTCCGCGACGCGGCTAGGCACGTCCAGAAGCAGTTGGCGTGGCTCAGCAGCGCGGCTTTCGGACCACCGCTGGTGCCGGAGGTGAACAGCATGAGCAGCGGGAGTTCGTCGTGGAGTTCCCCGCCCGGCACCGAGCCCCAGGCACGCGCCGGGGCGCTCTGCTCGACCCCGCCGGTGCCCAGCGCGGTGATCGGCGGCGGGGTGATCAGGTTCGCCGCCGCGTCGGCCGCGCGGTGGTGGAACTCCTCCTCGGTCAGCAGCAGCGCGACGTCGGCGTGCCGCAGCTGGGTGGTGAGCTCGGCGACGGTGAGCCGCCACGACAGCGGCACGAGCACGAGCCCGGCCTTGGCGCAGGCGAAGAACAGTACGACGTGGTCGGCGCTGTTGCCGGTCAGTGTCGCGATGCGGTCGCCGACGCCGTAGCCGGCGTCCTTGAGGCGGTCGGCGAGTCCGGTGGAGCGCTCGTCGAGTTCGCCGTAGGTGAGCGACACCCCGCGGTCGTCGACGGCAACCGCGGCGGGGTCGGCGCGGGCGCGGTCGGCGACGAACCGGCCGATCAGGTGCGCGGTGCTCATAAGGTCTCCTTCGGGGCGTGTCCGGCGATTCTCGCGAAGGCGGCGGCCAGGCCGCCCGGCAGAAACATGACGATCACCACGAACAGCATCCCGAGGAGGAACAGCGGCTGTGACAGGGGGACACGGAGCACGTCGGGCAGCGATGTCACGGTGGACGACGACGCCAGCACGCCGAGCCGCTGGTCGAGCAGGGTGTAGAGGATGCCGCCGAGCAGCGCGCCCCACCGCGCGCCGACCCCGCCGAGCACGACCATCACCAGCAGCGACAGGGTGAAGTTCGTCGTCGTGACCTGCGGGTTCGCCCCGCCCTGCAACAGCAGGTACGCCATGCCGACCAGCGTGGCGAGCGTGCCGGAGACCACGAACGCGGTCAGCCGCACGACATACGGCCGGACGCCGAGCACCTGCACCCGCAGCTCGTTCTCGCGGACCGCGGTCATCATCGCCCCGACCCGTGAGCCGGAGACCCACACCACGGCGAGGTAGACAAGCACGGCGACGGCGAGCGCGAGCCAGTACAGGTTGGCGGTGTTGACCACGCCGAGCAGCGCGTCGGGCAGCTTCGCGTCGGTAAGCCCGAGGCCCTCCTCACCGCCGGTGTGACCGCCGAGGTTGCGGTACACCAGCAGGGAGCCGGCCTGGGCGAACGCGAGGGTGACCATGGCGAAGGCGATCCCGCCGACCCGCAGGCTGATCGCGCCGACGATCAGCGAGGTCACCACGCCGAACCCGAGCGTGATCAGCGCCGACGGCAGCAGGCCGAGGTGCCAGGTCTGCAGGCAGGTCGCGAAACCGTAGACCCCTACGGCGAAGTACAGGGCGTGCCCGAAGGACAGCATCCCGGTGACGCCGAACAGCAGGTGATAGGTGACCGCGAGCGCGCCGATCAGGAAGCAGACCGCCAGCAGTTGCAGCGTTCCGGCGCTGTAGGTCGGCCCGGGCAGTACCCCGGGGACCGACAGCGCCAACTTCGGCAGCAACGCCAGTAACACGACGAGCGCGAGGGCCAGCGCGCCGCCGATCCAGCGCTTTCGAGGACGGTTCTGCGGTGGTTTCCCTTTGCTGGCAACGGTTTTGCCGACGCCGGGGGCTTGGGTGACGGTCATGCGATCCTCACCGATCGTCCGAACAGCCCGGCGGGCCGTACGAGGAGGACCACCGCGAGGGCGAGCACGACCATCAGGTCGCCGACCCCGCTGGTGGCGTAGTAGTTGGCGAACTGCTGCAGCAGGGCGACCACCACCGCGGCGATCGCGGCCCCGCGGATCGAGCCGAGCCCGCCGATCACCACCACGATGAAGGCGAAGATCAGCAGGCTGTCGCCGCCGCCGGGGGAGAGGCTCGCGTTGTAGAGCCCGGCGAGTACTCCGCCCAGCCCGGCGAGCGCGCCGCCGAGGACGAACACCGCGGTGAACGACTTCCGGACGTCGATGCCCAGCGCCGCCACCATCGCCCGGTTCTCCACGCCCGCCCGGATGATCAGCCCGTACCGGGTCTTGCCGAGCAGCAGGTTCAAGAGGACGAATACGAGCACCGCGGCGAGGATGCAGACGAACCGGGAGTTGGGCACCTGCGCGCCCAGCACGCCGGTGACCTGCGACATCCACGCCGGTGCCGGGTACGGCCGCGCGTCGGCGCCCCAGATGCCGACGACCAGCGCCACCGCCGCGAGCCCGATGCCGACGGTGACCAGCACCTGCTCGATCTCGCGCTCGTAGAGCCGCCGGATCAGGACGAGTTCGACGAGCGCGGCGAACGCCGCGCCGCCAGCGGCGCCGACCACCAGTGACAGCAGGAAAACCGGCCAGGTACGGGAGTCCGGCCCGAAGGCCGAAGCGACTTTGTAGCCGAGATAGCCGCCGAGGGTGAGGAACGCGCCGTGGGCGAAGTTGAGCACCCGCATCAGCCCGTAGATCAGCGAAAGTCCGGACGCGGCGAGGAAGTACAGCGCGCCCAGGCCGAGCCCGGTGATGAGGAGCAGGACGACAACGCTCATGAGGTGGCCACCTCCCTGGTGCCGACGCCGAGCAGCGACAGCACGGCCGCTCGGTCGGCGAGGAAGTCCTTGGCCGGGCCGCGGTGGGCGACGCGCCCGTCGGCGATGACAACAACGTCGTCGGCCAGCGACTCGACGACGGCGAGATCCTGCTCCACCAGCAGGATCGGGGTGCGCGTGGCGGCCACCCGCAGCGCGGCGGTCACCTCGGAGACGATCCGGGGCGCGAGGCCCTTGGTCGGTTCGTCGATGAGCAGCAGCGTGTTGTCGTTGATCAGCGCCCGCGCGAGCGCCACCATCTGCTGCTGCCCGCCCGACAGCGTGCCCGCGGCCTGCTTGGCGCGTTCACGCAGTTCGGGGAAGAGCTGGTGGACGACGTCGAGGTCGGGGTTCGGGGTGCGCGCGGCCAGCGTCAGGTTTTCCGCCACTGTCAGGGACCCGAAGACCTCGCGGTTCTCCGGGACGTAGCCGATGCCGCGGGTGACCACGGCGTGCGTGGGCAGCTCGTCGATCCTGTCCCCGGCGAGCCGCACCTCCCCTTTGCGGCGCACCAGGCCGAGCAGGGCGCGCAGCGTGGTCGTCTTGCCGACGCCGTTGCGGCCGAGCACCGCGGTGACGCCGTCGCCGACGTCGAAGCCGACACCGTGCAGGATCTGGTGGCTCCCGATCCAGGCGTCGAGGTCGTGTACCGAAAGGACGGTCATGCGGCGCTCCTCGTGCCGAGGTACGCGCTTTGCACGGTCTCGTCGGCCATCACGGCTTTCGGGGTGTCGCAGGCGAGCAACCGGCCGTGGTGCAGCACGGCGATCCGGTCGGCGAGCCCGAGCACGACGTCCATGTGGTGCTCCACCAGGAGAACCGTGCGGCGCTGTTCCCGGCCGATCCGCCCGATGAGCGCGCTCAGCTCGTCGACGTCGCCGCTGCCGACCCCGGCCATCGGCTCGTCGAGCAGGACCACGGCCGGGTCCAGGGCGAGCAGCAGCGCGATTTCGAGCTTGCGCTGTTCGCCGTGGGCCAGCGAGCCCGCGGTGACCGCGCCACGATCGGCCAGCCCGACGGAGGCGAGGTGCTCCCGCGCGTTGTCGGCCGCGCGTCCGGGCCTGCGCAGCACGGAGAGCGTCCCGGGGTTGCGCGCTTGCAGCGCCAGCCGCACGTTCTCCACCACCGACAGGGCGGGGAAGAGGCTCGACGTCTGGAAGGTGCGGCCCAGGCCGAGCCGGGCGCGGGTGTGCGGCGCGGTCCGGGTGACGTCCCGGCCATTCAGCAGCACCTGGCCCGACGTCGGCGCGAGGATGCCGGTGAGCAGGTTGAACAGCGTCGTCTTGCCCGCGCCGTTCGGCCCGATGACCCCTAGCAACTCGCCCTGGGCGACGTCGAGGGTCAGGTCGGTGACCAGCTGTGCGCCGCCGATGGCGAGGGACAGGCCGCGGGTCGAGAGCGCGCTCATCCGGCGCTCGTCGGCGGCGCGGTGGTGTCGGCGGGCACGGTGCCGACGAGCTTCGGGGTGAAGCCGCCGGCGTCGGGCTGCAACGTGGCCTGGAACATCGGCTGCAGCATCGCGTGGTCCTGGGCGCGGATCGTCGTCGAGCCCTTGGGCGCGTCGAACGTCCAGCCTTCCAGCGCGCCGATCATCGAGTCGACGTTGTCGCCGTCGGCCTTCTTCACCGCCTGCACGATCATCTGCGCGGCGACAAAACCGTCCGGGGAGAACAGGTCGGGCTTGCCGCCGGCCTGGGTGATCGCGCCGGTCATCGCGGTGTTGACCGCGTTGTCGGCGGCGGCGGGGAAGTAGTAGCTGAGGAACTTGATCTTCGAGGCGGCCGGGCCGTAGGCCGAGAACGACGCCGAGTTGGCGAGCCCGGTGACGACCGTGGTCGAAGACAGCACCGCCTGCTGGTCGAGGGCCTGCCACATCGCGCCGGTGGTCGCCCCGGCCCAGGCGACGAAAACGAGGTCCGCGCCCGCCTGCTTGGCCTGCTGGGCGAACGGGGTCATGTCGGTGGTGCTCGCCGGGACGAGGAGCTTGGTGACGGTGGCGCCCTTGGCGCCCAGCACCTTCTCGACCGCGGCGGCGTTGCCCTGCCCGAAGACGCTGTCCTGGGCGAAGACCAGGACCTTCTTGCCCTTCGGGTCGCCGACGAAGGTGCCCGCGGTGGCGACGTCCTGGTAGGTCTGGCGGCCGGAGCGGAAGGTGTGCTTGTTGACGCCGGTGACGGCGTCGCCCGCGGCCGGGCCGCTGACGTAGAGGATCTTGTTCTGCTCGGCGAGCGGGGCGAGCTGCGTGGCAATGCCGGAGTCGGCGGTGCCCGCGACGATCTTGTAGCCCTCGCCGACGTACTGCTTGGTCGCGGCGACCGCCTTCGCGGGATCGCCCGCGTCGTCGGCGTAGGTGATCTCCAGCTTGTGCGACCCGGCCGACCCGGTGCCCTGCGTGGCGTAGTCGAGCCCGGCCTTGAAGCCCGCCAGGTACTCCTCGCCGTACGCCGAGAGCAGCCCGGTCTTGGAGTAGACGACCGCCACCTTGACCGGCGCGCCCGCGCTCGGCTGGCCCCCGGCCTGCTGCTCGGCGGTCGCACATCCGCTCACGAGCGCTAGGGCGAGCGCCGCCGCCAAGGCCCCCGCACCGGTTCTGCCCATGATCCATTTCTGCCGCACGCGAATCTCCTCGTCGAGATACGTTCCACCCCGCCAACATGACAGGTGGTTCAGGTCTCAGAGTTTGGGGATCGGCGAGTCCCGTGTCAAGCCCGAATCCGTGCACAGACCGCACACACGCGTGCACCGATTGCACACGAGTGCGCGTGGAGTGCACACGGGCGCGGGCCGGTGTGTGGGCAAGCCGCGCGCACGTGTGTGCAATCTGTGCACACGTGTGGGCAAGCTGTGCGCGGGTGTGTGCGGTCTGGGTACGGGGGTTAGCGGGAGAGGCGGCGGAGGAGGTCTCGGCTGGCGGCGGCGATGGCGGGTTCGACGCCGAGTTCGGTGAGCATCTCGGTCGCGGCGGCCATTTCGTCGGCGCGGCGGACGGCGTGCTGGTGCGTACCGCGGACCAGTCTGTCCACAGTGGACGAGTCCGCGCGGGTTAGCTCGTCGGTGATGTTGTCGCGCAGCCAGTCTTCGCAGCCCGCCGCGCGTCCGGCTTCGAGGGCCTCGACGACGGCGGCCGCGAGGCCCTTGAAGAACACGCTGCGGAGCAGTTTCCGTTCCGCGGCAAGGCCCGCGTCGCCGTCGAGGACCTCGATCGACGCGCCGAGCGAAGCGAGGATGCGGGCCGCCCGCTCGGCGGCGTCGCCACTGACGAGCAGCGGGGTGCGCAGGCCGCGGCCCGGTACCGGCGCCATGATCGAGACACCGGCGAACGCGACGCCGTGGTCCCGCGCGATGCCGGCCATGGTCCGTTTCTTGCCGGGGGAGGCGGTGTTCAGGTCCGCCCAGACGCCGTCACCGACCGCGCCGACGCCCGCCTTCAACGCGTCGATGGCGGCCATCGAGCTGTTGACGCTGAGGACGAGGTCGGCGCCCGTGGCGGCTTCGGCCTCGCTCGCGGTGTCGAGAATCCCCTCCGGAGCCGTGACGGCCGGGTCGTAACCGCGGACCACCGCGCCGGCCACGACCAGGTCGCGGGCGATCGCGCCCCCGGCCTCGCCCAGGCCCAGAACCGCTACGGTGAAAGGGTTTTCCCGCTCGTGCGCCATTTCGTCTCCGTTCCCCGTCCAAACGCTACACTAGCGTCCTTGACAATATTGGTGACAATTTCGGTTGGCCGCACGGGCAAGGGAGACACGGTGACGGTAGACGGGGGAGAGCGGTCGGTGGTGGCGGCGATCCGCGAGGCGATCGTGCGCGGGGACTACGTGCCGAACCAGCGGCTGGTCGAGGCCGACCTCTCCGAGCAGTTCGCGGCGAGCCGGGCCAGTGTGCGTTCGGCGCTGCTGGAACTGACCAACGAGGGCCTGGTCGAGCGCGTCCAGAACCGCGGCGCCCGCGTCCGCGCGGTCTCGCTCGACGAAGCCGTCGAGATCTCCGAGGTCCGCATGGTGCTGGAAGGGCTGTGCGCGGCCAAGGCGGCCGAGCGGATCACCGCCGCCGAGATCAAGGAGCTCAGGGCGATCGGCAAGGGCATGCGCAAGGCCGTCTCCGGCGGTGACGTGCTCGGGTATTCCGCCTTCAACCAGGAGTTGCACCGGCGGGTGCGAGAGATCAGTGGGCAGCACACGGCCACGAACGTGCTGGAACGGCTGCGCGCGCAGAGCGTCCGCCACCAGTTCAAGCTCGCGATGCACCCCGGCCGTCCGGCGGTGTCGCTGCCCGAGCACCTCGCGATCATCGACGCCATCTGCGCGCACGACGCCGACGCGGCGGAATCGGCGGCGCGCGGGCATCTGGTCAGTGTGATCGATGCCCTGCGTGAGGTCGACAAAGCGGCCGCCGCGGCCCGCGGTACCCGGTAGGGACCGGTCGGTCCGCGCTTGACTCTGCCGCCAAGATTGTTAACAATCCAGGTGGAGATTCTGGCGCAAAGGAGCGACATGACCGAGCATCCGCAGCCGTCGAAGCACGCCCGCGAGCTGGTGGAAGGCGCCTACGACGTGCACATCCACGTCGCGCCGGACGTCATGCGCCGCAGCGTCGACGACGTCACCCTCGCCGACCGGTTCGCCGCGGTCGGAATGGCCGGTTTCGTCCTGAAATCGCACTACGTTCCCACCACCGAGCGCGCCGAGGTGGTCCGCCGGGCCAGGCCGGGCATCAACGCCGTCGGCGCGATCACGCTCAACGCCTCGGTCGGCGGGATG
>Ga0247768_1000908_pt1 | contig 10536 bp, 6 predicted proteins | sample UWRJL016104C6_FD_179944 | JGI IMG/M metagenome (GOLD analysis project Ga0247768, IMG submission 179944) | Plant litter microbial communities from Arlington Agricultural Research Station in Wisconsin, United States - UWRJ-L016-104C-6 | ecosystem: Environmental > Terrestrial > Plant litter >... | reverse complement strand
GCGTGCAGCGCGGGCAGGAGGTTCGTCTTGGTGAAGTACGCCAGCCCGGTCCCGTTCCAGTTCATCGACGGATAGGTCGCGCAGCAGGTCGGCTCGTTCTGCACCGAGACGTAGTCGACCGGGACGCCCTGCGCGGCGAACGCCTGGATGTACTTGACGAAGTACTGCGCGTAGGCCGGGTAGAACTCCGACTTGAGCCAGCCGAGCTTGTAGTCGCCGTTGTCCTTCATCCACGGCGGGGCGCTCCACGGGGAGGCCATGACCTTGATCGCCGGGTTGAGCTGCTTGGCCTGTTTGGTCAGCGGCACCACGTCGGCGAGGTCGTGCGCGATGGAGAACTTCGCGAGCGCCGGGTCGGTCTGCCCGGCGGGCAGGTCGTCGTAGGAGTAGCTGTTGCGGGCCAGGTCCGAGGACGCCATGGGGTTGCGCAGGAAGCTCAGCCCGATCCCGTTGACCGGGTCGAAGAGCTTCGTCATGGTGTCATTGCGGGTGGCCTGCGACAGCGCGCCGCTGGAGTTCATCAGCCACGCGGCGGTGTCGGTGAACGAAGCGCCACCGCCTTCGAACTGCTGGTACTGCGTGTTTTCGTTGACGGTGATCGTCTGGCCGCCAGTGCCGGTGCCGGCGGTGAAGTTCACCGGCGTCTGCTGCTGCAGGCCGCGGGTGACGTTGACACCCTTGTCGTCGTTGGTCGTGGTCAGCCAGACGTTGACAGCTTCACCCGCCGCGATGGCGGGGGTGGCTGCGGCCAGGGTGGCGGCGGTGATCAGCGCCGCACCGAGGATGGGGATCAGCTTGCTTCGCCTCAGGGTCCGTACTGTCATGGCGCGGGCACCGTCCACTTCTGGTTCGCGGAACTCGCGCAGGTCCAAATCTGCAAGCGGGTCCCGTTCGCGGAGCTGTTGCCGGTGGCGTCGAGGCACTTGCCCGAGCCGGTGTTCACCAAGTTCGTCGTCGCGTTGGTGGTCCACTTCTGTGCCGCCGAGCCGTTGCAGTCCCAAAGCTGGACAGTCGTGCCGTTGGCCGTCCCCGCGCTCGTCACGTCGAGGCACTTGCCGAGGGCCTTGATCGTGTTGTCGGAGCCGACGGTCCACTGCTGCGCGCTGGAACCGTTGCAGTCGTAGAGCTGCACGGCCGTGCCGTTGGCGGTGCCCGCGGCGGCGACGTCGACACACTTGCCGCCGATGCCGGTGATCTGCCCGGTACCGCCCCCAGAGGGCGGGGTGCCGGTGCCGACGTACTCGCTCGCGAGCTGCTGCCCGAGCGTCGTGGCGTTGGCGTGGTTTTCGATCGGGTTGACCCGCGAGTTCGGGAACGCGATGTAGGTCACGGGGCCCTCGGTGCCGCCATTGCTCGGATCGGGGTTGATGCCGAGGTCGACCGCGGTGGCGTAGGAGGCCTCCCCGACGATGCTCGTCGGGCCGGTGTCACCGACCACCGCGTATTCGACCTTGTTGTTGTAGATGACCGCGACCACCGAGCCGCCGTCGAGGCCGTACTGCCGGTAATCCCAGGTCGAGGTCGGCTGCGGAAGCACGATGTAAGGCAGTTGTGCCGCGTTCAGGGGCTGGTCGGTCGACGTGTGGAAAGCGGTGTCGTCGAAATAGCAGCAATCGGTGTTCTCGTTGCATTGGGTCGTCCGGACACCGTCACAGTCGATGTCCATGTCCGCCTTGAAGAACACCGCGCTCCCGGCCCTGCAGATCGGGATGGTCGCGGCGCCACCTTCGTCGGTGGCGTACTTGCCGTTGGAGATCTGCTGGCAGGAACTGACTTTCGCGAGCAGCTGGGCCGCGGTCGGCGCGGCGGCCACGGTCGCGGGGGTCGCGGCCGTGGCCGGGTTCGGGGCCGCCGTCGCGGGGCCGGTCAGGAATGTAAGCGCTATCAGCACACATCCCGCCAGCGTCCCGATGATTCTTTTCATGGAATTTCTCCTAGCGCGGGGCCGGATCAGGCGGCGGGGGTGTTCCATTTCTGGTTGGCCGCGCCGGTGCAGGTCCAGATCTGCAGCCGGGTGCCGTTGGCCGAGGAGTTTCCGACGGCGTCGAGGCATTTGTTGGCCGAAATGTTCACGATGTCGTGCGCGCCGCTGACCGCCCATTTCTGGGCGCCGGTCCCGTTGCAGTCGTAGAGCTGGATCGGCGCGCCGTCCGCGGTCGACGCGGCCGTGACGTCGAGGCACTTGCCGAGCGCGCGGATCGAGCCGTCGGTGCCGATGGTCCAGTTCTGCGCGGCGTTGCCGTTGCAGTCGGTGATCTGGATGGGCGTCCCGTTGGCGCTGTTCGCGCCCGCGACGTCGACACACTTGCCGCCGATCCCGGTGATCGTGCCGGTCCCGCCGCCGGTACCGCCACCGCTGGTCGTGGTCACGTGGACGTAGTCGACGACGAGCTGCTGCGGGAAAGTGGTGCTGCTGTTCGGGTCGCCGGGCCAGTAACCGCCGACAGCCAGGTTCAGGATGATGTAGAAGGGGTGGTCGAAGACCCAGCGGTCACCGCCGAGATCGGCCGGGGTCCGGGTCTCGTAGACGTTGCCGTCGACCGACCACTTGATCGAGTTCGGCGCCCAGTCCACGGCGTAGGTGTGGAAGTCGTCGGAGAAGTTCGGGCCGCTGTAGCCGGCGCCGATCCCTTCGGAACCCGAGTAACCGGGGCCGTGGATGGTGCCGTGCACGGTGTTCGGCTCGAAGCCGACGTTCTCCATGATGTCGATCTCGCCGCTGTTGGGCCAGCCGACACCCGGGTCGCCGATGTTGCTGCCGAGCATCCAGAACGCGGGCCACATGCCCTGGCCGCGCGGCAGCTTCATGCGGGCCTCGTAGTGGCCGTAGGCCTGGGTGAACTGGCCCTGCGTCGAGATCCGGGCCGAGGTGTACTCACACCGGCCGTACCAGCAGTTGTAGTTGCCGGGATTCTCTTTCTTCGCGGTGATGACGAGGTGGCCTTGTCCGTCCATCGCCGCGTTGTTGGTGCCCGAGGTGTACCACTGGCGCTCGTGGTTGTTGACGTTGTCGCCGGTCTCGAAGTGCCACTTGCCGCCGTCGATGCCACTACCGGCGCCACCGCTGAAATCGTCGGTGAAGCTGGCGGCGGCGACCGCGGCTTGGCTTTCACTGCTGGCCGAAGCGGTCGTCGCGGGCCCGGCGGCGGCGCCGAGCACCACGAGCGCGGCAGCGGCCAGGACCGCTCCGATGCGGGAGCCTCTCAAGGAGAGTCTTTTCGACATCTTTGTCACCTCTCGTAAGGGGACCGGACTTTTCGCGCGCAGCACGAATCGTCAGGGGGATGGTGAGCGGATCGGCAGGCACCTATTGGCCGCTTCGCGTCCACTCCGGGAGGGGGACCGCAGGCGGGCGATGTACGCCGGTTGAGCCGTCAAGGTTTTGTTGTGACTGGCAACGAAGTATGCACCGGCCGTAGGCGGCGGGCAACAGTTTCGTCACGACTTTCCGGGCGATCCGCCTGGATCGGCGACATTATTTTGCACTCGAACTAAGACTTGAATGCCTCTGACCAGCGCTTTTGGTAATGGACTAGACCAAAGGTGTGGTTGTCAACCCTTGACGTGAAGTGTGCCCGGGGTGTTTCCTCCGAGGGCAAGGAAGCGTGGTCAATCGGGAGGCCGCGACCCAATGGACTGAACCACTCGCCGGTGGTGGACTGAACCACTACGTCCACAAGGGACACCACGGCGGTGGTGACCGCCGTGGCTCAGGCGGCGTCGATACCCGTCGGCACCGGTTTGCGCGTCGCGGTGGAGTTCGAGCGCGGGTCCGCGCCCAGCTCGAGCAGCGCGGCCACGGGCAAGGTCGCCGCGCCGATCGCGACAGCGTCGGCGCCCAGCTGGCCGAGTTCGATGGAGGTCTGCCCGTAGGGATGGCGCAGCGCGTGCGCCGCGGTGGCCTGCCTGATGCGGGTCAGCAGCACCTCGCCGACACTCAGGCCTGCCCAGCCCCCAAGCACGATGCGTTCGGGGTTGAACAGGTTGACGAGGTTCGCGATCCCCGCGCCCAGATAACCGGCGGTCTCGTCGAGCACCCGGTCGGCGGTCTTCGAACGCCCGGCCGCCGCGACAAGCGAGTCCAGTTGCGCCTGCTGATCCTCGCCGGGAACCACCCGGCCGTTGCGCGCCTTCCGGTATCGCTCGAGGATGCCCGCCGCGCCGACGTAGGCCTCCAGGCAGCCGTGCGAACCGCACCGGCAGGCGAGCCCGTTGTACATGATCGTGGTGTGACCCCATTCGCCCGCGCTGCTAGTCGCGCCGCGGTAGGTCGTTCCGTCGGTGATCACCGCGGCGCCGACACCGGAGCCGACAAGCAGTATCACCGCGTGCTTGGCCCCACGCCCGGCGCCGAACCACATCTCACCCTGACCTTGGGTCTTCGCGCCGTTGTCGATGAACACGGGGATGTCGATGCTCTCGGCGCGCAGGAGGCGCTCCAGCGCGACACCGTTCCAGCCGACCGTCGGCGCGTGCACCAGCACCGGGTCGCCCTGCTCGACCGTGCCGGGGACGCCGACGCCGATCCCGACGATGCTTTCGTCGGTCGCCCCGGCCTTGGTCATCACCTCGCGCAGTCCCGAAATCACCTGCGCGACGACGTCGGCGGGGTCCGGCCTCGACGCCGGCAACGGGTGGTCGACCGCGGCGAGCCGGGTCATCGCGAGGTCGAACAACTCGACCTTGACGCCGGTCTCGCCGATGTCGATGCCGACCACATGGCCGTACGCCGGGTCGACGCGCAGCAGCACACGCGGGCGGCCGCCGTCGGACTCGACCTGCCCGGCTTCGATGATCAGCCGTTCCTCGGCCAGTTCGCCGGTGACGTTGCTGACCGTCGCCGCGCTCAGGCCGGTCAGCTGGCTCAGCTCATGGCGGCTGAGCGGCCCGTCGAAGTACACCTTCGCCAGCAGCAACGAGCGATTGTGGCGCCGTAGGTCACGGACCGTGGTGCGCTTGGTTGCCATGAGCTTCCCCCATCTGGCGCGGGACTGTCTGTGACAGCATGCCTGATCCCCTTAAGCAAGGCCATGAATTAACTTGTGAATTAAGGCCTGGCCGAACGCTTATTGTGCCACTGTCTGGCACAATGGCCGGTTGTGACTCGCGCGGCGCACCAGACGACACGGGACCTTCGCCGGTACAACAGGTCAGCGCTGCTCTCCCATCTGTACCTGAACGGCCCCGGCAGTCGGCTCGAACTCATGCACGCTTCCGGGTTGAGTTCGGCCACGGTGAGTAACGTCGTCTCCGATCTTGTCAGCGACGGCCTGGTCGAAGAGGCCGGTTCGATCGATTCCGACGGCGGCCGCCCCCGCACCCTCCTCCAGGTTCAGCCCGGCTACGCGCAAGTCATCGGCGTCGATGTCGGGGAGACCCACCTCCAGGTCGGCTTGTTCGACTGCGCACTGTCCACTGTCGAAACCGCGACCTACCTCATCGCCGAAACCCGCCTGGATCCCGATCTGGTGGCGAGGCTGGTGTTCGCCGGGGTCGCCGAGGTGACCGGCAAGGCGGACGTCGACCCGGCAGGCGTGCTGGGCGTCGGAGTCGGCGTCCCGGGCTCGGTACAGGCGGACGGCCTCGTCCACGCGCCGACCCTCGGCTGGTCCGGTGTCCCGTTCGCCGCGATGCTGCGCTCCGGCATCTCCGCGCCGCTCTACGTCGACAACTGCGCGCGCACGCTCGGCCAGGCCGAGATGTGGCGCGGCGCCGGGCGAGGGGCCGATCGGGCGATCATCGCGCTCCTCGGTGTCGGCCTCGGGGCCGCGATGACCACCGGCTCCGACTCGTACCACGGCGCGACGAGCACCACGAGCGAGTGGGGCCACACCGTTATCCAGGTCGGCGGCCTGCCCTGTCGCTGCGGGTCGCGCGGATGTCTGGAGGCCTACGTCGGCGCCGAGGCCATCCTCGACCGGTATCAGGGGCTGCCGGGCGCAATGGCGTTCGAGACCGCGGATACCGAATCCCGGCTCTCCGAGGTCGTGGCCCGCGCCGCCGAACCGGGTGCCGCCGCCGAAGCACTCGACATCACCGCGGAGTACCTCGGGATCGGGATAGCGAACCTGATCAACCTGCTCACCCCGGATCGTGTGGTCCTGTCCGGCTGGGCAGGCGCGACGCTGGGGCCGGCGATCCTCCCCGCGGTCCGCGACGCCGTGCGCCGTCACACGCTCGACTACATGTACGGCCACACGCTCATCGAGCTGGGCCAGCTCGGCCAGGAGGCGGTCGCGCTCGGCGCCGCGACGTTGCCGATCGTCGACCTGCTCGCCACCACGGGACGGCGCAAGGCCGTCTGAACGAAGGCCGTCTGAACGAAGGACGTGCGCAAAGAATTTTTCTTCGCGAACGCCACGGATTCAGGCCCTCGATCGCTCTGTTCGTCCACCATCTCGCGGCCACGGGGTGGTGCGGCCGCCTTATGAGTGCGAAGATCGTAAGAGTTGGTCTGGACAACTGCCGGTCAGGCGTCATCGATGGCGCTGACCAGCGAAGACAGGACTCAGACCTCCCCGTCGCAGCAGTGTTTCCCACCGATCGGCCGGCTTGACCGGACGGCCGAAAAGCCCCCGTCGCGGGTACCGACACGGCTTCCGCTTGCTTCCGCGAGGTTTCTTTACACCTTAAAATTAGGCTAAATTTGTTACGCCGATGTGATTGACGTGAGTCGCGTCACCCAGTTGACTCGCGGTAACGCGTGGCCAATGTGGGTTTCGCTTACGCCTCGTAGTTGTAGAGGTCGACAAAGGAGGATCGGTGCGAGTCAAACGCTCCATCGTAGTTGCCCTGGTGGGCGCCATGGCCATCGCCGGATTGGCGGCGTGCGGCAGTAGCGGCAGCACGGCGACGCAGAGCAACGCGGCCGGTGTACTGAACATCGGCAAGCCGGACGGTCCGCAGTCCGAGAACAACAACCCGTTCCTCCAGACGTCGGCGGCGACGGACATGGGCTTCCGGTTCGTCATCTACGAGCCCCTCGTGATGCACAACCGCGTCAAGCCCGCCGAAGAGGGAAAGCCTTGGCTGGCGACCAAGTGGGACTGGTCGGACAACTACAAGAAGCTGGTCCTGACCATCCGGGACAACGTCAAGTTCTCCGACGGCACGCCGATGACCGGTGACGACGTCGCGTACACGTTCCAGCTGCTCCGGGACAACAAGGCACTGAACGTCGACGCCCTCCCGTTCAAGGACATCAGCGCGACCGGCAACACCGTGACCCTCGGTTTCGACAGCTCGCAGTTCGTCAACCAGGTGAAGATCCTGCAGACGATCGTCGTGCCGAAGCACATCTGGTCCACCATCGCGGACCCATCGACCGACACCGTCAAGAACCCCATCGGCACCGGCCCGTACACGCTCAAGTCGTTCACCCCGCAGACCAGCACGCTGACCCTTCGCGACAGCTACTGGCAGGAACTGCCGAAGGTGAAGGAGATCCACTACACCTCCTACACCGACAACACCGCGCAGACCTCGGCACTGACCAGCGGCGCGTGCGACTGGAGCTTCGTCTTCATCCCGAACTACAAGCAGGTCTTCACCAGCAAGGACCCCGCGCACTACAAGGTGTGGGCCCCGGCCGTGCTCGGTGTGCATGGCCTGTGGCTGAACACGGAGAAGGCGCCGTACGACAACGCCACGCTCCGCAAGGCGATGAGCCAGGTCATCAACCGCGAGGACATCTTCCAGCAGGGTGAGGCTGGCTACTTCTACCCGAAGGTCGACAGCGTCACCGGCATCCCGACACCGGCGGGCGACACCTTCATCGCCCCCGAGTACAAGGGCAAGGTCATCACCCCGGACGTCGCCGCGGCCAAGGCCCTGCTGACCGGTGCCGGTTACACCTACGCCGGTGACAAGCTGAGGACCCCCGCCGGCCAGCCGGTCACCCTCAAGATGACCGTCCCGTCGGGCTGGTCGGACTACAACACCGACCTGGAGATCATCAAGGACAACCTCAGTGGCATCGGGATCGACGCCACCGTGGAGACGATGAACCAGGACGCGTGGACCAAGTCCATCGACTCCGGTGACTTCCAGGGCGCGATGCACTGGACCAACAACGGTGCCACGCCGTACGACCTGTACCGCGACATGATGGACGGCGCGCTCTACAAGCCGACCGGCACCGGCGGCATCAACGGCAACTACGGCCGCTACCAGAACGCGGAAGCCACCGCGGCTCTGGCGACCTACGCCAACGCCACCGACGACGCCTCCCGCACCGCCGCGATGAACACGCTGCAGAAGGTCATGGTCGACCAGCAGCCGATGATCGTGACGGGCGCGGCGAACGCCGGCGCCGAGTACAGCGCGAAGAACTGGGTCGGGTGGCCCGACGACACCAACCCGTACGCGCCGGCCGACCTGGCGCAGCGCAACGCGCTGGATGTCATCCTGCACCTCAAGCCCGCCTCCTGACCGAAGCGGGAACAGCGCCACCGAACACAGCGCCATAGAGCAGAGAGACGCGGTATGACGTTGAGCGAAACACCTTCGGCCTCCAAGACCACCACCGAGGTGGTCTTGGAGGCCGAAGGCCTCACCAAGCACTTCCCCGTGGGCAAGCGGGTGCGGGAGCTCTTCTCGCAGACCAAGCGGAGCGTCCAGGCCGTCGACGACGTGACCCTGACGCTCCGGCGTGGCCAGGTCACCGCGCTCGTGGGCGAATCGGGCTCCGGCAAGTCGACCGTCGCCCGCCTGCTGGCGCAGATCCACCCCCGCACCTCGGGGGATATCCGCCTACACGGCAAGTCCGTGACGGTGAAAGGCGGCCGGCGGTTCCGCGCCTATTGCCGCAGCGTGCAGATGATCTTCCAGGACCCGTTCGCCTCGCTGAACCCGGTGCACACGGTCCGCTACCACCTCACCCGCGCGCTGAAGATCCACGGCAACGCCGGCAAGGGCTCCGCGGAGCTGGAGAAGGCCCTCGCCAACCTGCTGGAACGCGTTCAGCTCACGCCGCCCGAGCGGTACATCGACAAGTTCCCCCACGAGCTTTCCGGTGGTCAGCGTCAGCGGGTCGCCATCGCCCGGGCGTTGGGCGCCGACCCTGAGGCCCTGCTGGCCGACGAGCCGGTGTCCATGCTGGACGTCTCGATCCGGCTCGGTGTGCTCAACCTCCTGCGCGACCTCAAGGACCGGCTGCACCTCGCCATCCTCTACATCACGCACGACATCGCCTCCGCGCGCTACTTCGCCGACGACACGTTGGTCATGTACGCCGGGCGCATGGTCGAAGGCGGCGACAGTGAGACCGTGACGCAGCACCCGGCTCACCCGTACACCCAGCTGCTCATCGACTCCGCCCCCGATCCCGACCGCCTCCTCGCGGACGGGGCCGAGGACGGCTCCACACTCGCCGAGGTCCCCCCGGGCGCCGCGGGCGAGCCGCCGAGCCTCATCGACCCGCCGACCGGCTGCCGGTTCCATCCCCGCTGCCCCAAGGTGATGGAGCGGTGCAGCACCGAACTGCCACCCCGGCTCGAGGTCGGCGACGGTGAAGGCCATTGGGCCGCCTGCTGGCTTTACGACCGGCCGGGCGCGGAGGTGACCGGGTGAAGTACCTCCTTCAGCGGCTCGGCTTCTACCTCTTCACCGCCTGGGCCGCCGTCACGATCAACTTCTTCATCCCGCGGCTGATCCCGGGCGACCCCGTCCAGTCCTTGATCGCCAAGGCACACGGCCAGCTCAACTCGGACGCCATCGCGTCGCTCTACGTCCTTTTCGGACTCAACAAGAACGAGTCGATTTTCCAGCAGTACCTGGACTATTGGGCCCAGCTGCTGCGCGGTGACCTCGGCCTGTCGTTCACCTTTTTCCCGACGCCGGTGTCGGACCTGATCTCCCAAGGCCTGCCTTGGACGATCCTGCTGGTCGGGATCACCACTGTCCTCGGGTTCCTCATCGGCACGTCGATCGGTGTGTTCGCCGGGTGGAAACGCGGCTCCTGGGTCGACGCGCTACTGCCGGTGACCACGTTCCTCTCGTCGGTGCCGTACTTCTGGCTGGGTCTGATCGCCATCTCCCTGTTCGCCGGTCCCGGGAGCTACTTCCCGTCCTCCGGCGGTTACGAGCCGGGCATGGTCCCCGGCTGGGACTCCGAGTTCATCGGCAGCGCGATCCAGCACAGCCTGCTGCCCGCCATCACGATCCTGATCAGCTCCATGAGCACGTGGATCCTGGGCATGCGCAACATGATGGTGACAGTCGCTTCCGAGGACTACGTCACCGTCGCCCACGCGAAGGGGCTTTCCGAGAGGCGGGTCATGGTCAGCTACGCCGCCCGTAACGCCCTCCTGCCCAGCGTCTCGGGATTCGCGCTGGCGCTCGGCTTCATCGTCGGTGGCACCCTGCTGGTCGAGATCGTCTTCTCATACCCCGGTGTCGGCTTCGAGCTCTTCCAGGCGGTCGGTTCCAAGGACTACCCGCTGATGCAGGGAATCTTCTTGATCATCACCCTTTCGGTGCTGGCGGCCAACTTCCTGGCCGACATCGCCTACCTCGTGCTCGATCCGCGCACCCGCA
>Ga0247768_1000907_pt1 | contig 10541 bp, 8 predicted proteins | sample UWRJL016104C6_FD_179944 | JGI IMG/M metagenome (GOLD analysis project Ga0247768, IMG submission 179944) | Plant litter microbial communities from Arlington Agricultural Research Station in Wisconsin, United States - UWRJ-L016-104C-6 | ecosystem: Environmental > Terrestrial > Plant litter >... | reverse complement strand
GGGGAGAGGTGCCGGTTCTGCTGCGGTGTCGACAGTAGCCTTGATCTCGTCGGATTCGTCGTTCATTGAAATACGCGAGTCGGCTCTGGTCATGTCTTTTGGGCGCTCGAGATCTTCCTCCTCTTTCTCATCTTTTCTTATTTTCTGGAACTTTGGTCCCAGCAATCCCCCCGGCCAGGCCTTGACTTTCGTCCACCAACGCTGAAGTCTTCCTCTTAAATTCGCATCGTGCTCGAACAACAAAACCATAACCTGGATCACGGCCCCCGCGTCCAACGGAACTGTAAGCGGCATCCAAACCAGGACATCCTCAGCTCTCAGCTGCGTGCTCACATACCCTTGCAATGTGATGAGTACATTTGAGAAACCCAAACACAATACCAGGAACTGTACTTTCTCCCACTGCACCACGCGGATTATGACGGTTGGGAGGTGTATTATGATCATGAGGAGGGTATATAGCCACGGGAGGAGTGATCCTGCAACATCGGGACGGAGATAAGCGGGAGTATCTTGACAGGAGGCACACCTTGCAAGAGATTCGTTGAATTGCGAGAGATGGTAGGTGGTGTTCAAAGTGCCGTTTGGGATCATCATATTCTGGTCGGATATGCTGACAAGGCAGACCATATTGATGTTATGATGCGCTAAAGCGCGAAAGAATGTAGCGACTGGCAAGGGTGTAGGTTGAAAGTAGAATCGAGATAAGCGACGGGAGTAACGAACAGATATGATGTGAAAAGCTTTAAAGCGAGCGATTCAAAAGTGACAAAAATGAAGAAGAGAAAGCGAAACGCGAGAACGAAGGAAGACGACCAGTCAACACATATATACACCACTCCCCAAGAGCCGCACCAGGCTGCTATTCAACATAGTCACACCTTAATCCCTAGAGCACCGCCCGTTTGGGCGAACTCGCTCGGAACACTTCATCCGGTGAGAGCCTCATGAGGGCTATGCATACAAGAAATGAGTGACTCGCATGTCTTCAGAAGCGCCATCGGTTCGACAAACCATAAAATAGATACGAGGCGTCGATACCAGGCGACAATGTTTAGAAGTACCACCTGCGCTGATGTTTCAGGAGGAGCAGTTGAGGGTGGATGTGTGGCTGTGGGTGCCCCCCATGCGGCTGGGGCCGCTGGGACATTGGTTCAGGTACCATCTCTTTGGGAAGGGCGTAGGGAAAAGGGGGATCTATGGTTTGTGTAGATAAGAGGGGATCCTTGTATACAGTTGCTCTTCTTACCTCATTTGAGTTCGTGTTGGATATGTAGCCGCCGAAACATAAGACGGCCGCTCGTTGGGATATGGAAGTATCTTTCAGCTCTCTTGACGAAATAATGTATATACTGTACCACCTCCACTTCAAATTCGCCGACGGCGTGGAAGTAAAGAAATCAAAATGATGGAGCCCGACGGCTAATATTACGAGAACTCATTCCGAAGAGTAAAGGCCCGGAGAAGCGCAAGGCTGTAGAGATACGGGAGACGAGTTTACAAGGCAAGAAGTGAGTGGTGGAGTGTGGCTGTGCTTCGATGTGGAGGGCACGAGGAGGACAGGGTAAATTGTGCCCAGGTGGCTACCTATTGGACTGGAGATTCTGCCAGGTCCCAATTTCCACTTTTCCGGGCAAGTGGGTGGACAGAAGTGTTCCGACGGTGCAATTATGCCCCGCATGATGCGCTCCACATGTCAGATCTCGCCCGAGCGAGGAGAAAGGCTGAAGCACGTGACCTTGATGAACGCCTGGTACAACATCCAAACCTACCTTGTGTACGAGTTTGTAGGGACAGTAGTGCCTAGGAATCAGCCTGGCCCCCTCATTCCACGCGTAGGCGGACTTTGATATCCGATCGGCGCTCCCTGGCCCCGTCAAACGGTCTAGTATCTCACATCAAAAGACAGATATCGATCCGCTAATCATCACATACTCAAGATCTGAAGAGAAAACGAACTGTTCATTTACATAAATATTTACCCTAATTCATTCCCGGTTAAAAATCAGTTATGCTTCTTCTTGCCCAATGCCAAAATCTTCGCAGCCGCATGCTCACCAATAGTCACGATATAAGCCTGCAAAATTCCATAAGTCAGTAACATGCTCTCTAAACAACAAGCAGCATATCAGTGCCCACTTACCGAGGGATTTGTGACGATGTGTCCTGGGAAAATAGACGCATCTACAACATGCAGATTCTCAGTGCCATAGACCTGGGTATTCGTATCCGTGACTGCGGTTCCGCCCTTGAGCGCGCTGTCGGTACCCATCTTCGCGGTTCCGAGCCAATGGTTCGAGCGGCGTTTAGCAGGTGTGAGTGGGATCTGAGAGATGAGTGTCAGTCAATCTATTCATACCACCAGGAGAACGGAAAAGCTGATTGCGGTACTCACCGAAGCGACAAAGTCCTTTGCGCTAACACCGGGTGCAGGAACCTCCCATGTAATTTCAGGGATCTTCGCAATAGCGCGTTGCAGATTCTCGATACCCTTGACGACGGCGTCGACGTCTTCTTGGGTGTGGAGGTAGGGTGGTTTCGAGACGTACATGTTTAGGGCACCGTTGATGGATAGGACGCCGCGAGAGGTCATTCCACGGCCTAGGTATTGACTGATGGTCATGGAAGCTGGAGATTGATTAGATTTTTTTCTGGTGATTGGGGTACTTGGAAGGACTCACTGTTGACGGTAGCCGGCGGCGAGGGTTCCACACGAGCCTGCCATTGGAGCGAGCGCTCAATACCATCGCTTCCCTGAATATTCTCCCAGAACATGGGTCCGATATTCGGTGCCGACATGGCGAAGATACCGGATCGATCCTTGAGATACTGGGCCTTGTCCGCCTCGATGGGGTCGGTCCACGCACCGTAAAAGTCGTAGAAAGAGACATTAGGATGGCTGACTACAAGATCGGTCTAGCGGAAATTAGTATCTCTACATCGTAAACAATTCATTCTCGAGAGTTACTTACGTTGACGTGATCAACCAGGTTGCGTCCCACGGGAAGGTTAATCCAGTCCTCACTCTTGACGAAGCTTCCTCCATCCTGCGTGCTCTTTGCAACAACCTCAAGCTCCTCCTTTGGCCCGATGCCACTGCGGTATAGAAGCTTCGTAGATCCGAATGTGCCGGCGGAAAGGATAACACGGCCAGTCTTTGGAGTGACATTGATGGTGCCGCAGAAGCCGCCATCTCCTCCATCGAGTTCAACACCAGTGATGAGACCTTTGGTGCGCACAACTCTCCGTACTTTCGTGTTGAGCATGAGCTTGAAATTCTTCCTTGCCATCGCAGTGCCGAGATACGACACCAAAGGACCATGTCGCTGACCGTTGACATACATAAAAGGTGTATGCGCAAACACCCTGTGTTTCTGATCTGGCACATTATTCGCGGTAACCTCTTTCCAGCCATCCGCCGCCAACGCGGAGCTCAAAACGTTATATCCTTCTTGCTTATACAGTTTTCCGTCCGTAGAAGGATGGTCTGTCCAAGGATTCCTAGCAAACATCTTCTTCGACGATACAGCCATATCAGCTGATTTCCACCCAGCGGGGAAGTTGTAGTCCCAGTCCTTTGGCACGGGGTTCCACCACAATGCAGCATTTACAGCTGTTCCGCCACCCAGGACACAGCCGGCCATTTGATCAATATCAGTGCATGCGACGCCAGCGGAATCGACCCAAATTTGATTGCAGAGGCCTGGGACGTCAAAGCGAGTAAGGTTCGTGCCCTCAAGCCATTGGGGTTTCATTGTGCCTCCCAAGCGGCCGAGCGAAGGTGGACCCTTTTCGATGAGGAGAACGCTCTTGCCAGATTCTGAGAGCTTGTCTGCAACTGGGATACCTCCGGCACCGCCACCTACAACGATATAGTCGTATGTTTGCGTCGGAGCTGGAGTGCCAACACAGCTGGTTGATGCAGGATTGGTAGGAGTGGAGGTTGGTGTGGATGTAGGTGTGGCTCCAGGTCCGCCGTATTTCGCAATCCATGCATTATACTGAGCCTGTCTGGCACTCGCAACCTGAGCACCAAACTGAGACTGTCCATTGTTATGGATTCTGATTGGTTCAGGAGGCACATCCAAGTGTTGAGCCCAGCCAATGACCTGAACATCCCGATCCGCTGTCGGGGCCTGTTCACCTGTCGCACCGTTCTGGTTCCAAATCCAACACCACTGGCAGCGGTAGATGAGCGAGAAGTGGGTCGAGTTGATGGTGTGGGAGATCTGCGTCAGTGTGGCGTTTCCGGTATAGAGATCGGGGGGCGAGTAACCACTATATTAAATATGGGTCAGTGCATCGGCATTCCACAACGCGCGGAGGTATTACCCTGCATATCGGAATTGGGTCTTGATATTCGTCCCGTCAACCCACGCGATCAGGAGCAGCGCATTAGGCATCCCTCCGCCATGGCTGATTCCGCTCCATCCCTTGTTGCCTGGCTGGAGTGCACCGACCTGGAGTCACGTGAGTGAAAGGTTCTCACGCTTATACTGTTATCTTGACTTACGATTTGACCGAAGTACTCATCGTTTGACCCTGACGCAGCTGGTGGAAGAGCGTAACCGAATTGGAATCCGCCTTTGGTTTGCGAAGGGTCGACAGTTGTTCTCCTTCGTCACAATCAGCACGCCCTACAGCACACTGCGCCTCACTTCCAAAAAACTTACCAGAACGTAATTCCAGTGTCTTTGTCGGTATGCAGTTCTCCGGCCTGAGCGTGAACGAATGGAGTGACTAAGAAAGTTAGTGATCCTCTCACAAGCGCCGCAATAAGATGCAGTGCTTACATAGCGATGACAGCAGTGACGCCCTCTTGAAAACCGAAGAGACCTTCATCTTCAATCAATTGATCCCAACAATTGACAAAGAAGGATATCAATTGACACAACGAAGCAGAAGAAAAGCGGCTCGACACCGACTCCACGGGTCCCTCACAGGCCGCGACAGCAGCTCCATTTTATATGTATCCCAATTTACTCTAGAACGTGGCACGGGAAGTGCATTGAAATTGAGTGGCGGCGCATGCCAATTACCCAGGTCCTTCGTGACAAATAGGCCCAAAGCGGCAATCATCGCAGTAGCAACTAGGTCCTGTATGTGGCGGCAACATGGAGTTGGAAGAAAACATCTTTGGCACATTCTCCGATGCAAAGCAAAGCATGGAAGCTTGAACAATATCTTTTGTGATCTGTGCGCAGAACCTGGGCCTGAAGATTTCAATCTGGGGGATTGCGGGGAAGGCCTGTATTTGATATCGGTTGATTAAGTATGGGGTAAAAACGTGAGAACTGCCGTCCGCCGGTAAATTAACGGTTTTGCCGACCACGCGCTTCCCCACATTTCCGGTAGTCTTCCGATGACAGAGTGGTGGTTGACAGATGAACACCATTATTTTCTCGTGATGTTTCGCGATTCCTTCTCGAAGCCTTATCTTCGCATTGGACATGGTGGCTTCTTGCGGCTCTCATGACGCAGGAACTTGAAGTTGGTCGGCCCAGCGAAATAATCCATGACACCAAGGAATCCAGGCAACCACTCACAAAGCTCATGACGATGCCGATGGTGTGCATGACCTGTATTGAAGAAGGGAAAACCTGACCTTGTGCATAGCGTTGTCCGGGGTTAAATGAACCGATTATCCTGAAAGACGAATAGCAGTGCCCGATTTGTCATTTTGGCCAAGAAACATAGTAAAACATAATTAATGCAACACCGTTTCTGGCCGTATAGGTTAAACCTGAATATCCTGGAGATGGCATAGTCGTACAGCGTAAGGATAGGACCTTCATGCGCTGTGTGGGGATGAATTTAGTCGAAAGCGAAGTGGCGTTTAGTGCAAAGTAGCCCACACTTTCTAGACACCAACTTATTTCGAAATTATCGGGAAAACGCAAGGCTGACAGCTATATCATGAATGCCCCACATGACGCTTTTTTGGTAAGCGAGGACTGTAGATGCTTCCTCTACCTCCGTTGAAAGGACCAGAAGCAGAACCATGAACGAGGAAGGAAAATGAAAAAGGAAGTTCATGATCTTGTTTCCTGAAGATTGGTCTTGATAGAGATGCGAGATAAAATGATGTTCCCCAGATAGCGAAAATCTCGGAAGACACGATCTGTCTGACATTTGCCACATACCACACTTCCAGATCTCTAGCGAACCCTGAAGCTGATATATGAACTGCAACTAAAAACAGCAAAAGGCGGAGCTTCATTCAGTTGCGCAACAATTACTTTCCCTTCAGCCAAGAATTCAGGAGGAGATACAAGCAAGCATAATCAAATCCCCCAACACGGGCGCAACTGAACATCTTTGGAGACCCTTCGTATGAACTGAGTCCACATCCAAGCTTGTAGGCATGAAGATGTTCTAGTACTATGGTTTGATGCCTACCATGGACGATTCATACAAGTCTCCAAAAACCGGAGTATCAGCCACCAATTAATAGGTGCACTGATGCTAGCTCCCTTCCATGTTAGTTCATTGAAGTTGTGAAGTTGTTATGTGCTCGAAAAGTATCACTAGCCTTAGCATGGTGTTAACTCCAGTAGCTGCTGCACAGGCAGCCACATTCGAAGCTTCCATCCGTCTTGGCATACTCTTGATCTTGAAAAAACAAGACAAGTGCTAACAGTCTCTGGGAAGTGAAAGAACCCACGTACCTGGATTCGGACGCAGAGTAAAGCATTCGCTTGTCCAGAGGGCTCCTACCTGTCAGCAGGTTGCCAGGCGCCGGCGCTGGGCGGCACCAGGCTCTCGGACTTTCATGAGGTAGCCTATCCTCGTACTATTCTTTCATTGTTTCAGTCTATAAATCATTGAGACGCGAACTCAGACAAGTACGCAGAAGTGCCGACTAGATCCTCAGCGGCGGAGGACCGATCCTTGGCGATGTTGGCTAGTTCAAATCTATGACGGTCGGATGGAGCAATACTAGGTGTACATTAGATCATGTTTAAAGTTATGTCCAAATTGAGAAAGAAAATCATGGCCTCATTGTACTTCAACGTAACAAATTTGACCAGTTTCGTTTTTGCGGTCAGATAGAGGGACATCTTTCGGCGCTAAACGTCTCCTCCGCGTTCGTAGTCGCATTGCGTGGGCAAGGAACTTCACCACTGTTCTCAGAGGATTTTGCTGCACGATGGCGTACTTCGAATACCGACTTATCCTAGTTTACACACTTTGCCCACCTTGAAGTCTCATTCCCTGCAGGTTCTTGGAGGTATCTTACTCAGCTTGCCGACTGCACTAACAGCTATATGTCGGGATCGCGAACCGTATTCACATAGCGTTTAGCGAAGTGAAAAGCACTTAAATGGTATTCACGGTAGTGCCAACAGTGCAAGAAAGGGTCACTTCAAGTGTTGAGTCAAGTTGAGAGAAGCATTAGGAACGTTGCGTAGTCACCAGAATCGCACCCTTATCTCATTGGAAGGGGCTAGGTCCAGATCTGCCATACAATTCTCGTACTGTACGCAGTCTTCGTCAATGATCCTGGTCCTGAGTGGAAACCCTGCGCTAGTGTCATCTTCATATGCTGTTGGTCCTGCGATCACAACTTCAGTGGCCAAAATCCTTTCTTTCGCCTTATCGAATCAGTGGAAACCCGAGGATCGTCTTCTCTGCAGCTCTGCTGCAAGTTCACGTAATCATACGTTACGTATTCCTTTAAACGCGTTCGCCGTCAGCATTGATCGCTAATATTCCTACCTTGTAATGTGCAAAGTTAAAACGAATAAGCACTAGCGGCGGGTGGAAGAGTCAAGGTCTGTACCTCATATGGCAATCAACCGTGGTATTGGTAACGACTATCCCAGCACGGAATGTGGGGAGGGGAGACTTCGAAATAGACGTTCATTCTCCCAGATTTGGTTATGGTACTACTCTTCTTCTGAGACTACAATATCATCTTAAGCCAAATCACGTGCCATTCTAGATGCTGTCCACGTGTCACTTTAGTTTCCTTAGTTGAATAACGCTTGCTCGTGAGAAGTAGATGCGTTTCTTTTGGCTGTGGTACTCCTTGCTGTAAACAACATCTAAGGACATGAGCGATATTCAACGATCGGCAGAAAAGATTTTTAAACTCACGGCAGGTTTATGAGCTCATTTCACGTATCTATTGTATATAAAGACTACTTTAAAGAGAAACATAGGTGAATTATTCAATCGTAATTAGCCAAAGAACAAGCTGACGAAATGCCCTATCTGCATCCCATAGATCCATCATCTAATTGACCGCTTAGAAGATATACGAATTAGCAATTGTGCTCACGCCTAATCTTTCTTCTTCTCCATTTCCCTAAACTTCTTCTCCACATCATCTAAACCCGTCATCTTCCTAATTACTCCATCCAAGAACCCAACTGGCAGAAAAGTCGCGAGCCACACCAAAGTGCTACTCTTCCCCGCCCACACCCAATGCGGCGGATCGCTCTTACTCAACTTTCTTGCAACCGCCCGCGCGTACTCCTCCGGATCGCCCTTCTCATCATTGGTATCCACACCCGAGATATGCCGCTCGATGCGCTCTTTCGCAAAAGCGTAGAGGCTATTAGGAGGAATCTCAGTCCTCGTAATATTGTCGTGGAATTTGGATTTCACGCCGCCGGTTATCAGGTTTACGACTTTGATGCCGAAGGGCGCAAGCTCCAGTCGCATATTTTCAGTCAAACTGGTGGCAGCAGCTTTAGAAGCATTGTATGCGCCTGCCCAAGGCAAAGCAGCAACCCATAAGCTACTCCCGCTCGTATTGTTGACGACGATGCCGCCGCGTACGCCTCCGTGAACTGTCTGGCTGTTGCGAAGCAGTGGCAGGAATGCCTTAGTAACCGTGATGAGCGAGAAGAAATTGAGTTCGAATAGGTTCTTGGTTTTGTCCCAGTCAATGTCCATAACGGGCATGCCGTAGCCGGCGCCTGCGTTGTTGAGTAACATGTCCAGACTGCCGCCTGTAAGCTTAGAGACTTCGGCCACGGCTGCATCAATCGATTCTTGTTTTAAGGTGTCGAGTTGGATGACTTCCAGACCGGCTTCTTTAGCTGTCTTGGTTTTGGAGAGGTTGCGTGCAGAGGCGAAAACACGCCAACCTGCGTCCCGAAAGGCGAGGGAGAGGTAGATTCCGAGAGAGCCGTCGGAGCAGCCGGTGATGAGAATAGTTCGTTTTGAAGAAACTGCCATTTTTCAAATAATGGTTGGATTGATAAAAAGTGTAAGATGGAGTTGGGAAGTGTGACTTATGTATGAGCATCGGAAAATGCGTTGACCAATAGGTGTCCATCAAACCCAGCGACTCGAAACCATGTCAGCCCTGGCGTTTTGCCCCATTCCTGCATCTCTTGATTATCTGAGGTGGTATCTGCAAACCCTTTCTAGCACAGGAAGTTTTATATGTTGCGGGACAACCTTCCCCCGCCTCTCCCGCGGGTGGACGAAATTCGGAGGTCGAATTCATGGATGCAAAACGCATATATTTCATGTTAATAAGTTTTCTTTTGTAATTGCATACGCAAAAGAGCAGGCAAATCGTGCATATGCTTGGTGGATATGCAGCGTAGGGCTTTGAAAGCACATCTGCATCTTTCACGGAGTTGATGACTAATCGGATATCACCAGTCTTGGCATGGTGTTGAGGATAGGGTTTTGGTGTTGCTTTCCGTAATGCGGGGGCATTGGCGAGGTCCCCAGTCACATAATCTCTATCATCCAGACCTCGGGATTTTGTTGTACTTCGAAGCTGAACTTTAATACAACTCCTCCATCTTGCTTATCGGCGATCTCATGTGTCACTGCTTTTATGAACCATGCCCAGCGCCCCCTGAACCTCACCCGTTCCGGGCTCGGCCAGAGGGCTTCGCCCTCTGGTCACGGGACCACTTGGCATTATAGTATATAGTTCGACTCCTCCTTGGGTCTCCTACGGATCCCCAAGGATTCGTCTCTCTATCGAATCTATCCTATTCTTGACCCTCAACCCCCTACTCGTTGACCCCCTCACATCATGCACGTAAACCGGTCCTAAATTGCTCCGTTGGTGGCATCGTGTAGGTAGGAAGCAGATATGTGCTTGAAATACTGAAGCTTCCTAGTTATTGTGTTTTTTTTATTCCATCGGTGGAGACGTCGTACGTCTTGAAATGTTTACCAGTTAACTTAGTTCTGAAAATATGATCAAGTCAATGAACTTTGTGAATATCACCAAAGAGAGAGAAGCTACGGGATTGGGGGCTTGAAGCGAACGAATGACGATATGAGATGAGCCACTGGTGGCTGAGCACAGCCTCATCCTAGCCTTCCGAGTCGGCACCAAGACTCCTCCAACTCTGCTGCCTAGATATCACCACGATCCCGTCCGCTTCTGGAACCACTTCCATTTTCTACCATTGTTAGATATCAACTTCTATCTTAAACTGCTCTTGAATCCCCTCTGGCTATGGCCGAAGCGATCGCGATCGTTGCCAGCGTCATTGCCGTCATCCAGCTCTCCGACCGGCTCGTTGGGGTCGTGAAGACATTCATTGAAAGCAGCAAGG
>Ga0247768_1000906_pt1 | contig 10542 bp, 5 predicted proteins | sample UWRJL016104C6_FD_179944 | JGI IMG/M metagenome (GOLD analysis project Ga0247768, IMG submission 179944) | Plant litter microbial communities from Arlington Agricultural Research Station in Wisconsin, United States - UWRJ-L016-104C-6 | ecosystem: Environmental > Terrestrial > Plant litter >... | reverse complement strand
CGGCCCGGGCGAGGGCGACGAGCTGGCGTTGGCCCGCGGAGAGAGAGCGGCCGCGTTCGCCGACGGGCTGGTGGAAGCCCGCGGGCAGGGCGGCGACGCCGTCCAGGGCGCCGACGGAGCGGACGGCGGCTTCGACTTCGGCGTCGGAGGCGGCGGGTTTGCCGTAGCGGACGTTTTCGGCGACGGTGCCGGAGAACAGGTGCGCTTCTTGGGGGACAACGCCCATGCGGCCCCGTAGGGCGGCGAGGTCGTAGTCGCGGATGTCGACGCCGTCGATGCTCACTTTGCCGCCGGTGGCGTCGTAGAAGCGCGCGACGAGCTTTACGGCTGTCGATTTGCCCGCCCCGGTGGCACCGACCAGCGCGACTGTCTCGCCGGGGGTGACCTCAAGGTTGAGGTCGGCCAGGGCCAGTTTTTCCGTTCCGGTGTAGGCGAAGTCGACGTTCTCGAAGGTGACCGCGCCGCGGAGCTTCGGCGGCACGGCGACGGGGTTCTCGGCCGCCGGGACCGAGGTCGGGGTGTGCAGGAGGTCCCGGATGCGGCTGAGGCCGACGCTCGCCTGCTGATAGCCGTCGAACACCGACGACAGCTGCTGGATCGGGTTGAAGAACTGGTCCAGGTAGAGCAGGAACGCCAGCAGGATCCCGACGGACAGCGTGCCGGCGGCGACCCTGTTCGCGCCCGCGACCAGCACCACGGCTTCGGCGATGCCGGAAAGCATGGCCACCAAAGGGAAGTACAGCGCGATGTAACGCTGAGCCCGCAGGCGCGAGCGGCGGTAGTCGTCGCTGCGGGCGGCGAAGGCCGCGGCGGACCGCTCCTCGCGGGTGTACGCCTGGGCGACCCGCAGGCCGGTGACGTTTTCCTGCATGTCCGCGTTGACCACGCTGACACGCTCGCGCGCCTCGGTGTACGCGCGTGAGGCGACGCGCCGGAAGATCACCGTCGCGACGATCAGGATCGGCAGCACGGCCAGGGCGTACAGCGCCAGCGCGCTGTCCGTGACCAGCAGAGCGGCGGAGATCCCGACCAGGGTCAGCACGCTGACCACGGCCGTCGAGAGACCTGTCTGCAAGAACGTGGACAGCGCGTCCACGTCAGTGGTCATCCTGGTCATGATCTTGCCGGACAGCTCGCGCTCGTAATAGTCGAGCCCGAGCCGTTGCAGGTGGGCGTAACTCCGCACGCGCAGGGAGTACAGCACGGTCTCGCCGACGCGGGCGGTGAGCTTGGTGTTGACGAAGATGACCAGCCAGTCCGCGAGGATCACCAGCGCGCCGATGCCGGCGGCGGCCCAGACGGCGGACTCGACGCCGACGCGCACACCGTGGTCGACGCCTCGCTGGTACAGCGCGGGCAGCGCGATCGAGGCGAGCGCGTCCGCGGCGACCAGGAGGATCACCATGGCTAGCGGCCACCGCACCGGGCGCAGCAGCCCCCACAGGCGGAAGTTCGGGTCGGGGGCGGTGACGTCGTTGCCGTCCAGCCGCGGCGAAGCCGTCGCGGGCGGGAGTTTCCGGACTCCTTCGAGGAGTTCCTCGGTGGGCGGGAGGTCGAGGCCGGACGAGCCGCGCGGGCCGCCGGTCGCCGGTTCGGCGGTGGCCGTGCGCTGCCGGACGGCTTCGGCGAGCTCGTCGACTTCGTCACGTTCGCCGTTGTCGGGCCAGAGGGCGGCGGTGACCCCGCCGGGGCCGCACTCCAGCCCCTCGCACCGGTGCGGCTCTTCGACGTCGTCGCCGGGACCGGCCACCAGCTCCCGGAAGAGCGGGCACCGCTCCTGCAGCTCTGCCTCGGTGCCGACGTCGATGACCCGGCCGCCGTCCATCACGGCTATCCGGTCGGCCAGCGACAGCGTGGACCGCCGATGCGCGATCAGCAGTGTCGTGCGCCCCGCGGTGACCGAGCGGAGTGTGTCGTAGATGGCCGCTTCGGTCACGGTGTCGACGGCCGAGGTCGCGTCGTCCAGCAGGAGCACCCGCGGGTCCGTGAGCAGGGCCCTGGCGAGGCCGAGACGTTGCCGCTGCCCTCCTGACAGCGTCAGGCCGCGCTCGCCGACCAGCGTCTCGTAGCCCTCTGGCAGTAGCTGGATGAACTCGTCCGCCTCGGCGGCCTTCGCGGCGGCGAAGACTTCTTCGTCGCTGGCGTCGGGCCTGCCGTACGCGATGTTGTCGCGGATCGACGACGAGAACAGGAACGCTTCTTCGAACACGACCCCGATCGCCCGCCGCAGCTCCTGCTGCTTCACGTCGCGGACGTCGATGCCGCCGATCTGGACCGAGCCCGAGTGCACGTCGTAGAACCTGGGCAGCAGCAACGAGATCGTGGACTTGCCCGACCCCGAGGTGCCGATGAGCGCGAGCGTTTCGCCCGCTCGCGCGTGCAGGGACAGCCCGTTGAGCACCGGATCGGCCCGCGTGTAGCCGAAGCGGACGTCGTCCAGCCGGATCTCCAGCGGGCCCTCGGGCAGCGGCCGGGCTTCGGGGCTGTCCACGACCTCCGGCTGCGCGTCGATCAGCTCGTACACCCGTTCCGCGCCGGCCCGGGTGAGCTGCGCCTGCACCACCAGCCCGGCGAGCATGCGGGCCGGGCCGATCAGGATGGACAGGTACGTCGCGAAGGCGAGGAACGTGCCGAGGCTGATTTCCCCGCGCAGCGCCAGGATCCCGCCGAAGCCGAGCACGGCGACCTGGCCTGCGGCGGGCAGGGCCGCCGTTGTCCCGGTGGGTAGCGCGGACAGCCGCGCGGCCCGGAGGCGCTCCGCGAAGAGCGTCCTCGCCGTCTTCTCCAGCTTCGCGACTTCGCGGGTTTCCTGCCCGAAGCCCTTGACGACGCGGACGCCGGTGACCGTCTCCTCGACGTGCTGGGCGACGTCCGCCGCGCGCTGCTGCGCCGACCACGTGGCCGGGAACAAGCGTTTACGGCTCTTCGCGATGACTATCGCCACCGCGGGCGTGACCACCAGCGCGATCAGCGTCAAGGGCGGCGAGAGCCACAACATCGCGCCGAGGGCAAGGAAGGCGAAGATCACCGAACCCGCGGAAAGCGGGACCTGCATGAGGATTCCGGTGACCAGCTGCAGGTCCGAGATCGCCCGCGAGACGACCTGCCCGGTGCGCAGCGCGTCCTGCTTGCCGCCGTCGAGCCGCGAAACCGCACCGAACACGCTTTGCCGCAGATCGTGCTGGACGTCGAGGGCGAGCCGCCCACCGACGTACCGCCGCGCGAACGCGGTGGCGAAGGTCAGCAACTGCAGCCCGATCAGCGCTATCGCCAGCCCGCGCAACTGCCCCGTCTGCCCCTTGACCGCGTCGTCCACGGCGACCTTGACCAGCAGCGGACCCGTCGCCTGCAGGCCGACGCCGACGATGGCGGCGAACAGCGAGAGCACGACCAGCCGGGGATGACGCCAGCACGCGGCGGCGAGACGGCGTATCCAGCCGAGGCTCGCCTGCGGTGCCGTCTCAGCGGTTGGAAGCTCTTGACGGATGCGGGGTGGGGCAGTGGTCACCCCGCCACACTAGGCGTGGGGTCCGACACTCGCCGTAGTCCGTGGTCAGCGGCATAGTGCGGCCGCTGACCACGGGGCGGCTCAGGTGATGTCGCGCTTCTGGTTCGCGGCCCAGCCGAGCCCGAAGAAGAGCAGCGTCCAGGCGAGGAAGATCAACGCCGACGCCCACCACGAGAACGCGCCGGGCGCGCCGGCGGTGTACTGCAGGAACCACTTGGTTTCCTTGTCCAGCCCCGGAATCGTCACCCCGGCCGCGCCGAAGGCCTCCGCGCCGATGGCGCCGACGATGCCGTTCAGCGTGCCGTTGGGCAGCACGCCGCCGAGCCACTGGATCCGGCCCCAGCCCCAGGCCACGAAAACCAGGACGTTCTCCAGCACCAGCATGTAGATGGTCAGCGTGATCACGCTGCCGACCACACTGCGCCAGACCGCGCCGAGCCCGATGCCGAACAGCGTGGCCAGGATGGTCGCCAGGACGCCGGCGCCGAGCATGCCGAACCACTGCGGGCCGGTCGGCAGCCGCGCGCTGTCGACGGTCAGCAGCGTGCCGATGCTGGCCGCGGCGAAGATGAACACGCCGTAGATCGCGCCCCAGCCGATGTAGGTGATCATCTTCGCGGTGAGCGCGGCACCCCGGTTGGGCGCGGTCAGGAACGTCGTCGTGATCGTCTTCTTGGTGTACTCGCCGGCGAGCGCGAACACCCCGAAGATCATCGGGAAGATGGTGCCGATGTTGATGCCGTGGCCCAGCGCCAGCAGGCCGACCGGCAGCTCGCCGGTCTGGATGCCGAGCACCCTGGTGATCTGCCGGGTGTCCGAGCTGCCGAGGAAGTCGCTGATGTCGTTGGTCACCGCGCCCCAGCCCAGCGCGCAGGCGAACGCGAAAAGTACGGTCGGGATCAGCAGGCCCCACCAGCTCTTGGTGGTGAGCGTCTTGCGGATCTCCGCCTTGATCAGGTTCCCCATCAGGCCTGACCTCCCCATGTGTCGTTCGGGCCTGGTTGCTGCGGGGGCGGCGGGAGCTGCTGCCCTGGCGGTGGTGTCGGTGGGGCCTGGTACTGCTGTTGCGGCGGCGGGTACTGCTGCGGGGCGTACTGCTGCTGCGGCGGTCCCGGCTGGTAGTACTGCTGCGGGGGTGGCGGCCCCTGGTAGCCGGGCGCGCTGAACTGCCCGGCGGTCAGCTGGAAGAACAACCGCTCGAGGTCGGCGTGCTCCTCCTGCATGCCGTACACGGCGAGCCCGGCCTTCGCGGTGATGTCACCGATCTGCTGGACCGTGGCGCCGACGACGGCGACCCGGCCGTCCGGGGTCGGCGAGACCTGCGTGAAGCCGCCTTCGCTCAGCGCTGTCACGAGCGCGTTGGCGTCCGCGGGCTGGACGAGCACGCGGGACTGCTGGCTCTTGCGCAGCTGGTCGAGCGAGCCGTAGTACCGCGTCATGCCCTGGCTGATGATGACCACCTGGTCGATGGTCTGCTCGACCTCGTTGAGCAGGTGGCTCGAGACCAGCACACTGCGGCCTTCCCGCGCGTAGGCGCGCAGGAAGTTACGCAGCCACAGGATTCCCTCCGGGTCGAGGCCGTTCGCCGGCTCGTCCAGTACGAGGACCTGCGGGTTGCCCAGCAGTGCCGTGGCGAGCGCCAGCCGCTGCTTCATGCCGAGGGAGAACCCGCCGACCTTGCGGTCCGCCGCCGTCGAGAGGCCCACGAGGCCGAGGACCTCGTCCGCGCGCTGGTCGGGCATCCCGATGGCCGCGGCGTAGACCCGGAGGTGGTTGCGCGCGGTGCGGGCGGGGTGGAAGCCCTCGTTCTCCAGCACCGCGCCGACGACGGTGGCGGGGTTGCCGAGCTGGTCGTGCGGCCTGCCGTTGATGGTCGCCGTGCCCGCCGTCGGGGTCACCAGCCCGAGCAACATGCGCAGGGTTGTCGTCTTCCCGGCGCCGTTAGGGCCGAGGAACCCCGTGACCGAACCAGGTTCGACGGTGAAGCTGAGGTTCTGCACGGCGCTGACCGGCCCGAACTGCTTACTGAGATTCTGCACCGCGATGCGGCCACTGCCGTCGTGCATACGGCCCCCTTCGGTTCCCCTACGGCTGATCCGCGCCATCCTGCCGTACCCGGAGGCCGCGCGCGTGCGGAACGGCCACCTTCGCGGGAAGCGATTTTTGTCACGCTCCGGAGCGCGGATTTTCACCGGTAACTCACTCGGATGGAGTATTTGCAGCTAGATGCCGGGTTCCGGCCGCTCACTGGAACAGATAACCGGTTGCGAACGGACCCGGTTAAGAAGTATTTAGGGCAACTTGGCAACCCCGTGCAGCGCACGGGCGAGTTATTACCTAAGCTAGTGGGGGCGACCCGCTCCCAGTGACCCCCAGGCTGGTTGAGCGGGTCGCCCCTTTTTGCGCACGTACCACTGAGGGCCCCTCCTGTGGAGGGGCCCTCAGCGTTTTCCGGGGGTGGTCTCAGGCGAGCACGGTCTCCACCGAGGTGTGGGGCAGCCCGTGCGCGATGGCGACGGGCTCGTTCGTGAGCGCGCCGTCGTGGGTGTTGAGGCCCTTCGCGAGGCTCGGGTTGGCCTTGAGCGCGGCCTTCCAGCCGTGCTCGGCGAGCTGCACCGCGTAGGGCAGGGTGACGTTGGTGAGCCCGTACGTCGACGTGCGCGGCACGGCGCCCGGCATGTTCGCGACGCAGTAGAACACCGAGTTGTGCACCTGATAGGTCGGCTCGTCATGGGTGGTCGGCCGCGAGTCGGCGAAGCAGCCGCCCTGGTCGATCGCGATGTCGACGAGCACACTGCCGGGCTTCATCCGCGACACGAGGTCGTTGGAGACCAGCTTCGGGGCCTTCGCGCCCGGCACGAGCACGGCGCCGATGACCATGTCGGCCTCCAGCACGGCCTGCTCGACCGACAGCGCGTTCGAGGTCACCGTGCGGATCCGGCCGCCGAAGTCGTTGTCGATCTGGCGGAGCCGGTCGACATTCGTGTCCAGGATCTCGACGTCGGAGCCGAGGCCGAGCGCGACGCGCGCGGCGTTGATGCCCGCGACTCCGCCGCCGATCACGACGACCCGCGCGGGGTGCACACCGGGGATGCCGCCGGGCAGGACACCGCGGCCGCCGCTGGGCTTCATCAGGGAGTAGGCACCGACCTGGGGCGCGAGCCGGCCCGCGACCTCGGACATGGGCGCGAGCAGCGGCAGCGCGCCGGAGGCGGTCTGCACGGTCTCGTAGGCGATAGCCGTCGTGCCCGAAGCGAGCAGCGCGTCGGTCAGCGGGCGGTCGGCGGCGATGTGGAGGTAGGTGAACAGCACCTGGCCGGCGCGCAGGAACGGGTACTCCGCGGCGATCGGCTCCTTGACCTTGAGGATCAGGTCGCCCTCGGCCCAGGTCTCCGCGGCGGTCGCGAGCACTTTGGCACCGGCGGCCAGGTACTCCTCGTCGGTGATGGAGGAGCCGAGCCCGGCGTCGGTTTCGACGAAGACGTCGTGGCCGCGACCGGTCAGTTCGTGCACGCCGGCCGGGGTCAGCGCGACCCGGTATTCGTGCCTCTTGATCTCGCGGGGTACGGCGATACGCACGGCTGCCTCCTGCTGCGGGTCAATGTCCTCTTCCCTACGGTGATGCACCCGGACGGCGGTGTCATCGTGCTGAGCGGACAGTCCTGAGGCCGGTTCCTTGTTCCGGTGTGACAGCGAAACCGTCCACAAGACAATCAGTTGTCACGGGTCTTCCCGGGCGGGATTTCTCAGGGCGGCAAGCGAGCGGCGAAACCCTTGACCTCCAGCGCGCTCCAGGTGTGACGCTGGGGAGGTGAGGACCCAAGGGAGAGGCGGCTCATGCGCGCGGTGTGGTTGAAGGAGTTCGGCGGGCCGGAGGTGCTGGTCGGCGGGGACGCGCCCGACCCGGACCCGGGGCCGGGCCAGGTGCTGGTCGAAGTCGTGTTCGCCAACATCACCTTTGTCGAAACGCAGTTCCGCTCCGGGCGGCCGGGGCCGTTCAGGACGGAGTTGCCGGTGATCCCCGGCAACGGCGTGGGCGGGGTGGTCAGCGCGGCCGGGCCGGGCGTCGACGGCGAGTTCGTCGGCAAGATGGTGGTGACGGCCACCGGGGGTTCGGGCGGTTACGCGCAGCGGGTCGTGGTCGACGCGGCCGGGGTGTTCGAGGTGCCCGAGGGGCTGGCGCTGGACAACGCCGTGGCGTTGCTCGCGGACGGCCGGACCGCGACAGGGCTGGTGAACGCGGCGGAGATCAAGCCGGGCGAGCGCGTGCTCGTCGAGGCGGCGGCCGGGGGTGTCGGCAGCTTGCTCGTGCAGCTGGCCAAGGCGGCGGGCGCGGAGGTGATCGCGCTCGCGGGCGGCGCGCGCAAGGTGGGCGGGCTTCATGATCTCGGCGCGGATCTGGCCTTCGACTACCGGGAGCTGGGCTGGGCCGAGCAGGCGGGGCCGATCGACGTCGTGTTCGACGGTGTCGGCGGTGAGGTCGGCACGGCGGCGTTCAAGCTGCTTCGCCGCGGCGGCCGGATGGTCGTTTTCGGCCTGGCGAGCGGATCTTGGACGGAGATCCCCGACGGCGACGCCGAAGCGCGCGGGGTTTCGGTGGTGCGGGGGATCGGCGATCCGGCGGAGTTCGCCGGGTTCACCAGGAGTGCGCTGGCCGAAGCGGCCGCGGGGCGGCTGCGACCCGTTATCGGGCAACGGTTCCCGCTGGAACGCGCCGCCGACGCGCACGCCGCGATCGAGTCGCGGGGCACCATCGGGAAGACGCTTCTGGTGGTGTGAAAAGGCTTGTGAGCGTTGGCGTCCGGTGGGGTCGTGAGTGTTTCGCGGGGTTCTAACCCCGCGAAACACTCACGACCCTGGCGGCTACGCGCGGTAGGAGGTCCAGGCGCTTGCCATGCGGGTGGCCTGGCCCGAGGTGAACTGGGTCATGCACGGGTCGTAGCTGTAGTCCATGTAGTTGTGGATGGGGTCGGCACCCGCGGCGCTGCAGGTGTCCTTGCTGGCGGGGCAGCCGGAAGTGGCTGTCGCCTCGGCCGGGGTGTCGGAGACGTAGTCGCCCGAACCGGAGCAGCCGCCCTGGAACGTGTGGTAGAGCCCGAGCCAGTGCCCGATCTCGTGGGTGGCGGTGTCACCTTCGTTGTAGTTGGTGGCGGACCGGCCGGGGAACGACTCGTCCAGGATGACCACGCCGTCCATGGTGGGCGCCGAGGCGTAGCTCCACGGGAAGGTCGCCCAGCCGAGGAGGTCGTCGCCGAGCGAAGCGGTGTAGATGTTGAGCGCGTTCTTGCTTCCCTTGTGCAGGGCCGTTTTCATCTGCCGCTCGGCGGTCGAGCCGTCGGTGATGCCGTTGTACCAGGCGGCCTTGTTGGTGTAGTCGGTGGAGACGAGCGAGAAGCTGAAGCCCGAGCTCGCGTAGGCGCTGTTGAGCACGGAGATCTGCTGCGAGATCGTCGCCGCGGGCAGCGAGCCGGTGGAGCCGCTGGTGATCACGTGGACGTAGACCGGGATGCTGGTCGCGGCCAGGGTGTTGGCGGACAGGCCTTTCGCGGCGACGCGCGACTTCATGTCGGCTTCGATCGCGGCGGCTTCGGTGGGGTTGAGATCGTTGGCGTGACCGTCTTTCGACCGGGTCGCCGCGTTCTGCGGGGTGAAGCAGCCGGCATCGGCGGCCTGCGGTGCCGAGACGACCGTGGTGCTCCCGGCCGCGGTGGCCGGGATGGTCAGGCTGGCCAGCGTCAAGGCGGACAGGGCGCCCATCTTGACGATTCTGCGAATGCGCTCCGGATAGCTCATGGCACTCCTCGGTTACGCTCGATGACCCTGAGTGGTCGAGGGGAAGGTAGCCAAAGAATCACGCGAAGCGGCGATATCCGGCGAAGACCTCGACATTCCGTTCGTTCGAAGGGGACCGTCCGGGCCAATGACTGCGCCATCCAGCGTTGTGACTCTACGCCATTCAGCCCCTTTCAGCCCCATCGTGCCGCGACAAGTTGCATGATCAACGCAAGTCGGACATCTGGATCTTCGAGGTTTAAAGGTGTCAATTCGAGCAGGCGGCGCATGCGGTAGCGCAGGGTGTTCGGGTGGATCCGCAGCTCCAGTGCCGCGGCTCGCGGGTCGCCGGGGTGCCGCAGCCACTCGTACAACGTGTTCACATAGTCGGCTTCGTTCGCTTCGTCATGCGTGCGCAGCGCACCGAGGGGGCCGAGGTCGGACACCTTCGCGCCGGTGGCCGCCGTCGCGCCGCGGTGCAGGACGAGCGCTGTCCACGCTTCGTCGAAGCTGACCACCTGACCGGGCACGAGCCCCGCCCGCAGCAGCCCCAAGGACTCGTCGGCCTGGGCTTTGGAAGTAGCGAGATCGCCGATCTCGGTGGCACTGCCCGCGGCGACCCGCGGCGCGGGTGCCCGGCTCGTCGACGGCAGCGCGACGAGCGCGGCACGCAGCTCCGACCAGCCGTCGCCGTCGGGGACCACCGCGTAGAGCAAGCCGCCGAGTTCGGTCGCGACGGGCCGCCTGCCGACACCCTGGGAGATCTTTTCCAGCAACGCCAGGCGCAAGCCCTCCGCGCCGCGCGTGTCACCGCCGGGCGTCTCGATGACGACCACCCGATGCGGCTCGTCGGTCAGGTCCAGCTCGGCGATCGCCTTGCGCGTCCCGGCTTTCCCTTGCAGCACAGCGCGTAGCAGCTCGGCGGACGCGCGGCGCTGCGCGTCGGCGTGCGCCCGGCGCCGCAGCAGGTGCAACGCGACGACCGGGGCGGCGTCGGCGAAGGCGGCGGCGCGCTCGTCGGAGACCGGCCCGGTCACCACCGCCCACATCGAGCCGAGCAGTTCGCCGCCCATCCGGATCGGCACGATCAGCCGCGGCAGCGTGCCGTCCCGTTGCGCGGGCACGAAAATCGTCTGCCTGCCCCGGGAAAGTTCGCGGAACACCCCGCGCGAGCGGAACTTCGCGAGCACGTCGTCCGGGATCCGGCGGCCCATGATCGTCGAGACACGGGCCGGGTCGGTGACGTCCTGGCGCGCGGAGTA
>Ga0247768_1000905_pt1 | contig 10544 bp, 8 predicted proteins | sample UWRJL016104C6_FD_179944 | JGI IMG/M metagenome (GOLD analysis project Ga0247768, IMG submission 179944) | Plant litter microbial communities from Arlington Agricultural Research Station in Wisconsin, United States - UWRJ-L016-104C-6 | ecosystem: Environmental > Terrestrial > Plant litter >... | reverse complement strand
CACCCCGGTCGCTACCAGGTGGCTCAGCGGCTCCTCGCCCGGCTCGAAAAGGGACTGGGCGTCCTCGACCGGCAGGGTGGAGACACCGTCGTCAAACAGCTTCGCGGCAAGCGTCTGCAGCTGGACTACCAGTGCCGCATTCGGCACTCGTCCCACGAAAGCGCTTTCCGGCCAGCGCAGGTCGCTCGGCGAACCGACGTCGCGGACGCTTTCCGCGACAAGCCGCAGGATCGCGGGGCGGCGGAGGTCCACGCGCCGCCAGTCGGGATTGTCGAGCAGTGACGCCAGGAGCTGGTCGACGTCGTCACCGGGTGTTCCGCCGGACCCGAGCACCCGGCGCAGGAACCGCCGCATGTCGGCCAGGTCGAGCTCCCGCAGTTCGATGGCCGCGAACGCGGGGTCGTCGATCCGCGAACGGCCGCAGACCACCATGGGGACCCGCGGATATTTGACGCGGAAGGCGTGAAGTGCCTCTGTCAGCCGGAATTGCCCGGCGGACGGCAGTTCGTCCAAGCCGTCGACGATGAGGTGCACGGCCCCGAAGGTCGACGCGGCTTCGCTCACCGGGCCGAAAACGTCCGGGCACAGCTCGTCCTTTGTGGACAACTGCTGCAGCAGCACACTCGCATGGAACAACACCGGTGCGCGGACGGCCAAACCGGCCAGTTCCGTGGGATGGTCGTTCACCCCCGCGGCCAGCAGGTACGCAAACTCCCTCGCTGTCGCGGTCTTGCCGCTGCCGGGCCCGCCGACGATCACGGCGGTGTGCTGCCGCGCGACGAGGTTCACCGCGTCGGTCTCGGATGCCCGGACCGGAAGTCCGACGTAACGCGCGTGGTCCTCCGCCAGTGCCAGCACAGTCCGGTCGGCCGCCGCGGTGCCGCGGGCTTTGACCAGGCGGACCCGTTGCTCCGAAAGGAGCGATTCGGTGCTTCGGGACAACTTGCCGTGCGATTCCATCGCGGTGATCAGGTCGCCACCGAGCCGCACCGCGTCGTCGTGGTCGAAGTTGAGCAGCGGAGCGGTCACCCGGAAGGCCTCGGCGAGGTCCGCCGGCGGCCAGAACCGGAACGGGTTGGCCTCGCCCAGCCACTCGGACGCCACCGCCGCCACCGCGACCGAAGCCCGCAGCTTCTCCTCCGGCTGGCCGGGCCATTTGACCATGCGGTGTGCGGTGATGAGCAGTTGCCCGAAGTGGCTCTGCCACCAAAGTTCCCCGGCATCCGCGGGATAGTGGCGATGCGCCTGCGCCCTGATGGCCCACAGCACCCTGAATGCCGACCGCAATGCCGACTTCCCGAGCAGATCGAGACAAACGTGCTCGATCCGGCCGGAAATCGCGCCCAGTTGAAGAAGGCGGCAACCGAGTGCCAGGACACGCTGAAGGCCGATCAGGGCCGCCAGGTCGTTCGCCGCGAACACGTCCCGCAGCAAGCCTACTTCGAGCCAGCAGCAATCCCCGGTCTGCGGGAGATCGTCGGAAGTGTGCTCGTAGTCGATCAGGTAAGGACGATCTCCGACCAGCACCACGTTGCGGGGATTCAGATCGCCGTGCGCGTAGGACCGGACACGACCTCCGGCCGGGACCGTGAGCACGTTCTTCAGTGCGGAGAACGGGTCCGCGAACGTCTTGCCGAATTCGCCCGCCGCGGCGACCAGGCGCTCACGATTGGTCCTTCCACGCGTGGCGGTGATCAGCCCGCACACCGAGAGATCAGGCCTGGCAGCCAAAGCCGCGAGGTCGACACGATGCCCACTGCCGGGTTCGACCCGGATCTCCACCACGATGTTGTCACCGCGGGCGACGAGCGTCCCGTCGAGCCGTTCCGGCCGCAGGCCGCCGATGGTCAGCAGGTCACCGGGGGTGAGGTCGTCCTCTTGCCCGGCCAAGGATCGCAGCAGGATTTCGTCATCCGGCAGCAGGGCGGCCCTCGCGCGGGCGGCGTCCGGCCGTCCATAGTGGAGCCTGCCGTTCTCGTCGACGTTGTCGACGGTCACCGTCACGTTCGGCCCCAGGGTGAGATTCTGCGAGCGCAGTGAGGTCGCCTGTTTCGCTACCGCGTAACGGTTGTAGAGCACATGGGCGGAACCGCCGAACAGCGTGTTGACCAAAGCGACGACTTCGCCGGTGCGCGCGTCCGGGCCGTTCGCCGCGGCGCGGACGACTTCTTCCAGCGTGCGCACGCCCACCTCCGGCGTTCCGGCGTGCTGGCCGACATGGTCGTAGACCACCGCGGCGGGAATGCCCCAGGCCTCACCCGAAGGATCGTCCGGGGTCACCGCCAGGATCGGCGCGAACAGGGCGTTGATCGCCGGCTTGATCCAGCGCTGGTAGGCCGCCGCCTCCCGCGAAAGTGCCGCGGCCGGCCCGATCTTGACCACGTGCATCAGCCGATGATCGCCGCGATACAGGTGAACCTGGACGACGCACGAGCCGCTCCGGCCGCCGTCGAGCAGCCGCGTGACCTCGAAACGCTCGACGCCTTCGAACAACGCCTGTCCCTCGTTCGAGTGAATTCGCCGCAGGGCGCCCCGAATCTCCGCCTGATGGCGAGGAGGCAATGAGGAATCGGCGAAGGTAACCTCAGCAGCCATGGGAAGCACCGGGATCTCCAGGAACGGTGGTGACGCCGCCGACGGCTGGGCGGCGGTCTGTGCCGACTTCGGCCGCACCAGGACGGAGGCCGGGGAGGCGGGCCTCACCCGGCGCTGGCAGCGCCTGGTGGACTCGACCAGGCGAGGGCAGTCCCCGCTCGACGACTGGGTCGAACTCATCGCCGACATCGCCGAATACCAAGGCGACGAAGACGATTTCGCCACCCGCCGCGGGCAGCTGGCGAAGATGCGGGTCGAGGCCGACATTCACCGGAACGGTGGATTCCGGTGCCCGAAGTCGTTGTGCGGGCGCCGGGTGGTCGCGGCGGCTTCGGGAAAGGCGCCCCGCTGCGAGTTGCTGGGCGAGGCGATGGCGGCCGTCGAGTGACGGGCTGGACCTGCCCGGTCCGGTGTGCCACCGTGGACCGGGCGGGAATCGTCCTTCCACGCCGAAGGGAAACCGGTCATGGTCGCTGCGCGTCCCGTCCGGATTTCGTTCAGTGTGCTGCTGCGCATTTCCGACGACGACCGCTACGTGCTTTTCAACTCCCCGACCAGGCCGGGCACCTGTGGGCCGCCCGGTGGGGTGATCAAGTACTTTCCCCCGGCGGTGGGGATTCTGGAGCCGCTCGGCTTCCGGCAGGAGCGCGGCGGGGTCCGGCCGGAGGTGGTGAGATGGGATCTCCGCGGAATACTCCCGCATCGTTCGGTCCGGCAATTCCTCCGGTGGTACCACACCGGCGCCTATCGTGAAGACGCCGACGAATGCCTGCGCCGCGAATTCTCCGAAGAACTCGGCGAGGTCGGGTTGTCGAGGCTCGACGTCGGCCTGCGGACCCTCAAATTCGCACCGGTCCGCACGGTCGTCGAAGGCCCGCACGACGTCCCCGGCAAACCTCATCGGCAGCTGCGCCGGTTCGAGGTCTACGATCTGCAGGTCTCGGGCGGACCGGCTCTCCGCCTGCGCGCGCAGTTGTTCGAAATCGGCGCCGATCCGCGGTTCCCGGACGTCATCTGCGCGAGCAGGGCCGACATCGCGCACGGGAGGCTCGGTTCGTCGATGATCGCGCCGCAGAGCGCGTTCCTGTTCGGCGACACCCGCTTGACGCCGGATGTGCCGCCGATCTTGTGACAGGGGAGTACGCACTGGAAACCGTCGAGCTGGTGACATCGCGGCGGGGAAAAGGCACCCGGCTGGTCGGCTGTGCGCGCCTGTCGGAGCCGGAACTGCACCGCGCCGAGCCCGGGGAACAGCCCGGAATCGTGGCCGCCCTGCGGATGTCCTGCGGCTGGGAGCCGCCGCCGGGCCGCTCCCGATACGTCGCGGGCTTCCTGCGCCTGACCTTCCATGACCGCCGCGTGAGCGCGCTTGAACTGCGGACGGAACCGGCCGAGAGCAGCGTTTCGGTGCTGCGAGACGGCAGCTTCGGCTGGTCATTGGGCAACCCCAACGGAAACGAGCCGATCCCGTCGCGGTGTGAGGCCTACTTGTCCCTTCTGGTGCCCGAGGACGTCGATGTCCTGTCCGGCATCGTCCGGGTGGATACGACGGTCACCCGGATGGGTAAGATCGGACCCGTCCGGGAGCACGCGCGCGGGCGCCACGGGGTCGAATTCGCACTGGACGTTCCGCCGGAATGGCGTGGAAACCGCCCGGTGCGGGCAAAAAGCGAGCCTGCGGTCAGCGTGAGCAAGCCCGCCGTGCGGCTCTGCGTGGCCGCGGACACCGAGCGGTACAGCCGGTTCGGCGTCCCCGAGGCAGCGCGCGCCCAGGAACGGTTCGTCGGCGCGCTCGCCAGCGCTCGCCGCCATGCCGGTCTTTCCGACGACGGCGTGGACCTGCAGCAGTCGGGTGACGGCCAGTTCGCCATCCTGCCGCCGGGCATCGACGAGTCGTCGGTAATCCCGAAGTTCGTCGAAGGGATCGGGCTCGCCCTGGCCGAGGTCAACTCCGATCTCAGCGAACGTGCCCGGCTCCGGCTCCGGATCGCGCTGCACCGCGGGCACGTGCGCCCCGGCGTCAACGGCTGGGTCGGCGCCGCGGCCATCACCGTGCACCGCCTGCTCGACTGCGATGTCCTGCGCGGCGCCCTGGCCGGTACCCCGGAGGCGGACTTCGCGCTCATCGTCTCCGACGTCGTCTACCAGGACGTCGTCGCCGACCACTACGGCTTGCTCGATCCCGCCGAGTTCACCGAGGTCACAGCCGTCGTCGAGGCCAAGAACTTCGCCGAGCGGGCCTGGGTGCACGTCACCGGCGCGCACTAGCGGCAGCGGCATGGGCGGGCCCTTCCCTGGCGGTTGCGGCCATCGATGTGAGTACGAGTCGCTCGGCCGCGACGGCCCGTTACGGGTGCTACCCCCAGCACTGTGCGGCAGGAACCGCGGATACACCCCGTACTAGTACGGTTTTGCCGGTGCCGGTGCGCCGAACTCGCGTAACCGTGAGACGTCCGTGACCACGATCCGCCGGTAGTGGCGGCGGACGAGGTTCTTTCCTTGCAACGCCTGGAAGGTCTTTTCGACCGTGCTCAGCGCCGTTCCCGCGAGGGAGGCGATTTCGGCCTGGGTGAGGGGGACCCCGAGTTCGCAACCGGCCGGGGTTTCGACACCGTGCCGTTCCAGGATCTCGAGCAGCACGCGCACGACCCGGGTCGGCGCGGGGCAGTCGATGAAGGCCACCCCGCGCTCGTCGGCGACACGCAGGCGCTCGCTGAGCACCCGGGCGATCGAGAGGCACGCTTCGCCGTCGCGCCGGAGGTATTCGGTGAGTTCGGCGCCGTGGACGACCCTGGCGGTGACGGGCACGCAGGCGATCACGCTGGCCGAGCGGGCCTGGCTTTCCAGTGCCGCCATCTCGCCGACCAGGTCACCCGCGCCGCGCACGGCCACCAGCGCGTGGTGGCCGAAGCCGGTCGCGACGACGACCTTGACCGAGCCGGACAGCAGGAACAGCGCGTGCCGGTCGTCGCCGTCCTGTTCCAGCAGCGTTTGCCGGGCGGTGTACGTCTTCGACTTGCCCAGCGCGAGGATCGCGTCCCGGCTGGGACCGCGCAGGCGGCCGAGAAGGCTGCTGTCGGGCCACTTCCGGTGGTTGTTCGTGGCAGCCATCGCCGAGATTCCTTCCGTGGCTGCGGCTGGGACTTGGCCGTCCCAGCACTGTTCCGTGTGCCGCGGGGCCGGACCCCGTACGGTGACGGGTTTTCCACCGATTCAGCCGAACGGCTTCCCTGGGTCAGGGGTGGGTCGTGAGGTAGCCGCCCATCTTCGGGAAGAAGTCCGTCGCCTCGTGCTCGACGCCGTCCTCGGTCCGCACCCGCTCGACGACCAGGCCGCGACTGCGGCCACGGCGGGCTTCGCTGCCGGCGACGATGACGATTCCCTTGCCCTCGCGGATGAAGATCCGTCCCGGGGTGCCGCCGTAACACGCCTGTGAGACCGACGCGCCGGTGATCCGGATGCGCTGTCCTTTGTGGAAGGTGAAGGCGTTGGGGTAGGGGTCCGACTGGGCGCGGATGAGCCGGTCGAGGTCCTCGGCGGGCCAGGTCCAGTCGATGCGGCTGTCCTCGGGGGACCGTTTGTGGAAGAAGCTCGCGCGGGCGCGATCCTGTTTGACCCACCCGGTTTCCCCGGCGGCGATCAGCGCGAGGGCGTCGGTGGTGATGGGGCCGATCATCGCCACGGTCTTGTGGAACAGGTCGGTGGTGGTGTCGCGCGGGCCGACGGCGACGGAGCGCTGCACGACGATGTCACCGGCGTCGAGTTCGCCGTCCATCATGTGGGCGGTGACGCCGACCTCGGGTTCGCCGTTGATGAGTGCCCAGATGAGCGGGGAAAAGCCCGCGTAGGCCGGGAGCAGCGAATCGTGCACGTTGAGGGTGCCGTGCCGCGGCAGGGTGAAGATCTCCGGCGGCAGCCAGGTGCGCCAGTTGTTGGCGACGATGATGTCGAGGTCGGCGTCGTTCAGCTTCGTCAGCAGCTCGTCGTCGTCGGGACGGTTGCGGACGAGGACGTCGATCCCGTGTTCGGTGGCGAGGTCCGCGACGGAGTCCGACCAGATCTTCTCGTAGGCGTGCTCGCTTTTGGGATGTGTCACGACCAAGGCCACCTCGTGCTCCGAATCGATCAGCGCCCGCAACGTGCGGTGGCCCCAGGTCTGGTAGCCGAACATCGCGACCCGCATGGCTCTCCTTCGGTCGGGGGGATCAACATCACGCCCAAAGATACTAGGCCAGGCTGGCCTAAGTTAGGTTAGGGTTTCCTCCGTTGGTAGTTTTCGACCTAGTGATGGGGTTGCGGATGTCACGAGCAGGTGCCGGCGAGCGGATCCCCGTCTACGACGTTGTCGGTGTGGGCTTCGGGCCTTCCAACCTCGCGCTGGCGATCGCGCTGACCGAGCACAACGCCGGTGAACCCGTGGGCGGCAAGGTGACCGCGCACTTCCTGGAGCGGCAACCCCGCTTCGGCTGGCATCGCGGCATGCTCATCGAAAACGCCACCATGCAGGTGTCCTTCCTCAAGGACCTGGTGACGATGCGGAACCCGAACAGCGAGTTCAGCTTCCTGACCTACCTGAAGGCCAAGGGCCGCCTGGTCGACTTCATCAACCACAAGACCCTGTTTCCGCTGCGCATCGAGTTCCACGAATACTTCGAATGGGCCGCCGCACAGGTCGACGACCTCGTCTCCTACGGCTCGGACGTCGTCGCGGTCCGCCCGGTGCTCGTGGACGACGTCGTCGCCTACTTCGACGTCGACGTCCGCGGTGACGGCGAGACGAGCGTGTTCCGCGCCCGCAACCTGGTGATCGGCACCGGCCTGCGGCCGAACCTGCCCGAGGGGGTCACCCCGAGCGACCGCGTCTGGCACAACCACCAGCTGCTGCACCGCGTCGAAGAACTGCGCGAGAGCGCGCCGAAGCGCTTCATGGTCGTCGGCGCCGGGCAGAGCGCGGCCGAGGTCAGCGCCTTGCTGCACGAGCAATTCCCGCGCGCCGAGGTGTGCGCGGTCTTCTCCCGCTACGGCTACAGCCCGTCGGACGACAGCTCGTTCGCGAACCGGATCTTCGACCCCGAAGCGGTCGACCAGTTCTACGGCTCGTCCGACGCGGTCAAGGCGAAACTCATCGACTACCACGGCAACACCAACTACTCCGCGGTCGACATCGAGCTGATCGACGACCTCTACCGCCGGATGTACCGGGAAAAGGTGCAGGGTGTCGAGCGGCTGCGGCTGTTCAACGTCTCGCGCCCGGTCGACGTCGTCGAGACCGCGGACGGCGTGCGCGCCACCATCGAATCGCTCACCACCGGGGAGCGGACCGTGCTCGAACCCGACGTCGTGGTCTACTCCACCGGCTACCGCCCGGCCGACCCGACACCGCTGCTCGGCGAACTCGCCGCCTACTGCGGCCGCGACCAGCAAGGCCGCCTGCTGGTGGAGCGCGACTACCGGCTCAAGGTCGAGCCCGCCGTCTCCGGCGGGATCTACCTGCAGGGCGGAACCGAGCACTCGCACGGCATCACGTCGTCGCTGCTGTCGAACACCGCCGTCCGGGTGGGGGAGATCCTGGAGTCCATCGTGGACCGCCGCGACGCCGCCGGCTCCCGCCCCGAATACGCCGTCAGCGGCACCACCTCCGCTTGAGGTGGCACCCCTTGTGAGCGTTGCGGCCGGTTAGAACCGGCCGCAACGCTCACAAGGGTGACCACGCAGGCACGCTCCGTCAGACGTCGGCGGGGGCGGGTTCGCCGAAGCGGGCGAGGGCCAGCGCGGCGGCGACGGCGAGGGCGAAGCCCGCGACGGCGACCAGCGCGAAGCCCGGTTTCGTGCGGTCGCCGAGGGCGACGACGCCGATCAGCGAGGGCAGCACGGTCTCGCCGATGACCATCATCGCGGTGGCGGTGGTGACACTGCCGCGTTGCAGGGCGGAGGCGTAGAAGAGCATCGCGATGACACCACCCGCGGCGACCCCGTAGATCGCCGGGTCGGTGAGGAGGTCGAGCGGCGCGAAGCTGGTGATGACCCGCCCGGAGACGGCGACGACGCCGAAGCCCAGCCCGGCGACCAGGCCGAGCGCCGGGGTCCGGATCCGCGCGGAAGCCTTACCCGCCACCATTCCCGCGACGGCGAGGAGCAGGACCACACCCAGCAAGGTGAAGCGGAACGCCAAGCCCACCGGGTCCGAACCTTCGCCCTCGGCCGACGCGCCCAGCAGCGCGAGCCCCACGCACACCACGACGACGGCCGTCCACTCGCGACGGCCGAGCCGGACCCCCAGCGCGAGCGCGGCGATGGCCGTCACCGCGAGGCTCGCCGCCAGCGCCGACTGCACCACGAACAACGGCAGCACGCGCAGCGCGATCAGCTGGAAGACGAAACCCAGCGTGTCGAGGCAGAGCCCGAGCAGGAACTTCCACTGTCCCAGCACCCGGACCAGCAGCCGCGGGTCCACCCCCTCGGTGTCGTCCGAGGTGGCCCGCGCGGCCATCGCCTGCATCACCGAAGCGACCCCGTACGCGCACGCCGCCGCCAAAGCGCACAGCAATCCCCACCACATGTGCGTAACACTAGGTGGACTCCCGCGCGGACGCTGGAGCGAGCCGCCTTCGCCGCGCCGCTGTACCCTCGCCGTATGTCGAACACGCGTTCCCAAGACGATGAAACCATGGAACGCCACTGGCCCGAAAAGGCCGCCGACGACGAGTTGCGCCTGCAGTGGGAGTTCCTGGACTTCCTCCGGGCCACAGCGGTGAACAAGGTCGCCGGGCTGTCCCGCGAGCTGGCCGTCGCCACCCCGATGAAAACCTCGCCCGGGATGAGCATCCTGGGTGTCCTCAAGCACCTGACCGCCGCCGAGCGGTGGTGGCTGTCCATCGAGGCGGGCGGCCGCGACCTGCCGTCGCTGTGGGAGGGCAGCCCGGACCCGAGCTGGCGGGTCACCGGCGACGACGACCCGTCCTCGGTCGTCGCCGCCTACCGCGCCGAATGGCGGCGCTCGGCCGAAGCGCTCGCCGGGATGGGCCCGTCGGACAAGTCCCGGCGCACACCGTCGGAGTTCACCGTGCGGTGGATCCTCACCCACCTCGTCCAGGAGACCGCCCGCCACGTCGGCCATCTCGACTTCCTGCGCGAGCTGGCCGACGGCCAGGTGGGGGAGTGACCGGCTAGGGCCGCGGCACGTTGCGGAGGTTGGACCTCGCCAGCTGGAGCATCTTGCCGACCCCGCCGCTGAGCACCGTTTTGCTGGCCGCCAAAGCGAAACCCTTAACCTGGGCGGCGGTGATGTTCGGCGGGATGGACAGCGCGTTGGGGTCGGTGACGACGTCGAGCAGCGCCGGGCCGTCGTGCGCCAGCAGGTCTCTGATCGCGTCACGCACCTCGGCCGGTTCCTCGACGCGGCGGGAGTGGAGGCCGGCCCCGCGCGCGATCGCGGCGAAGTCGACGTGGTCGTGATCGGTGCCGAACTCCGGCAGGCCGTCGACGAGCATCTCCAGCTTGACCATGCCGAGCGAAGAGTTGTTGAACACCACGACCTTCACCGGCAGCCGGTGGGTCTTCAAGGTGAGCAGCTCGCCCATGAGCATCGCCAGGCCGCCGTCGCCCGACAGCGAAATCACCTGGCGCCCCCGATCGGGCGCCTGCGCGCCGATCGCGTGCGGCAGCGCGTTGGCCATGCTGCCGTGCACGAACGACCCGATCAGCCGCCGCCGGGCGGTCGGCGTGACGTAGCGGGCGGCCCACACGTTGCACATCCCGGTGTCCACCGTGAACACCGCGTCCTCGGCGGCCTCCTCGTCCAGCACGTCGGCCACGTACTCCGGGTGGATCGGCGTGTGCCGCTCGACCTCGCGGGTGTAGGCGTCCACCACCTTCTGCAGGCCGCGTTCGTGCTTGCGGAGCATCTCGTGCAGGAAGGGCTGGCCGGCACGCTCGCGGAGCTTCGGCAG
>Ga0247768_1000902_pt1 | contig 10566 bp, 7 predicted proteins | sample UWRJL016104C6_FD_179944 | JGI IMG/M metagenome (GOLD analysis project Ga0247768, IMG submission 179944) | Plant litter microbial communities from Arlington Agricultural Research Station in Wisconsin, United States - UWRJ-L016-104C-6 | ecosystem: Environmental > Terrestrial > Plant litter >... | reverse complement strand
CGACCGCACCGAGGAAGAACTCGCCGCGCTGACCCAGGCTTACCGAGCACTCGGCGAGCTGACAAAACGGCCGAAGCTGCTTGTGGCCGGGTACTTCGGCCGCTTGGGGCAGGCGCTGGGCACCCTCGCACGCTCCCCCATCGACGCGCTCGCCGTCGACCTCGTCACCGATCCGTCCGTTGTGGACGCCGTCGCTGCCGAAGGTTCCTTGTGGGACAAGGAGATCCTCGCCGGGATTGTCGACGGCCGCAACATCTGGCGCACCGACGCCGACGCGGCGCTGGGCAAGGCCGCGTCCCTGCTCGGCACCGCCGGTTCGGTCAGCGTGTCGACGTCGTGCTCACTGCTTCACGTGCCTTACGACATCGACCGCGAAACGGCCGTCGACGCCCGGGTCCGTGGCTGGCTTTCCTTCGCCAGGCAGAAAGTCGACGAGGTCGTGCTCCTCGGGCGCGCGTTGAGCGATGGCACCGAAACCGTCGGCGACGACCTCGCCAAGGCCCGCGCGGCGATCGCGGATCGGGCCGGTGCCCGGGATCTGGTCGAACCGCGGGTGCGGGCGCGGCTGGATTCCCTGCGGCCCGAACATCTTCAGCGGTCCGCGTATGCCACGCGCGCCGCCGCGCAGCAGGAGACACTGGGCCTGCCCGCGTTCCCGAGCACCACGATCGGCTCGTTCCCGCAGACCGTGGAGGTCCGCAAAGCACGCGCCGCGCACCGCTCCGGCGAACTCGACGACGACGGCTACCAGGCCGCGATGCACGCGGAGATCGGGAAAGTCGTCCGCCTGCAGGAAGAACTGGGCCTCGACGTCCTGGTGCACGGCGAACCCGAGCGCAACGACATGGTCCAGTACTTCGCCGAGCAGCTCGACGGCTTCGCCTCCACCGCGTTCGGCTGGGTGCAGTCCTACGGCTCCCGTTGTGTCCGCCCGCCGATCCTCTACGGTGACGTCTCGCGCCCGGCGCCGATGACCGTCGAATGGGCCAGGTACGCGCAGAGCCTCACCGGCAAGCCGGTCAAGGGCATGCTGACCGGGCCGACGACGATCCTGGCGTGGTCGTTCGTCCGCGACGACCAGCCGCTCGGCGCCACCGCGCGCCAGGTGGCGCTGGCCATCCGCGACGAGGTCCACGACCTCGAATCGGCGGGCATCCGGATCATCCAGGTCGACGAGCCCGCGCTGCGGGAGCTCCTGCCGCTGCACGCGGGTGACCACGAGGCGTACTTCGCCTGGGCCGTGGACGCCTTCCGGCTGGCCACCTCCGGGATCGCCGACTCCACGCAGATCCACACCCACATGTGCTACTCGGAGTTCGGCGACATCCTGCCCGCGATCGACGCCATCGATGCCGACGTCACCAGCATCGAAGCCGCCCGGTCCAAAATGGAGGTGCTCGCCGATCTCAACTCGTCGGGCTTCGGCCGCGGTGTCGGCCCCGGGGTCTACGACATCCACTCGCCGCGGGTCCCGGGCGTCGAGGAGGTCAGCGGGCTGCTGCGGACCGCGCTGGCGGCGGTGCCCGCCGAGCGGATCTGGGTGAACCCCGACTGCGGCCTCAAGACCCGCGGCTACGCCGAGGTCGAACCGGCCCTGCGGAACCTCGTCGCGGCCGCCCGTCACCTCCGCGCCGAGCAGCCCTCCTGACTCACCCTTGTGAGCGTTCCGGCCGGTTCTAACCGGCCGGAACGCTCACAAGCAGTTCAACCCGGCCGACCTATTGTCACTTCGCCAATAAAGGGGCATGGTAGAGAAAACGCACTCTCACCGCGGAGAGGAACGGCCATGACGAGCACCGTCGGCAAAGTCACCGAGGCGATCCGCGAGCGGATCCCGCCACTGACCTCGATCCCTCTCCCCCGCGCGGTGGACGAGAGATGGTTCGCCCGGCGCTGGCCTGCCGAGGAGCTTGCCGCCCCGCCAGCCGGGAGCGACCTTCTCCCGATCATGGGCGACGCGGGCGCGCCGCTCATCGGGCACTCGCTCGACTCCATGCGTTTCGGCCGTGACTACGGGCTCCAGCGCTACGCGGACTACGGCCCGGTCTCCTGGATGGGCGCCTTCGGCCGGCGGATCGTGACCCTTTCGGGGCCGGACGCCACGCAGGTCGCGCTGGTGAACAAGGACAAGGCGTTCTCCCAGGAGGGCTGGAAGTTTTTCATCGAGAGGTTCTTCCACCGCGGCCTCATGCTGCTCGACTTCGGCGAGCACCACCTGCACCGGCGCATCATGCAGGAGGCCTTCACCCGCGAACGGCTGACGGGCTACGTCGAGAAGATGGGGCCCGCGCTGCGCGAAGGTGTCGCGGCCTGGTCGTCGAAGTCCAACCCCCGCCTGTACTGGTCGCTCAAGCAGCTCACCTTGGACGTCGCCACGAGCGTCTTCATGGACATGCGCAGCGGCGACAACGCGGCCCTGATCAACCGGTCGTTCGTCGACTCCGTCCGCGCCGGGACGGCCATCGTGCGCTTCCCGGTGCCGGGCGGGCGATGGTCGAAGGGACTCAGCGGACGCAAGGTCTTGGAACGCTATTTCGCCGGGGAACTCCCGGCCAAAAGGAATGGCGACGGCGCCGACCTGTTTTCCGCGCTTTGCCGAGCGACCGGGGACGACGGTGAGAAATTCAGCGACGCCGACGTCGTCAATCACATGATTTTCCTGATGATGGCCGCCCACGACACGACGACCATCACGAGCACTGCCGCGGCCTACTACCTCGCCAAGCATCCCGAATGGCAGGAGAAAGCCCGCGAGGAATCACTGGCCCTCGGCGACGACATCCCGGACATAACCGCACTTGAGCAGCTGAAAACACTCGATCTGGTGATAAAGGAAGCTCTCCGGCTGGTCGCCCCGGTACCTTCGATGATCCGCAAGACCGTCAAGGACACCGAAGTCCTGGGCCACTACCTGCCGGGAGGAACGCTGGTCAGCATCTCGCCGACGTACAACCACTTCGACCCGGCCTGCTGGACCGACCCGCTGGAATTCGACCCGGAACGCTTCTCCGACGCGCGGCGCGAGGACAAATCCCACCGATACGCGTGGATGCCCTTCGGCGGCGGCGCGCACAAGTGCATCGGGCTGCATTTCGGCACCTTGGAGGTCAAAGCACTGCTCCACGAGATGCTGCGCGCGCACCGCTGGTCGGTGCCTTCCGGATATACGGCGCGCTGGGATTACGTTTCCCTTCCGGTACCCGCTGACGGACTTCCGGTGCGGCTGGAAAAACACTAAAATACCCGGTACCCGGTCGTGACCACTGGTCACGACTTGTATACTCCTTATCACTCGTTCGGCCGGTAGACAATCAGCTTCTTACGTGATGGCGTGGCATCACCTTGGGCTAGTCCATGCCCGGTGTCGGCCCAGAAACTGCCGCACCGCGCTTGAGCTGGCCTTTAACACGCGCGTGAAGGGGTGAAGTGTGCCGGAACCTGGTTTCGCACCAGGCTTGGCCGAAGTGGCACGCCACTGGGCGGAGTCGCTGGCCGACACCAAAGGAGTAGCGCTTCCCCGCAAGGAGCTGGAAGGCATCCTGCTGAACGTCGCCCGAGAAGCCGCGGCGACGGTCGATTCCCAGAGCGAAGGAACCCGTCAGCGGTTCGCCGCCCTGTACTCGGCGTCCCCGATGGGCATCGCGCTCGCCGACCCGGCGGGCGCGATAGTCGAGGCGAACGCGGCGCTCGGGCTGCTGCTCGGCTCGCCCACCGAAGAGCTGCGCGGCCGCAACATCGCCGACCTCGGCTCCGCCGGGCGTGACGCGGTGCAGTTGCGCCGCGGCCTCGAAGAGCTGAAGCGGCCCGGTGTGGAGCGGTACAAGGAACGCCTGAAGTTCGAGCACGCCGAAGAAGGCCCACTCTGGGTGGACGTGACGCTCGCCCACCTGCCCGGCGACGCGGCGGGTTCGGAGTACCCGGTCCTGATGGTCGAGGACGTCAACGAGATCTACCTGCTGCAGGAGCGCCTGCGGCACCAGAACCTGCACGACGCGCTCACCGGCCTGCCCAACGCCTCCCAGTTCGGCACCCGCCTCGAAGCCGCGCTCGGCAGCGGCGCCGACGAGCAGGTCGCGCTGATCTACCTGGACATCGACGGCTTCAAGGTGATCAACGACGGGCTCGGCGCGGGGGTCGGGGACAAGGTCCTCATCGGCATCGGGCGCAAGCTGGCGGCAGTGTTCACCCCCGAGCACGATGGTTTCGTCGCCAGGCTCTCCGGCGACGGCTTCGCGATCCTGTTGCGCGGCGACGTGACCGCACCCGAGGTGATCGAGCTGGTCGAACGCGCGCTCGACGACCTGAACGAGCCGATCTACCTCGGCGGCCACGGGATCGGCGTCAGCGCGAGCGCGGGCATCGTGCTGCGCGCGGTCGCCGACGGCGGCCCGGCGGAGTTGCTGCGCGCCGCGGAGATCGCGCTGCACCGGGCCAAGGAAGCGGGCAAGGCGCAGTGGATGCTCTTCGACCCGGAGCTCGACGCCGCCGACCGCAGCCGCTACCAGCTCGGCGCGGTGATCGCCGGAGCGCTCGAGAACGGCGAGTTCTCGCTCATCTACCAGCCGACAGTCAAGCTTGAGCAGCCCGGCCAGCTGGCCGCGGTCAACGCGAGCCTGCGCTGGAACCATCCGGAGCGCGGCGAGCTCGACTCCGACGAGTTCTACCCGCTCGCCGACACTACCGGCATGACGATCCCGCTCGGCCGGTGGCTGCTGGCCGAGTCGCTCGCGGCCAGCGCGCGCTGGCGCGAGCAGTACGGCGAGTGCGCGCCCGACATCTGTGTCCGGCTGCCGGAACGCCTCGCCATCGACGCGGACCTGGTCCTGATCGTCAAGGAGCAACTCGGCCGCTTCGGCCTGCCCGCCAAAGCGCTGAGGCTGTGCACGAGCGCGACGTCCATCATGGACCCGCGCGGTGAGGTGCTCGACTCGATGGCGACGCTGGCCGATCTCGGCACCCAGATGGTGCTGACGGTCGAGGGCACGGCCGACCTCGAACTGATCGCGACGCACCGGCTCCCGGTCGGGCACGTGATCCTCAGCGGCCCGGTGGTGGACGCCGTCGCCGAGAACGGGGACGAGGCCGCCATGCGGAACCTCCGGCATCTTGTCGCCCGCGCGAAGGAGCTGGGCCTGCGGATCGGCGCCGAAGGCGTGCGCACCACCGAGCAGGCGGACAGGCTGCGGGGGCTCGGGGTGCTGGCGGCGCGCGGCGCGTTCGTGGCCGAATCCGCCACCGGCGACGAGGTGGACGAACTGATCGGCAGGCACGCCCGCTGACCCTGGTCCACCGACCAATCCGCGCGAGGGTCCGTGACGAAGACAGGGCAGTATTGGCACCAGGCGCTGCTGTGCGCCCGGAACAGCTGTCTTCGAAAGGAACCCCATGAATCAGGGAGACCTCGCCCCGGACTTCACCCTGCCCGACGACCTCGGGCAAGAGCGCAAGCTCTCCGAGTTCCTCGCCGAAGGTCCCGTGGTGCTGTTCTTCTACCCCGGCGCGATGACGAGCGGCTGCACCGCGGAGAGCTGCCACTTCCGTGACCTCGCCGCCGAATTCGCCGAGGTGGGCGCGCAGCGGGTCGGCATCAGCGCCGACCCGGTCGCCAAGCAGCGCGAGTTCTCGACGGTCAACGGGTTCGACTACCCACTTCTGTCCGATGTGGACGGTGAGGTGGCCAGGCAGTTCGGGGTCCGCCGCCGGTTCGGCCCGCTGCACACCAAGCGTCACACCTTCGTGATCGACACCGACCGCAAGATCCTCGAGGTCATCAAGAGCGAACTGAAGTTCGCCGCGCACGCCGACAGGTCGCTCGAAGCACTGCGGAACCGCAAGCCCGCGTGATCAGGGGCGGCCGAGGCGCCACACGACGTTGACCCCGCCGCACGCCGCCGTCCACGGCGGGTCGGCGGGGCGCCGCTCGATCATGGTGAACCCCAACCGGGCCGGCACGGCTCCGCTGGCGGCGTTGAGTTCGTCGTGGAGGATCTCGACGCGCTCGGCGCCCACCCGGAACGCCTCGGCCGTCACGAGCCGCACGGTGCGGGTCATGATGCCGCGGCCGGTGTACGCCGGGCTCAGCCAGTAGCCGATCTCCAGGCCGCCTTGCCCGATACGGGTCATCAGCCCGCAGCCGCCCGCCAATTCGCCGTCCGGCGCGAAGATCGCGTAGTCGTAAGTGTCGCCGCTGGCCCAGTTCTTCGCGGTGTTCTCGAGGAACTCGGCCGCGTCCTCCCGCCGGTAGCCGTCGGCGGCCCAGATGAGCCAGCGCCCGAGGTGCTCCTGAGCGTCGCTCACCGTCCGGTGCAGGACGGCGAGCTGCCCGGGCTGCCAGCGCCGCACCACGATCTCGCCGTCGGTCAAGGTCTCGGCCGGGGTCTCCATGCCCACATCCTGGCGCAGCCTCCCGCGCCGCGCCGCTCCTTTTTCCGCCCGGCGCCCGCAAAGCCTTGTGAGCGTTCCGGCCGGTTAGAACCGGCCGGAACGCTCACAAGTCAGTTGACGATCACGTTGTCGGGCAGGGCGGTGTCGCCGCGCAGGGCGTCGAACATGACCTTCGACTTGTTCTTGTCCCAGTTCTCGGCGGAGCCGGAGGTGACCGGGACGGTCGTGGTGACCACCCCGCCCGAGGAGATGCCCCGCATCGCCAGCGCGAGGCCGACGAGGTGCTGCAGGTGGTCGCCCGAGTCGATGGTCAGCGCGCCCGGGGCGGCCGAGAGCAGCGGGAAGACGTCGAACGGGTTCAGCAGCGTCCCGGGGCTGGCGATGGTGGAGACCAGCGCGCCGATGAACTTGCGCTGGTTGGCCACGCGGTCGAGGTCCGAGCGCGGGGTCGCGGCGCTGTGGCGCATGCGGACGAAGCCGAGCGACTGGGCGCCGTCGAGGTCACGGCAACCGGCCGGGAGCTTGACGCCGGTGACCGTGTCGTCCATCTCCTTGTCGATGCAGATGTTCACCCCGCCGACGGCGTCCACGATCTTGGCGAAGCCGCCGAAGCCGATCTCGGCGTAGTGGTCCATCCGCAGCCCGGTGGCACCCTCGACGGTCTCCAGCAGCAGCGGCGCGCCGCCGATGGAGAACGCGGCGTTGATCTTGCTGGTGCCGTGGCCCGGGATCTTCACCTGCGAGTCGCGCGGCAGGCTCAGCAGCGTCGGCTTGACGTCGTTGTCCGGGATGTGCGCGATCATGATCGTGTCGGTGCGCTGCCCGCCGCCCGCGGCGGCGACGTCACCGGTGGACAGGCGCTGCTCGTCGGCGTCGGTCAGCCCCTCGCGGCTGTCCGAACCGACGATGAGCCAGTTCGTGCCCGACGCCGCGGCCGGGCGGCCGGTGTAGTCGTGCAGGGCGTCGACCCGGTTGATCGACGTCTCCAGGTAGATCCACACACCGCCGAGAAAGACCACGAAGACGATCAGCAGCGTCAGCAGGACGCGCTTGACGCCCCACCTGCTGCGCCGAGGCGGCCGCTCCCCCATCGGTGGCTGTTCCTGCCGGGGTGGCGGTGGTGGCTGCCTCGGCGGCTGCCCCGGCCGGTTCGGCGGCTGGAACATGCCCCGCGAAGGCGGCTGCTCCTGGCCGGGAAGCGGCATCATCCGGGTCTGCTGAGGCTGCCGTGGCCGGCCGGAAGCCTGGCGAGGCCCGGCCGGCGGCCGGTAGCCGCCGTAGTCTCCGCCATGGCTCATCCCCATCACCCATTCCCGATTTGTCGCGACTTGTCGTCGTCCAGTGAACCGCAACGCTCAGGTGAACAGACGTGCGACACCCACATCAGGTTGTGTGACGCCCCCCGCCCCTCTCAGGGCTTGGCGAAACCGAACTGGTGGACCTTGAGGTAGCCCGCCCGGAAACCGGCCTCGGAGTAGGCCAGGTAGAACTCCCACATGCGGCGGAAGACCTCGTCGAAGCCCAGGTCGGCGACCTCGCTCCACCGCTGGGTGAACCGCTCGCGCCACAGCCGCAGCGTGCGGGCGTAGTCCTGCCCGAACTCGCGGACGCCCTGCGGCTTGAGGTCGGTGTGCTCGCGCATGCCGCCCTCGATCGCCTCGGTGGACGGGATGAGGCCGCCGGGGAAGATGTACTTGTGGATCCAGGTGTAGGACGACGCGCTGGCGATCATCCGCTCGTGGTCCATCGTGATGGCCTGCAGCCCGAACCGGCCGCCCGGCACCAACCGGCGCCCGATCGTGCCGAAGAACGTCGGCCAGTAGTCCGCGCCCACCGCTTCGATCATTTCGACGCTCACGACCGAGTCGTACTCGCCCTTGGCGTCGCGGTAGTCGCACAGCTGGACGTCGACGCGGTCGCTGAGGCCCGCCTTCGCGATCCGCTCGTCGGCGAGGGCTTTCTGCTCTTCGGAGATCGTCAACGACGTGACCCGCGCGCCGCGCTGGGCCGCGCGGATGGAGAGTTCGCCCCATCCGGTGCCGATTTCGAGCACCTCGCTGCCCGCGCGGACACCGCCGTAGTCGAGCACGCTGTCGATCTTGCGGTGCTGGGCGGCGGTGAGGTCGTCCCCGGGGCCGAAGATGGCCGACGAGTACATCATCGATTCGTCGAGGAAGGTGGAGAACAGGTCGTTCGACAGGTCGTAGTGCCGGTGGATGTTCGCGCGGGCGCCTTCGACGGTGTTGCGCTCGGAAGGCGGCTGCCGCCGGTCGACGAACCGGCGGAAGCGCTGCAGCACCGGCGGGATGAGCACGGCCATCCGCTCGGCGAACGGCGTCAGCAGCTCGGCGAGCCGGTCGGTGGTCCAGTCACCGGCCATATAGGACTCACCGAAGCCGATCTTGGCGTCGGAGCCCAGGCGGTGGAAGAAGGCGGGGGTGTGGATGCGCATCACGGGCGATCCCGCCCCGCCGGAGCCGAGCCGTTCGCCGCCGGGCAGGAACACCTGGACGTCGAGCGCGCGCACGGCGTGCCGGAACAGTCCTTCGGCGACTTTCGCCCGCAGGGGTGAATGCGGTGGGGTGTCCAACCCCGGCCAGTGGTTCTCATCGGGACGCGGCACATCCGCCGTGGCGGCAACTCGGTCAACGCTCGAGGTGGTCAAAGCTCTCCCCTCCCGCCGGCGACAATCCAGCCGACTGAATAATATTCCAGTAAGAGGCTCCGCGCCCCATGATCCGAGCGACGAAACCGTGGTGTGACACCACTGGGTCAGACCGCGATTCGCAGCCGCTCGGCGCTCGGCTTGGTCCAGGCCTCGGCGAGGATGGCGTCGGTCGCCAATCCGGCAGTGACGTCCTGGACGAAAGCGGAGACGAGCCTCGTCCAGACCCCCGCGCGGCGCAGCATCGCGTGACCTTCGTCGCCGATCTCGAACCGGGCGAGCCTGGACGTACTCCGCTCCGCACGGCTCGCGAACGAGTACGAACCGGCCGGATCGGTCATCCGGTCCCGGGTGCCGTGCGCGATCAGCACCGCACGTCCTTCGACGGCGGCGACGGGCTCACCGGAAGGGGTCCACGGGGCCAGCGCGCAGACTCCGGCGACCGCCGGATCGTCGGCGACCCGCAGCGCCACCCGTCCGCCCATCGAATGTCCGACCAGCACAACGGGCACCCCGGGATGATCCTCACGAATCCGGTCCAGCGCCCAGCGGGCGTCCTGGACCGGGTCGGGATCGGGCGCGTTCCAGCCGCGCACACGATTGCGCAGCAACCGGACCTCGACGCCGCCCACCGCACCGGCGCGGTGGGCGGCCCGTGCGAGCGGGACCATGCGCAGGTACGCGAGGCTCCACGCCGGCACCGGCGCGTCGCTGTGCTCACGGCCGCCGTGCAGCACCAGTACCACCGCCTTGACTGGTCCGTCGGCACTCGTGATCGTCACCGCGGGAAGACTCTTGCTCACCAGGCAGACCTCCTTAGTGCGGTCAACTTGGGCGGGGCAGCCCGATATTCCGGCACGCGGGCTCGGTGCCCGCACCGATACATTCGGCGCCGGAGCCGAAAAGGAAAGGCGGATGTGGTGAGCACCACCGAACTGTGGGAGAACGTCGCGGCCAAGCTGACGGCGGCCGAACACGCCAACGCGGAGCAGGTCACCCAGGCGGCCGAAGCCGTGCTGGCGGTCATCCGGGCCGACGCGCTGGTCTTCACCGCCGGCGCGGGCCACTCGCTGGCCGCCGTCGCCGAGACGTTCTACCGGGCGGGCGGCCTGGCCTGCGTGTACCCGCTCTACCATCCCGAACTGCTGCCGCTGCACGGCGCGGTGTCCAGCACCACAGCCGAGCGCCGGAGCGGGCTCGCCGAGCAGGTGCTGGCCGAGCGCGCACCCGGCCCCGACGACGTCGTCGTGGTGTTCTCGACGTCGGGCGTGAACCCGTACCCGGTCGAACTGGCGGCGAAGGCGCGCTCGAACGGCTCCACCGTGATCGCGGTGACCTCGCGCGCGTCCGTGGCGGCAGCGCCGAAGCGCTCGGCCACCACGCTGATCGACGAGGCGACGATCGTGCTCGACTCCGGTGTCCGGTCCGGCGACTCCAGCTACCCCGAGGACGCCCCTGTCACCGCTCCGCTGTCCACGGTGATCAACGCGTTTCTCTGGAACCTCGTGCTGGCCCAG
>Ga0247768_1000899_pt1 | contig 10584 bp, 10 predicted proteins | sample UWRJL016104C6_FD_179944 | JGI IMG/M metagenome (GOLD analysis project Ga0247768, IMG submission 179944) | Plant litter microbial communities from Arlington Agricultural Research Station in Wisconsin, United States - UWRJ-L016-104C-6 | ecosystem: Environmental > Terrestrial > Plant litter >... | reverse complement strand
TCATGACACCCATGACACTAGTTTCTCCAGCTGCAATCTGCTCAGCCAACGCTCGAGCAACCTTGGGCTGGTTCTTGTGGTTCTTCTCCGAGTTCCCATGACTGCAATCGACCATCAGGCGGGCATTAAGTCCTTTCGATTCTAGCTTTTCCCGAGCTTCGGCAATGCTCTTCGCATCGTAATTCGTACCTTTCTTGCCACCTCGTAGGATCACGAAGCAATCCTCATTACCAATTGTTCCAACAATCGCAACAACGCCAGGTTTCGTAACGGACAAGAAGTGATGGGGATGTTTGACAGCACCAATAGCGTCGATGGCAACGTCGAGGGAGCCATCAGTGCCGTTTTTGAAACCGACAGGGAAGGAAAGACCGGAGGCAAGCTCGCGGTGCAGCTGAGACTCGGTTGTTCGAGCCCCGATCGCGCCCACACTCAACAAATCCGCCAGGAACTGAGGAGAAATCGTATCCAGCATCTCGCTGGCGAGAGGCATACCCTTCTCGGTCAAGTCCACAAACAACTGTCGCGACACCCTCAAGCCTTTGTTGATGTTGAAGGTATTGTCAATGTCTGGGTCGTTAATCAGACCCTTCCATCCTACAGTTGTCCGCGGCTTTTCCAGGTATGACCTCATCACGATGAGCAGGTCATCCTTGTACTTCTCCTTCAATACGAGCAACCGGTCGCAGTATTCCAGTGCAGCCTTAGGGTCGTGGATCGAACAAGGACCGATGACGACGAGAAGGCGCTGCTGGGGGTCCCTGCCCTGGACGACCTCGACAGCTTCGTTGCGGGCTTTGATCACAGTCTCTTTCGACTTCGCGGTTTGAGGAATCTCATGCTGTAACAAGTCGGGGGGAGTCAACGGATTATATCCTCGAATGCGCCAATCTTCTGAGTTCTCTTTGTCGCCGACCGACTTGTTCTCAATGTAGAACTGGGAGCGTGAGTCAGTCCTAGGTTGAAGCTTGTACCACAGTGCGGGGAGCTCTACTTACAGAAGACATGCTGGGCAAAGCTAACACAAGAGGACGCGGGGGAATAGAGACAGGCTGGTTGCTGGTGCGTGGAACGAGCGACAATGGCACAATCGGCGCCTTTATATATTTCTCGAATGTGCAAGCGGAAGGCGAGGATGACGGAGAGCCAGAAGAGTCGAATGACAGACAGGAACAAGCCTCAGCCTCTTCGAGAAATGGGTGTGCACAGGCCGCCAACGAATCACAATCGCGGGGAAGCGAAGCATCCACGGTGCTTTTTTCTGCTTGGCACCTCCGAGCACGGCCGATCTTATAATTATGTTATGCAGGAACTACTCAAGTGCTCTGAAAGTGTGGCTTGTGAATCGAGAGGAAGTGGAAGGATTGATGAGGGGAACGAACTCTGTTCGTGGTTTGAGATTTAGGGACTGCCTTTACTTCAAAATGGTATCCCAATTCGCATCACCAGAAAGCTTTTTTTTACACTTAGTAGTACAAACATTTATTCTATTTTATTCTACCATTTCCCTGCCCGCTGATCTTGGCTGTTTACAAACTTTTCGGGGAGTCTTCCAGGCTTTCCTAAACTTGGTGCAACCCAAAGGTCTGCTGAGCGGTTCAGGCTGAATGCACGATGATATCCTGTAACAGGATTTGGGGATACGACAAACAGCTTCAATTTTTTACTGCATCGGGGAGCGGCAACTGGACCCTCCGAAAGCGGAGGACAGGGATATCCAATCCGAGTGAGTGACCCGCTCCAACGGCTCCAACGCACTCACCCAGCCACAATGCGCGTAGCAACGACGTCACATGTGTGGCGCTCCGATTGTCTCTCTCACCAATCGTCACCGCTTCAGAAAAGGAAAAGATATAACCTCTCCTCCTCCTACCACTTCCTTTCCTGAACAATCTCTTCGCCTTCAATCCCAGACAGTCTCAATTCCCGATATCTTCGCATATCTTCAACGGTTTCAGCACGAGCAGTGACCACAGAGCTAGATTGACCTGCCTTATCACCGTTGAGCTTTTGAATATTTCGATTTTTGACCTTGGTGACCTGCTTCAAATCCATTCCCTGTGTCGCTTCTCTGCTTCACAAGTCCATCGAATTTTGGATTTGGCGAGCACTTGAACAGATAAGTTTTTGGCAAGCCTTCACTGTCGGTAAGAAACCATTCCCCTACATACAGATCCAAAAGTAGTTGCTGACAATCTGGGCAGACCCAAACGCGAGTCCACTACATACGCTTCACCTTTCACCTTCCTCTTCTACGTTTTCAAGATGGCGCAACAGTCGATTCACCAGACTGTCCCGAGCCAAGGCCTGGACAAGGCACCCCAGAAGTACATCTCACGCGCGAGCCTCGATAAAATCCCTACCAGCTTCGCGTCCTGCTCCCTCGGTCCTCCAAACAATCTTCCAGACCTCTTCGATCGCCTCGATGCCATCCAAAAAGCTGGATTCGACGGCATCGAACTCTCATTCCCAGATATCCTAAGCCATGGGAAGAAGCTCTTCAAGCGAGACATCGACCCAAAGGATTTCGATACAATATGCGAGGTAGCGAAGGACATCAAGAAAAAGTGCGACGAGCTTGGCCTGGTCATAATGATGCTACAACCCTTTTCCAATTTCGAGGGCTGGCAGGCAGGTAGCGAGAAACGGGAAGATGCATATGAGAGGGCGAGAGGCTGGATCCGGATAATGGAAACGGTTGGCTGCGATCTCTTGCAAGTGGGATCGACAGACTCCGACATCAAGTCTCTTGACCTGGGTGCAGTCAAAAGCGATCTTCAAGCGCTGGCAGACATGCTTGGTGAACACAACTATGGTCTCGCATACGAAAATTGGTGCTGGTCCACTCATGCTCCGGGTTGGCGGGAAGTTTGGGAGCACTTGAAGAACAGCGATCGGAATAACTTTTGGCTGTGCCTAGACACTTTCCAAACGGCTGGTGGTGAGTGGGCAGACCCTACTACAGAGTCGGGCCTCATCGAGAAGGACCATAATGGCGCATCTTTGAGCCAGCAAGCGCTCCAAGACAAGTTCAAGAGGAGCCTCGAGGACCTTTCCAAAACAATTCCCAAGGATAAGATCCGAGTACTCCAAGTTTCAGATGCCTACAAGATGAACCCACCTTTGAGTCCCGAACCAGACGACCAGGGACTCAGGCCCCGAGGAGGCTGGAGTCACGATTACAGGCCATTGCCCCTCAGTGGTGGATACCTCCCAGTCGTGGACGTTGCCAAAGCTGTTCTCAAAACGGGCTACAGAGGTTGGTTCTCGTATGAAGTCTTCGATGGGGGATCAGACGGGAAGAAAACAGAATGCGACATCTACAGCTATGCCAAATCCGCGATGGAAGTCCACAAGAAGCTTCTTGATGCATGCGCAGAGGAACCTCCTGAGGGCTATTAGTATACCGAACCGGGGACGTGAGATAGGCGCTAAAGAGATCTTGCTTCCTGTACCTACACCTGGCATAGCCATGGAAACTACACCAGTCATTTTCCAAAGGTTTCTCCTCATTGGTCAAAGCAGTGTTGAAATGCCTAAGTGCCAGGACACAAGCGGATCGCAAACCGAGATATTCTGGGACTCATCAGCGTCTTTGACAATTTCTTAGCACATTGTCAGACTCGCATCTCTTCCCGAGACGATTGTGGACTGAAGTATTCCAAGGTCATCGCCCTAAATCCAGGTACCAGAGATCTCGACGAGTGAATGATCTAGAAGGTTTCATGGTTTCGGACGGCGATACATCGTGTGCAGATTCCGACGCAAGCTCCTCCAGTATCAATTCCATGATTAAGAGACAACGCAGTGCCTCTCGTCGCAAAATCACTGTGATTACTCATAGTAAAGACTGGAAGATGGACCGTGTTGGTTGGCCGGTTATCTGAGACTCTGAGGACGAAAATGAGGAGGAAAGCCATGGTAAAGGCGAAGGAGACTCGGAAGACAGCGATGTTATCATGCTGGACGACGACAAAGACGAGTGGTCAATGACCGCGGATTCTCCAGCTTCCTCGGGGCCCCAAATGATCCCAGAACATGCTCAGACTCTCCTCTCTTCTAAAGAGGATTGTAGGCTGTCATGTTCTGGGCTTGTCGGGGTCTCTGACGTTTTTCCAGAACATTTTCACAATTATCAGTCGTCTCGAGACGATCTTGAATAGATTTAATCCCTTCAAAAGGTCTAGGCCTATCACAAGCTCCCAGAACATGTTCGGACTCTTCTCTCTTATAGAGAGGATTGTAGGCAGAGATGTTCTGGGGCTTGTTGGGATGGTCAGACTGGGGAATTACTAGGCAGCTGTCGAGCACTTTGGAGCGCCTACATCCGATGATTCGCCATATTTTATCCATTCGGGTCCATCGTCACCAACACCAAGAAAAATTCCGTGCTAGTGGACCGCTTACTCTCTGGTCTTTGACTGCGAGAGGCATAGCCGCAATGCCGACCGAGGAAATGGCTAGTGAGGACAAACAGCGCATGGAATCATATCCTTGGGAGATGGGGAAAGATACATAAAAGACGTGTCATTCTCAGACATCCAACTTGACGACGTATGGGATCAGACAGGAATAGTGGTGGTATATGTGATGACCTCTCCACATCTCTCCTCACCTTTCCTTTACCTTCATCTTCCGTTGCGCTCCACCCACTTTTCGGCGCCGACACATCCCTTTTTATGGTCGCAATCAGACACCATCACCCCTACAGTTTAGCTCCTTCCTCCAAAAAGGCAATTGTTACCTTTATTCGATCGCATCTCCGAGACGACGAGATTTTGCGACGCGGATCAGTCCATAATGAATACTGATAACTTTGCATCAAGAGGCAAGTTAGTTGCTATACGGCTTACTTTTCCTTCCATCTTACAATAGTGCAGACAACAACGGTGGACGCTATGGTGGCTCATCTCGGCACCATGTAGGTACTCGCATTCGAAGGTGGACCATGGTTGCGAAGGTAAGAACTTGCGACTCCTGTCCTCACTGGTCCTGTTATAGAGACCAGTAGCGATGTTTCTTCCCTCCCATGTTCTGACGGCCTCGGCAGGAAACATTATCCCAAAAGTCCGATGACTTGTCATTTCGTCTATGAACAGTCATCCCCTCTTATAACGAGCATTTCGCATTCTATTCACTCGAAGCTAATCACCGAAAGGTGTGGAAGATGATGTGGAGACCCGCATGCTTGGAATCGACGAGTTGGGAACATGCAGAGGCTCTGGTGGGGCGTCCCTGCTCTCTTCATCCAGCTGTTTTGCCCATGCTTGTCTTGGGTCCGCCTGACAAGCCAGCCTTTTTTCCACTCGTCCTCCTCGGCCGGCTGGCAAGATAACGCTTTGCTCCTCCTTCTGGCCATCATCAGACATTACAGCCAACCTGCACTGTTTCTGCTGCCAGTGTTAGCCATCTCTCTGCTTTGGCGAAATCACGTATGTGACGATTCCCCCCCCCTGGCAAAGATGTGGATTCGTCCAGTGACGGCTGGAGTTTGAAACCGAGTATTTCAATGAAGCCGAAGGGGCCGTACAATATATGCAGTTCGAACCTAGACCAGTGCACTCGGCTACTCGAATCAATATGAAGGTGGCTGAGAGTGTGGATCAAACACGGTGTTTTTCGCAACTCGAATCGAGTCCCCAATGCCTGATAGCGAACATTTGGTCACCGATTCCAAGGATGGCTCACCCGAACTAGGCATCGCTGTATGACTGGAGTCCAAGAACAGTTATATCAGACTGTTCTCTTGCGACCTTCGCTGAATGACCAACTCCTGAGAATTATCTCTGTGGGATTTAGGTGAGAGGAAAACTGGCCTTTGGAAAACCAGTCTGCACATTACTTACGTCATCTCGAAGTGCATGTAAGAGGCCCGTGCGCAGACGTATGCGCCTCCCAGGAGAAACGCATCCAGGTTGAGGGGCATCCGGCCCCGATCACCTTTCTCCCAATCACAGGAAGCTCACATTGAGCCTTGACGCCAAGGTAGTTCGGCTTATCGTCAGCTTCAGCGGGAGTTGGGTTTGAAGGGGGGAGTCGGTGGTTGATTTCGCAAAAGAAATCGTTAACCGTTCAGGCCGACAGGCAAGTGAAATGGATATTCAAGATGACCTCGCTGAAGTGAAGGGCGGGAGTTAGGTTTGAAAGGCGGGTCGGTGGTTGATTTCGCGAAAGAAATCATTAACCGTTCAGACCGATAGGCAAGTGAAATGGATATTCAAGATGACCAGCTGAAGTTAAAGGCGGGAGTAAGATTTGAAGGGGGGGTCGGCGCTTGATTTCGCGAAAGAAATCGTTAACCGTTCAGAACGACAGGCAAGCGAAATGGATATTCAAGATGACCTCGCTGAAGTTAAGAATAAGGTTCAATCTGGCCCTGGATTGATCGTCACGAACATTGGCCAGTGTTTCTGGTCCTACAACGCTGGTCGCCCGGTTACAATTTGGTCTTCGGGTGTCTTGCCCCGCCAGCCAGTTCTTCACGAGTTGGCCAACCGTCCGCACTGGACTGCTGAAAAAGTCAAACCAATCCGGGCAATGCGCCCTTCACGCTCCAACGACGGCGAAGTTGTCATAAAGACACCTGCCTAAGAGCGAGAAGTTCGCACGACTGACGAGTTGGGCAACAGTCCGCACTGGACTGCTGAAAAAGTCAAACCAATCCGGGAAATGCGCCCTTCACGCTCGAATAACAGTGAAGCCGCAATGAAGACAGCTGCCCAAGAGCGGGGAGTTCGCACGACTGCAAACTAGTCGAGACACCTTGGAAGAGTTACGCTACAGACTCACCGTCCTGGCAGGTTGGTGCCGTGACCTTCCCTGGCTCCGGTTCGAAGTCACCAATTTCCTGTTAAGGCCGACATTGAGCCTGTCCAAGTGGGTAATGACAATCCTCGAGATGCGTGTCTGGTTGCGTGGAAGTCTTCATCCTATAGTGTCCAATCCTGCGCACATCGCTTTTATCGTTAAAGAGGCTCGGAAATTACTCTGTTGTTCGCAGTTTCCTTCCCCCTAACGAGATAACCATTCTGCTCCCGCCGACGCAGCACTCCTCTTACCGGTAGCGGAATGCTCTTGCGACTCTCTTCACAAAGTGCAGTCCTCGCGTCTACTACCATATTCGACACTAGTCCATTGAAGCTCCGCAATAAGCACGAGTATATCACGGCTCAAACTTAGGCGCCCAAACTGATGAAGATTAAAATTGAATTTCTAATCTTTACCGCGGATGTTGCAAAGGACCTAACAGTACCCCTGACTCCAGTCATCACGCGTCATCGTATTTCTTTCACTTCAACTTTCCTTAACCCGAAATTCGATGAGAGGCATATACGTTGGCTAGGAGACTTACTGGAATATCGAATGAGGATAATACCATGCTCAAGGTTTTTGGTATTTAGCTATAGCACATGGTGTACAGCACTGTGTGCAGCAGCTAAGGTTATCCCACCAAGTCCTCCCATCGAGGGACGAGTCCTTGCACCATAACATCAGACTCCTGCACAATTCGACCTCGCATAAGGGCGAACAGTGTTCCATCTGCCAAGAGAAGAGGGATTCTCGTATTGGAGATCACGCGCTGGGTTCAAACTCGCCTTTTTCCACCTCCTTACCCGGAATTTCAACGTCCCGACATCAGCAGCCTGTCAGCTAGACATTATCCATCATATTCCGCAGGGTAGAGGCAACCCTCCCCACCTCCTTACCTGGAATTTCAATGTCCCGACATCAGCAGCCTGTCAGCTAGACATTATCCATCATATTCCGCAGGATAGAGGCAACGCTCCCTGCGGACGCGAGTTGTCCCCCACGATAGTCAACAAAGTCATCGGCAACCTGGTCAAATTCTATTGCATAGAAACCGCTGAGACTCCTGAGTTTCATGCAAACGCCGGCATCGAGACGGGTATCCTGTGTTTGAAGAAGAAGGAAGATATTCGAGATCATCCTGATGCGGCAAAACTCGAACAGGAAGCTAAGGCCGCGCGCATCACGAGGCGTGGAGCTATCCCGCAGACTTAGAGAAGTTAAGGGAGAAGCAACTCTCCCTCTGGACGCGAGTTATCCTGCAGACTTGGAGAAGTTAAGGGAGAAGCAACTCTCCCTGCGGATGCGAGTTATTCCGCAGACTTGGAGAAGTTAAGGGAGAAGCAATTCTCTTCCTGTCCTCCCCACCTCCTCAACCTCATCACCATCTTCGATTTTCTTCATCGACTATCGCTGCATCATTTTTATCGTGCTCGTCCACCGGCACTGCTTCGAGGTTATCTGTACGCACTCTCCTTCTATCGTTTCTTTGCGGTCGATACATTCATTGTCAATCTTCGCGACTATGCGAGTTATCCCACAGACCTAGAGAAGTTAAGGGAGAAGCAACTCTCCCTGCGGACGCGAGTTATCCCGCAGACCTGGAGAAGTTAGGAGCTCTGGATTGAAGTATTCTGGGTGGTAGGGAGTGAATGCCGGGCAGTTGATTACTAGTTAGATCAGTCATAGGCTTCGAATACAATGCTCGGCCTAAGTTATACAACCAATCACATTGCTCGCACTTATGCATGATGTAACACTGGTGTGATGCTATGACATTGACGATGCTGAAATGCAGATTTCCTTGGTAACCTTTGCGCGCGTAGCTTTCCTGGATGTGCGCCTTTTTAAAGTAAAAATTTTGAAATATGAATCGAGCTGTTTATTCATGTAGAGGAAAGAATGATCGCGAAATCGACTTTAGTCCAGACTTCTGGAAATTGCTCGGCGCGAGGTCAGGAGACACCGATGTTAGCGCCAACTTAGAATTACCTTTACGCGCGTAGCTTTCCTATATGTGCGCCTTTTCAAAGTAGAAATTTAGAAATATGAATCGAGCTGTTCATTCATATAGAGGAAAGAATGATCGCGAAATCGACTTTATTCTAGACTTTCGGAACTTGGTGGGTGCGAAATCATAAGACACCGATGTTAGCGCCAACTCTAAAATTCAAAAGTGGGATCTATGTTGATATCTTTACGTGTCTATGCCGTTATGTTCTCTTGTTTGGGATATATTCTGACATCCATCGAGGTTCTGGTGAACAATGATGTGCTAATGCTGACGAGTGAGATGTGCTGCTCTTCATAGACATTAAAGATGTAATATCATGGAAGCCTAGTGGAACACCAATTCCAGTGTTAGTAAATGAACTGCGATGTGAATCAGAGGTTAGTTTATTATATGCTCACTGACATCAGCATATTGCTCACTTCCATTTCGCATTCTTAGCGTAAGAGCTGCGTCATGACTCAAGCAATCTCCGCTTAGCATTGGAAATGGAAGTGCTAGCAGAACATCTGTATACAGATATCATTGTGGGATCATTCACCCTAATATTCAAACAAATCCTAATCGTTCTTTCCCTTACTACAGAATAGAACCTAGGGCTCCGTTTCATTTTATTTTATTCAAAATGGCGTACCAGAAGGAATTTGGTATATTGAGACGGTAGAAACTGAACTCTAATCTAAATTGTTGATGGCTGTACGCTTTTTTTCAGATATCAATACGTATACTAGTCTATTTTCCAACTTTCAAAGGATTTCTCAATCGTTCTTTCCCTTACTGCAGAATAGATGCAATGGCTCCGTTTCATTTTATTTGATCCAAAGCATCGTGAAAGACGCCACATGCTATATCACGACGGTAGAAACTAAACTCTGATCTTAGAAACCGCATAACTCCATCCAAGCCAACCTGTTACCAAATCTACTAGGATGCCAGTTATATATACGGTTGACTTTGTGGGTTGTTACAAAGATTGAAGGGATTATAACTGCAGATTCGGCAAGAACCTCGCCTATAACTAGCTTCCTGCATTCCTTTCCCTTTCCCTTCAAGAGTCGTGGTCGGGTTAGATCCAGTGTCAGGCCAGAGCTGGTTGTTCGCGAAAGTTCCTAGGATTCTGGTGGTACTCCACATCGGCCCTTGGTCTGATTACACCAGAGACACTCCAATTCCATGATCGGTCCGCCGGCACAGATGCGATAATTGATCTTGTAGGGTGTATTAGGCCCTTGGTCTGATTGCACCAGACACACTCCAGTTCCATATTCGGTCCGCTGGCACAGATGCGACAATTGATCTTGTAGGGTGCATTAGGCCCTTGCTTACCGATAATCGTCCTCGTGTCTAGCAGCTGCTTCTGGGAGAAGCTGGGCTGAGCCTTCCATTTCTGGCAGCGTCCACACCTGATCCTAAAAACCAGTCAGCCTTGGAGTTCCAAGACTTCGCCTTCGCCTGGGTCCAACCGTCATTGTCTCCACCATAGCTCTCGTAGCGAAACCCATCGGTGTCGACGCTAGCGCTAGAGTCCGTGGTATCAAGGTTGTGCATGGAGTTGTGGAGCGAGACACCACCTCACCAAGGATCCCCTCGTCCACGAGTTGTTGAGGGAGAAGTATGTGGACGAGGGGATCGTTGGTGGACGAGGGGATCGTTGGTGGGCGAGGGGATCCTTTGGCTACTCGGGAGTTGTCGGCGACCATTTTTGGAATTGGGGGGATGTATGTTGCCAAGGGGTGGCGTGGAGAATTCGGAGTCGAAGCGGGCTC
>Ga0247768_1000898_pt1 | contig 10594 bp, 8 predicted proteins | sample UWRJL016104C6_FD_179944 | JGI IMG/M metagenome (GOLD analysis project Ga0247768, IMG submission 179944) | Plant litter microbial communities from Arlington Agricultural Research Station in Wisconsin, United States - UWRJ-L016-104C-6 | ecosystem: Environmental > Terrestrial > Plant litter >... | reverse complement strand
CGCGCGCTGGTGATCGCGTCCGTGGTGGCGAACGCGACGTGCTGTGGCTCGCGGACGCCGGGCGCCCAGGTTCCCCGGCGCAGCAGCGCCGAATCGAGCGCGACCCGGACCCGGCCCTCCGCCCCGGAAACGGGTCGGCTGCGCACCAACCCGAACGGCGCGGCGAATTCGGTCATGTCCTCCGGTTCCAGCCCGAGCACCGTACGGTAGAAGAGAACGGCCTGGTCGAACCGGTCGAAGGGCTGGGTGAGCCCGACGTGGTCGATGCCGGCGAGACCGGCCCCGGCGTTCGCCTCGGCGTCGAGCGGGTCGAAGTCGGAGAGCCAGTCGTCGTGGCAGAAGAACACCGACGTCCCGTCCGGAGCGGCCACCGCGGACAAGTTCGCCTCACCCTTCCCAGGGGTGCGCGCCAGGACGGGCGCGAGCAACTGCTCCGCACGCTGGGCCGACTTGGACGGATCGGCGCTGTCGACCGCGATCGCGCTGACGACGGCGTGTCCTTCGGCAGCGGGCCGCTGGTCGGGAAGGTTGAGCAGGATCCGCGCGTCGCCCTGCTGCCACAGCTGCACGGCCTTCGAACGGTGTTGCCCGGTCTGGGAGAAACCGAGCCCGGTCAGCGCCGCCGACACCCGTGGCCCGGAGAAGTTGTCGACTTCCAGTTCGGTGAAGGCGAACCCGCCGAGCGCGGGGGCGGCGGACGGCTCGCCCTCGCGCCCGCGACCGTCGAGCGTCTCCTGCAGCGCGAGCAGCGACCGCATCGCGTCGACCGCCGCCGGACGCGGGTCCGCCTGCCGGAAGACGTCGTTGAACACCTCCAGCGACAACGGCCCCTGATACCCGGTGGCCAGCACGTACCCGACAAACGTCGCCAGGTCGAACGCGCCCTGCCCGGGGAACAGGCGATGATGCCGGCTCCACTGCAATACGTCCATCTGCAGCCTCGGCGCGTCGGCGAGTTGCAGGAAGAAGACCTTCTCCCCCGGGATCGTGCGGATCGCGACCGGGTCGACCTCGCGTGAGAGCACGTGAAAGCTGTCCAGGCACAGCCCCAGCGCGGGGTGGTCGCCGCGCCGCACGATCCGCCAGGAATGGTCGTACGTGCTGACGAAACGCCCCCACGCCAAGGCTTCGTACGCGACGCGGAAGCCACGCTCGGCGGCACGCGCGGCGAGGGCGTGCAGTTGTTCCGCCGCGAGGTCGTCGTCGTCGACCGCGTCCGGCGAAACCGACGAGCACACCAGCATGGTGTCCGTCCCGAGTTGTGCCATGACGTCGAATTTCAGCTCCGCCCGGCGCAGATTGGCCGCGAAGACGTCGGGCGGCACCGCTTCGAAGTCGCGAAACGGCTGGTAGAGGTCGATCGACAGGCCCAGTTCGGCACACTGCCGCCGTATTCGCGCCGGCGTCCACGGCGAGGCGATCAGGTCCGGCTCGAAGATCTCGACGCCGTCGAATCCCGCCGCGGCGGCCGCCGCGAGCTTGTCTTCGAGGGTGCCGGAGAGGCACACGGTCGCGATCCCGCGGCGGAGACGGGTGGTGTCACTGGACATCGGGGGCCTGCCTTTCGTGGGGCGTTTCCGTGGCCGCCACTCGGGGCGCTGTCCGCGCGAGGACGTCGAAGTGGCGCAGCATGCGGGCGGTGTCGGGCTCGATGCCGGTGAAGAGGCGGAACGCGTCGGCGGCCTGGAAGACGGCCATGCGGCCGCCGTCGAGCACCCGGCAGCCCGCCGCGCGCGCGGTGGTGACCAGTTCGGTCTCCAGCGGGCGGTAGACGATGTCGGCGACCCACAGATCCGGCCGCAGCAGCCTCGCGGGCACGGGCAGGCCCGGGTACGCGACCATCCCGGTCGGGGTCGCGTGGACAAGCCCGTCGGCGGTGTCCAGGCCGCCCTCTTCCAGGTCGCGCACAGGCCCGGCAGTCGCGCGGGTCGCGCCGAATCGTGCGCGCAGCGACGCTGCCAGGGTTTCGCCACGAGCCGAGTCGAGGTCGTAGATCCGCACCTGTCCGGCGCCCATCGTCAGCAAGCCGTGGCCGACTGCGGCACCCGCGCCGCCGGCGCCAAGCAAGACCACCGAATCGAGTGAAACTGCCGGGAGTCCCTTCTCCAGGCCGCGCGCGAACCCGGACCAGTCGGTGTTGTGGCCGACGGCGTGATCGCCGTCGAACACCACGGTGTTGACCGCGCCGAGCGCACCGGCGTCGGCGGACAGCTCGTCCAGGTGTTCCAGCACCGCCTGCTTGCAGGGGTGGGTGATGTTCAGACCGCGGTATCCGGCGTCGCGCGCGGCCTCGACGATTTCGCCGATCGCGCCCGCGGGCAGGCCCCACTCGTCGAGGTCGATCCGGCGATATCGGTAGCGCAGGCCTAGTTCGTCCGCTTCGCGTTCGTGCAGCTGTGGGCTGAGCGAAGGCCCGATGCCCGACCCCACCAGCGCGACGACGTAACCGTCCCGCGAGGGGCCGCCGTGTCCGCGGACCGCGTCGGCGAGCGTGGTCGAAAGCACGGCGATCCCTCCGCTAATGTACGAACTGGTGAGTTAGTTGTACCGCACGACACTCGCCCTGGGAAGAGACCCCGGTCGCGGGCGGCCGCCTAGAGTGGAGGGCAAGCATCCGCAGCGGGAAAGGAAGTCCGTGGCAGCACTGCCGTCCGGCGACGCGCCGCCGACCGGCGTGGACCGCTCGAGGGACGCCGAGCGGACCCGCGCCGAGATCCTCGATGTCGCCGCGCAGGAGTTCGCCGACAAGGGCTACGACGGCGCGCGAGTGGACGAGATCGCCGCCAAGACCCGTACCACCAAGCGGATGATCTACTACTACTTCGGCGGCAAGGAGCAGCTGTTCGTCGAGGTGCTCGAGCGCGCGTACGCCGTCATCCGCTCGATTGAACAGGAGCTCGACGTCGAGCACCTCGACCCGATCGACGCGCTGCGCCAGCTCGCCGAGCTGACCTTCGACCACCACGAGTCGCATCCCGGCTTCGTGCGGCTGGTCAGCATCGAGAACATCCACCGCGCCGAGCACATCGCCCGTTCGACGGTGCTCTCCGGCCTCGCCAACCCGGCGCTCGACGTGCTCGCCCGCATCCTCGACCGCGGCCGCGCGGCCGGTTACTTCCGCGACGACGTCGACGCGCTCGATGTGCACATGGCGATCAGCGCGTTCTGCGTGTTCCGCACCGCCAACCGCCACACCTTCAACGCCATCTTCGACCGCGACATGCTGGACCCCGCGCGCCGCGAGCACTACCGCCGCATGCTCACCGACATGCTGGTCAGCTACCTGACCGCGCGCTGAGTTCGCCGGCGAGCCTTGACACGAGCCGGTCCGGTGTTCACCATCTCCGTTATTAACTATCTAGTACGTTCGTAACCGGCTTCACCCGGACATCCACTGTTTCCTGCAACGGAGCACCAACAGAGGAGCACCCCGTGACCGCACTCCCCACCGGTCCCGCATCGGCGTTCGTCCCAGGCAAACCCCGGAAGGCGGCCGTCGCCGCGTGGATCGGGAGCGCGCTGGAGTACTACGACTTCTTCATCTACGGCACCGCCGCGGCGCTGGTCTTCGGCAAGATCTTCTTCCCGACGTCGAACCCCGCCACCGGCACCCTGCTCGCGCTGGCCACCTTCGGGGTCGGCTACCTCGCGCGCCCGGTCGGCGCGATCTTCCTCGGCCACATCGGCGACCGGTTCGGCCGCAAACGGGTGCTGGTGCTGACCTTGCTGCTGATGGGCGTCTCGACGTTCCTCGTCGGCTGCCTGCCCACCTACGCCGACATCGGTGTCGCCGCCCCCGTGCTGCTGGTCGCGATCCGCCTGCTGCAAGGACTTTCGGCCGCCGGAGAGCAAGCGGGCGCGAACTCGATGTCGCTGGAGCACGCCCCCGAGAACCGCCGCGCGTACTACACGAGCTTCACCCTGAGTGGGACGCAAGCCGGGCAGATCCTCGCGACCGCCGCCTTCCTCCCGATCGCCGCGCTCCCCCAGGACCAACTACTTTCGTGGGGCTGGCGAGTGCCGTTCTGGCTGAGCGCGCTGGTCGTCGTGGTCGGCTTCGTCATCCGCCGCAAACTGGACGAGACACCGGTCTTCGAGACCGAAATCGCCGGGAAGGCGACAAAACTGCCGATCACGATCCTGCTGCGGGACCACTGGGCGGACGTCCTGCGCGTGGTCGTCGCGGCGGTCATCGCTTCGGTCAGCACGATCTTCACCGTGTACGCGCTGTCGTACGCAGTCAACTCGGTCGGGCTGGCCAAGACCCCAATGCTGTGGGTCGGCGTGCTCGCCAACGTCGCGGCGCTGTTCGCGATCCCGCTGTGGGCGACGCTGGCCGATCGGATCGGACGCAAGCCGGTGTTCATTTTCGGCTCCCTCGGCTGCGCGGGGCTGATCTTCGCCTATCTGGGCTCGATTTCGAGTGGCAGTTACGGGCTTGTGTTCTTCACCGGGATTCTGATGTTCGGCATCGTCTACAGCGCCACGAACGCGGTGTGGCCGTCGTTCTACGGTGAAATGTTCCCGGCGAAGGTGCGATTGTCCGGGATGGCGATCGGCACGCAGATCGGCTTCGCCATCGCCGGGTTCACCCCGACGATCTCCACCGCGATCGCCGGGGACAAAAGCGCCAACTGGCTCGGCGTGGCGATTTTCACGGCCGGTCTGTGCCTGCTCAACGTGATCGCCGTGGCGACCGGCAAGGAAACCCACCAGGTTCCGACCCCGGACCTCGGCCGGAAGACCCCCTCCAGCACCAAAACCCCCACCTCCGTCACCACCTGACCCCGCCTGCACGCGCGTGTGCATTCCCCGCACGCGTGTGGGCAATCCATGCACGCGTGTGTGCATTCCCTGCACGTGTGTGAGCATTCTGTGCACACGCGGTTCCACTCCTGCACGCATGTCTCCCTTTCCGCCCGCTTGCCCTCCTTCCGCGCACCTATGGTTCCCCTTCTCGCACGCATGGTTCCCTCCCGCGCAAGCATGCCTGCCTCACCCGTACGCATGTTGCCTTTCTGTGTAGGCATTTCGCCGTTTCCGTAGGTGTGCTTCCCTTCTACGTAGACATGTTGCGTGGGCGCAGAGTTGCGTGATTAGCGGGGTTTCCGGCTGCGCCGGACGGATATTTCCGCTCCACCCACCACCCACCGCCGCTGCAGGTCGCCAGCGGAAACACCCACCCGGACCGAAAACCTCCCCCCACCACACAATTCGTTGCCATGTAACGGTTTCCGGGTCGCGAAGCACCCGATCGTGTCATGGACGAATCGAAAACGCGTTCGATAAACTGAGTGCGTGGACAGCAAGCAGACAGTGCCGACGTGGCAGCTCTCCGACGGAGAACTCACCGCCGCACTCCTGCACGCCCAGAAAACGCTGAACCAACAATACGGCCGCTCGATCGATCTCGCAGAGGAAGCCGAATCACGAGGATTGGCCTTCTGCAAGGGATACCGCACTATGGCCCGATTCCTGACCAGTGCGCTGAATCTGTCGACGCGGGAAGCGAAAGCCCGCGTCGCGTACGCCACGTTAACGATGCCCGTGGCACGCAAAGAGTTAGCGGCGGGGCGGATCACTTGTGAACACATGGCCGAAATTCACCACGTGCTGTCTCTCACCCTCGGCGACCTCGACTACAGCACCGCCAGCCACCTCCGCCGCCTCTGCTGCGACGCACAAGTCGTCCCCGCCGTGCTTGGCTCTCAAGGGCAGATCCTCGACTTCCGACGATCCCGACGACTCGCCACCCCCGCACAGTGCCTCGCACTCGCCCTCCGCGACCGGGGATGCTCACGGCCGGGATGCCGGAGGCCGCCGAAACACTGCCGGGCGCATCACGTCATTCCGTGGTCCGAGGGCGGTGAGACCAACGTCGACAACATGGCGCTGCTGTGCGATTTCCATCATGTACCGGGAGTTGCACCACACCGAATGGTCCATGCGAATGGTCAACGGCGTCCCGGAATTCATCCCACCCAAATACCTCGACCAGGAACAGAAACCGATACCCAACCGCATGCACCACAACCTGCCCCACGAAGCTGCCTGATGTGGACCATCACGGCAAGGAGCGCAGCTTGCCAACCGTGGACTTGTGCGCGTTGCGGCCGGTTAGAACCAGCCGCAACGCTCACGAACCTTAGAATGTTCGGCGAGCGACAACGTCGAAGAAATCCCAGCAGGCGGGTAACGTCGTCGGGCGTGAGCGGTCCGGTGTCCGGCTTCGTCGACGATCCGCTGAACTGGCTCGTCCGGGCCAGTGCCAACGGGGACGTCGCCGTTATCGATCCTGACGGCCCGATCACCTCGCGCTCGGCGGCGCGGCGCACGGTGGCAGTCTTCGGGCAGCGGGCCGTTCGGCAGGTGCTGAGCGATCTCGACACGTTCGGCATGCCGGTGTCGGTCTCCGAGCGGTATGACCTTCCGCCGGTGCTGGCGAATCTCAACTCGGCGCTGTTCAGCATGACCGGGCCACGCCATCGCAGCCGCCAGCGGCTGCTCGCGGACTGTCTCGGGCCAGCGTTCGCGGCCGAGCACAATGCCGCGATCGACCGTGGGGTGGCGGACTTCCTGCGCGGCTGGCGGATCGGCGACCAGGTGCCGCTGCTCAGCGAGATGCGGCGGTTCGCCCGGCTCGTCGCGCAGCAGGTGGTGCTCGGCACCACGGCCGAAGACCCGATCGGCGCGCGGATCCAACGCTACTTCGACCTGCGGCGGCGGTACGGCTCCAGGTTGGGGGTCAGGACGGCGGAGACCCTGGACGAACTCGTCACCGAAGGTACCCGCGTCGACCACCTGCTCCGGGCGCAGGTCGCGGCGCTGCGCGAAGGCGGCGACAATCGTTACAGCGCGCTCGGGCATCTTTGCCGCCAAGGCGGTGATCTGACCGTGGACGAACTCGTCGCGCACGCCAACATCCTGTTCATGTCCAGCAGTGAGCCCATCGCGACGGCGATGACCTGGATACTGCTCGGTCTCACCCAGCATCCCCGGCTCCGCGCGGCGATCCGCGACGCGCCGGACGAAACGCTGGTAGCCGGTGTGGTCAACGAGTTTTTGCGGCTGGTGCCGCCGAGTGCGCTCATGGTCCGCTTGACGCGTCGGCCAGCGGAAGTCGCCGGTGTCATGCTCGAACCGAAGACCGAGGTGCTGATCTCGCCGTTCGCCGAGCATCGTCGCGAGGACGTCTTCGCCGACCCGCTGAGTCTGTCGCCACAACGTTGGATCGACGCCCGCCCAGGGCCTTTCCAGTTCCTCCCGTTCGGCAACGGCGCGCGCTCCTGCCTTGGCAAGCGGATCGCGCAGGCGACGTTGCAGCGCGGTACGGCGAAGTTGCTCGCTGGGTACGACCCGGTGCTGCCCGTACCACGGCGGCTGGACTGGTCGGTGAACGTGACCTTGATGCCCGCCGGTGACCCGATGGTCCTTCTGGCCGAACCCGGGAGCCCGGTCGGTGGAATACTGTCCGGTCCGGCAGCCGAGCTGTTGAATTCTCCCCCTTCCAGCTCTTGACGGCCCGAATATCCGGTGGTGCCATGAATAGCTCCGGCCGACCGTCGGTGGGAAATCACTGGGAGGGTGACATGGCAGAGGAATCCGAATACCTGGACACCGCGAAACTCGAAGCCATCCAGGAATGCCTGGCAAAAGGAAACCTCGCCGTGCGCGTGAGCGAGGTCGACTTCGCCGAAACCGGCAGGCTTACCGACCCGTACCAGTACGACTAAGCCGCCTCACCGATGAAGTATCTGCAGCCGGTCCGCGACCGGCCGCTCATCGGGCTGTCCAGCGGCCCGGTCGCGTCGGCTGTACTCAAACGTAACGAAGGCTTGATCGACTACGTCGAAATGCCCTTCGAACAGGTTCGCCACCATCCGCCGTCCGCGGACATCCAGCAGGAGATTCCCCTTCTGCTGCACTGTTCCAGTATGTCGGTCGCCGGTTTCGTGCCGCCGCCCGAAGAGACGCTGGACGCGATCTCCGGTCTGGTGGAGCGCACCCGCACACCGTGGATCGGTGAGCATCTGGCGTTCATTTCGGCGGACGCGCTGGCCGAGGAGGCCAGTGGTGTCCCGCCGACGGAGCTGACCTACACCGTCTGCCCGCAACTCAGCGAAGAAACGCTTGATCGCGTCGAGGCCAATCTCGCGCGGCTGCGCGAGCGGTTCTCCACTCCGATCATCCTGGAGAATTCACCGCAGTACTTCGCCGTGCCGGGCAGCACGATGCCGATGCCCCGATTCATCGCCGAGACCGTGCGCCGCTGCGATGTCGATCTTTTGCTCGACATAACCCATTTCTTGATCACCACCAGCAATATGGGCCTCGACCCGCTCGAAAGCGCCGCGGAACTGCCGTTGCACCGGGTTGTCGAGGTGCACCTTTCGGGGATGTCGCTGCAGTCCGGGCGATGGTGGGACGACCACGCCGCGCCCGTCCCGGAAGCGGCGTTCGAGTTCCTCGCCGCGATAGCGGGCCGGATGCACCCGAGCGCGGTGACCTTCGAATACAACTGGGCGGCGTCGATCCCGGAATCCGTCGTGGTCGGGCACGTGACCAGGGCGCGGGAACTGTTCGTGGCATGACGGATCCCGTGCACCGGCCGTCGGCGGCCTTGACCCACACGGTGCTGGCGACGGGCCTGGTCGACGCCGACCGGCTGGCCGCGTGGCGTGCCGATCCCGGGCAGCTGGCCGGGATCGGTGTCGATCCGTCCACTATGGACCTCGACGCGCTCACGGACTTCGCCGGGCTTTCGGAGAAGGTGCGGCACAACCAGTGCCGCCACGACCTCCAGCAGACTTTCCGGCTGCTGGTGCTCACCGGCCTGGAGATCGCGCTGTTCCGCGAGTACACCCCGGTTTCGCTGCGGCGGAGGCGGGCCGGGCTGAACTCGACCCCGGACCGGATCGCGGGCCTGACCGAGTTCGTCGAAGGCTGGGCACCGGACGACGATCCCGAGCGCACCCTCATCCGGGACGTGCTCGGCCACGAGCACACCGTCGTGGAGCTGCGCCGCGCCGGGTTGACCCGGCCACCGGACACCGTGGCCGAGCGGCCGTCTGGGAAGGCCGTACCGCTGCACAACGGGCGGATCGTGGTCCGCTCGTCGACCTGTGACCCGCGGCAGGTCGGCCTGGTCCTGAAAACCAGGGAGCCGGACCTCGCGCGGATCGAGCGGGGCACGTGGACCCTGGTCTACCGGCGTGGGTTCGACGGCTCGCTCGCGATGTTCGAGGTGGACAGCGGGGTGGGCGAACTGCTCCTCGCCGTCGACGGCGAAACCACCGTCGGCGACTTGGCCACGCGCCTGCGGGTGCCACCGGCCCAGCTCACCACCGCGCTCGACCGGCTCACCGAAGCGGGCCTGCTTCTGTGGTTCACCTCGGGCGACTGAAAACGGGGGACTCAAACCATGCGCGTGACCCTGGTCGACAACCTGGTCCTGCCGGAAGAGCGCGACCTGCGCCTGCTCGACATCCATCCCCATCTCGGGCTCCTCTCCCTCGCCGCGGCCGCGGGCGCCGCCGGGCACGAGGTGTCGATCTTCGATCCCAAACGGCTCGTCCGCGCGGGTGAACTGCCCTACGACGAAACCCTCTACGAACGGGTCGCCGAGAGGTTGCTGCGCGATGATCCCGCTGCCATCGGGTTCACCACCCTGGGCTGCAGCTTCCTGTTCGCGGTCGGCGTCGGCCGGGAGATCGAACGCCGCGCCCCCGATCTCCCCCTGCTGCTCGGCGGTCCCCACGCCACGATGCTCGCCGAACCGATCCTGCGCCGGTACAGCCCGTTCGACGTGGTCGTGCGGCACGAGGCCGAACAGACCTTCCCGCAAGTCCTGGACAGGCTGGAAAAACGGGACTTCGACGGCATACCGGGGGTGAGCTGGCGGACGCCGTCCGGGGTGGCGGAGACGCCGGGCAGTCCTCGCATCGACGACCTCGATTCGTTGCCGCTGCTGGACTACGACCTCTACCCGGTGGACGAACTCGGCCTGCACCTGATGCGGGTGGAGGCGGGGCGGGGCTGCCCGTTCGCGTGCATCTTCTGCTCGACGGCGACGTTCTTCCAGCGCCGCTACCGGCTCAAGTCGCCCGACCGGCTCGTCCGCGAGATGAACGCCCTGCGCGACCGGTACGCGCCCAAGGAGTTCAAGCTCGACCATGACCTGTTCACGGTGAACAAGCACAAGGTCAGGGACTTCTGCGATGCCGTCGAGGGCCATGGGCACAAGTGGCGGGTGTCCGCGCGCGCCGACTGCGTCGACGAGGAACTGCTGACGCGGATGGCTTCCGCCGGCTGTATCGGGCTCTATCTCGGCATCGAGGCCGGTTCACGCCGGATGCAGAAGATCTCGGCGAAGCGCCTCGACCTCGACCTCGTCGAGCCGATTCTCGACAAGTGCCAGGACCTCGGCATCGAGACGACCGCGTCGTTCATCACCGGTTACCCGCAGGAACTGCTCGAAGACCAGGACGCGACGCTCGAAATGCTCGGCGACTGCTTCACCCGCCCGGCGGGCACCTGCCTTCCGCAGCTGCACATCCTGACCCCTGAGCCGGGCACGAAGCTGTACGACGACTAC
>Ga0247768_1000897_pt1 | contig 10594 bp, 9 predicted proteins | sample UWRJL016104C6_FD_179944 | JGI IMG/M metagenome (GOLD analysis project Ga0247768, IMG submission 179944) | Plant litter microbial communities from Arlington Agricultural Research Station in Wisconsin, United States - UWRJ-L016-104C-6 | ecosystem: Environmental > Terrestrial > Plant litter >... | reverse complement strand
GGTCACCGGCGCACCGGTCACCGTCCAGCCCGGCGGTGCCTGCGGGGCGAGCCGGACGTCGCGGACGGTCCGCGGCGAGAGCATCGTGAACTCGGCGGACACCGTGAACGACGCCCCGCGCTCGACGTCGACCGGCCCTGACGGTGTCAGCGTCAGCGAGGTGTCCGGGACGTGCGGAATGGGCTGGTAGCAGCTCGTGCGTCCCGGTGTCGCCGGGCACAGGACCGCCGCGAAACCGCCGTTCGGCGGCACGGCGGCCGAGAGCGAGGTCACCGTCGACGCCGTGTGCACAACGTCCGGCCGTCCGGTGCCGGGCGCGTCCTTGACGACGTCCGCCAGCCACCTGCCGCCGCCCAGAGCGTTCAGCGGCGCCGTCAGCGTCTCGGCCGAGCCCGCGCTGATGGCGCCGACGAACCAGCGGTCGCCGCTGCGGCGGGCGAGCACGGCGTCCCTGCCGGGGGTGCCGGCGAGCAACTCAGTCTGGTCCCAGACGGTCGGCACCTGATCGAGGAACTTCAGTGCCTCCGGGCGGCTTTCGTACGCTTCGGGCTTGTCGGCGAGGTGCTGCCAGCCGGATTCGAAGGCCACCGAGAGCGCGACCTCGTGCGCGATCGACGCCTGCTTCGGCCCGGCGTCGAACGCCACGGGCGTGAAATCCATCGAGCCGGCCACGTTGCGGGTGAAGGCCTGGATGGTGTTCCCCACCGGCGGCGGCGAGTTCTCCGTGCCGCGGACCGCCTCCATGCTCATGATCTGCGGCCAGGTCCTGGCCAGGCCGTGCGGGATGGTCGCGCCGTGGAAGTTGACCATCAGGTGCAGCGCGGCGGTGTCGGCGAGGGTGTCGTCATACCACTGGTAGCGGGCCTGGGTGTCCGACTCCATGAAGTCGATCTTGACGCCCTTGACACCCCAGCTCTTCACCAGCGGCAGCGTGGCTTGGCGTTTTTCCTTGGTGTCCAGGCTGGTCCAGTGGAACCACAGGAGGATGTCGACGCCCTTGGCGCGGGCGTAGCGGGTGAGTTCGGGGACCCACTGCGCGCTCCAGCCTTCGTCGACCAGCGCGTACGGCAAGCCGTTGCGGGCGGCGAAGTCGACATAATCCTTCTGCCGCGCGAAATCGCTGGGGCTGGCGTGCTCGCTCAACCAGGACCAGGCGACCTTCCCGGGGTGGATCCAGGAGGTGTCGGTGAACTTGGCCGGGTCGGCGAGGTCGTCGACGAGGGTCGATTCGGTGACGGTCGCGAGGTCCCCGGCGATCACCGTGCGCCAAGGCGTGCTGCCGTGGAACTGGACCCGCGCGTCGGCGAGCTGTACGGCGTAGGTGTCCGAGCCGGTCGTGTGGCGCAGCCTGCCGCCGGAGTAACGACCATCCACATTGGACTCGGTGATCAGCGCGAAGTCTTGTCCTACCTGGAAAAGCGACGGGTTACCGAAGTCACCCGTGGCCGCCGCGCTCGCCGTGGTCTGGACACGCTGCTCCTCGTACTGCGGGGTGTACGGAAGCAGCCAGGCCGGCGCGCTCGCGGGAACGGTGAACGACGACGCCTCGCCCGTCACCGTCGCGTCGGCGTCGCCGGGCAACTCGTACCGGTACGCGACCCCGTCCGGGGCCAAGCGGACCACGAGGTCCAGCCGGGCGCCGCCGTCACCGGAGAAGGCGAACCGGGATTCGGTCATCCGCGTCGAGCGGTCGAGCCGCTTCCCGGTGGTCATCCGGTAGGTCTCGGTGACCGTGCGGGAGTTCGAGGACAGCAGCCGGAGGTTGTGGGTCAGGTCCGTGTCGGTCGTCTTGAGGCCGATCGCGCTGTTCGTGAGCTGCTGCCCGCCACGCCCGGTGACGGAGAGCGTCACAGCGCCGCCCGACGTCCGAAGCACCGCCCCGACCTGCGCGGACGGCGCCGCCGGAAGCCGGAACGTGCTCGTCGCGCCCTCGGCTGATCCCGGCGCCAAGGCCAGGGCGAGCCCGGCGGCGAGTGTCATGGAGATCGTTCGGCGAACGCTCATCGATATTCTCCCAAACGGCGACCTTGGCGATGGGTGATGAAGTTTGCTTCTGATGATTGCTGAGTGGTTCAGACCTTTCAAGGCCAAAACAGGACAGAAGTCACCCACTACCGCCGAAAGTAGGTGTTGGGTCTTGTTCGATACCCCTCTCGCCGCGTAGGTGGGGGCCCTTGTGAGCGTTCCGGCCGGTTAGAACCGGCCGGAACGCTCACAAGCCCTGCGACGCGGCCGGGGTGGTCCCGGGGTGGGTGGTGGCCCGGCCAGGGGTGGGGTGGTCCGGCCCAGCGCCCCAATGCCACATTGGGGCGCTCCGGATCTCCGGGAACGCGGGAAAGTGTGTTCCAAAGGTTTCGCGGGGCCCGGCCCGAAGAGGTGGAGACCGGGTGGTGAGATGAACGGGCCGTTCATGGCAAAAAGTGCTATGAACGGTCCGTTCATAGCACCGGAATGCGCGCACCACCGCCCCCCGCCGCCGTCCGCCCGCCGCGCGCACCACCCCCCGCCCCCCCCCCCCCCCCGCCCCCCCCCCCCCCCCCCCCCCCACCCCCCACCCCGCGCGCACCGCCGCACCCCCAACCATCACCCGCCCACCCGGAGCGATCACGGGCGGTTCGCCAGACGCAGGATGCGGAATGCGTTGTGCGGGAAGGAAAAGCAGCAAGGGACCTCCCAAATCGGGAGGTCCCTTGAAAAGGTTGCTGGCCGTGCTGCAAGTAGTCGGAAGGCCGGGTCCACCCCGACGGACCCGACCTTCCGGGGGAAGCGGTTCCGGTGCGAACACCCAACCGCGAGGCTTCAGACTCGGCTCACGCTCAAGAACCGCTGTTCGTGTGTCTCGACCGTCTCGTGTGCCAGGTCATAAGTCAACGCCGCCGAATGGGTATTCCACACTCTGGGTATCTCGGTGAATAACCATTAGCTCGCGTAGGCGCGCAACCTTTCGGCACGCTCACCCTGGCGGAGCTTGGACATGACCTCGCGCTCGATCTGGCGCACCCGCTCGCGCGAGAGGCCGAAGTGCTTGCCGATCTGGTCAAGCGTGCGCGGCTGGCCGTCGTCCAGGCCGTAGCGAAGCCGGATCACGTGCTGCTCGCGGTCGTCCAGCGTCGACAGGACCCGGCGCAGGTCGTCCTGCAGGAGCCCGGAGATGACGGCGCTTTCGGCGTCGGTCGCCTCGGAGTCCTCGATGAAGTCGCCCAGCGGGGCGTCTTCCTCGGTGCCGACCGGCATGTCCAGGCTTACCGGGTCACGCGCGTGGTCGAGCAGGCTGGAGATCTTCTCCGCGGGGATGCCGGACTCGGCGGCCAGCTCCTCGTGGGTGGCCTCGCGGCCGAGCTGCTGGTGCAGGTCGCGCTTGATCCTGGCCAGCTTGTTGACCTGCTCCACGAGGTGCACCGGGAGCCGGATGGTGCGTCCCTGGTCGGCCATCCCCCTGGTGATGGCCTGGCGGATCCACCAGGTGGCGTAGGTCGAGAACTTGAAGCCCTTGGAGTAGTCGAACTTCTCCACGGCGCGGATCAGCCCGAGGTTGCCCTCCTGGATGAGGTCCAGCAGCGGCATGCCACGGCCGGTGTAGCGCTTCGCGAGCGAGACGACGAGCCGCAGGTTGGCTTCGAGCAGGTGGTTCTTGGCTACGTGGCCGTCGCGGACGAGGGCGTTCATCTCGGAGCGGCGCTTCGGCGTGAGCTTCTCGGCGGTGTCCAGCATGTGCTGGGCGAACACGCCGGCTTCGATCCGCTTGGCCAGCTCGACTTCGTCGGCGGCGCTGAGCAGGGCGGTCTTGCCGATTCCGTTGAGGTACACGCGCACCAGGTCGGCGGCGGGGCTCTGCGCGTCGAGGTCGGCGTCACCGAGGAGAACCGGCCCGTCGGAATCTTCTGTAGACTGCGTAGGAATGGTGCGCTGGCGGATTCCCCGAGCCTCGCGTTCGAGAGTCTGTACTGACATTGTTCCTCCCCGGTCACGGGCTGACATCGAGCTCTGCTTGCCAACAGCGCCACGTCACGCCTGATCTCTTCTCCCGCGCCGCCGAGCCTGTGGAACTCGGTGGAGCGAGTCCGGCTTGCTGGCCGGATATTCTGTCCAACGCCCCGGTGTTCGGTTTCGTTCCCGGTTCGCTGATAAGAAGACGGCGCCGCGACCTGGGCGGTTGCTCCACCAAAGCTGAGCTTTCCCTGAGAGAAATTTCCTTACGCCCAAAGGGGAATTGGACTAGACCTCGACCAGAACGGTGAACGGCCCGTCGTTCACGCTGCGTACGGCCATCATGGCGCCGAAACGCCCGGTCGCCACGGTTGCGCCCCTGTCCCGTAAACCGGTCACGACGGCCGTCACGAGCGGCTCCGCGACCTCCGGCCGCGCGGCGGAGTTCCACGAAGGACGCCTGCCCTTTCGCGTGTCGCCGTACAACGTGAATTGGCTCACTATGAGCAAGGGCGCGTTCACCGTGGCGCAGGACTCCTCGTCGCGCAGGACTCCTCGTCGCGCAGGACACGGAGTTCGTGCAGCTTGCGGGCCATCGTCGACGCCTTCGCGACGTCGTCGTCCACGTGAATCCCCAGCAATACCAACAAGCCGGGGCGGTCGAGTTCGCCGACGACCTCGTCGCCGACGGTCACGCTCGCCTCGGTGACCCGCGCGACGACGGCCTTCATCGACCCGCCGGCACGAGCATCCCGTGGCGGACCAGTTCGCGCACCACGGGCAGCGCCGCCGCGGCCAGTTCCTCCGCGGAAAGGCCCTGCGCGGCCGCGAGCAGCTCGATCAGGTCCTCCAGCGGAAGCGCGCCCTGGCAACCGGCCAGCAGGCGGGACGCCAGTTCGTCGACCTCGTGCTGCCAGCCGGGGCCGTCCGTGCGGTGCAGCCGCCGGACAGTGGTCCGCCAGCCTTCGTCGCTGGGCTCGTCGACGCTCTCCAAAAGAACGGTCGGCGGCACCTGGAATCGGACATCCAGCAACGAATCGCCGTTATCCCGCAGCCAGGCGACCCGGTCGAGCCAGCCGCCCGCCTCCGCGCCCAGCGGGTCGTCGTAAGCCTGGCGGAGGTCTTCGCAGACGACGGCCGGTGTGCGGCCCGACGCCTTCCGCAGCGTCACGAACCCGAAGCCGACGGCGTCGATCTTGTTCTGTTCGAACCAATCCAGCCACGCGCGCGCCTTGACGCGGCCTTCCGGCGAGCGAGGGTCGATGCCTTCGTCGCGCAGCCACGTCCCGACATAGAGGCCGGGGTCGGCCACATCACGCTGCACGAACCACGCGTCGGTCTCCGCGGGCAGCCAACGCGCCACCCGATCGGACCAATCCTCGCCGTCGATGTGCAGCCACGACGCGAGCAGCTGGCCGATGCCACCTTCGTTGAGGAACCCGGGCAGCTGCCGGACCACGAGCGCGCTCGCGTCGTCACCGCCGAGCCCGGAGTCGCGGTAGGTGTAGTCGACCCGCGGCGGCCCGACGACAAACGGCGGATTGCACACGATCTGGTCGAACTTCCGCCGCGCGACCGGGGCGAACCACTCCCCGCGGACGAGTTCGACGTCGAGCTCGTTCAGCCGGAAGGTGGCCGCGGCCAGCGCCAGCGCCCGCGCGGAGACGTCCGTCGCGGTGATCCGCTCCGCGTGCCTCGTCGCGTGCAGCGCCTGGACCCCGTTCCCGGTGCCCAGGTCGAGCAGGGAGCCCACCGGGCGCCGGGTGGTGGCCCGGATCAGGTTCAGCGACGCGTGGCCGACCCCGAGGACGTGGTCCTCCCGCACGGTGTGGCCGAGCATGTCGGCGTCGAGGTCGGACAGGACCCACCACGAGTCGTCGTCCTCGCCGTGCGGGCGGAGGTCGAGCCCGGCGCGAAGCCCTTCGCCCTCACCCATGAGCAACCCCGAAGCGAGCGCGTCGTCGATCGACAGCGGCGCCAGTGCCGCGGCGACGGCGTCACGCGGCTCGGTCTCGGCGAGCAGGAACAGGCGGATCAGCGTGCCGAGGTCGCCCGCGTCACGGCTGGCCCGGTCGGCGAGCTCCGGCTCGCCCCGGCCGAGCGCGGCGTTCGCGGCGCCGCCGAGCGCGTCCATCACGCCGTCGGGGCTGTAACCGGTGCGCAGGAGCGCCTCACGGAGGCGGGCGCAGGTCTCGGCGGGGAACTGGGGGAGGTCGGTGCTCACGGTGGGTAATGCTGCCACGGCGCCTGTGCGGCGCCGGGGCCGCTCACTATGTTGGCGCGGTGTCTTCCGCTCAAGTGCCGCTCTGGGTGCCCGTCATCGTCGGCCTGCTCGGCTTCGCCGGGGTCATCTCCGCCCAGCTCATCACCGGGCGGCGGGAAGACCGGCGCTGGCGGCGCGAAGTCGTCCGGGATCGGGAGGACCGCAGCCACGAGGAACGGGCCACCGGGTACGCGCAGCTCATCGGCGCGATCGAGTCGCTCGACTTCCTGCACTACGAGGCCCGGCAGCTGGTCACGGAGCGGAAACCCCTGATCGAACCCCTCATCACCGAACTGCGGCAGGGGACAGTCGCGTTGCGCAACACCCTCGGCGTGGTCAACCTCCAGGCGCCGGAGCGGGTGAGGGCGATGCTGCGGGACTCCGTCCTGCCGCGGATGAGCCTGTCCCGGGCACTGCTCGACGGCTCGAAAGAGGGGCTCCGGCCGCTGTGGGACACCGGTCAGCGCGAGTACCGCCTGTTGCGGGCGGAGATGAGACGGGACCTCGGGCTCGACGCCGAAGAGTTGTGATCAGATGGGAGGCGTGACCGCCGACCGCCGGAGCCGTGTCCTCGCTCCCCTCGAAGCCAAACTGCCCGATCTCGAAGCGCTGTACGTGGATCTGCATCGCCATCCTGAGCTGGCCTTCGCCGAGACGAGGACGTCCGCCGAGGTCGCGCGGCGCCTCGATGCGAGCGGCTACGAGGTCCACACCGGGCTCGGCCGGACGGGCGTGCTCGGCGTCTTGCGCAACGGCGCCGGGCCGACGGTGATGCTGCGGGCCGACATGGACGCGCTGCCCGTCGAGGAGAAGACGGGCCTCGAATACGCGAGCACCGAGCGCGCGCTCGACGCCGAAGGCCACGACGTGCCGGTGATGCACGCCTGCGGGCACGACATGCACGTGACCTGGCTGTCCGGCGCCGCCGACCTGCTCGCCGCCGGCCGTGACGCCTGGTCGGGGACGGTGCTCGCGGTGTTCCAGCCGGGCGAGGAGGTCGGCGACGGCGCGGAGAGCATGGTCCGCGACGGGGTGTTCGGCCCGGCGGGCAAGCCGGACGTCGTGCTCGGGCAGCACCTCGTACCCGGGCCCGCGGGCTGGGTGCTGACCAGGCCGGGGGTCATCATGGCCGCGACCGACGCGCTCAAGATCGTCCTGCACGGCCGGGGCGGCCACGGGTCGCGGCCGGAGACCACGATCGACCCCGTGGTGCTGGCGGCGTCGGTGATCTTGAAGCTGCAGACGATCGTTTCGCGGGAGTTGTCCGCGACGGACTCCGCTGTCGTCACCGTCGGCTCGGTGCACGCGGGAACGGTGCACAACGTCATCCCCGATCACGCGACGCTCGAAGTCGGCATCCGGAGCTTCGATCAGCAGGTGCGTGAGAAGGTGCTGGCCGCGATCGAGCGGATCGTGCACGGCGAAGCCGCGACGGCGGGCTGCCCGAAGCCGCCCGAGATCACTTCGCTCGGCAAATTCGGCGTCACCACCAATGACGACTCCGTCACCGCCGAGCTGACGGCGGCGTTCCGAGAACACTTCGGCGCGGACCGCACGATGGAGGCACCGCTGGTCACCGGCAGTGAGGACTTCGGCGAATTCGGCAAGGCCGCCGGCGTCCCGTCGGTGTTCTGGCTGGTCGGCGGCATCGACGCGGAGACCGTGCTCACCGCCATCGGGGCCGGCCGGTTCGAACAGGACGTCCCGTCCAACCACTCGCCGGTCTTCGCCCCGGTGATCCACCCCACCCTTCGCGCCGGTGTCGAGACCCTCGTCGTGGGCGCGCTGGAAAAGCTCGGGTCCTCAGCGCTCGGATGAGCCCGAAGGGTGAGAGCATGGTCAATGGAGGTGGTGTCGTGCCAACGCCAGCCAACGGCCCGGAACCGCGCGACGTGACTCCAGTGCTGATCACTGAAGCCGCTCCGTCCTACGACGAGCAATTCGCCGCCCGCAAGCGCAAGTACATGACGATGATGGGGATCCGCATCCCCTGCCTGATCCTGGCCGGGATCTTCCACCAGACCTGGTGGCTCGCCCTGGCCTTCGTGGTGATCTCCGTGCCGCTGCCGTGGATGGCGGTGCTCATCGCCAACGACCGCCCGCCGCGCAAGGCGGAGGAGGTCAACCGCTACGAACGCGAGCCGACCGTGATCGAGAACAGCGAACACCGCGTCATCGACGGCTGACGGGCCAGGCGTGCGGTCACCCGGGGTCGTGAGTGTTTCGCGGGGTTAGAACCCCGCGAAACACTCACGACCCCACCCAGCTCACCAGGCTCGTGACCTCAGGGCTGTGCCCCGGGACGGCTGACGGCCTTCGCGCCCAGGCGTACCCCGGCGCGCAGGGCGTCCACTGTGGAGCCTCCGGCGAGCCAGGACAGCAGTACCCCGGCGTCGAAGGCGTCACCGGCGCCGGTGCTGTCGACGCACTCCGCGGGCACGGCCGGGACGGTGGTGACGCCGTCGGCGTCGACCCAGCTCGCGCCGTTCAGCCCCGCGGTGACCGCGACGGCCCCGACGGTCGACAGGAGTTCCTTCGCCGACAACGGATCCGGCGAACCCGTGAGCGCCACCAGCTCTTCGGTGTTGGGCAGCAGGAGGTCCACCCCGCGTACGTCGGCCAGGAACGCCGCCGGATCGGTGATGTGTGTCGCCGCCTGCGGGTCTACCGACGTCGTGAGCCCGGCGGCCTTCGCCTCGGCGAGCGCGGCCAATCCCGCCTCCCGCGACGTCGGGTCGAGCAGGACGTATCCCGACAGGTGCAGGTGTTTCGCGCCTGCCAGCACATCACGGTCGACGTCCTGCGGGCTGAACCGCGCGTTGGCCCCGCGATCGGCCAGCATGCTGCGCTGGCCGTCGGCGTCGACGAGCACGACCACGCAGCAGGTCGCGGCCCGATCGTCGACGGCGAAGGCGCACCGGACGCCCGCCGCTTCGAGTTCCGAGCGGAGCAACCGGCCGCCGGGATCGGCCCCGACCCGGGCCATCAGCGTCGGCTCGGCACCGAGAAAAGCCAGCCACAGCGCGGTGTTCGCGCCCGAACCCCCACCGGCGAGCCGTACCTCGGCGCGCACGTCACCGCCGTGGGGGATCGGTCCCGAGGGGTGCGCGACGATGTCGAGGGCGGCGTCCCCGACCACGATGATCTTTTCGGCGGGCACGCTCACGCGAGCTCCACGGCGACCTCCGCGGCGAGCCGCGCGTTGGAGAGCACAAGCGCTTCGTTGGCGTCGAGGCTGACCCCGTCACTCGCGGTGTGGAAGTGCTCCAGCAGCGCGGGCGTGACACCGGAGCCGTGAATGTCGTTGGCGCGCAACATCTCCAGCCCGTCCAGCAGCAGCTTGTCGTGCAGCCCCTTGTCCATTTCGGACTCGACCGGGATCGGGTTCGCCAGCAGCACCCCGGAACTCGCCTGGCCGCGGTGCGCCGCGACGACGGCCGCCGCCTGCGCCGGGTCCTCGACCCGCCACGGCACCGGCAGCCCGGAGGAGCGGAGGTAGAACGCGGGGAAGTCATCGGTGCGGTAACCCAGCACCGGCACGGAGTTGGTCTCCAGCACCTCCAGCGTGGCGGCGATGTCGAGCACGGACTTCACCCCGGAGCACACCACCAGCATCGGCACCCTGGCGAGCACGCCGAGGTCCGCCGAAACGTCCCAAGTGACCGACGCGTTGAGGTGCACGCCGCCGAGGCCGCCCGTGGCGAACACGCCGATGCCCACCGCCGCCGCCAGCGACGCCGTGCTGGCCACCGTCGTCGCGCCGGAGCGGCCCAGGCCGATGGCGGGCCCGAGGTCGCGCAGGGACAGCTTGTCGAGATCGGCGTCCGGGGCGCAGACCCGTTCGAGTTCGGCGGGGGAGAGGCCGACGACCGGGCGTCCGTCGAGTACGGCGATGGTGGCCGGGACCGCGCCGGCGCCACGGACGATCTCTTCGAGGCGGCGTGCCACTTCGAGGTTGCGGCCCGGGGGAAGGCCGTGGGAGAGCAGGGTGCTTTCGAGCGCGACGACGGGTTGGCCGTTCTTCAGCGCTTCGGCGACCTCATCGGCGATGGTGATCTGGGGTTGCGTAGTCACGAGAGAACATCATCAGTGATCGTCGGCCGTGTCACGAAGGCGGGTCAGCTCGCGGGTGAGGTTTTGCCTGGCGGAGGCGTCCCAGCGCGCTCTGGCCTGGCTGCTCCGATAGAGCGCTTCGCGGCCCAGAAGCGTCGAGAGGACCTTCGCGCGCCCTGCCGTCCAAGCTTCGTCGTCGACGGCTGAGTACTCCTGACGCACAGCCGAGGCGTAGACGTCGTAGTCGCCGGGTCCGGCGCCGAGGATCGCCAGGTCGGCGTCCAGAAGCGCGGTGGCGAGGAGGTCGTCTTCCGGGGCGTCGTGGGTGATCGTCGCCAGGATCAGCCGCTC
>Ga0247768_1000896_pt1 | contig 10596 bp, 8 predicted proteins | sample UWRJL016104C6_FD_179944 | JGI IMG/M metagenome (GOLD analysis project Ga0247768, IMG submission 179944) | Plant litter microbial communities from Arlington Agricultural Research Station in Wisconsin, United States - UWRJ-L016-104C-6 | ecosystem: Environmental > Terrestrial > Plant litter >... | reverse complement strand
CATCGGCGTCCGTGTCCGCAGGGCAGCCGTACGGCGCAACGCCCGGATCGGCGGGGCAACGATCGTCGGGATCGGCAAAACCGTCGTGGTCGGAATCCGCGGGTGGCGGCGGGGGCTCGCGGCGCGTGCGTTCGATCGTGGCCGTCAAGCTCAACAGCAGCTCGAAGGTGTGCGCCTGGCCGTCTTGCTGAGTCTTTTCGGTCAGCGTGTCTCGAAAATCGATGCGCGTGCCGAAGGCATGGGTGAAGGGAACTTTGGCGCCAATGCCGAAGTGCCAAGCAGGGTCGCTGTCATTGGCCATGGGTCGGCTGATCGCGCCCAAACGGCCCACGCCGACCAAGAGGAAGGGCGTCACGTAGGGAAGCGGCGCTTGCAACACGGCGTGGATGCGTCCCGCATAAATCGCAGCGCTGGTCTCGGTGTTTTTGATTTTGCTGGCAGCCGTCATTGCTTCGGCCTCCACACCAAAAAACGACAGCGGATAATAGCCGAGGCGCGCACCGAACTCACCGCCGGTCGTGTACTGCTGCTGGGGGTAGGCTTGGTAGCGCAGGTTGTGATCGCTGCTCGGGAAGATGGCGCCGCCGAAGATGCCCAGTTCGAGCAAGTTGTGCTCTGGCGGAAAGCCCTTCTGATATGGCTCGTAGGCTTCGCTACCAGCTTTCGTGGTGGTGGTCGTCGTCGTCGTGCTCGTCGTCGTAGCGCCTTCAGTAGAAGCGCCCCCGCTCGTCGACACCGCAACGCTGCTCGACGTCTCCGATGTGGTCGTTTCTTGCGCCAAGGCAGTGTTGCCTACCGCCGCGCCCAAACCCAAAATCAACAGACCCGTCACATGCTTCGACATTCGGTAGCCTCCAAGTAAGCTCGAGATTTCGTATACGTTTGAATAGAGCGTGCGCAGAACAGTGGGCTGTCCGGCCCGAGCCGGCCGACCGCGGACGCGCGCATCGAGTGTCTCTTGAGCAGTCCGTAGCCGCCGTGCCTCCACGAGAGACGCGCTCAACGAGAACCCTAACCACGACCATTAGCACTGAATCGCCAAGGGCAGGTGTGGCAGAACGTCAATCGACCGCGGTCAAAGCGCTTGTCAGTCTCAAAACTGCCTCATTCCGACCGGCGCGATTGAATAGCTGAGGAAGACGAGGCGTGCTGGCAAATCCAGACGCTACGCCGGAGGCTCTGGCGAGAGCGCAGTCGCGAGCGATCAAGCCAATCTCATCGACGCTTGCGCATGCCCTGCATCAGCATGACGATGGCAAGGTTGAACGAGTCGGTGACGACGCCCGGGGGAGTCGAAGAGGGCCGTCAACACGACGAAATCAGCTCCCCAACGTCACGCACCGCATCGTGACCAGCGGCGGGTGCCACCGTCACTCAGCGAGTTTGAGGGAGAGAGCAGCGGCTTTCACATTTCTTAATACAAATGAGCCTCTCTCGCGACAACGCCGGTGCCATATGAGTTGGACAGTCGATTTTCAGGAGCATGACTCGAACATGGCAAGCATCGGCAAGAGACTCGGCGATTCGCTGAAGAAACTCTTATTTCGCGAAGTTCAGGTGGCAGGGGTTCAGGATCTATCCACGGGCTTCAGGCGCTTGGATCTTTCGGGCGATTCGCTCCGCGGCGCGCGCTACGCGCCAGGCGACAAGGTGCAGCTGGCGCTCGAGGACGGGGCACGTACGTATTCGCCGTTCGCTTGGGATGGAGTGCGCGGCGCAATCAGCTTGCTCATCTATCGCCATGGCGATACCGCGAGCGTGCGTTGGGCCAATGGTGCCGCGGAGGGCGAGCGACTGTACGTGTTTGGCCCGCGAGGCTCATTGGGGCTCGGCGCCTCGAGCGGGCCGCTGGTGCTGTTCGGTGACGAGACGTCGTTCGGGGTCGCGCGCTCATTGCTCGAAGCGCGCAGATCCGCAAGCGAGCTCAGCTTCGTCTTCGAAGGTTCCGGTCGAAGCGAATTGAGCTCCGTGCTCGACGCCCTGGAGCTTCCCGGTGCTGATCTGATCGAACGACGCGAAGACGAACGGCACCTCGCGGAAGTGGAAGAGCGGCTGCGCGCGGCACTGAACCGGAGACCGGAAAGCCGACTCGTTCTTACGGGAAAAGCCCAGTCGATCCAAGCACTGAGGAAATCACTGAAGGCGCGGCCCGTCGCGCACGCAGGCCAAATCGTGAAAGCCTACTGGTCGCCTGGCAAACGCGGACTGGACTGATGGCATAGCCTCGAGAGCCCACGCGGTTTTTTTCACGTACTGCAGCGCATAGCGCGCAGAAACGAGGGCGGAATGCCCAACATGCGCCTGAACGTACGGCTCATGTGGGCTGCGTCGGAGAAGCCGGTAGAAAGCGCGACATCGGTCAGTGGGTTACCCGACACGATATCCATCGCCGCGCGCTGCACGCGCAGCCACGCCAAGTACGGGCGAAGTGGGATGCCGACCGAGTTCGTGAACACGTGCATCAGCCGGCTGGGGGATAGCCCGACGGCCTTCGCCAACACCTCGAGTGAAGTGGCGTCGTCGATACCGCCATTTCGAAGCATGCTCAGCAGCGCGCGCACCCGAGGGTGAACCGCGCGCGCTGCGGCGGGGGCCGGCAAGCCCAAGGTGTCGGCTGCCTGCTGCGCCCACACTGCGGCTCCTCCGCGCAAAATCGTTCGTGGCACCACGTCGCGAGTGAGCGCAATCCGCTCGGCGTCGGAGATCAGGCGCACGGGGCCCGTGAGTCCGGTGCGAAACGAGCTACCCGCGGCGCTTTCGGGGTCGAGGAAGACCAGCAGCAACTCTGCCCCCTGCGCGTCCAACACGTGCGGCGCGTCGGGCGCGGTGAGCACTCCGGCGGCGCTCGACCATTTGCCCTGGCGCGTGGTGCGGATGCGAAGCTCACCGTCGAGGGCGAGCGCGAAACGCAGCGAGTGATGCGAATGCCACGCGCAGGGCCCACCCGGGCCGCGCGTGGCGAGCACCGGCGGCCAGGCGCGAGCGGGCATCCCTCGCGGAATCAGCGGCAGCTGCATGGCTCGCAAGGTAGCACGCGCAACGCAGCCAGTTTGTTCAAGCGCCGCGCGCGGCAAGCCCCAAACAGTTGCCAGCGGCGTCACGCAGAGGGCGCGCCCCAAAGGATCTCATGACCCAATCTGGCTCGATTTACGCGAAATTCAAGCGCTGGGCAGCAGCAGGCGGCACCACCTTCACGCTCCTCGCCTGCTCGACCTCCCGACCCTCCAAGCCGCCCCTGATCGAGCACCGACCCTTGGCCGCGCTCATGGAAACCGCAGCCTACCCCAATTCGCAAACGTTGCTGCTCTTGGTCACGATGCAGCAATTCCTGGCGAACCATCGAGAATGGGACGGCTACGACTACTTTGGTCGACTAGCGCGCGAACAACCGCAACGGCGTACGCTGTTTCGTTCCCTGCAAGCAGTCATGCAAGTGCGGGTGGCGGGAGACATCGGCCTATTGAAACGGGTGGCCTGGGTCGAGGATGCGCTGCAAAAGCTCGACGAAGGCGCGACCAGCGATCCACTCCTCGGGCGCTTCGCGCGCGGGCAGGTGTTCGCCGAGTTGCCTCCGCGCTTCGGCAAAGCGCGAGCGGCCGTGAGCGATCTGGAGGCCTGCCTCGCGCGCCGAGAAGAGCTGCCCTTTGGCTTGGATCGCGGCATTTATCGCGAGCTGGCGGTGGCCTACCGAAAGCTGGGTGACGCCCCGCTCGCGCGACATGGCACGGCACGCGGGCATCCAAGACTTGGACGACGTTACGACAGCGCGCGTGTCCGGAAACGTTTCGGTCGACGCCAAGAGCGGCTTCCGCTTTCGCGAGAGGCGCCTGCTCCGCGAGGCCGACGGCGTGTACGTCGCCGAGGGCTTCGATTTCTCGAACCTCGGCTTCATCGTCACCGACACATTCGTGGTCGCCATCGACGCAGGCACGACCGAGGAAAGCGCCCGCGACGCGCTGGTCGCGTTGAGAGGGATCACTCACGCGCCGATCAAATACATCATTTTGACTCACGGCCATTGGGATCATGTCGGAGGCCTCGCAGCCCTACGCGAACCGGGAAGCATCGTGATCGCGCAGGCAGGCTTCGCGAAAGAGCTCGAGCGCTCGCAGAACAATCCTCCGCCCTTCAAATACTTCTTCGGCAACGGCACGATGAAGCTCGATGCCAGGCCCGATCGCCTGATCTCGGCTCCGGAAGCGCTGACCGACGGCGATCTGGATTTGCAACTGATCCCCGCGGAAAGCGGCGAAACGGCAGACGCGCTGTTCATCCAAGACCGAAAACACGACCTACTGTTCGTCGGGGACGCGTTCATGCCCTATGTGGGTGCCCCATTCGTCGCTGAAGGCTCGCCCGAGGGCTATTTGGGCGCCATCAGCCAAGTGCTCGAGCTGCACCCGCGTCGCCTGATCCACGGGCATCCCCCGCTCACCGCCCTGTTCACGATCGAAGCCATGCCGGGGCTGCGCGACGCAGTGGGGGAGCTCTACAGGCGCACGCTTTCGGCCGCGCGCAGCGCGCGACCGCTCGCCGACGTGCTGAACGACAACTTGCTCCCCGCTGCGCTGCGCACGGCGCCCGCCGCGGTACAGCCCTACCTAGTGCTGCGCGACACGTTCGTGCAGCGGGTCTATGCCGAGCATGCCGGCTATTGGCAAGCCAACGGCGATGGCATGGACCATTTCACGCGAGCAGAGTGGGCCGCTGCGCTCGATGCGCTCGGTGTCACCAGCGACGCCGCCTATGCGCGCGCCGCGGTCGACCTAGAAGCGCGCGGTGACGCGACGCTGGCGCTGCACGTCGCCGACCTCGGGCTGGCGCGCTATCCGGCGAGTCAGGCCTTGCGAGAGGCGCGCGGGCGAGCGCTGACCGGCTTGCGGCAGATGTCTGCGCAGACCAACCCCTTTCGGTTCATCATTTACTCTGAGTTTGCAGGGAGTGGGCTTGCGCCAGTGGTGCTGAGCCGCCCAGCGCAGCCCTCGCCGCCGTGACCGCGTTGCCGCCCGCCTGCAGGCTCGAGCTCTTTGCTCACAGCGATCACTCGGGAACGAGGCTCACCGAGGCATCTTCGGTGCGCACGTGGCATCCGTCAACTTCGTCGACGATGACGGTTGTCTGGGCAGCTTGGTACCCCGCTTTGGTAACGCTGATCTGAAACGTGCCAAGGATCTCTCCGACTCCCAAATACAAGCAATCAGGGGGACCTGAAGCCGTCAAAGTCGTTTGACTCGAACCCTTTGTCGCAGTCGCGCTGGCATCGCAGATTGCCGCCCCAGTGACACTGTCACTGACGTGAAGTCGGATAGACGACCAGAGCGAAGCGTCACACTGGCTGCTGCTACAGCTCGGAAGCCATGACAGGCAAAGACCCCCCACCAGAGCGAGTTTCAAGCATCGATAGTCGAGCATTCCCACCTGACCAGCAGCGTATCATCGCTCGGCACACGCGCCAGTGGAACTCACGTATCGTAGTCCCCGTCCCAGGGAGGGAAGAAGGCCATGTAGTTTCCGGGTTCAGCGATCACGCTCCAGGGTTCTTCATCGTCTTCCGGTTCTTGCACGATGAGACCGAAGGTAACGCCGTTTCGCTCGATGGCGAAGGGTTTGACTTCGATCGACTCGAACGAGACATTGCCGAGTTCAGCAAGTCGTTGAGCAAGAAGTTGTTGGTCGCGAGCGTCTTGCTGCTTCATGTTCCCGGATAGACTCGCATCCTTACGGGAGCCCAGTTCGTCGATCCGTGCCTCGAGTAGGTCTCCATCTTCGTCGAACAGATACAGCGCGACGAAGTCCGGACCGCCCATGCAAAACGGAGTGGTGAGAAAGAACAGACGCCCGTCGTGCGTCCGGCCGACGTACTTGGCGTGGTAGTCGTCATGACTGATCGGAATTCTCTCCGGTACGTCCTCGTCCGACATTCGCTGTCCGCCCAAAGTATCAGGTTTCAGCCGCGAAAGCTGGGCGAAGCAAACCCGAGCACGCGATGCTCACGAACTTAGCTTCGCACCGCAAGCGCTGCAGCGTTCGCGCGCGGCGCCCCAAGCGCGCGAACGCCCGCTCCACCTGGCGGAGTGCGTAGTACCATCGCGGTGCACGCCCGCTGTGGGCGTGGTGTCGTCCCACAGCGGGCAGCACTCAGCTCTCGATCGCCACGCGCGGCTCAAAATTACCTCTGTTTACCCAACGATTCTTGCGCGAACGAGCTCGCGCCGGTCGTTCGCGCCAGTTCCGGACGGGCAGCGCTGGCGTCGACGCCGAGCCAGCGCGGTTCCGAGGGAGAGGAGCACACCCGCGAGCACTGGGAATTGGTTGCCTCCGGACTGACGCCCGGGAACTCGGCAACTGCAAGAGTCTGGCTCGGGCGCTTGCCCTCCCGTGCCAGCTTGTCCTCCCGAGGGACCACTGCCAGCGGTGTTGGGGACCAGCTCGCCGCCAACTCCCGCGTCGTTGCTTTGTCCGGCGGATCCACCGCTGGAGTCGATGGCACCCGCAACGTTTTGACCCTCGCCCCCAGCGCTACCGCTGCTGGCTCCCTCACCCGCGAAGCCACCCGTAGCGGGGCTACCGCCGATACCAGCCGTGCCGGCAATGCCTGCGATACCCGCAACCCCGCCGTTGCCCGCTAACACGCCGCTCCCGCCGTTGCCGGCGATGTTCGTATTCGTGCCGCTCACGCCACCCGCCTCGCTCGTACCGCCGGTCTCGATCGTGCCGCCAAGCCCGATCGTGCTGCCCGCGGTGCCGACGTTGCCACCGATCCCGAGGGTGCCGCCCATGCCCACTGATGCCCCGCCCGTTCCCGCGCCTCCCGCGCCTCCCGCACCGCCCGCGCCTCCGGTGGCGGTCGCGCAATGACCTGCGACACACGCGCCGTTCTGGCATTGGCTCGCATCGTTGCAGGCCACGCCGTCAGCAAAAACGGTAGAACTGAGGAATCGCCCGCGCGCGCGAAACGAACCGTCAGCCGCCAGGTAGCGGGTGTAGCCGACCAAACTGGTGTCGCCCGCGCCGTGAACGAGCGTCACTTGCGAAAATTCGTCGAGATCGTTCGAGATCAGGAAAGGCTCTGAATCGACAGGCACCAGCGCGTCCGAAAATCGGCGACCGCGGAGGCTGGCGTAAGGACGCGAATTTCCGATGTCGCGCCAAACCGCCCAAATGTTCGTGCCGTCCCAATCGAGCGCGATTGGCGGGATGCCTTCTTCAAGTGACGAATAAGGCCGCTCAGCGATTGGAATCCCCCCGGTGTCGAGCAGTTGCAAAGTGCTCGACAACCGGGCGATGCGCAGCTTCAGGCTGACTAGATCGTAGCTCGTCCAAGCGACGACGAACTGATCGCCCACTGCGATCACCGTAACACCCATGTCGCCCGGCAGCTGAATGCTGCTAGCGGGCGGCAACTGATTGCTGCTAATCTGATAAGATCCAAAGCGCAGGATTTCCTTCGGCTGGATATCGAGCAAGGCAAGTGGTGATGCGCTCACTCGCACGCCATACAAGACGCGCTCCCCGATCGTGCCTTGAACGGTCCAGAGCACTGCATATTGCCCAGCATTGAACGCCAACGCGGGCGCAGACGCCCAAGGGTCGGAGTTGGTCGCGACAGTCAGCGGCGTGGCCCAGCCATTCGTACCCGGCACCTGGGCGAGCGTGATCGCGCTCGCGCTCGACCAAGCGACGACCGCGCGGGCACCGTCCGTCGCGATCGCGAATTCGTTCGGCAAAGGAGTCGGCTTCCCCTTCGTGATCACGACAGGTGGATCACTAGAGGTGATCGTGGAGGTACTGAGCAGGGCGTCGTCGAGACCACCCCAGGCGCTCGAAAACAAACCTGGGATCGCCGCCACTCGCGACGTCCGCCCGAGCGTGGTCGCCCCGGTGATCCCAAAGCTGGCGCTCTCCAAGAGTGTGCCACTCGCCGACAGGCGATGACCGAAGATCTGCGGTGTTTTCGCAGAATAACCAGGAAGGGTTCTGACTGCTTCGGTCCATGCGGCGAGGAAGGTCTGACCATCGAACGCCAAGGAAGGGGCAAATTGGCCGCGAGGGTAGGTGACCAGCGCCTTTGGCGGAACATCGAGCGCTTGATTCGAGGGGTTGAAGCGTAAGCCTCGCGCACCCGCGGCGACCAAAAACTTCGTGCCACCAGCAAACGGATCGACTGAACTGACGAGCGCAACGGGGGCGTTGGGCAGCGCGTCCAGTAACGGCTGAGTTGTGTCGGGCGCCCCTGATAGCCCCAGTCGTACTAGATCGAATTCACCATTGCTGCGCTCACGCACAATCGCAAGGTCGCTGCCGAGAGTCACGGCGGTCGCCGCACGATCACTCGGTTTGCCGTCGGTAATAATGGACTCACCGGGCAGAGCTATCGCCGGCCCGATCGAAAACACGTGGGCGGGGGTCTCGGATACTCTGACATACACCGCCGCCGTATTGTAACCCACGCTCTGCTGCTGGGCGATGACAGTGAGCAAATCTCCCGTACCGTTGCCGGCGATACTGAGGGACTTGACCTCTTTGCTGTAGTTGATGTCTTCCGCGATCTTGAGATACGGCCCCAGGTCCCCGGTCGGAGAGACTGAAAATCCAATTACCGCTTTCGGTCTATCCAAACAAGCATAGGTTGCAAAGTAGTCGATACCGTTGAACGCGACCTGCCCGCCAATCAAATTCACCGGAGGAATGCACGAGGGCACCAAAAACGGCGCTGGATTCGCGACCACCAGTGTCTTGATGAGCTGACCCGAGAGATTGAGGAGCACGCCGTTGCCACAAGTATCCGTGAACAGCGCGGTGTCGGTACTGCGAGCGAACCCGGCGAGGCCACCGCCATAACACCCGCTGGGCACCACCGCCGTCGGCGCGCTCACGCTGCCGTCGCGGCTCACACTGACGACAGAGTACGTCAACGAAAGCGACCCCTGAAACCCTAAAACCTGAGAGACGACGAGCCAACCACTGCCAACGTCCAAAACCAGCGCGCGATTGAGTTGTTGCCCGCTGCCGAGACTCGGCAAGGTGGCAAGCTGCTTCACGCTACCGCTCTCCGCGTTCCAGCGCACGAGCGTCAGGGCCGGCGCGTTGGAATCGAAGGGCAGAGCCGTTACCTGATTGCGCCTAAAGCGCCGAGACCAGTCTTCGGGGTCGTACGAAGACACAGCTTGGTAGGCGAGCAAGTAGCCCGCGTCATTGCTCGCGCTGACGCTCAACAGCTTTGCGTGGAGATTCAATTCCTGTACAGCCTCTTGATCGAGGCCAAAATCCGGAGATATCCGCGGTGGTTCAGCGAGGGGCGCAGTACACTTGCCAAGTGCCTCGTCAACCAGATTGCTGCTCGTTCCGCAACCCGTGAATAGCACAACGCTCGTGAGCAATAGCGCGCATCCGTCTCGACGATACATCCGAGTTCCCTCCCGCGAAAAGGCTAGACCGACGATCGACCTCTCGCGGCTCGAGCGCAACCTCGAACTGAATCGTAGAAAAATCGACGTGCATTCGACGAGGGAGCGGCGATGCTGAGTCTCGGCGTTGCACTATGCCTCGTAGTCAATTTCTCATGGCAGAGGAGCGCCTGCGGATAAAGGCCCCTCGGTCAGCGACCGCCAACGCCCGATTGAGCACCAGGTCGCTCTGAATCATCGCGGCCCCCCGGGCTCGCCGCTGATGCCGACGTACCGCTCACCGCTCGAGCAGGTGCCGGCGTGATGTTCTGCGCTCACTGTCCTTCGGGCTCGCTCGCCGAGATTGTCTCTGCTTCCCCTTGCCCGCGCTTGCGCGCACGAAGAAAGATCACGATCGTGAACGGAAAAAGACCGCCTAGCGCCCAAACGGCCCAAGCGCCGACAAGTATCGCTCCACCAACTGGCCCAAGTGCGCTGCCGAGGGTACCGAGCACGAAGCACACTACAGAAACTCCAGCGGCGGCGGTTACTTGGCGATTGGCCATCCGCGCGAGCCGATCACGGGCTGCGGGCTTGTACAGCCCGATCAAACCGAGCGCCAATGCGCAAGCATTCCACAGCGCAACGATGAACCAGAATACCAACATGTCTAGAACTTCACGCGAGGTTCTACGGCCGCGCTCAGGGGTCCTCACCAAGATTGGCAGCGACCGCGATGAGACGCTCGATGGTCGGTGCAGAGCGAAAGAGTAGTTTGAGCTCTTCATGCGTCACAAACTGGTCGTACAAATCGTCGCGGTCAGCATCGACAAGTTGGCAGAGATCATCCGCAACCTCGGCAAGGAGTGGTCTATCCGGCGGACTCAGAAATAGCTGGACACCGATGAGCTTGCCGAAGGGCCCTTTCGGGCGCGCCGACGTCGTCTCTACCCGCGCAACCCGCCAGCGGTCACCATTCGAATCAACGATGTAGAGCCGCTCGAAGTAGCCGGACTCGAGCCCACGGGGCGAGGCCGCCTCCAGCCCTGCCATCGCTTGGACGACCGAAAACGAATCGCGTGGGCAGACAGCAATCGCAGGAAATTTCGGGCCGTCCTGCGGCATGCACTGAGAGTTTTTGGCTTCCAAGCAGGCAGAGTAGCTGGTTGTCGAGCGGGAAGAATTGCGTATCGGTCCAGTGGCCACAGGC
>Ga0247768_1000895_pt1 | contig 10599 bp, 7 predicted proteins | sample UWRJL016104C6_FD_179944 | JGI IMG/M metagenome (GOLD analysis project Ga0247768, IMG submission 179944) | Plant litter microbial communities from Arlington Agricultural Research Station in Wisconsin, United States - UWRJ-L016-104C-6 | ecosystem: Environmental > Terrestrial > Plant litter >... | reverse complement strand
CAAAAGCTCGCTCGACCCTTTAAATGACACCGGTTTCCTTCGAGAAAGTACCGCACTGCGCCAATCCATGCCAGCCACTTCCGCGCCCTTGCAGGGTGTCCTGCATCGAATCGATCCCACCGACACTGTGGCCGTGGCTCTGCGGCAGCTCGAGCCTGGCGACAGTGTCAGTTTGGACGATCCGGACGGATCGAGCCACGACCGCCTTCACGTCCGTGAGTTGATTCCCCGGGGACACAAGGTGGCCCTGTGCCGGATCGCGGCCGGGAACGCCGTCCTCAAGTATGGCTGGCCCATCGGCCAGGCCCGCTGCGACATCGAGCCCGGCACGCTGGTTCATTCCGATAATCTAACAACGCAGCTCACCGGCCTCAATCAATACGCATACCAACCTGCGGCGCCGCTGCAAGCCGCCGCCCCGACAGGGGAGCCGCCCCTGGAATTCATGGGTTACCGGCGTCGCAACGGGCGCGTGGGCACGCGCAATGAAATCTGGGTGATCACAACAGTCGGCTGTGTGTCACGGACCGGTGAAAAGATCGCGCGACTCGGCGGGGAGCGGTTTGCGGGCCGGGTCGACGGCGTGCATGCTCTGACTCATCCGTTCGGGTGCTCACAACTCGGTGATGATCTTGCCAATACACGTAAGATTCTCGCGTCGCTCATTGCGCATCCCAACGCGGGGGGCGTGCTCGTGATAGGACTGGGCTGTGAATCAAACCAGCTCGGCAAACTGCTCGCGGAAGTTGGCGAGTACGATGAGTCGCGTATACGTGCGTTCAGCGCACAGGCCAGCGAGGATGAGCTGGAGGAAGGCCTCGCCGCCTTGCAGGCACTCGTGGAAATTGCGGAGTGCGACGAGCGCGAGCCCTGCCCACTGGCCGCGTTGTCGATCGGGCTCAAATGCGGTGGCTCGGATGGATTCAGCGGCATCACGGCCAACCCGCTCGTGGGACGCATCGCGGACCAGCTCTGTGCGGCAGGCGGCACGCCGATCCTCACTGAGATTCCGGAGGTGTTCGGCGCGGAGCAACTGTTGATGCGCCGGGCCGTGGACGCCACCGTGTTCGCGGGTGTCGTGTCGGTCGTCAACAACTTCAAACAGTACTTCCTGGATCACGGCCAACCCATCTACGAGAATCCTTCGCCGGGCAACATCGCGGGCGGCATCACCACGCTCGAGGAGAAATCCCTGGGTGCCGTGCAGAAAGGCGGCCGCGCGCCGGTGAGCCAGGTGCTGCTCTATGGTGAGCGCGCCGGCAAGCCCGGCCTCGCTCTGCTCGAAGCACCCGGCAACGATGCCGTGTCGTCCACGGCTCTCGTTGCCGCGGGCGCGACGATCCTGTTGTTTACGACGGGTCGCGGGACCCCGCTGGGTTTTCCAGTGCCTACACTGAAGATCGCTTCCAACTCGGCGCTGGCACAGAAGAAGCCGCGTTGGATTGATTTCGACGCCGGCCAGGTGTTGGACGGCACCAGCATGGACGACGCCGCGCGCAAGCTCATGGATCTCATCATCGACACCGCATCGGGCAAGCCCTCGCGCAACGAGCTCAATGATGAGCGCGAGATTGCCATTTGGAAGACAGGCGTGACGCTCTGATGCAAGAGTTTTTATCCCAGGCCCACCTTGCACGGGTGCCGCGCGAGGTCAAAAGACCCGCCTACGATCGTCGCGCCGTTGATATCGGCATCGTGCATTTCGGTCCCGGCGCTTTTCACCGCGTTCACCAGGCCTGGTTTGTCGACAAGCTGCTCTCGAGCGATCCGCGCTGGGGCATCTGCGAAGTCTCCCTGCGCAGCACGGATGTACGTGACGCCCTCGTTCCGCAGGACGGCCTTTATACGGTTGCGTGTCTCGATGAGACGATATCCTATCGGATCATCGGCTCGTTGAAACAGACACTGGTGGCGCCGGAGAATCCGCAGAGCGTGTTGGAGCAGCTTTCTGCGCCGAGCACGCGGGTGGTGACCATGACAGTCACTGAAAAGGGATATTGCCTCGGGCCGGACGGCAGCCTGGACCTGTCACATGCGGACATCCAGCGCGATCTGAAGACGCCGCAGGCGCCTGTCAGTCTGATCGGGTATCTGGTTGAAGCGCTGCGCCGCCGTCGTGCCAGCGGCGCGGGACCGTTGACCCTGGTCAGTTGTGACAACCTCGTCGACAACGGCACGCGGCTCGGCCGCGCGGTTCAACAGCTCGCCCAGGTCAATGACGCCGGACTTGCGCGCTGGATCGAAGACCAGGCGGCTTTCCCGCGTACCATGGTGGACAGCATTACGCCGGCGACGACGGATGATTTGCGGGAGCGGGTTGCGGCGGCACTGGGCTTGATTGACCGATGGCCCGTCCAACGTGAAGGCTTCGTGCAGTGGGTGCTCGAGGATCGCAAGGCGGGCGACATGCCGGACTGGCAGAGTGCCGGGGTCATTGTCACCGACGATGTTGGAGCTTACGACCGCGCGAAGTTGCGTTTGTTGAACGGCGCCCATTCATCGCTCGCCTACCTGGGCCTGCTCGCCGGACACGAAACGGTCGCCGGTGCCATGGAAGATGGGGATCTCGCCGCTTTTGTGGGCACGATGATGAAGCGCGATATTCAACCGACGCTCACGGCGCCGCGCGGGCTGGATCTGACTGTCTACATTGATGCGATTTTGAAACGATTCCGCAATCCCGCCATCCGCCACGCGCTGGCACAGATTGCCTGGGACGGCTCGCAGAAATTGCCGTTCCGGTTGCTCGGAACGATCCAGGACAACCTGGAGGCCGGACGGCCGATTGACCGCCTGTGCGTACCGATCGCGGCCTGGATGCATTTTGTCCGCCGCAAGGCTGCGGACGGCGAGCAGGTGGTGGACCCGCTTGCCCGGCGACTGTTTGAAATCGGAATCAACTGCCAGAACCGGGCGACGGCGGACTTGCCGGGCTTCCTGGCGTTGGATCAGGTGTTTGCGGCCGCGCTGGCGGGCAATGACATTTTCACCAGCGCGTTGGCGAGAGCCTACGACGGACTCGCCGCGGGACGCTGATCCCGCGACGAGCCGCCGCTCGAGACCTAGAACTTGTACCGGGCGCCCAACAGGAAGTCGCGTCCCTGCTGGTGGTAGTAGTTCATACGGTTGCCGTTCGTATCGACGTACTGATACTGGAACTGGTTGCTCAGGTTCAACGCTTCCGCGGTGACCTGCAACTGCTCCGTGACGTTCCAGCTCGCAGCAAAGTCGATGTTGATCGTCTGCTTCGTGCCTTCCACGTCGTTCAGGTTCTGACCCGGTACGTTCGTCAGGTACGGGCTGCGGTAAGCACCCGAAACACGCGCACTCCAGGTGCCGTTGTCGTAGTAGAGCGTGGCGTTCGCCGCGTTCTTGGACAACTGCAACAGTGAGTTGGTGACGAACTGGACCGGAGCGCCGGCCGGCTGGTTGGTATCCACGTACTTGATGTTCGACTGCACGTACGTGTAGTTCATGATCGCGCCGAAGCTGCTGAACACGCCCGGCAGGAACGAGAACGGCTCCTGGAAGCTGAGCTCCGCGCCCTTCAGATCACCGCCCGGGGTGTTGACGGGCGAGTTCATCGTCCAGCCCGCCAGACAGTTGGCCACCGACTGGGGATCGTCCGGCTTGAAGCCCGGCAAGCCGCTCGTACAGTTGGCGATCGCCAGGCTGTCCGGCAGGTTGCTGTTGTTCTGGTTGAACTGCAACTGCGGACGGATGGTTTCCACGAACGAGTCGATCTTCTTGTAGAACAGCGCCAGGCTCAGCAGGGACTCCTTGGCGAAGTAGTACTCGAAGCCCAGGTCGTAGGCCTTGCCGCGGATCGGATCGAGCAGGGGGTTGCCCGACTGCACGGTCTTGTTGGCGCCGCTGATGGACACCGAAGCGCCCGGGTTCAGGCTGGCGAGGTCGGCACGCGACATGACCTTGGCGGCGCTGGCGCGGACCTGGAAGTCCTTGGTGATTTCCGCAACTACGTTCAGTGCCGGCAGCACGTCGTTGTAGGTGTGATCCACCGGGGTCTGCACGAACACCGCATTGACGCCACTGCCCACTGAAGTCCAACCAACGGAATGCTGGTCGGTATGGACATAGCGGACACCCAGGCTGCCGCGCAACGGCACCGTGAACAGGTCCGTGTTCCAATCCAACTGCAGGAAGCCGCTGGTGTCCTTTTCGTCCACATTGAAGTTGTTGGCGAGGTTGGTGCTGATGGTGACCGGGAATTTGGTCCGGTTGTAGATATCGAACAGGGACTGCGCGGTCGCCAGGTTCGGTACCGCCCAGGAGCGGATGCTGCCGGCCGGCAGGTTGCCGAGGCCCGTCAGGCTCGCAGTTTCAGCGAAGCTCGCCGTCGGGGTCGTCAGCAGTGCGCCCGAGGCGTTTTCGCTGAACAGGCGGTAACTGTCCGTCTTGAACGAATACCGCTTGAACTCTCCGCCGCCCTTCACCTTTATGGCATCGGTGGCCTGCCACGACAGATCGCCTGCGAAGTTGGTGAACGTGTTGAACACATCGCTCGGTCGCTCGCGCAACTGAGTCAGCGTCCAGGCGCTCGGGTTGGCGACGTCCGCACTGCCGTAGCTCAGCAGCGGCAGTTTCATGTTGTCACCCGAGAAGTCGTACGAATAGCCGTTGACGTGGTTGATATCCCAAGTCATGGTCGTCGACACTGGACTGGTGAGAATCGACTGCGACCAGCCCGCCAGTACATTCGCCTTCAGCGTGTCGGTGATCCCCTGCTCGAGGGTCAGGACATGCTCGCGGAACTTGGTGTCGATGATGTCGTAGCGGTGCTCGGCGCGGATCGCCACGTTGTCGAAGGTGCCGGCAACGATGTTGTTGCGATTGTCGAGCGTGGCCGACTGCACGATGACCTGGTTCAGGCCGGGGTTACCGGTGGCGCTGAAAATCGGCGCCTCGAGCTGCTCTTCCTCGCGGGTGCCGTCGAGCTGTGCGAACAGAGTATCGAAGCTGAGCAACGTCTTGTCGGTGGGCTTGAACTGCAGTGAGTTCGTGATACCGAGGCGCTGCTGGTCCGTATGGTATTCCTCGTAACGCGGGAAGCGCGGTCGAAATGCCGAATTTAACTGGTTGAGAACGGCCACCTGGTCCTGGCCGGCGTAGGCGGGACCCAGGGTTTTGAAGTCGTTGGCCGAGCTCTTGCTGCCATCCGAATTGAGACCGTTCATCCAACGGACCGTGCTGGCACCGTCGTCGACGATGGCGCGCTTGGTGTATGCAACGGAAACCAACGCACCGAACATGCCATCGGCGAACGTATCGCTGATGAGGCCGCTGTAGCGGGGCATGACGGTTCCGGCCAGATCGTTGTAGTCGGCCTTGGCGCCCAACACGGCGGTGAAACCGTTGTAGTCAAAGGGTCGTGCGGTACGCAGATCAACGGTGGCTCCGAGAGAGCCTTCGTCGATGTCTGCCGAGGCAGTCTTGTGGACCGTGATGTTGTTGAACAGCTCGGACGCGAAGACGTTGAAGTCAAACACGCGGTTCTTGTTGGTACCGCCGTTTGCATCGGAGCTGCTGACCGTGCTCAACGCTTCCATGCCGTTGATGCGCACGCGCGTGAACTGGGGACCGAGACCGCGAACCGAAATCTGGCGACCCTCACCGGCATCACGTTGGATCGATACGCCAGGAATGCGCTGGATGGATTCTGCGAGGTTCAGCTCGGGGAAGGCCGCGATGTCTTCAGCCACAATGGTGTCGACGGAGCCTACTGCGTCGCGCTTGGAATCGAGGGCCGCATTCAAGCTCTTGCGGTAGCCCGTGACGATCACCTCTTCGAGCGACACGGTAGCGGGCGCAGCAGCCTGCGGACCCTGATCCTCGTCCGCCGCCCGCGCGACCCCGGAATGGGCCGCCAGAATGGTCGCCACTGCGGCTGCCACGGTTCCGGCGGACATCACCGCAGCCCGTCTGGCTGCAGTCCTTGTCGAATTCAGACCTGTCTTCATGACCCTCTCCCACATGATTTTGGACCGAAAAAAAATGACACCGGTTGCTGGTACCGGTAGCAGTGCAGACCTGAGCGAACTCCCTGTCCGCGCATGGAGGCCGTTGTCCAATTGAGGGATACTCCCGCGCCGCCCAGCTCACGGGTATCGGTGCGGTCGGAACCCCCTCGTTGACACCGGTGACAATTAACTTAGCAAATCGGATATTACGACCACAAGCCAAGCGTAAGACCCGGTTACTGAGGCACTACCAGATGATGCGAAATAACAACACACAAGCAGCAGGCATCGCCTGCTTCGGCGAGATTCTGCTTCGACTTGCTGCGCCGCACAGTGAACTGCTTCTCCAAACGAGGACTTTGGTCGGTCATATCGGGGGTGCAGAAGCGAACGTAGGCGTTGCTTTGGCGCAGTGGGGGCATTCGGCGACGGTCGTCAGTGTCCTACCGGACAATTCCTTAGGTCATGGGGCCGTCGGCGAGCTTCGTCGCTATGGGGTCAGGACAGACGCCGTCCAGTTTCGCCCAGGCCGCATGGGGTTGTATTTCCTGACAGTCGGCGCCGGTCAGCGGCCATCCGAGGTGTTGTACGACCGCGAGGGCTCCGCATTCGCGCTGGCTCCTCCGGAGCTGATTGACTGGAGCTCAGTGCTGACCGGAGTGAGCTGGCTGCATCTGTCGGGAATCACGCCGGCGGTGAGCCCTCAGGCCGCGGAAGCCGCGTTGCGGGCGGCGCGCATGGCCCGTTCCCTCGGCGTTTCCGTCTCCTTTGATTGCAACTATCGCGCGAAACTCTGGGAGCGCTGGCACGCCGACGCGCGACCCATTCTGCGCGAGTTGGTGGAGCAGGCCGACCTGCTCTTCGCGGAACAGCGCGACATCAGCCTGATCCTCGGACAGAAGTTTGACGACGTGCCGGCCGCGGAGCAGTTTGAAACCGCCGGCAAGCTGGCATTCGACACCTTCGAGCACCTGAAGCGCATTGCCACGACCGTCCGGGTTCAGCGCAGCGTGGACGACCACGACCTGTCCGGCGCCCTGCTATCACGCGACGGCTTGCGGACGACGCGGACTTACTCAATCGGAAGAATCATCGATCGTATTGGCAGCGGCGATGCATTCGCTGCAGGCATACTTCACGGCGTGCGTACGCAGATGGAAGATCAGGAGACCGTGAATTTTGGCGTCGCGGCGGCTGTCCTGAAGCATTCCATTCACGGTGATTTCAACCTCGTGAGCATTGCCGAGGTGCAGAACTTGCTGCGGGATACGGGTTTTACGGTGCGACGTTAGAGGAAGAAGAAGCAGTGGCTGGAATCGAAGATTTTTTGAAGTTGTCGCCCGTCATGCCCGTGGTGACGATCGAGGATGCGTCCATCGCTGCGGACCTGGCGCGCGCTTTCGTGCGCGGCGGGATTCGAGTCGTGGAAGTGACATTGCGCACGCCCGCGGCACTGAAGGCCATTGAGGCAATTGCGCGGGCGGAGCCCGACATTGTTGTTGGCGCGGGCACGGTGTTATCCATAGCGGACCTGCACGCGGCCGCCAACGCGGGAGCGGCTTTCGCCATCTCGCCGGGCTGCACGCCGGCTCTGTTGGCAGCGGGTGCGATGGCAACGATTCCTTATCTGCCTGCTGTCGCAACCGCCTCGGAGCTCATGAGCGGACTGGCGGCGGGCTATCGCTGCTTCAAATTCTTCCCGGCCGGGGCGGCCGGCGGGATTCCCATGCTGAAGTCGTTTGCGGGTCCCTTCCCGGATGCTCGGTTTTGTCCCACCGGGGGCATCACCCAGGAAACGGTCAAGTCGTATCTCGACCTGCCGAACGTGTTGTGCGCGGGCGGCTCGTGGCTCAGTCCCGCTGCTGCGCTCGCAGCGCATGATTGGGTCCACATCGAGGCGTTGGCGGCAAAAGCCGCAGCTTCGCGCAACCCGGTGCGGGTCAGTTAGGCGATCGAGGGTCGGTTATTCGATGTTGGGTACCGAGCGGGACAAGGGTTTGTCCGAGCGGTCGTAGACACGTTTGAGCTTCACCGAGGGGAACTCGCCGCCCCCGAGCTCGAGCTGCTCGGTCAGGAGTTTGCCATCCTCGGACAGGCTGTAGCGCTCGTAGCTGGCCACGCCGGTCTGCGGCCTGACCTGGATCACGAAGTCCTTGCCCTTCCAGCCGGAGCTTTGATCCGCCACGCCCCAGGCGGCTGACACAACACTTACCGAGCCGGGAGTGAAGCTGCGCAGGCCGCTGCCGTAATCAATGGCGAACTGACCGGGGGATTGTTTGATTGTCATGCTGCCGGCGCGTGCCAGGTCCGCCTGCAACATCCTGATGACGGTGGTGTGGGTGTAGGCGTCGTTGCTGTTGCGATAGACCACTGGCGGGCCCTGATCCTGGCCGCCCCGCCGGCGGGAGCGCTGGCCGCCACTTTGTTGACCGCCGCCGCCCGGCGGACCGGAGTCATCCTCCATGCCGTCCTCCGGCGGTGCGCCCCATCCCCGATGGGTCATTGGCTTGGGGCGCAGCTTGTCCAGCAACGGCTTGGGATCGTCACTGGCTTGCCGATTCAGGATCCAGCTACCCGACATGTCGACTGTTTTGGAAGGATTCTCGTCCAGCCGGGCGACGCCGCAACCGGCCAGCATACCGGCTGCCCAGACAGCCGGGAGAATCAAACGGGCGCGAACCATCGTCATTCAAACGACCTTTCTAGTAGCTTTCTAAAGGCTCATGCGTTGCCACGCACCGGAGCGCCAGCGCAGACACAAAGCGGTGCCCATCAGCATTACATAGATGACGAGTGCGGCCCAGCCACCGACGGCTCCATAACCCCACTGGGGCAGAAAGCTCACCCACCCCTGGCCGGGCGCAAACGTGAGCGCGTGTGCGAGCGGCACGAATATGATCCAGGAGACGGGCAGCACCAACGCGGCCGGCACGACAACATCGCCCGCACCCCGCAGACACAGGCCACTCGACATGTTCAGACCATCAAAGAGCTGATAGATGGCGGCGAGCCACAGGAGCGTGCCACCGAGCGTGATGATGGCCTGTGCGTCTGCTTCTCGGACATCAATGAACGCAGGCAGCAACAAAGGGCCGACCGCGGCCAGCACAATGCCGATTGCGCACATGTAGACGGCCGTCATCAGGATGACTCGCGAGCCGACCCGCATGGCCCAGGAGCGGTCCCCCGCACCGATGGATTGGCCCACCAAGGTGGTTCCGGCCATGGCAAGGCCATAACCTGGCATGTAGGCCACCGAAGTCAGCAGCATGGCCATCTGCGTGGCCGCCCCATTCACGGTCCCCAACCGCACCTGCATCATCTGAAAGATTGAGATGCCGAGCAGATCGGCCGCCGGCAACAGGCCGGTCGGCAAACCCAACTTCAACTGTTGGCGCAGCGGCGCCCAATGCGGATGCCAGGTCAGGCGGGACTTGTACTGGGTGGTGAACGGCGCGCGCAGAAAGATGGCGAGACTCACAGCGAATCCCAGCGCCTGGGCCACTGTCGTTGCCCATCCGGACCCGGCCACACCCCAGTGCAAATGAAAGATGAACAGATAGTTCAACGCGACGTTGGCCAGTGTCGTGATGAGAGTCACGACGAGTGAGATGCGGGGACGGCCGATGCCGTTGAAGAAACCGAGCATGCCCCACGCGGCCACGCCGAATGTGGCGCCACCGACCCGCGGAAACCAGAAGGCCGCGGCCAGCGCGTCAACATCAGGACCGAGACCGAACGGCGCGAGCATCGAGCGGCCCGAAGCACCCACCAACACAAACAACGGCGCGACGGCGAGCGTGGCCCACAAGCCGATCCAGGCCGAGCGCGAAGCGCGTGCATAGCGCCCGGAGCCGTATGCCTGGGCCGCCAGTGTCTGAATCGACGAAGCCGTTCCGCCGAGAGTCAACACACAAACCAATACCAGCCATTGCACGGCAGCCACGCCCGCCAACGCCGCGGTCGAGATGTGACCGATGAACCACATGTCAGTGAGATTGAGCACGATCTGGATCGCGCTGTTCGCCATCAACGGCAGCGCGAGCGCCAGCACCGCCCGCTGGTCGACCCTGGCGATGCCGGACGCGTCGAGCTTTTGTGCAGGCAGACTGCCCTCGAGACCGATTGAGGCGATGCGTGTATTCATGGAGGAATCTACTATTATTGGGCATGGCAACCCGAAAAGCGAAAAGGCCGGCCAAGCCCGTCGGCAAGAAGACCCCCGCCAAGCGGGCGCGGGGCAAACTGGCTCCAGGCAAGAAAGCGCGTGGCATCGACGCTGCGGACATCGCGATTACACTCGACAGTCCGGACGTTGCGGAGTTGGCGGCGACCGTCAGGGAAGTGGGCGGTGCGCCTATCGGGGCTTACCGCGATCCACTCGGGGGCTTGCCGCTGATGATTGCATCGTTACCGTTGAGCGCGGTGCAGCCGACACCTTTTCAGCGCGATCTGTCCCCGACGCATGCCAAGCGGCTCGCGCAGAAGATTGATGAGACCGCTGCGTTTCTCGACCCGTTGATTGTCGTTCGAGGGGATGACGGCCGCTTCTGGACACCCAACGGGCGCCACCGGCTCGCAGCGGGCAAGGTACTGGGGTTGAAGCAGATCACGGCATTGA
>Ga0247768_1000894_pt1 | contig 10604 bp, 5 predicted proteins | sample UWRJL016104C6_FD_179944 | JGI IMG/M metagenome (GOLD analysis project Ga0247768, IMG submission 179944) | Plant litter microbial communities from Arlington Agricultural Research Station in Wisconsin, United States - UWRJ-L016-104C-6 | ecosystem: Environmental > Terrestrial > Plant litter >... | reverse complement strand
TAACTAAAGTGGCGGGACCCGCAAAAAAATGTGATTGCCGTAATCATAAGAACTGGAGAGCAACTGCGCAAGCACCGCTTTTAAAACGGGTAGAAGAAATTGGGTTCGACCGTTATCACGTGGGCGGTTCGAATAAAATGTTGGATTGTGGTCATATGAAAACTCAGCATCATACCCTCTAACGGGAACACCTTAGCGACATCACCAGAACAGCGAAAATTAAAACGCATCGCGGCTCCTTTCATGTGAGCGGGAAAGCGATACATAGAAACACAATAATAAATTGGAAGAAACGGAGGTTTATGGCCAGTACCTGCGTCGGCAGCAAAAAACGTGGCCGGGCTTTCTTTTTATGAGAATAGACTCATCACACCCTTAACATACCCGTATAGTAAAAAGTATGGTAAATCGCCTAAACAGCAAAAATAAATGTACGTCTCAGACGACCTATGAGACCGGGAAAGCGACTACAGAAAAACCGCTATCAGAAATAACCAACAAACACCGGCGATGGACAGTATCTTCGTCGGCAGACCCAAATCCGCAAAGCAATTTGGTAATGAGAAAAACCTGGACTATATCTTCAATTCGCAAAACCTAAAAGAATCACCGGAACTGTGGAAATAAGAAAACCCTGGCACCCTTTCTCTCATGAGAGTGGCAAGCGATTACGCAAAAACACCGTCACTAAATGATAGTGAGTTGAAAGGATAGTAATGGACGCTCCGCATCGGCATGCCATAACCCCAAGTACTGATCACGCATGGAAAAGCGACATTACCGCTTTTTAACATAATGGTACTAGAGTAATCATGGTGTATGTGGAAGTCGGCGGGACCGTGGAAATAAAGAGCTTCTTGGTCTCTGTTTCATGGGAGCGAGAAAGCGAGAAGGTAAAGATATCGGCACTAAAAGATTGGCAAACAACGCCCCATGGACACCACTTGCGTCGGCAGCTAAAACCTTTCTATTTTACATCTATGGAAAAAGCAGCACCATCACCACTCATCAACATGCGGCACATACGAAAACGGACGTGGAACCTCAGGAAATACGAACATAAAGAGTTTCGTTTCTTGTTTGTATGAAAGCTTGAAAGCGAGAACGCAATAATGACCAGCCAACATATCAATGGACAGACAGTACCAGCGTCCGTGGTGCAAAAAATGTCTGCTACAGTGACGTTAGATGAAAAGAGGGGTATTAACGCTCCCGAGCAAAATCGAGTGCTCTCGCCGGAACTAACGGGAATGTAAGGGGAGTACCGATGAAAATGTTGGGCCTATTCGTTTTGATGGGAGAGAAGAGGAAAAGAAATACCGTACCAAGAAAACCGGCCAGAAATAGAGTGATGGACGGAGCCTCCCTCGGCGGTTTAAGAAAGATATTCCCGTCGTTCATCGTATGGGGAAAGCAGCACCAACCCCTGTAATATCAAACAAGCGACACTTAAATGAGAGACACGCCAATAGAAAGAGTAAACTTGAAAGTTTTGAGCAAATGGCTCGAATAACACAAACACAAGAAGGTTCCAATCACTGCCTATGAAGTATCAAAGACTGATATCTGTGTCAGGCGATTTGAAAAGTCCAGGTTCTATCAACGTATGAGAAGAGTGAAATTTTCACTCTTCAACGAAAGAAATCGAGTGGATCCGGATTCCGGAAGATTTGAAGAAGATTAGAAAAACTTGCGCGACATCCGATGGGAGAGGAGTGCGAGTTGGAAAGATGAAAAAGGAACGTGAGTGCCTTAAACTCCATGGTTTGGGAGATTATCACTAGCACAATTCGATATATGCGGGCGGTGCTCTCGGGCCACCTTATTTTCCAACCTAGCACTAAAGAGGAAAAAAAGCCTTCCGGTCGATCCTTCATGGAGTAGATAGAGACGAAAGACGTCAATTAAGCGTCGGCGTTGTCAGGGAGTTGGTCGGAAAGGCTGGAGCAAAATCATTAAGATCAATAAAGATTAAAAAAAGTCCTCGTGCTATATCTGATGAGAGGAGGAGTGGGGTCCGGAGAAATAAAAGGAGTACGAAAGAACTCTATGACTTGGAAATAAATGACCACCATCGCTCATGATATGGCGGCAGTGCTGCAGGAATGCTTTATTGTTCTTACACCTACCACTAAAATAAGGGAAGCCGAAGTAAGATCACCGCATTTCCACGAGTATAAAGCAGAAAACAAAAACCCGATTCGCTTTGCAGCATGGGAGAGGAGGGCGGATCGGAAAGAATAAAAGGACTCGCGAAAGATCGTCTGACTTGGAAAATGAACAACAAGTATCTTGGAACTATGCGGCCCATATCGCCTCAACAGGTTTAGCCTGTCTCCTAATATTCAAGAAATCTATCAGCGCGCCTTTTTATGGACCACAATAAGGCGAAACATGTTGATCAAGCGTCGGGAGCTGTTGGGGGGATAATACGATTTCTGATATAATACCTAACTGCTACAAAAAAGCGAGTAATAACGGTACTATTGACGAAGAGAATATAAAGAAATACATCCCCCCGGCATAAGAGAGAGCGTGCGAATCGGAAACAAGAAAAGGGATCGTAATCGCGTCTCGTGTCCTGAAACAAACAAAAATTTCCACGTTTGCTGGCCATGTTGCCGGTACCCCTTATCCTCTCACCTAACACCAAAGAGGAGAGCAAGCTGGCGCTATTTCACTTTATGGAGCGGGAAGATACGAAAGCGTGTCGGCATTGCTAGGTTTCGATATTTTGCCTATAAGATGCCTTACTCTCTGGAAAAGCGGGATGAAGAGTAAATTATAGAGAATGAAAGGGAACGCGATTGCGCCTTATGTGCTAAACACAAAAAACACGATTTCGACAAATGCTGACCATCTTGCTGGCCTACCCTATCTTGTCGTCTAAAATGCCATCAAAACTGAAAATCAAAGCATTTCATCATTTTTGTATAAGCCAGAGACGAGACAAAAGACCTTGATCAAGCGTGGGGGGTTTTTGGACATGGATATGCTCTTTTCGCCTCCAGTATGCCACAGAAAACCAGAGTAAAATCAGCAGAATGAAGGAAGATGAAAAAAAGGCGTTAGAACTCGAGACTATGAGAGAGACAATGTGAATCGGAGCGAAAAAAAAAGGACTGTTCTTAGTTCACATGTCCTGGAAAATAAAATACCACCATACTAAGTATGCGGGTTCTTGCCGGAAGACCTTTTTCCCGATGTGACACTAAAAGATAAAAGACAAAACCCGATTTTATGCTCTGTATGGACCAGGTATAAGACGAACTGCGTTCAAGCGTCGGCATTGCTGGGGTTTTATCAAAGCACTACGGCTTCACGGATGCCACAAAAAAACGGAGGAAAATCAATAGAATGAAGAAGGAAAAAACCTAATCAATCGTTTGGCATAAGAGACGGAGCACGAAACCGGAGAGAATAAAAGAGTTTAAGGAACAGATTTGTGCCTTGGAACATAAAGAACCGGATCTTCCATATATGCAAACCATCTTTCCGGTATACCTTATCTTCAACTTAGTAAAGAGATCCTATTTGAATTTTAGTCAACGAAAACAAGATTCGGCGTTTCTTAAATGTCAGTGTTGTTTGGGATCTAATACATTTTCTGTAAAACGCCCCACTTTAAGGAAGATTTGAGTGGAATTAGGAGGATGCACCAAAACAACGCCTTGGGCTCACTGGGGGAAAGCACGAATCGGAGAGAATAAAACGAGTAAGACGTGCAGTCCATGCTTTGGAAATAGACAACTAAGCGTATGATCATATGCGGGTAGATTTACCAGCACACTTTTATCGTTCCGCGCGCCTAACGTAAAAATATTGAAAAAGTGATCGATATCGATATATGGAACAAAAAGTTACCACAAAAACTGAACAAGACACAAAATTTGAGACGAAGATGTTTAAGAGTCGGCGTTGTTCCCAGGGGCCTAATATGCTCTCTTGCACATACCTTATCGTTAAGAAAAACAGGACCAGGTCGATAGAATCGATAATAATGGAAAAGCCCTGTGAGGTTTGCAAATGGAACAGAGAATAAAAGGGATATCGAACAGCCTCCATGATTTGGAGAACGAATAAAAACGAACTCGATGAGGTCAAATGCAGATAGTCTTGCTGGCATCCATATCTCAACTCTTCCCGCACCCGATATCAGAAGAATTCAAACCGTACTGGGGGTGGGACTTTCTACAAAATAAAACAAGACAATGGCTCACAACATAAAACCAAAACAGCGAAGTGTCGGCGTTCTTATGGTTAGATATTCTTTCTAGGAGACATCTTACTTTCCAGAAAAAAGAGTGATATTCGTAGAATTTTGAAGAGAAATGTTGACGGTGATCGTTATGAGGGACAGAGCGGAGCGGGGAGAATAAAAGAGCTCGTTAGAACCCGCCATAATTTGGATAACCAATAAAAGAACGTTAGATAAAATCCATAGGGATAGTCTTGCTGAGTATCGATATCTGATTCTCGGACCCGCACCTAAGGTCAAAAAATAAAGAAAATCAAACTGGGCCTCTTTTTATGAAACAAAAAGAAACGAAAACACTAAATTTGAGATAAAGACCTTTAGGCATCAGCGTTATGGGGCTTAATACTGATCTCGTCCCTACCTTTTGCAAGGAGAACCGGAGTGAAGTCAGTAAACTTGGAGAAGGTTAAAAACACTAACACCAGACTCCATGGGGGGGAGACGCCGATCGGGGAGTATTAAACAGATCTAGATCAATTGTTATGGCTCGGAGGACGAAAAAAAGAGCACGCTCACGTTCTATGTGGGTATATTGGTGGCAGCTATACCTTATTCTTAGCCCCACACTCTCAGTCGAAAAACATAAAGGAAACCCAAACTTGCAAATATTTATATGAAACAAAAAAATGTAGGAAAAGGGCATGAGACGAAGGCGTTCCTAACGTCAGTGTTTCTATAGGCTTAACACATCTCTCTTTCCGCTTACTTTTCGAAAAACCGGAGCGGAATTAGTACACCTGACGAACAAAGAAAATGCATACGGTTTGGATGGAAGAGCGCGGATTATAGACAGGGAAAGGGATCGTAATAAAGTCTTATACGCAGGAAAGTAAAAACGACTGTATGAGGTCGTATGTGGTCAGTCTCACTACCTAGTATTCCTTTACTCTCGGATGACGGACCCAGCACCCGGTATCAAAAACCGAACAAAAATCTCCAGATGAGGTTTTGATGCAACAAAAAGAAATGAATTAAAAAATACTAAGATGACTCAGTATGAGACGATAGGAACTGGACCGAGAGAAAATAAAGAATGAGGATGTCTTCTTATGCTTCGGAGCCGTAGCCCAAAAAAAACGCCTAGTCAAAATTAAGTGTGGATCATCTCACTACCGAGTTTCCCTTAGCCTCAGACCAGGCTGCACCCGATATCCAAACATCCAAAAAATCTCGCACGGGAGGTTCTCATGAATGAAAAAGAGACGAAGATAACCAAAGAAGACTCTACAGCTTTCATGAGAGAGGCCGAGTGCGAATTAGTAAGAATAAGGGATCGTGATAGCGGTCCATGACTTGTGATCACAAATCAAACCGAAAATAACTCCAACGTATGTGGCCAGTTTGGGGTGGCAGCTAGACCTTGTTCTCCCCGCATCGGTCACCGAAAAATAACAAAACTACGTATCGGTGAATGCCATGGAAGAAAAAGAGATAACGATAAAAAATCGACACTTGCTTCACTTGATGTGAGAAGAGCGTGGATCGAAAAGAATAAAAGAAGTAGTAAATGATTTCATGTTATATAATCACGAATTTAAAAAAAAAACTGGAACGTAACCGTCTATGTGTGGTTTGACAGTTTGAGTCGAAGTCAGAAAATTAAAATCCCACCGAGCAATATATATGCGACAAAAAGAGCAAAGACCAAACGTATGAGACGAAAGCGTCCCAACATTGTACTTGTCTAAGGTTTAATACTTCTCGTACTTACCTTTATTGACGAAACCTTGGAAACCGGAGCAAAATCGCTACAATTGCTATCATCTTATAACGGATGTGCTGGAGGTAGGGTATTCTACGCCAGTATCTGCGACGAGCTACGCTACGAGCCGTCCTCGCTCAAGAGAGTAACCTGTAACCTTGGAAGGGTCATCACCTGGGCACCCCTTCCAAGGTTCCCGAGGTCACTTGGACATGTCACGTGATTGACATGTAATACTCACATGATCTCGGATCAACAGTAAATCCGGCTCCGATGCACAGCCCTACTATTCGCTCATTCACAGCTGCAGATGGCTTTCTTCTGCAGCGACGGTCTGGGCGTTCTGCCTGAAGCGTAAGTAGCACTGCCACGCTTGTTGCCCCTCACCAGGTCACCTCATCAGAACCTCAAATCAATACGCACACGACCAGGACGTTATCCGTTCGCAGTGAAATCCAGGAGAGGTTAACGGTCTCCAGGCAGCCATGCCGATACGCCTTCTCAAACGTCAAAGTGACGGCAGCTTCTGTCTAACCAAACCGTTCCTAGGCGACAACCCCCCTTCATACGCCATTCTTTCGCATACTTGGCTAGATGACAGCGAAGAGGTCACCTACGAGGACCTGATGGGAAATGCCGGCCAAAGCAAACCCGGTTATGCGAAAATCAGGTTCTGTGTAGACCAAGCGGCTAAGGATGGGTTAACCCATTCCTGGGTGGACAGCTGTTGCATTAAGAAATCAAGCGATTCAGAGCTTTCGGAGGCGATCAACTCTATGTTCCAATGGTACCGCCGAGCAGCCAAGTGCTACGTCTACCTGTCTGATGTTTCGACGTTAGAAGGCAATCTCCAACCGGAATTAGCTCTCCGTGGAAGCAGATGGTTTACCCGGGGTTGGACGCTTCAAGAGCTTCTTGCTCCTCAGTCAGTCGAGTTTTTTTCTAGGGAGGGAGTTCGCCTAGGCGATAAGAAGTCTTTCGAGCGAACAATTAATGAAATTACCGGTATCCCCATTAATGCGCTTGGCGGAGCGCCTCTGTCTGAATTTACTGTCGAAGATCGAATGAGATGGGCAGCCGGACGTATTACTACGCGTAAGAAGACGAAGCGTACTCCCTATTCGGTATATTCAATGTTTTCATACCTCCGATCTACGGCGAGGGAGCGAACGCATTTGTGCGACTGAAGCAGGCGATCAAATCACATACTACGGAGTGTAAGTCGATACTTTCATCCCTACACAATATCTCTCGCGTTACAGGAAATGTGGCATAACGGAATGCTACAAGCACCCTTGTTAGCAATTTCTATGCTATCTAAATTTCTGCGACTTCTGTTTAAGCCGTTACAGACAGCTTTTATCTGTCTACAAGTTCACTATTTCTGGGGATATAATGTTGGGTGCGTTGTGAGGGTTTAACGGGACTCCCAAATTGCCACTTCTTCTGCAACGCCAGAGCATAGCTCTCTATCTGCAATGTGAGTATTTACTGACAGCATCTAGGCATAGGAGACACTTTAGAACCCCCCTCAAAGCGCAGGAAGATCCGATCTGACATTCCAGGGATCGAACAAACCCAGAATCTCTTCACCAAGGAGCTTTTGCTGGACTCACTACGATTTGACCAGATTGACGATCGCTTTGTAAACATCCAGCCTGGTCTTGCAAAGACCTGCAAGTGGCTGATTCAGAGCACTGAATATTTGGACTGGCTAGATCCCGACAAAGTTTCCGACCACCATGGCTTTTTTTGGATCAAGGGGAAGCCAGGGTCCGGTAAATCCACACTGACGAAGTTCGCTTTTGTGGACGCTAAAAAGGCCCACCCTAGCTCCACAATTCTCTCCTTTTTCTTCAATGCAAGGGGGACTGGTCTCGAGAAGAGTACTACTGGCCTATATCGGTCGTTACTTGTTCAGTTACTTGGGGAATGCACAGGCTATGAGCAAGCTTTGCATTTCCCCAGGATGCCCTCTCAGGCCTTAGAGGAGCGGCTGAAAACGAACCGCGAAATGCTTAAGAATTTGTTGGCGAACGCAATCCAGACGATTGATCAACATGATATTATGATCATCATTGATGCTCTCGATGAGTGTGATGAAGACGAAGTACGAGAAATGGTCGACTTTTTCGAAATTCTCGGCGAAGACGCTGTTTCCAACGGCAGACAACTTCACGTCCTTTTTTCGAGTCGACATTATCCATATGTCAAAATCCAACGGTGCGTTGAAATAATATTAGAGGACCAACAAGGTCATTTGCAGGATATTGAAAAGTACGTCACTGGAAAGCTTAGGGCCAGCAAAGGCAAACAAGGTCAACAGATTAGAAAAGATATAGTTGACAGAGCGTCCGGCATTTTTATATGGGTCGTTCTAGTCGTGCAGATAATCAACAAAGAGTTGGACCATGGTCGAGTACATTCCTTGAGAAAGAAACTCCAAGAAATTCCGAAAGATCTCAATGAACTCTTCCGAAGGATCCTGACACGGGACACCCAGTATATGGGCCAAATGAAACTCTGTCTCCAATGGGTACTATATGCCAGGCGTCCAATGAAACGAGAGGAAATCTATTTCGCCATATTGTCCGGAATTGAGCCTGAGAAAAATTTCCTATGGGACTCAGATGATATCTCCACCGAAACAATGGACCGATTCATACTCAGCTCCTCTAAAGGCCTAGCAGAAGTCACAAAATCGAAAGTTCCTACCGTGCAGTTTATTCACGAAACTGTAAGGGACTTTTTATTGAAAGAAAATGGCCTGGGCCAACGTTGGGAGGATCTGAAAATCAACACTGTTGGCTTGAGCCATAACCACCTCAGAGACTGTTGCGTGAACTATACAAGATCGATAATAACAACGTACATTACCGCTCAGGATCTGGATAGGGGTCCTATACAGGCGAAAAATGAAGCAGCCAACATACGTCAGGACATCTCCCTCAAATATCCGTTTCTAGGCTATGTGATGGACAATATGCTTAATCATGCCGATTCTGCTCATGCCAAAGGGATCAGTCAAGAGAGCTTTATACAAGAGTTCGATCTTCGCGCTTGGGTAAATCTACAGAACATAGTCGAGAAATACCAACTTCGCCGCTTTCCACCTGACATTGATCTTTCGACCGTTCTTGCAGCGAGAAACTGCCCCAATCTCATCGGTATTACCCCGAAAGGTTGGCAAGGTGTCGGCAATAGGAAAGGAAGATTTGAAAATCCCTTTGTCGCGGCTATTGCTCATGACAACTACGAAGCGGTAGAGGCACTGATACAATCTCATAGAGAGATGAATCCGGGTCAGGGCCAATTTCCGCTTCCGACCGATAGCATCGCCACCACTCTGATAAAACACGCGAAACCAGCACTTGCTTATCGCTTTCTCTCAGTATACCAACAAGAGGTCCCACTCACAAAAGTGATTCATCGAACATTACTGTGGTTTGCTGTTAAAGCAGGCCATGGGCAACTAGTCAAGCTGCTACTCGACATGAGTAAGAAGAACTCCCACGACGATAAAGTAGCATATGGCAATATGCTTGGTGTATCTGCTTCCATTGGCCACGCGCGGATTGTGGAGTATCTACTAGAAGCCGGCGTAAAGGTCGACGCGCATGAAGAAGGCTCCGCAACGGCACTCTACTACGCTTCAACAAACGGCCACACACAGGTCGTGAAGCTACTACTCGAAGCGGACGCTAACGCCAATATACCCTGTGGAGATTGTGGCACTGCACTACAGGCGGCATCGACTAGAAAGAACAGTGCAGAGATAATCAAGCTACTGCTCCACAGGGGCGCCGACGTCAACCAGAAAGGTGGAATTTATGGTAATGCACTGCAGGCGGCTTTAGCGAGCGACAAAGATGAAGAGGTTGTTAAGCTGCTTCTAGAGGCAGGCGCAGACGTTCACGCGCAAGGCGGGTACTACGGTAACGCACTCCAAGCAGCTTCGATCAGACGCAATGGATCTTTTGCTGAACTACTAGTATGCATGGGCGCCGACGTCAAAGCCCAAGGTGGATATTATGGCAATGCGCTGCAGGCAGCTATATTCACCGGCCTAAAAGATATTATAAAGCTGCTGCTCGACCAAGGCGCCGACGTCAAAGCCCAAGGTGGATTTTATGGCAATGCGCTGCAGGCAGCTTCATTTGGGGGCCTAGAAGGTATTGTGAAGCTGGTGCTCGACCAGGGCGCCGACGTTAACGCCGAAGGTGGATATTGGGGCAATCCGCTGCAGGCAGCTACAGCTAAAGGCAACGAAGGTATTGTAAAGCTACTGCTCGATAAAGGAGCCGACGTCAACGCCACCGGTGGGGAATACGGCAGCGCACTTGGAGCGCTTTCATCACCGATGGTCAGGGAGGATGCCAAAAAAATCATCAAAAAACTACTACTAGATAGGGGTGCCAAACTAGCGTAACTTCTTCGAGACTGGAGATTATAAATTGAGGGCAGCATAGCTTACCCGAACATTCGACGTTGAATAGGCTGGTTAAGGTTTATAGGCGTTCATATTATATCATGATTGTTTTTGTTCTTAGGTGCAAACACTTGTTTCTAGGTCTGATTTCAATCTAATTCTCCTTAATTATATGGATCTTCGATTCGCTTTGGTCAATTTCTCATATGCCGACT
>Ga0247768_1000893_pt1 | contig 10617 bp, 6 predicted proteins | sample UWRJL016104C6_FD_179944 | JGI IMG/M metagenome (GOLD analysis project Ga0247768, IMG submission 179944) | Plant litter microbial communities from Arlington Agricultural Research Station in Wisconsin, United States - UWRJ-L016-104C-6 | ecosystem: Environmental > Terrestrial > Plant litter >... | reverse complement strand
CCCCGCCGGGCGGATCGCCTCGTGCGCCTCCTGGGCGTTCTTGACCTTGCTGGCGTAGGTGCGGGGCGCGTCGGGGAGGTACTCCGCGCCGTACAGCTCGCGCACCTGCGTCCGGGCCGCGGTGACGGCGCCGCCGGACAGCGTGGTCGAGTCCGTACGCATGTAGGTGATGAAGCCGTTCTCGTACAGCCGCTGGGCGACCGACATGGCCACCGACGGGCTCATGCCGAGCTTGCGGCTGGCCTCCTGCTGGAGCGTCGTCGTGCGGAAGGGCGCGTAGGGCGAGCGCCGGTAGGGCTTGGCCTCCACCGAGCGGACGTCGAACCTGGTGTCGCTCAGCGCCGAGACCAGCGCCTCCGCGGCGGTCCGGTCGAGGTGGACCCGCTCGTTCTTGGTCTTCAGCAGGCCGTCGGGGCCGAAGTCGGAGCCGCCGGCGACCCGGCCGCCGTCGATCGAGTGGAGCTTCGCCGGGAACATCCGGGGGTCCTTGGTGGCGCCGGCGTCGAAGGTGCCCTCCAGGTCCCAGTACGACGCGACCCGGAACGCCATCCGCTCGCGCTCCTTGGCGACCACGAGGCGGGTGGCCACGGACTGGACCCGGCCGGCGGAGAGGCCGGACATGACCTTCTTCCACAGCACCGGGCTGACCTCGTAGCCGTAGAGGCGGTCGAGGATGCGCCGCGCCTCCTGGGCCTCGACGAGGTCCATGTCGAGCTCGCGGGGGTTGTCGGCGGCGTCGAGGATCGCCTGCTTGGTGATCTCGTGGAAGACCATCCGCTTGACCGGGATGTTGCTCTTCGGCTTCAGCTCGTCGAGGAGGTGCCAGGCGATCGCCTCGCCCTCGCGGTCCTCATCGGTGGCGAGGAAGAGCTCGTCGGCATCCTTCAGCAGGCCCTTGAGCTTGGTGATGTGCGACTTCTTGTCTCGGGGCACGACGTAGTAGGGCTCGAACCCGTTGTCGACGTCCACGGCGAGCCGGCCCCACGGCTTGTCCTTGATCTTGGCGGGGGTGTCGGCAGCGCTCTGTGGGAGATCGCGGATGTGGCCGATGGAGGACTCGACGACATAGCCCTGGCCGAGGTACTCGCCGATCTTGCGAGCCTTCGCCGGGGACTCGACGATCACCAACTTGTGGGCCACGGGTGTTTTGTCTCCTCGGTGGTAACCCGGTCGCTCTCCGGGCACTGCTGTCCCGGATCGGTCTCCGGGAGGTCCTTCGGCTGGACACGGTAGCGCGAACGTCGCCGAACCCGTTCTCGCGTGCTCTCAACGTTCCGCCGCGTGCTGCCGTCAAGGAAGAGTAGGTGAGAGACCTGAACACAGCCTCGGAGGCGGCGTGAACATGGACAACGTGCAGGACTTCGCGGCGTTCGCGGCGGTGCAGACCCGGCCGCTGCTCGGCTTCGCGCACGCCCTGACGGTGATGGTGAGACTCAACATCGACCGGATCCGCCGGCTGCGCCGCGAGCTCCCGCTCCTCGGCGGCCACCGCGAGGAGGCACCGGTCGAGCTGGTCGGCGAGACCGACGCCTGGCTGGTCGAGGCGCTCGTGACCCTCTCACCTCGGCAGCGCACGGCGCTGGCCCTGCGGTACGTCGAGGACCTCGACGTCCGCGCGATCGCCGAGCGGATGGGCTGCTCGGAAGGCACCGTCAAGAGCCAGCTGTCCCGCGGGACGGAGCGGCTGCGATCGCACGCACGCGAGCACGGCCCGCTGCGCGCCGGCACTCGAGGAGACTGAGATGACCGAACAGCAGATCAAGGACGGCTACGACCGCCTCGACGACGCGCTCGCGCCGCCCCTCGACGCCGAGGAGCGGGTCCACCGACGGATCTCGGCCCGCCGGAGGCAGCGTCGTACGGCGCTCGCCGGCGTCGCCACGCTCGGCGTGCTGGCCGTCGGCGGGACCGTGGTCGCCCTGGCCGGGGGCGACGGATCCGAGCCCGGTGTCGCCGCGGATCCGAGCGGGGGTCAGACCGGCACGCTGACGCTGACGCGGGCGGACGGCTCGACCCACGTCTTCGACGACATCCGCGTCTCCTGCGTGCCCCTTCGCGACGGCGCACCACGCAACCGTGCAGAGGAGCTCGATCGGTCGCTGCGGATCACGGCGACCAGCCCGCGCGCGGTCGCTGGCGGACAGCCCGTCGAACCGACCTTCAGCTTTGCCGGGGTGCTGGAGAAGATCGAGGGCGATCGGACGTTCACGTTGCCCCAGGGCGAGGTGCGGTCACTCACCGACCTGCCGATCCTGCTCGGCTTGGCCGACGGAGACGGCGACCTGCGCGGCGCGTCCGACACCACGGGCACCGTCAGGGTCGTGTCGGCGTCCTGCGACCCGGTGCCCGAGCTGCACCTCGAGGTCGACCTGACCCTCGGCGGCAGGGGCGCACGGCCGCCCGTCGACCTCGTCGGCACCGTGCGCTGACCTGGTCTAGACCGGGGCCTGGATATCGGCATTCCCCTCCGACCCCGGTGAGAACTGCCGAGCATTCAGGCATGCGCTCCCTCAAGCTCCTCGCCGCTCTCCTCGGGCTGAGCCTCCTCTTCTCGATCACCTCGCTCGCGGCACCGGCCAACGCGGCGGCGCCGAACCTCTTCGTCAACGTGGTCGACGCGAACGGCGACGACATCGTGGCTGCCACGGCCAGCATCACCGGGACCCACTCCCCATCCGCAGTCACCAATGGGGACGGCATCGCGTCGTTCGACCTCGCGAGCGGCAGCTACCAGCTCTCGGTCTCGGCAGGCGGCTTCGTCGGCGCGCAGTACCGGGACGACGACGGCGCCGTCGCGACTATCGAGGTGGTGGGCGACACCGTCAAGATCAACGGCGAGCCCGACGACGACAACACCGTCGAGATGACGCTCGACAGCAACGCCGACCATCTGGTGAACGGCCAGGTGCGCGGCCTGGGCAACGTCCCGCTGACCGGCATCACGGTCCGGGCGGTGCCAGAGGACGGCGACCCGATCATCACCCAGAGCACCACCGGCGGCGAGTTCACGCTGCCGCTGCGGATCGAGACCTACGCCGTGACCTTCCTCGGCTCGGTCCGGGGCAACCTCACCTACGTCGACACGGCGTACGCCGGTGGCGCGGTCGAGGTGACCCAGACGGTGACCCCGACGCTCGCCGCCCAGACGATGGCGATCGACGACGGCAGCACCAAGTTCGACCTCAAGGGCACGGTCTCCGACGGCGACGCGAACCCGCTGACCGGCGTGACGGTCACCGTGCTCCCGGCCGGCGGCGGCGCGGCCGTGGCCTCGGACACGACCCGCACGATCGGCGCCGACGAGGGCGCGTACCAGGTAGGCGTCCGGCCCGGGAAGTACTGGCTGCGGTTCGAGAAGGCGGGCTACCAGCCGGCCTACCTCGAGAACGGCGACGACGAGGGCCCGGTCGCCGTGACCGTCAGCGCGACCGGGACCGTCTCCGCACCCGGGGTCGAGCTGGACAACGGCTCACTGCCGGACGTCTCCCTGCTGCTGCCGCCGGCCGCGGTGGTGAAGGCGCCCAACCTCGCCGGTGCGGCTGTCGTCGGCCAGACGCTGACGCTGAGCCCGGGCACCTGGCAGGGCATCGCCGTCGACACCGACTACGTCACCGTCGAGTGGTTCCTCGACGGCAAGTCGGCGGACGACTACTCCGACGGTGCGTGGTCGCAGAAGTTCGACGTACCGCTCGCGGCGGTGGGCAAGAAGATCGGCTTCACGATCACGGTCGACGACCCCGCCGGCGTCCATGCCTCCTCGGTCTACAAGAGCTCGTCCGCTGTCGTGCCCAAGGCGACCGCGCGCCTCAAGGGGGCGTTCAAGAAGGGGAAGCTCGCCGTCACCCTCACGGTGGCCGGCCTGTCCAAGCCCACCGGCAGCATCCTCGTGAAGGACGGCAAGGCGACGGTCGCGACGATCAAGCTGAAGGCCAAGAGCAAGGGCAAGGCCGTCGTGAAGCTGACCAAGCTGAAGAAGGGCAAGCACAAGCTGACCCTGGTGTACGCCGGCGGCAAGGCGGTCAACGCCACCAAGGCGACCGTGAAGGCCAAGGTCTGAGGTAGCGGGAGGCTCAGGCCTCCAGGAAGCCCTCCGCGACCAGTTCCTGCACGGTCGGGAGGTACGTCGCGCGCGTCTGGGCGGGGTCGAGGTCGAGCAGCTCGGCGAGGGCGTCCAGGATCTGCCCGACGCTGAGCTCGCCGTCGCAGGCGCCGACGAGGGCGGCCTCGACGGTGTCGGCCTGACGGGCCCGGCGCAGTCCGCGCTGCTGACGCAGCACGACGACCTCCGGGTCGGCCGCACCGGGCGCGCCGACGGTCTCCTGCTGGATGTCCGGGCGGACGACGAGACGGGAGTCCAGGTCGACGACGGCGTCGCCCGCGGTCGCCCAGGCGTGCAGCGCGGGTGCGATCGGCTGCTCCACGTCGTACGGCCACTCGAGGAGCTGGCGCACCGGCTGGCTCGCACCGGAGCGGCGCAGGTTGATCCAGCCGAACCCGATGGCCTCGATGCCCTGCTGCTCGAACCACGAGACCCAGGTGTCGTAGCGGGTCGCGTAGTCGTGGCCGCCGTGCTGGCCGGCGTCCTTGAGCCAGAGCTCGACGTACGACGCCGGGTCGATGACCTCGCGCTGGACGACGTAGGCGTCGCACTCGTCGTCGACCCAGGACGCCAGCCGGTCCTGCCAGTCCTGGCCGGTCGGGATCACCCAGTTGGCCAGCACCTGGCACCAGCCGCCCTCGGTCAGGTGGTCGGGGGCCGCGCGCACGATGTGCTCGACCACGCGGTCCCCCGGCAGGCCGGAGTCGCGGTAGACCAGGCGCTCCCCCGTCGCCGGCGAGATGACGAACGGCGGGTTGGTGGCGATCAGGTCGAACCGCTCGCCCGCGACCGCCTCGAAGAAGGAGCCGGCGCGGACGTCGACCGGCGTGCGGACGTCGTTGAGCGCGAGGTTGAACCGGGTCAGCCGCAGCGCCCGCTCGTTGACGTCGGTCGCCACGACGGCGCCGCTGTGCCCGGCCAGGTGCAGGGCCTGGACTCCGCAACCGGTGCCGAGGTCGAGCGATCGGGCGACCGGCTCGCGGATGGTCAGCTGGGCGAGCGAGGTCGACGCGGAGCTGATGCCCAGGACATGGTCGGGCCCCACGCGGTTGGGCCCGCCGTCGAGCCCCGGCGTGAGGTCGCTGACGACCCACAGGCTGTCGCCGTCGGCGGCGTACGGACGCACGTCGAGGCGGGCCGCGACCTCGCCGACCGAGCGCTCGAGGAACCCCTCGGTCGCGAGGCGGTCGACGAGCCCGGGAAGGGCGCGCTCGGCCGACTCCAGGTCGACGACCGCCTGGAGGAGGAACAGCCGGGTCAGCGTCTCGAGGGGCCCGCCGCCCGTCGTACGCCGCAGTGCGGGCGTCGTCTCGTTGCGCGCCAGGGCGTCGTGCGCGGCCGGACCGAGCAGCTCGGCCACCCGGTCGTAGCTGAAGTCCGCGGCCACCAGGGCCTCACGCAGACGGTGCGGGAGCGGTGCGGCCACGTCGTCAGTCACGGCACGAGCCTAGAGGTCCCGAAATGAACGCCGACCCGCCCACGCACCGAGTGCGTGGACGGGTCGACGCGTCGTCGTACGGCTACTGCTGGTTGGGCGCCTGGAACTGCTGGGTCGGAGCCGGGTCCCTGGGCGGCGGGGGCGGCTCGGTCGGCGGGGGCGGCGGAGGCGGTGGCGGCGCCGTCGCTCCCGGTGCGTCGTCACCGATGCTGACCTCGCGCTGCTTGGACACGTAGACCGCTGCGGCGATGATCGCGACCGCCACCAGGGCGATGGCGATCCGGGCCGCGTCGTTCTGGTCCTTGCCGACGCTCAGCGAGACCACGGCGCTGGCGATCAGCAGCGAGACCAGGTTCATCACCTTGATCAGCGGGTTGATCGCCGGGCCGGCGGTGTCCTTGAACGGGTCGCCGACGGTGTCGCCGATGACGGTGGCCGCGTGGGCCTCGGAGCCCTTGCCGCCGTGGTTGCCGTCCTCGACGAGCTTCTTGGCGTTGTCCCAGGCACCGCCCGAGTTGGCCAGGAAGACGGCCATCAGGGTGCCGGTGCCGATGGCGCCGGCGAGGAAGCCCGCCAGGGAGGTCACGCCGAGCCCGAAGCCCACCGCGACCGGTGCCAGCACCGCCAGGATGCCCGGCGTGATCAGCTCGCGTAGGGAGTCCTTGGTGACGATGTCGACGACCTTGCCGTACTCCGGGCGGCCGGTGCCCTCCATGATCCCGGGGATCTCGCGGAACTGGCGGCGTACCTCGTAGACGACCGCGCCCGCTGCCCGGGCCACGGCGTTGATCGCCAGGCCGGAGAAGAGGAACACCACGGCTGCACCGAGGAGCACGCCGACCAGGACGGCCGGGTTGAAGACCGCGAAGTCGAGGAGGTTGCTCTCCTTCGCGCTCGGCTGCGCCTTGACCAGCGCCTCGGCGACCGAGGTTGCGTACGAGCCGAACAGGGCCGTCGCCGCGAGCACTGCCGTGGCGATCGCGATGCCCTTGGTGATCGCCTTGGTCGTGTTGCCGACGGCGTCCAGGTCGGTGAGGATCTGCGCGCCCTCCGGGCTCACGTCGCCGGACATCTCCGCGATGCCCTGTGCGTTGTCGGAGACCGGACCGAAGGTGTCCATCGCGACGATCACGCCGACGGTCGTCAGCAGGCCGCAGCCCGCCAGGGCCACCGCGAAGAGCGACACCGTGAGCGCGGCACCGCCGAGCAGGTAGGCGCCGAACACGGCCGCGCCGATGACCAGGGTCGTGTAGACCGCGGACTCGAAGCCGACCGAGAGCCCGGACAGGATCACGGTGGCCGCGCCGGTGAGCGACGTCTTGCCGACGTCCTTGACGGGGCGGTACTCCGTGCCGGTGTAGTAGCCGGTGAGCGCCAGGATCCCGGCCGACATCACGATGCCGATGACCACCGCGCTCGAGGCGATGATCCGCGGGTCGCCGTCGAAGCGCGCGTAGAGCAGCCCGAACTCAGCGAAGCTGCTCGGCAGGTAGACGAACGACAGGACCACGCTGGCGACGGCCGCAATGGCAGAGGACAGGTAGAACGACCGGTTGATCGTGGCCAGGCCGCTCACGCCGGGCTTCGGGTTGGTCAGGTAGACGCCGGCGACGGCGGTCAGGGCGCCGATGGCCGGGATCAGGAGGGGGAACACGAGGCCCTTGTCGCCGAAGACCTGCGAGCCGAGGATCAGCGCCGCGACCAGGGTCACGGCGTACGACTCGAAGAGGTCGGCGGCCATGCCCGCACAGTCGCCGACGTTGTCGCCCACGTTGTCGGCGATCGTCGCCGCGTTGCGCGGGTCGTCCTCGGGGATGTTGTTCTCGACCTTGCCCACCAGGTCGGCGCCGACGTCGGCCGCCTTGGTGAAGATGCCGCCGCCGACGCGCATGAACATCGCGAGCAGGGCGGCGCCGAAGCCGAAGCCCTCGAGCACCTTCGGGGCCTCGTCCTGGAAGCAGATCACCACGATGCTGGCGCCGAGGAGCCCCAGGCCCACGGTGAGCATGCCGACCATCGCACCGGTCCGCAGACCGATCCGCATGGCGGGTTCACGGCCCTCGGAGTTGGCCGCGGCGGCGACACGCAGGTTGGCCCGCACGGCGAGGTTCATGCCGAGATAGCCCACCGTGGCGGAGAACCCGGCACCGACCAGGAAGAAGACGGAGCGGAAGATGCGGACGCCGGCGTCGTCGGCCGGCAACGCCAGCAACGCGAAGAACGCGATCGCCGCAAAGATGGCGAGCGTCCGGAACTGCCGGGTCAGGTAGGCGTTGGCACCCTCCTGGACCGCTTGGGCGATGTTCTTCATGTTGTCGGTGCCTTCACCGGCGGCAAGGACTTCCTGGCGGAACATCGCTGCCATCGCGAGCGCGCCCAGCGCGATCAGTGCGACGACGATGACCAGGACGAGATTGCCCCCGGAGAGCTCCACGACAGCGGGACTGATCCCCGTCATGCGGTTCCTCCTGAGTGTGCTGCGTGAGTGATGCAGATCTCATACGGACGGGCCGGAGTCTACGCAGAGTCACGCCCCAGAAAGCACCGTGATGTGACGTGGAACACACGGCGTGTCGCCGACACGCCGTAAATGACAGCCGCCCCGGCGTCCGAGGACGGCGGGGCGGGGTGTCGGTGGGACGAGGTTTGTTCAGCTGCCGGCGAGGGCCGCCTCGGCGGAGTCGTGGATCACGAACACCTTCGCGAGTCCGGTGATCCGGAAGATCTTGAGGAGCCGGTCCTGGTTGCACACCAGCTCGAGCGTGCCGTCGTGGGCGCGGACCTTCTTCAGGCCGCCGACCAGCACGCCGAGCCCGGTGGAGTCGAGGAACTCGACCTCCTCCATGTCGACCACGATGTCGTAGGAGCCGGCGGCGACCAGCTCGGTGATCTTGTCGCGCAGCTTCGGGGCCGTGTAGACGTCGATCTCGCCACCGACCGCAACGATGGTCTTGCCACCGGCATCGCGCGTCGTCAGGGTCAGGTCCACCACTAGTCTCCCGGTGCAGTTCGGTCAGTCGACCGGTACGCAGCGGCGCAAGCCCCCGGCGTCCGGCCTGGTCAATGAAACCACGCTGATGCCGTCCCGCGCACAAAGTAGGCCACAAGCCCGAGACGAACCTCGCGAGGCAGAGTACGGCGTGCGGCGGCTTTCGGTGGCTTCCCGGGGCAGATGGTGTCGGCGCCCTCGGTCAGAATGAGCCGATGTCCACGACCCCGCGCTCCCCGTCGGTCGACCTGGGAGACCTGGTCGACCGGCTGGCGTCCGCGCCGGGGCGGGAGGACCGGCTGCGGCACCTGGAGGTGCTTCCTCCCCGTGCCGCACGGGAGGCGGCGTGGCCGGACTGGGTGGACCCCGACGTGGCGGCCGCGTTCCGCGCCCGCGGCGTGGACCGGTTGTGGCAGCACCAGGCGGTCGCCGCCGAGGCGGCCCGCGAGGGACAGCACGTCGTGCTGTCGACGGGCACCGCCTCCGGCAAGAGCCTGGGCTACCAGCTGCCGGCGCTGACCGCGATCCGCGAGGCCCGGGGATCGCGCGGGCAACGGGGCGCCACCGTGCTCTACCTGGCGCCGACCAAGGCGCTCGCCCAGGACCAGCTGGCCAGCGTCACGACCCTCGGCCTCGACGTACGTGCCACCACTCACGACGGCGACAGCAGCCGCGAACAGCGCGACTGGGCCCGCGACCATGGCGAGTACATCCTCACCAACCCCGACATGCTGCACCGCTCGCTCCTGCCCGGACACCAGCGGTGGGCGCCGTTCCTGGGCTCGCTGCACTACGTCGTGGTCGACGAGTGCCATCACTATCGGGGGGTCTTCGGCGCCCACGTCGCCCAGATCCTGCGACGGCTGCGGCGGATCTGCGCGTCGTACGGCGCCACCCCGACCTTCGTCCTCGCGTCCGCCACGGTGGCGGAGCCGGACACCGCCGCGGCCCGGTTGACCGGGCTGGACGTCATGGCGGTCACCGACGACGCCTCGCCGCGCGGTCGCGTCGCACTGGCGCTGTGGGAGCCGCCGTTCACCAGCCACACGGGTGAGAACGGCGCCCCGGTGCGTCGCGCCGCCTCGTCGGAGACCGCGGACCTGCTCGCCGACCTGGTGTCGTCGGACGTCCGGACGCTGGCGTTCGTGCGCTCGCGCCGGGGGGCAGAACAGGTGGCGATGACCGCGGCCGACCTGCTCGCGGACGTCGACGCGTCGCTGCCGGGCCGGGTGGCGGCGTACCGCGGCGGCTACCTCCCCGAGGAGCGGCGCGCCCTCGAGGAGGCCTTGCGGAGCGGCGAGCTGATCGGGCTCGCCGCCACCAACGCCCTCGAGCTGGGGATCGACATCAGCGGGCTGGACGCCGTGCTGATGGCGGGCTTCCCCGGCACCCGCGCGGCCCTGTGGCAACAGGTCGGCAGGGCCGGGCGCGGCGCTCGCGACGCGCTCGGAGTGCTGGTCGCCCGCGACGACCCGCTCGACACCTACCTGGTCAACCACCCGGAGGCGCTGCTCGGCAGGCCGGTCGAGGCGACCGTCTTCGACCCGGCCAACCCCTACGTCCTGGGGCCGCAGCTGTGCGCCGCCGCCCAGGAGCTGCCCCTGACCGAGGACGATCTGGCGCTCTTCGGCCCGACCGCGCGCGAGGTCGTCGACGCGCTCACCGACGGCGGTCTGCTGAGGCGACGAGCCCGCGGCTGGTACTGGACGGACCGGCGCCGGGCCAGCGACCTGGCCGACATCCGCTCCGCCGGAGGCGCACCGGTCCAGCTGGTCGAGGAGGAGACCGGACGGGTCATCGGCACGGTCGACGCCTCGAGCTCGCACGGCACCGCCCACCCCGGCGCGGTCTACGTGCACCGCGGTGAGACCTGGCTGGTCCGCTCGCTCGACCTCGAGGAGCACGTGGCCGTCATCGGACGCGCCGAACCCGACTACTCGACCACGGCACGCGAGGTCACCGAGATCTCGATCGTCGAGGAGCGCGAGCATGCCCAGTGGGGGTCCTGCCGGATGTCCTTCGGCGTCGTGGACGTGACCCACCAGGTGGTCGCCTTCCTGCGCCGCCGCCAGCCCGGCGGTGAGGTGCTCG